>WBZP01003329.1_pt2 | contig 13764 bp, 12 predicted proteins | sample 5204301 | NCBI WGS metagenome assembly WBZP01 (sample SAMN12412401, study PRJNA552823) | activated sludge metagenome | isolation source: activated sludge from nitrification reactor of wastewater treatment plant... | place: USA: Pennsylvania | collected 2017 | reverse complement strand
GTAAGCGAATGTGCAGGCCGTCCGCATCGCACCCGACACGAGCGGACTCTTCCTGACGCTTCGGGGCGATATCTATCTCGTTCGCCGCGATACGATCCAGCGGCGGGAGATCCGGATCGACACCATGAACATCGGTGCGATCGGTGCGGCGCGCGATGCCGATGGGAGCATTCTGGTCCTCGCGAGTTCGGCGATCTACCGGTTGAGGGGTGATGCTGTCGAAAAGGTCGAGGACCCCGGCCTCTCGCCGATACGGACCCGCCCCTATGAGCCTTCGACCGACTTCTATATCACCGACAGAGGTCTCTGGCTCCGGACCGGAGGGGATATCTGCCGGTACGACGTCGACGGGTGGAAACATGTATTCACTTCTCCTTCGGGCTATCTCCGGATCCATCACATCGCCGAAGGACGGCGGGGCGATGGCGTGGTCACCCTCGAACCGCAAGGTGGTACCATCAGGGTCCTCGAGCGATCGCCCCGGGGTGATCTTCGTGATCTGCCGGATGAGCCGGGAGATCTCATGCAGTCGGTCACGGTAGACTCTTCCGGCACTATTCTGATCCTGCATGCTTCCGGTGAGATGCGCCAGAAAGAGCGTGGGCGGTGGACCTGGTTGCCACCGTTGCCGTCACCTGTCCGTGATCCACGGGTGGTCCGGTTCGCCTCGAGCGGTGACCTCTGGGTGGGCGGCAATGATGGCCTGTTCCTCTGCCGGCTGAGCCTGAACCGCTGGGAGATCTGGGATACCCCGGGTACCGCGCTCTCGAACTGGGTCAATGAGATCCTCCGTTCGCATGACGGTGTGTACTGGATCGGGACGCGCGACGGTGTCTGTCGAAGGGATCCGGACGGGAAACTCACCTGGGTGCGGGAGATCGGCGGGGTACGTCTGGGGCGTGTGACCGGGATCGGCGAGGACCGGCACGGGAATATCTGGATCGGCAGCGGAGCATCCTTCGATGGGGCGTTCCGTTTCGATGGCCACTCATGGAAGCATGTTGGGGTGGCCGATGGCCTCCGAGCACCACGGATCCATCGCATCGCGAAGGATCGCCGGGGGAGGTTGTGGTTCCTGTGCCTCAATGCGTCCGGGCTTCTCAAGAAGGATTTCGGCGATGAACCCGGTGCATTCGTTCTCACCGACACGGGGTTCGTCCATTGGGGCAAAGAGGATGGGCTGCGTGACGGACGGGTGTATAGCTTCGTTGAGGATGCCCATGGCGGCTACTGGTTCGGCAGCTACACGGGTTTGAGCCGGTATCGGGACGGCAAGTGGACCTACTGGTATCAGGCAACGGGGCTGCGGCACAGCCGGGTCTTTTCTCTGACGGCGGACTCTACCGGCATCGTGCATTTCGCGCATCAATTCGCTGACCTGGGGTACATCGGTACGCGCGACAGCGTGCATTACGTTACCCGCGAGGCCGGGTTGCTCGGCGGGGAAGTGTGGGAGGTGCGGTTCGACAGGCGCGGCTGGCTCTGGGCTACCACGAAATCCGGACTGGCCTGCTGGAACACGAAAGAGTGGTATCATTTCGGGACGATCAGCGGCCTGCGGAATGACCGGCTGTGGCCCGTACTCCCCCTGGATTCCGCGGTGTACGTGGGATCCGAAGGAAGCGGTGTAGCCGTCCTCCATCTGGATGGACTGAGTGCCGAACCGCCCCGGATCTTGATCGCCGAGCCGTTCGTGGAGAACACGAACGTCACGGTATCGTGGAAGGCACTGGCCTTCTGGGGCGATATCCCGAGTGATCAGATCGAGACACGATGGCGTCTTGCCGGTGGACCGTGGTCGACGTGGTCCATCGATCATGCGGTCACCTTCCGGGGCCTGCGTCCCGGCGATTACGCGTTCGACGTGGAAGCGAAAAGTTCCCCGGTGGTCGCGGACTTCCCGAAACGGACCGTGCACTTCGTGATCCTTCCTCCGTTGTATCTGCGTCCGATCTTTTTCATCCCTGCCCTGCTCACCGCGGCACTGCTGGTGACCCTGGGTCTGCTGATGCTGGTGCGCAACAGGGCATACAACCGGATCACGCGGGAGAACGAAGCGCGGTTCCGCGCACAGTACAAGGGGAATCCGGTTCCGACCTTCACGTTCAGGAAAGTGGAAGAAGGGTTCCGTCTCACCGATTACAATGACGCCGCGCTGACGATCACGCTCGGTCATGCATCGAAGTGGGTAGGGTTGTTGTACGACGAGATCCTTCCGCAAGCGCAGGAGGGCAAACGCTTCCTGGAGGAGTGCTATCGCGCGCGCACGACGATCCGTACGGAAGCCCACTACGAATACCAGACCGTGCAGCGTTCGGCCGATCTGATGCTCAGCTTCGCCTTCGTCCCGCCTGACCTCGTGCTGGTGCACGTCGAGGATGTCACGGAGCGTTTGCACAGCGAACGCCAGCTCCGGGAATCCGGCGACCAACTGCGCGCGCTCGCCGTCCGCCTGCAGTCCATCCGCGAAGAGGAACGGACCCATCTTTCGCGTGAGATCCATGACGAGCTCGGGCAGATCATGACCGGGCTGAAGATGGACCTGGCGTGGATCCGCCGGCGCGTGCTGGAACTCGGACAGGGCCTGCCCGATGCTGTTGGCCAGCGCATGGCGCAAATGAACGGACTGCTCGAAGATGCGATCCACACCGTGCGGAAGATCGCCGGGCAGTTGCGTCCCGCCATCCTTGACGATCTCGGATTGATCCCGGCGATGGAATGGCAGGCGCGTGAATTCTCTGAACGCACCGGCATCCCCTGCGATCTGTCGGTCGGGATGGAAGAACTGGCGCTCGGCCGTGACGCCGCCACGGAACTATTCCGGATCTTTCAGGAGATGCTGACGAATGTCGCCCGCCATGCCGAGGCGTCGCGGGTCGAGATCCGCCTGAACCGCTCCGCTGGCATGCTGGAGCTTGCCGTGTGTGATAACGGGCGCGGGATCGCTCTCTCGGAGGCCGGGCGGCGAACATCGCTCGGGGTGCTGGGCATGGAAGAGCGCGCGAAACGGATCGGCGGTCGACTGTCGATCGTACCGGGCCCCACGGGCGGGACCATCGCCAGTATCGTTGTACCAGTCTCACAGGGAGAATGAGCGTGAAATTCCTCATCGCTGATGACCACACCGTCGTTCGCCGCGGGATCCGGCAGATCCTCGTGGATGCATTCGAACCATGTGAAGTTGCCGAAGCGCAGACGGCCGCCGAATTGATGACCCTGGTGCGTTCGGATACGTGGGACGCCGTGGTCCTGGACATCACCCTGCCGGATCGGAACGGTCTGGATGTGCTGAAGGACCTGAAGCAGGAACGGCCGCACCTCCCCGTGGTGGTATTGAGCATGCACCCGGAGGAACAGTTCGCGGTGCGTGTTCTGCGCGCCGGCGGCGTCGGGTACGTTCCGAAGGAGAGTGCGTCGGAAGAACTCACCACCGCCATCAATCTCGGGCTCAAAGGGCAGCGGTACATGAGTTCGTCGCTCGCGCGGAAGATCGCTCTTGAATCCGTGGCGAACGTGAAGGACCTTCCCGAGCCCATTGAGCTCTCCGATCGCGAGATCCAGGTCCTGTGTCTCATCGCGGAAGGGAAGACCCTTGCTGAAATGGCTGACATTCTGGCACTCAGTACAAAGACCGTAAGCACCTATCGTGGCCGTCTCATGGAAAAGACCAGTGCGATGACGAATGCCGACCTTATTCACTATGCGATCGCGCATGGTTATGTGATGAAATAGCCCCATTCTGCCATTCTGACTTCCACATCTTCCTACACGCCTACTGCAATTTCCTACACGGCGTGTCAGGAGCCCCTCCCCATTTTGCCCTTCACAATCAGATTTTCAGGAATTGATTTCCGTCACGTCAGGACGTACGTTGAACGTGATAGCTGCTTGACCCTGACAATCACTGATGCAGAGAGCCATGCAGATCGTTCTTGCTGAGCCGCACCCCCTCGTCCGTCGCGGCCTGATGCAGATCTTGAAGGATGGGTACGAGCGGTGCACCATCCATGAGGCGAGGGATGCGAACGAGCTGCTGCAAGAGGTGTCAGCGGAAGTGCCTGACCTTCTCGTCGTGGATATCGGTTTACCGGGGGGTCCCGGGTTGGGCATTCTCAAGAGCATCCATGGCCGGTGCGGTGTTGCGGTGCCGGTGATCGTGACCTCTGATGATCCAGGTCCGGAGTTCACGAGGAGCGCGTTGCAGGCCGGGGCAACGGCCGTGGTGCCCAAGGAGCGCGCAGATGAAGAGTTGCTGTATACGATAGAATCCGTGAGGCAGGGGCGTACACGCCACTGATCTTCACATCTGTACCACCGGGGAGAGATGGTGACGGCGCGAGGGGAAACGCCGTCACCATCTGTGCTTTTTGCCCCTCCCTCCGTCCCTTTCGCGCGGTTCCCGCCATCGTGCCCCTCTCCTGCAAATCAGTGTGGAATGCCGTATATTAGGGCTTCCACAACCAGTGCACGCAATGTCCAAAGCCCGATTCTCCACCCCTGGCCGTGTCTGTCTCTTTGGTGAGCACCAGGACTATCTCCATCTCCCCGTGATCCCGTCCGCGATCTCCCTGCGCATCACCATCGATGCCCACCATGCGGATGAACATACGATCCACATCGATCTTCCCGATCTGCAGAGCGGCGATCGCTTCTCCCTGGATGGCCCGCTGCCCTACCGGAATGATCGCGACTATCTGAGGAGCGGCGTGAACGTCATGCGCCGTCACGGCTTCACCTTCGGCAAGGGCATCCGTGCGTGGATGGAAGGGAAGATCCCCATCAATGCCGGGACCTCGAGTTCATCGGCGATGCTGGTGACCTGGATCGCCGTGCTGGGTCGCCTGAGCGACCAGGAGGCGACCGTCGCGCCGGAAGAATGTGCGCGCCTCGCGCATGAGGCGGAGGTCCTGGAGTTCGGCGAACCCGGTGGACAGATGGACCATTATGCGACCGCGCTCGGTGGAACGCTGGCGCTCGATTTTGCCCCGGCGCTGCGCATCGAACGCCTGTCCGTGCGTCTGGGGAGCTTCGTCCTCGGGAACTCGCGCGAACCGAAGGATACCAAAGGTATCCTCGCGCGGGTGAAGAATCAGGTCGTTGCCCTCTCCCATGTGCTCGAACGCCGCCATCCGGGGTTCTCTCTGCAGACGGCGACCGCAGGTATCATCGGCGATCTCGCGTCGGAATTGAACGACGAACAACGCACGCTCCTCCTCGGGACGATCAGGAACCGGCAGCTGACCCATGAAGCCCGCCAGATGCTGACCTCCGCATCGACGGACCATCAGCGGATCGGGCAGTTGCTCAACGAGCATCAGTCCGTGCTTCGCGACGTGTTGCGCATCTCCACGCCGAAGATCGATGGCATGATCGCGGCGGCCAACGCCGCGGGGGCGTACGGCGGCAAGATCAACGGATCCGGTGGCGGAGGATGCATGTTCGCGTATGCACCGGAGGACCCCGAACGGGTCGCGCAGGCCGTCCGCGATGCGGGTGGTGACGCCTGGGTGGTCCAGCTCGCGGAGGGCGTCCGTGCTGAATGACCTCCATATGCATGGGAGGGCAGTGTCGTGGTGAAACGATCACCCACGGCGCCGGAAGACCGGCTGTTCACCCCGCAGTTCTTCCTGATGTGTCTGTACACGTTCACGGTCTTTCTGTCGGCCTTCCAGCTCTTCCCGACCGCACCGTTCCGGATCATCGATCTGGGTGGCTCGACCTTCACCGCCGGGCTCTTCCTGGGATTCCTGACGTACGCATCCGCCCTCTCCGCGCCGCTCACGGGAGCGCTCGCCGACCGGTGGGGCCGCAGGCGCATGTTGATGATCGGGAGCGGCGCCCTGACGGTGTTCTCGGTCGGGTACGCGCTCAGTCCGAACTACTACATTCCGCTGGTGCTCGTCATCTTCCATGGCATGTTCTGGTCCGGACTGCTCTCCGCCTCATCGGCCTATATCACGGACATCATCCCCGCACATCGCCGCGCAGAGGGCATCAGCTACTGGGGCATGGCGAGCATCCTCTCGGTCGCGGCCGCGCCGTCGATCGGCCTCTGGATCTACTCCTACGGCTGGGTCTGGGTGTGTGCGTCCATCGCGGCGATGAACCTTCTCATGCTCTTCATCGCCTGGAAGTTGCCGGAGACGCACCGGTATGAGGTCCATACCGGACCGTTGCCCGGATTCCGCGACCTCGTCGAATGGAAGGTCCTCGCCCTGTCGATCGCGCTCTTCATGTACGCCGTGGGCCACGGGGGCGCGACCGCCTTCTCCGCGGTGTTCGCTCACGCCAACGGCATCGAGCCGCGGGGATTGTTCTTCACGGTGAATGCCATCATGATCCTCGTGACACGTCCGCTGTCCGGGCCGCTCGCCGATCGTGTCGGCCACCGGTGGATCATGATCCCCAGTCTCGTGCTGATCTTCGCCGGACTGCTGCTCCTTGCCTTCGGCACCACCAAGCCGATGTTCATCGCCGCCGCGGTCGTCTATGGTCTGGGGATCGGGAATGTGTATCCGGTGTTCTCCGCGTATGTCATCCAGCGGGTGCCGGCGAACCGGCGCGGAGCGGCGTTCGGGAGCATCCTTGCCGCCTTCGATACGGGAGTCGGGACCGGTTCGATCGCCACGGGACTCCTCATCGGGCAGTTCGGCTATCAGTCGGCATTCCTCGCTACGGCGGCACTGTCAGGATGCGCGATCCCCTACTTCCTCATCGTGGAGAAACGTTTGAACTTCGATGTGATCGTCGAGGGGGAACGGACGGAAGGGTAGAGAACGCAACGGCCCGGGGATCAGCCCGGGCCGTTGTGCATCAAGGGGTGACGCCGGATCACTTCTTTTTCAGCTGGTCGGCCACGGCCTTCGCGGCCGCTTCGATCGCGGCGACGTCGCCGAGGTAGTAATGCTTGATCGGCTTCAGATCGTCGTCCAGTTCATACACGAGCGGAACGGCCGTGGGGATGTTCAGTTCCACGATCTCCGATTCCGGCACGTTGTCCAGATACTTCACCAGTGCGCGCAGGCTGTTGCCGTGAGCGGCGATGAGCACCCGCTTGCCGGACTTCACGGCGGGGGCGATGGTCTCGTGCCAGTACGGGAGGAAGCGCGCGACGGTGTCCTTGAGCGACTCGGTGAGCGGCAGATCCTTCGGATCGAGGCCGGCATACCGCGGATCGTGTGAGGGGTGCCGCGGATCATCCAGGGTCAACGGCGGCGGCGGGATGTCGTAGCTCCGGCGCCAGATCTTCACCTGGTCCAGACCGTGCTTCTCCGCTGTTTCCGCTTTGTTCAATCCCTGCAATCCACCGTAATGCCGTTCGTTCAGACGCCAGGTGTTGTACACCGGGATGTACATCTGTCCCTGCTCTTCGAGAGCGGTCCACAGCGTCTTGATGGCGCGGGAAAGGACGGAGGTGTAGGCGACGTCGAAGACATAGCCTTCCTTCTTCAGGGTGCGTCCGGCCAGCCGGGCCTCCTCCATGCCCTTCTCACTCAATCCGACATCGGTCCATCCGGTGAACCGATTCTCTTTGTTCCAGGTGCTCTCGCCATGGCGGAGCAGTACGATCTTCTTCATGGTCAGGGTGTCCTTCTCTGGTGTCAGTGATACGATCCTGTAAGGTACGAGTTTTTTTATGGTGTTGCAAAGACGGGCGCTGTCGTCTTTTCGGGATGTTCCGTATATTCCCGTACGCTGTGCCACCGCATGGTGAAGAACCAGATCCAGGACCGTCCCGACCCGTTATGACCTCCCGTGAACGTGTGTTTGCTGCGCTCGACCATCGCACCCCCGACCGTGCCCCCCGCGATCTCTGGGTGCTTCCGTATGTGACGCTCTTCCGCCGGCAGGAACGGGATGCCCTGTTGCAGCGGTTCCCCTCGGACTTCACCAGTCCGGAGATCAGTCCGGGCTCCGACGACCGCGATCTCGCCAAACTCGCCCATGCCGGGACCTACACCGACGAGTGGGGAAGTGTCTGGCACGTGGCGGAACCCGGTGTCGTTGGCGAAGTGAAGGGACCGGTGCTGGCGGATTGGAGCGGCCTTGACCACTTCTCTCCACCGTGGGACCATCTGAAGGCGCGGGATTGGGACCACATCAACCGGATCGCGGAGGGATCGGATAAATTCGTGCTGTCGGGCGTCTGCGCGCGGCCGTTCGAGCGGCTGCAATTCCTCCGCGGCACCGAGAATCTGTACATGGACCTCGCCTATGATTCGTCCGAAGTGCGGACGCTCATCACGATGGTCCACGACTTCTACCGGGCCGACGTCACCGCCTGGTCGCGCTCATCGGTCGATGGCGTCATGCTCATGGACGACTGGGGGTCCAACACCTCGTTGCTCATCAGTCCGGAGATGTGGCGCGCGGTCTTCAAGCCGATCTACGCGGACCTCTGCGCGATCGTGCACGCGGCAGGCAAGCGAGTGTTCTTCCACTCGGATGGGAACATCGAGGCCATCTATGGTGATCTGATCGAGGTGGGTGTGGATGCCTTGAACTCCCAGCTGTTCTGCATGAACATCGAAGAGTTAGGGCGGCGGTACCGCGGGAAGATCACGTTCTGGGGTGAGATCGACCGGCAGCATGTGCTCCCGTACGGCGCGCCGGACGACGTGCGTGCCGCGGTCCGTCGTGTGCGTGCCGCTCTGGATGATGGGACCGGTGGAGTGATCGCACAATGCGAATGGGGGAAGGATAACAAGCAGGAGAATGTGGAAGCGGTCTATGAGGCGTGGGTCTGACGGACCCGCGCCTCCGCCTCAATAGTTTCCTTCCTTGCGCCAGGTGTCCAGCATGATCTCGTAGCGCTCGAGCGGCAGGCCCGTGTAGACGCAATTGCTCGTCGAGAAGATGTATCCGCCTCCCGGCATCCCGTGCTGCAGCGCATACCGGACATTCTCCCGGATCTCCTCCGGTGACCCTGATTGCAGCAACCCGCAGTTCACGTTCCCGATGAGGCAGAGGGCTTTGCCGTACCGCCGCTTCACCTCGGCGATGTCCACCCCCGCCTGAGGGTCGATCGAGTGCAGAGCGTGGGGACCGGTCTCCACGAGCTGGTCCAGGATCGGCCGGATATCGCCGTCCGTGTGCTTGATCGTCTAGAATCCCATGGCGCGGTACCGCGCGATCGACTCCTTGAGGTACGGCGTGATGAATTCGGCGAACATGCCCGGACTGAGGAACGGACCCTCGTTGAAGCAGTAGTCCGAACAGAGCGCGAACCCATCCAACCCGCCGTGCGCTTTCAGGGCCTCGGCCTTCTTCATCCACTGTTCCACCCGTTCGCGCGCCTCGGCATGGACGGCATCGGCGTCGTCGGCGATGCGGTAGCAGAATGCCGAGAGCTGTTCGCCGTCGGGGATGGCGAACGTGGGATCGCCGTGCATCATGATGAAGTACCGGTCCCCGGTCCGCTGCCGGATGATGTCAATGATGCGGCAGGCCTCGTCCACCGAATCGGGATTCTGATGGATGAAGATCGCATCATGCTCGAAGCGTTCGGCCGTGCGGATGTACAGGTCCGCCATATCCTGACGGTGCAGCTCCCGCTCCTTCTCCTCCATCTGGTCCCACTGCGCATAGTGGCGGTGGATCGGGTGCACCCGTCCGAAGGCCTCCATCGTCAGGAAGAACACGAGTTCGAAATGGGGGACACGGCCCGTGATCGGACGTCGGTCGAGGGCGGCGATGAAGCGGTCGCGGGAGGTCATGCGTATGGTTCGTGTCCCGTTGAGGGGCCTGCGTTGTGGGTGAAGGTCATTGTGCGAGTTCGTAGACGGTGATGAGCCACGGGACGATGGACCAGTACCACGCCATCTGGGCGCGCTGGATCCACCGGTACTTCGCCGTGGCGATCTCGGACGTGCGGTGGATCTGTTCGGCAAGGTCGTTGAGATACTCCTCGGCTGTGATGCTGGTGATCGCATCGCGGAACGCCTCGCTGCTCATGCGGGCGATGCTGCCGAAGAAGATCACCGACGACCTGTTCTTCGATGTCCGGGGAGCCGAGCTGAAGGAGAGGAACAGGATCCCGATCAGCAGACCGCCCGCGGAGAGGATGACGAACGCGATCATCAGCGGCGAGGCCTGGCTGATCCGTGTGATGAGTGCGGCCAGGACGGCGAGCATCGTCGTGTTGATCCCGATCAGGGTCGAGACCTTCGTGTCCGCTGCCGCGTTGTTCTTCTGCTGGCGCGACAGCGCCCCCTCCATCAGGTTGATCCTTCTGTCGGTGTCCATGGTTCCTCCCTCTCTGCGGTGTTCGTCAGTCATGGAAAAGATGTTGTGCCGGGATCGGTGCGGGCGTGGCTCCGCCGCGTGCCCATCCTACCACCAGCCCATCGCCGCCCTCGCCCTGGAAATACTCGATCTTCAGCCGATGGTATCCTGCGGCGAGCGGCACCTTGCCCGAGCGCTCCGACAGCGAATGGAGCCCGTCGTGGTCCACGACCACCGTGCCATCGATGCTGAGCCTGCTGCCGTCATCGGAGGACAGGGCGAATGTGTACACGTCCGTCATATCGACCCGCAGGTATCCCTCGAAGGTCAGTCCGTAATGTTCGGGTGCATGGATCGGTGGGGCCGTGATGGTGGGCAGGATCCCGGAGGATCGTGGTGCGAGTGCTGAGAAATCGGGGAGCCTCGTCCATACCCCCTCGATATAGTTGTACCGCAGTCCGGGACCGGCCGGGATCATCGCAATAGCGGGTTGTGGTCTGACCTTCCGGAAGGAGCGCGAGGTCGTGACACCGATAGGCCGGCCCTGCAGGAATTGACGGGCGGTCACCCTGGTGTCGCTGGTGATCAGCAGGGTGCCCTGCATTTCGGGCGAGGACGCGACCGGTGCTGTCCCATCCACGGTGAAGCGTGTGACGATCCCCGCGGGTTGCGGTCCATTCGCCACGCGCAACGAATCGCAGAAGATGTCGGACGGCGCGATGATCTCCGGCCCGGTCACGACCTCCGGTGCTCCGGCGATATCCACGGCGATGACGGTGTTGATCGTGTCCGGTGCGGTCGCTGGCACGGTGAGCGTGACGCCCTCATCCGTCCGTTGCGTCGTGAGAGGTGTGTGAGAGGGATCGGCCAGGAGATACGCGGTCCGCACGGTGTTGAGCAGGCCGGGCAGAGAGAGCGTGCGGTTCGCCGGCCAATCGAACACATGCACATACAACCGGGTCCCGCCATCGATCGGTCGTTGCGTGCACCGTCCGAAGGGGAGCGTCGCGAAGGGACTCGCCGTGGTGCCATGGATGGCATCGCCGTTCACTTTCATCCAGGCGCCGATCACGTTCAGGCGCTCGATGCTTTCCGGCGGGAAGGTCCCGTCGGCGCGCGGCCCGATGTTCAGGAGATAGTTGCCGCCCTTCGACGCGATGTCCGCGAGCATGTGGAGCAGGTCGCGTGACGACTTCCATGCCTTGTCGTGATCGTTATAGCCCCAGTGATCATTCATCGTCATGCAGGTTTCCCAGTCCACGCCGGGGAGACCCGTTGCGGGGATCTCCTGTTCGGGTGTACCGTAATCGCCTGCCGAGACGCCGCCCTGCGAGAACCCCTGCATGCCTGCGCGGCCGCCATCCACGCGGTTGTTGATGATGATGTGTGGTGCCAGGGAGCGGACGAAGGCCGCGAGGTCGGCGCCGCGCTGCAAGTTCCATGTGGATTCCCATTCGCCGTCGAACCAGAGGATGCCGATGTCCCCGTAGCGTGTCACCAGCGTACGCAGGTGTTCTTTCATATAGGCGACGTACCGGTCAAAGTTCGCACCGGTCGTATCGCGGTCGGTCTCCCACGTCCGCCGCGGGAGGTAGTCCGGATGGTGCCAGTCCATGATCGAGTAGTACCAGCAGATGCGCATGTCCTGTTTGCGGCATTCATCGGCGAGCTCTTTCATGATATCGCGCTTGAACGGCGTGGACATGACGTCGAAGTCCGTGCCCGGGGCATCGAACAGAGCGAACCCGTCGTGATGTTTGCTGGTGATCACGATGTACTTCATTCCGGCTGCCTTGGCCATCCGCACCCAGGAGGCGGGATCGAACTTCGTCGGATTGAACTGCTTCACGAAGCCATCGTACGTGCGCAGGGGGATCTGCGCGGAGAATCGGATCCACTCCCCGTAGTCGGTCTTGCCATTCCACGTGCCCGCAGGCACGGCGTACAGTCCCCAGTGGATGAACAGCCCGAATCGTGCCTCACGCCACCAGGCCATGTTGGCATCGCGTGAGGGTTGTTGTGCCCCGGCCGGGACGGCCTGGAGGCTCAGCACGAGGATCAGCGGTATGATCGATCGACGACAGAATGCAGTGAACATGGGGGACCTTTCAGAGTGGTAGGGCAAGATAGGGAAAAAAGTTCGATTTCGCATGATTTCCCCGGAGAGTTGGCCGGGATCTCAGGCAGCGCATGAGCCTTCCCGTCAGGGCGGTTGAACCGATTTAGCGCGGTTGAATGTGGCCATTTCGATGGTGGCATGGTCATTTCACTGGTTGACCCTTGACAATGGGGATCCTGCGAGGTATATTAATGCAAACGATTGTCTTTGCCAAATGGCCTGCACCCTCTCCGATATAGCCCAGAAGACCGGATTCTCGGTCTCGACAGTCTCCCGCGTCCTGCACGACAATTCCAACCGCTATAAGATCCGCGAAGAAACCAAAGAGCAGATCCGACGGGTCGCGCAGGAACTCGGCTACACCCCGAACAAGATCGCCCGGGGTCTGCGTCTGAATCAGACCCATCAACTGGGCATCATCGTGGCGGACCTGGCAAACCCCTTCTTCGCGACCATGGTGAAGAGCATCACGAAGGAAGCCAGGAAATCCGGGTACAGCATCGTCGTCTGCGACTCCGATGAGAACACGCATCTCGAGCAGGAATCGTTGAATACCCTTCTCGAGAACAGGGTCGATGGATTGCTCATCGCCGCTGTCGGTCTGGAGCGCGCACATCTGGAACGGTTCGCGGGAGGATCCACCCCCATCGTCCTGCTGGACCGTCTGTACGAGAACATGGCGATCGATGCGGTCAGTGTCGACAATGAGAAGGGTGCTTATGCGGCGACGCAGCATCTCATCGAACGCGGGCACACGCGGATCGCGGTGTTGCAGGGGCTGCCGGGCACGTACGCCAACACCGGTCGACTGAACGGGTACCGGCAGGCATTGCTCGATGCCGGCATCGCCGTGCGGCCGGAGTACATCGTCGGCGACGACTTCGGGACGCTCAACGGCGCGGTCGGGATGAAGCAGCTGCTCCACTTACCGGAACCGCCCACCGCGGTGTTCGCCGCCGGCGACCTGATCGCCCTCGGTGCGCTCGATGCGATGCGCGAAGCACGCAAGACGATACCGCGTGATATGTCGCTGATCCAGTTCGACGATCCCAGTTTCACGCAGCACCTGTATCCCGCGCTCAGCGCGGTGGAACAACCCATCGAGCAAATGGGGGAGATGGGGGTGAAGTTGTTGTTGCGCCGCCTGCGCGAACCCTCCTCGGGCCCGCGCACCGTCCTTCTCGAGCCGCGCCTCAATGTGCGCGAATCCGTCGCACCCCCCGCGCAACCCAGGTGACCCATGGCGAACCGCGTCGTCGTCGTTGTCGGTAAGAACGGCAACATCGCCTGGGTTCAGGAATCGGCTCGGCTCGCGCGACACTCGTCGCCGTAATCGGAAATCGAGGTCGTGTCCTCCGAGTGTCGTCGTTCGCTCCGCGAACGAACGTCCTTTCGCGGAGCCAAAGATACTTCGGAATTCT
>WBZP01004908.1_pt1 | contig 13767 bp, 8 predicted proteins | sample 5204301 | NCBI WGS metagenome assembly WBZP01 (sample SAMN12412401, study PRJNA552823) | activated sludge metagenome | isolation source: activated sludge from nitrification reactor of wastewater treatment plant... | place: USA: Pennsylvania | collected 2017 | reverse complement strand
GGTGGAACGATCAACTCAATCGGCCGGAAGTTCGCTTTGCTGATCTCAAGGAACGTAGAGCCATTGGCTCTGGCTATAATGTCGTCGTGCGCTGTCTCCGCCCAAAGTAACAGGTACAGGTTTGATACACCTTCATTGGGCAACATGGCGATGAATCCCTGATTGACTGCTGTGGGAGCCTCAGCAATAGCCAGGTAGCCGATCGGCGCGCGGGACGAGAGGAGAACTGTTCCGACGGGCAAAAGGCCGGAGCTTATCTGACCCAGACCACCTTCAGTAATCTTCCGTTCAGAACCAAGAAGGATTGGGACTGAAAGGCGCGACAGGTCTTTAGGGGTCGTCCAATAGTACTCTCCGTCTTCCCAGAACGCCGGCTCTTTGGTGCTCGGCGTGCCTCCGCCGACAATCCGGGCGAGATCGCCAATTGTGGCCACCCCCCACCCCCTCGGCCTCTCCCCCCCATCCTCCCCCACCGCCAACGCCTCCGGAAACAACGCCTCAATCTCCGCCGCCAGGCCCGTCGGCCGCCCCGCCATCTTGGCCCGCACCGGCTCGAACTCCACAAACCACGCCTGGAACAGCGCCCGCGCCAGCCCCTCCAGCGTCCCGTTCATGCGCCGGTTCAACTCGATCTTGTCGTCCAGCGAACCCAGGACGGCGGCGATGGCGCGTTGTTCGGGGAGGGGAGGGAGAGGAACCGGTGTGCTTCTCAGAATACCAAGATTGGTGTGCGGAACTCCTGTTTGTATCGTATGGCTGCGCACATATTCTTGCTGTTCGTTTGATTGAAACACATAGTAATAGAAAAGCGGATCGGCCTTTTCTAGATTAACTGTAAGCTTCATCTGACTTTGAGAAATCAAATAATAGTCATATGGCGCATTGGGAACGATTGCCACCTGTCCTAATGTTCCACGTTGTGTAAAAACAAGATCGCCTGGCCGCGCAAGATTCGCTGATAGGGAACTCGCTTTGTTCTGGGTCACAAAGACAAAATCGCCACTGATCCAACGTGCCCCCATGTTCTGTCCACGTATTACAGGTACGCCGACACTAACATAGTCACGCGATACAAGGTCTGACCCAAAGGGGCCGCCGACAAGTGCATTTCTCTCCTGAGCAGCAATATCAGCTACAGTGACTTCTTCCCACTCACTCCCCATACCCCAACCCCTCCAACCCAGCCCAAATCGCCGCGTCCAGCGCCGCCGCTGCCGCCGTCTGCTGCCGCAGTTCGGCCGTCAGCCGCGCCATTTTCTCCGCGAACGGCTCGCCGTCGGCCTCCACCTCGGCCGCGCCCACGTAGCGCCCCGGCGTCAACACGTGGCCGTGGCCGCGAATCTCGTCCAGCGTGGCGCTCTTGCAGAAGCCGGGGATGTCTTGGTAGACCGCCGACGGCCGACCGCCGACCGCCGCTGGATGGCTGCCGTCGGCCGTCGTCGGTCGGCCGTCGTCCCGCCAGGCATGATACGTCCCGGCAATGCGCGCCACGTCGCCGGCGGTCAGCTCGCGGTGGGTGCGGTCGGTCATTGTGCCCATCTGGCGGGCGTCAATGAACAGCGTTTGGCCGCGGCGGTCGCGCCACCCTGGCCCCGGCCCGGCCCCAGACCCTCTGCCCAACCCTCCCCCAAGGGGGGAGGGAGTTTTGGAACGGGTCAGGAACCATAGGCAGACGGGAATCTGAGTGCTATAGAACAACTGCCCCGGTAGGGCGACCATGCAATCCACCAGGTCGGCCTCGATGATCGCCCGGCGAATCTCCCCCTCGCCCGACTGGTTGGACGACATGGAGCCGTTAGCCAGCACGAAGCCGGCCACGCCGCCGGGGGCCAGGTGGTGGAGGAAGTGCTGCACCCAGGCGAAGTTGGCGTTGCCGGCCGGCGGCGGGCCATAGACCCAGCGCCGGTCGTCGCGCAGCAGGTCGCCGCGCCAATCGCTGTCGTTGAACGGCGGGTTGGCCAGCACGAAGTCGGCCCGCAGGTCGGGGTGGCGGTCGTTGTGGAAGCTATCGCCGTGGGCGATGTTGGCGTCAATGCCGCGAATGGCCAGGTTCATCTTGGCCAGCCGCCAGGTGGTGTAGTTCGACTCCTGGCCATAGATGCTGATGTCGCGCTGCCCCCCGCCGTGGGCCTCGACGAACTTCTCCGACTGCACGAACATGCCGCCCGAACCGCAGCAGGGGTCATAGACGCGCCCCTGGTAGGGGGCCAGCATCTCCACCAGCAGCCGCACCACCGGGCCGGGGGTATAGAACTGGCCCCCCTTCTTGCCCTCGGCGCTGGCGAATTGGGACAGGAAGTACTCATAGACGCGGCCGAGCACGTCCTTCGACCGGCTGGCCGCGTCGCCCAGGCCGATGTTGCTGACCATGTCGATGAGCTGGCCCAGCCGCGTCTTGTCCAGATTGGGCCGGGCGTACTCGCGCGGCAACACTCCCTTCAGCGAGGGGTTGTCGCGCTCGATGGCGATCATCGCCTCGTCCACGGTCACGCCGACCGACGGCTGCCGCGCCTCGGCCCGCAGCCGCCCCCAGCGCGCCTCCGGCGGAACCCAGAAGACGTTGGCGGCGCGGTACTCGTCGGGGTCTTCGGCGTCGGCCCCCTGGTCGGCCTCGGCCAGCAGCGCGGCGTGGCGCTCCTCGAAGGCGTCGGAGATGTACTTGAGGAAGATGAGGCCCAGCACGACGTGCTTATACTCGGCGGCGTCCATGTTGTTGCGCAGCGCGTCGGCCGTGGCCCAAAGCTGGGACTCGAAGCTGGGGGCAGAGGGGGAGTTGGCGTTTTTGGCCATTGGTTTGTCCGGTTGTGAAACGGCTGAGGATTCGACAGCGGCGATTATACGCCGCCCACCTTACAGGGCGAATGAACCCCGCGCGGCGGCCTGACCGTTATTATAGAAGATGGGTGTGGCGTATAGCGCCACAATTGGAAGGGGATTTACCCTGTCAACCCTGGTCGCTACGCCGCAATCTCAACCACCAGCCCCGGCCCATTCAGCGTGACCACTAACTGGTTCAGCACGTCGCGCCCGATGACCGCCTCACCAAAGCGCCGGTCGGCCAACACACGCACGCCGGGCAAACGATAGGGGCCGATCTCCAGAACGACCAGATAGACGTCACGTCATACGGCTGGCCCGGTGCGTTGCCCCAGCGCAGGCGCGGCCGAGCCGCCCTCGTAGTCGCGCTCATAGTCAAAGGTGATCACGCCTCGCCGTCTCGAAGCAGCTTAGGGGAGTAGATGCGGTACATTTCCTCTGGCGACTCCTGCACCGGCGCCACCCACACAAATTGACCGGGGAAACGCTCGCGAACCCGCAGGAAGAGAGCGACCTGATCGTCATCGTGGTCAACAACGCTCTCGTCGTGGATGGCCACGAACTGGCCGGGATAGTCGCGCCGTAGATCGGGGTGCAAGCGCCGGAAGGCCGCCTCCTCGCGCTCAATGGCCGGGTCGGCTTCGGCCGCAGGCTCCGTCAAGGCGATGGCCTCAACCTGCACATCGGCCACCGCGCGCCGGCGCGCCCGGGCGATGCGCTTGGCCCGCCGATAGACCTCTTCCGGGATAGCCAGCGTGACCTCGACCGACATTCGCTTAACCCCATCTGAGGGATGAAGGATGAGGGATGAATTCATCCCTCATCCTTCATCCCTCATCCCTACTGCAAATAATCCCGAAGTGACCGGCTCCGGCTAGGATGCCGCAGCTTCCGCAGCGCCTTGGCCTCAATCTGCCGGATGCGCTCGCGCGTCACGCCGAAGCTCTTGCCGACCTCTTCCAGGGTGTGGTCCTTGCCGTCGTTCAGCCCGAAGCGCATCTCCAGCACCTCGCGCTCGCGGTCGCTCAGGTGGTCAAGCACCTTGCGAATCTGCTCGCGCAGCAGCTCGCGCGAGGCGGCGTCGCCCGGCTCCATGATGCTCTCGTCGGCCAGGAAGTCGCCCAACTCGGTCGAGTCGTCGTTGCTGCCCACCGGCGTCTCCAGCGACATGGGGTCCATGGCGATGCGCAGGATGTCGCGGATCTTGCTGACCGCCTGCCGCCACTTGCGGTCGAGCAGCGGGTCAATGGGCGCGCCCGCTAGCTGCGCCTCCTTGATCGCCGCCGACTCTTCCGGCAGCAGGTAGTCCAACTCCAGGGCCAGCTCCTCCACGCTCGGCTCGTGCCCCAGCTTCTGCACCAATTCGCGCTGCATCTTGACGATGCGGTTGATCGTCTCGTACATGTGTACCGGGATGCGAATGGTGCGGGCCTGGTCGGCAATGGCCCGGCTGACCGCCTGGCGGATCCACCACGTGGCGTAGGTGCTGAACTTGAACCCCTTGGTGTGGTCGAACTTCTCCACCGCCCGCAGCAGGCCGACGTTGCCCTCCTGCACCAGGTCGAGCAGGTGGATGCCGCGCCCCATGTAGCGCTTGGCCACGCTGACCACCAGCCGCAGATTGGCTCGCGTCAGGTTGGCCTTGGCCTCCTCGGCCCGGTCGCGGATCATGAACTCGTTGTAGCGCAAGGACGAATCGCCGGGGAAGAGCCAGTCGTCCACCTCGTCGGCCGTCGGTGGCGCTTCGCCGCGCCGCAGCCGCTCGGCCACCTGCTCAGCCAGATCGTTGGGCAGCAGATAGCAGGCCGTCAGCACGGCGAAGAGGCACTCGGCCAGGTCGGTCCACGACTCGTCTTGCCCCCACGTGCCGTCGTTGAGGTAGTGGTGGATGTAGGAGCGGCCGACGCGCAGCCCGTCTTCGTGCAGCTTGCGCGCCTCTTCCAGCACCGGCAGCAGTTCCGGCGGCTGGACGCCGATGACCGTGGCGCTCTCGCGGGCGCACAGCCAGTTCTCCAGCAGGTTGCGATAGTTCTGCCCCATCGCCTGGGCCCGCAGCATGTCCTGGTTGACCGGACGCTCCGCCGGCGGCGGCTCCGGCGCGGGGCGAGCGCGCCCGCGCCGCCGCCCGCCGTTGGCCCGGCCCAGGCCCACGTCCTGGTTCAGCCGCTCCAGCACGCGCAAGGCCTGCATCTGCGTCGCCAGCCAGATCTCCTGCTCGGCCGTCAGCAGCGGCACCTGGCCGATCTCCTTCAGGTAGGTGTGAACCGGGTCGTCTTCGGCGTCGCTCAGGCGATAGTCGTCTTCGTCGTCGTCCAGGTCGTCCAGCCGGTCGAGCAGGCCGATCTCGCCGGGGTCGTCAATGGGCTGGCCGTCGGCCGAGACGATGCGGATGTTGAGTTTTTGCAGGCGCTCATAGAGGGCCTCGGCCTCGTCCTCGTTGGCCGTGGCCAGGATGGTCTGCACGTCCGCCTCGGCGATCTGGCGCGAGCGGCGGGCCTTGCGCACCAGCGCTTCGACGTCGAGCGGCTCGGCGCTCAACGCCTCATCGGCGTCGTCGCTGTCGCCAAATTCGGGCGTATCCGCTTCGGGGTACATCTCCATGTGTAACTGAATCCCACTAACCCACAAATGGGCCGGGTAGCGCCGGCGGCCTCAACGGGCGCGACGGGCCGCGCCCTCGGCGCGCCGCCGTCCCTGAGCCGACAGCGCATCCTTGGCCTGATGGATGCGCTGCATGGCCGGCTGCGACGTGGCCAGCAGATCGCCGTAGAGTCGGGCCAGTTCCCCGGCCGGCTCCGGCTGACTTTCGGCGGCCAACAACTGCTTCAGTTCGGTATTACGTCTGCGGATCTTTTCCAACCGCCAGTCCAGCACCGATAAAGCCAGGGAGTCGGGCAGACGATTCAGCTTCATCCCTGGCGATGGTGGGAGGGCCATCAAGCTCCGCACCCGCTCTGCCAGCACCGCGTCAAGACTATCGCACAATTCCTCAATCGTGGCAACCTCAGGGCCGGCGGGCTGGGCGCGGTCGAGGATGACCGCCAGCAGGGCGCGATCCTCCACCCGCTCGAAGTCGCCGGCGCCCACCTCCGGCTGCTTCTGCCGGCTCAGGATGTGGTTGACGTGGTGGATCGTCCCCGGATGCTCCAGGCACTGGCGCAGGAAGTTCTCCTCCAATTGCGGCAGCCGCCGCAGATTGCGCGCGGCGATGCCCTGGCCGGGGGCGGTCGCTGGTCGCTGGTCGTTGGTCGCTGTTTCCCAGGCCGGCGGCGCGTCGTCCCAATAGGGGGGCGGCTCGTCGAACGGCGGCGGTTGGTCACTGGTCGTTGGTCGCTGGTCGTTCGGCGTTCGTCGTTGGTCGCTCGTGGCCGGTCGTCCCTGGCCCCTGGCCCCTGACCCCTGGCCCCTGGCCCCTGCCTTCTTCAGCCGCGCTTCTGCCGCCCGCAGCGCCGCCACGTCCACCCCCAGCGTCTTGCCCAGCACGCCCAGGTAGTGGTCGCGTTCCACCGGGTCGGCGATGTCGTGGATGAGCGGCAGCACCTGCGCCGCGGCGGCCGATTTCGCCTTGGGGTCGCCCGGGGCCAACTCGGTAGCCACGACGCGGATGACGTAGTCCACCACCGGCCGGGCCTCGGCCAGCAGCCGCGGCCAGGCCGTCGGGTCGCTGCGGATGAGGTTGTCGGGGTCTTGCCCCTCCGGCAGCGTCACCACGCGGATGTCGGCCTTCAGCCGCCCTTCGAGTTGGACGAGGCCGCGGGCGTCGAAGCTGACCTCCATCTCGCGGTCGAGCGTCTCGCGGGCCAGGTGCAAGGAGCGCAGCGTCGCCTTGGCCCCGGCCGCGTCGGGGTCGAGGGCCAGCACGAAGCGCTTGGTCAGCCGTTGCAGCAGGCGCAGTTGCGTCTCGGTCAGGCTGGTTCCCATCTGGGCCACGACGTTGCGGAAGCCGTGCTGCCAGGCCTGCATCACGTCCATGTACCCCTCCACCAGCACCACCTGGCGCGCCTCGCGGATGTGGCGCTTGGCCTGGTCGAGGTTGTAGATGAGATGCCCCTTGTCGAACAGCGGCGTCTGGGGGCTGTTGAGGTACTTGGGCACGCCGTCGGGGTCGAGCGTGCGCGCCCCGAAGCCGACGACGCGGCCGTCGAGGTCGCGGATGGGGATCATCAGCCGGCCGCGGAAGCGGTCGTAGCGCGTGCCCGTCTCCTCGCGCTCGCTCAGCAGGCCGACGGTCATTAGCTCCTGCTCGGTGTAGCCCTGGGCGGTGAAGTGGGTGCGCAGCGCGTCCCACGTGTCGAGGGCGAAGCCGAGGCGGAAGGCGGCCACCGTTTCTTCGCGCAGCGCTCGGCCGGCCACGTAGCGGCGGACGGCCTCGGCCTGCGGCGCGTGGAGCAGCAGTTGGTGGAAGTAGAGCGAGGCCGACTCCAGCAGGGCGGCCCAGCGCGTCTCGGCCGCTTCGCGGGCGGTGTCCTTGGGCCGGTGGTCTTCCAGCGTCACCCCAGCCCGCTTGGCCAGTTCGGTCAGCGCCTCCTTGAAGTCCCAACTGTTTTTCTTCATCACGAAGGAGAAGACGTCGCCCCCCTCGGCGCAGGCGCCGAAGCAGCGCCACGTCTGGCTCTCGGGGAAGACGTAGAAGGCGGGGGTCTTGGTGTTGGGATGGAAGGGGCAGAAGCCGGCCCAGTTACGGCCCGATTTGCGCAGCGAGACGCCGGCGTCCTGGACGACGTCAACGAGATCGAGCCGGCTTTTAATCTCTTGCGTTACGGTCATTCCGAAGCGAGTTTATCCGCAGATTGGGCAGATTCGGCAGATTGCTAAAACAAGAGAACCATCATCGCCTGAGAGACAATCGGGCGCGTCCTCTGGAAATCTGCCCAATCTGCTCAATCTGCGGATGATTCTTCTGTCAGACTATCGGTGTCTGGAAGGGGGATTATAGCGCAAAGGGGGTTGATGTTCTAATTGTGGGCGAGCTGCCGGTGCTTGTTTGCCCTCGTTTGCCTAATTCGCCATTCCACTGAATACTTCCCCTATCAACAGTTGTCGGATCCAACATGGGTAGTTACGTTTTGCCACGGCGATTTCCTCCTCGCGTTAGAGTATTCATTGTCTTTGGTATATACCTGCTGCTGACCGTCCTGATCACCTGGCCCGCCATCGGCCGTCTGGGCGTGGAGATTCCCGACTTGCTGGGCGATGGCTACGTCCACCTGTGGACGTTCGACTGGCTCAAGCGCTCGTTCGCCGCCGGGACAGACCCTCTATTCACCTCTCAGCTTTTCTTTCCCGTCGGGGCCAGTCTGGCCAATCACAATATCGCCTGGTTTCACTTTCTGCTCTGGCTGCCGCTACAGGCGCTCGTGGGCGGGTCGGCGGCCTTCACCGTCGTGTTTTTGATCAACTACCCCCTCACGGCGCTGACCACGTTCCTGCTGGTACGTCGCGTCACCGGGTCGGCGGCGGCGGCGTTCATCGGCGGGCTGGTGGCCGGATTCTGGCCCTACAACATTTCCCACCACAGCCACCCCAACCTGATCGCCATCTGGTGGGTGCCGCTGATCCTGATGGCCCTCGAAGACCTATTCGCCCACCGCCGCTATCGCTATGCCGTGCTCGTTGGCGTCCTGGTCGGCCTGCTGGGCATCACGCGCTGGCAACTGCTCATCATCAGCGGCATCCTCCTGGGCATGGCTCTGCTCTGGCATCTGGCCCACTGTCCGCGCCGCTACTGGCCGCGGGTCTTTCTCCTCCTGTCCGTGGCCGGCCTGATCGCCACCCTGCTCATGACGCCCTTCTTCCTGCCCGTCCTGAGGTACCAGGCGGCCCGCGGCAACCCGGAAGAACTTTTGGTGAGCGATGAAGAGGCGTATGGCAGCGATCTGGCCAGCTACCTGTTACCCAGCCGCTACCATCCGCTGTGGGGGCCGACCGTCATGCGCTTCATCGGCCGCTTTGCCGGCAATGCTGTCTACGTGCGCTTCATCGGCTTCGTGACGCTCCTCCTGGCCCTGCTGGGCGCGGTCGCCCAGTGGCGCAAAGCCCTCTTCTGGACGATCGCGGCGCTTATCTATTTCATCATCTCCCTGGGTTCGCCCCTCTATGTGCTCGGCCGCCCCTACTGGACGATGCCCTACAGCCTGCTGGAGAACAACTTCGCCTTTCAACTCGTTCGCTTTCCCGACCGCTTCAACGTCATGCTGGCCATCCCGGTCGCCGTGCTGGCCGGACTGGGCGTGGCCTGGTTGCTGAGCCGCATCCGGCCCCGCCCGGCCCTGGCCGTTGCCGTGCTGGTCGGTGTCCTTATCGTCGTCGAATACCTGGTCGCCTACCCCATGCTGCCGCTGACGACGCCGCCGTGGTATGCCACCCTGTCCCAGTCGGACGAGACGTTCGGGCTGCTGGACGTGCCCATCTGCCCCCAGGCGGAGCACAACAAGCGTTACATGTTCTATCAACTCCAGCACGACCGGCCGCTGGTGCAAGGGCATATCTCTCGGCCGTCGCGGGAAATGTTCGCCTTCATTGACAGTGTGCCCCTGCTCAGTCAGATCAACTGTCGGCTGGAGGCCCCCAGCACCCTGCCCAACGTGTCCGAACAGATGCGCCTGCTCGCGTCATCCGATGTCCCCTATCTCATCCTGCACAAAGAGTATCTGAAGCCCAAGCAGTTGAACGCCTGGCGCGAGTGGCTGGTAGCCCCGCCGATCTTCGAGGATTCGCTGTTGGTGGTCTACGCGACGGAGGCCGCCCCAGCTGATGCCATTCCCTGGTCTCACTCTCTGCTAACCGACGACCGGCAGGCCACAATCCTGGGGCTGGTCAACTCCACCGCCGCTGACACCCCCACCGAACGGATGCAGGGCGACTGGCTGGTGACGGCCGTCACCTGGCGGGCGGCGGCCGGCCCGATTGCCGAGATGCTGACCTGCATTGATCTGATTGACGCCAATGGGCGGAGCGCGCAACAGAAGTGTTATCCCCTCTCCGATGACTGGCCCGCTGCCCGGTGGCAAGACGGAGAGATCGTGCGCGAGGAGTATCCGCTGCAAATCGCCCCGTTTCTGTCACCAGGGCCGTATGGGGTCTCGCTCTCCTTGCGCGATGCGGCCGGCGGCCAACCGCTCGGCCAATCGGCCGTGGTCGGCGTGGTGGAGGTCAGCGCCCTGCCCCGCCAGTTCGACCCGCCCTTCGACGCCGCGCCGCTGGCCGCGTGGAACGACGAGATCGCGCTGGTCAGCTACAACCTTCTGAAAACGCCTAGCGTGTTGCGGCTTGCACTCTACTGGCAGACGGACGAACGCATTGACAACTCTTACAAGCTATTCGTCCACGTGACCGACCGGGCCACCGGCGCGCTGATCGCCCAGGAAGACCGCGTTCCGGGCAACTGGATGCGGCCAACCTACTGGTGGGAGGCGGGCGAATACGTCGCCGAAGTCGTCAGACTCCCATCGCAGGCCGCGGCCGATGGCTACGACATCTGGGTGGGTTGGTACAATCCCGATTCGGGCGAACGGCTGCCTATTAGCCAAAGCGCGCCCGATCAGGTGGTGGTAGACAACCGGCTGCTGTTGGACTGGGCAGAACGGTAGGGGCGCGCCTGCGTGTGCGCCCTGTTCTCGCTGGCGTATCAGGTCAGTGATTGAGGCTTGGCAACCCGCCTTTTTGTCTGCCGCTGAAGAGGCCGGTTGCCAACCACCCTGCATTGCGGGCCTTTGCGTGAGTCTTCGATCCAGTACAATAGGCAAATGCACGGTGACTTCGCCCTTTTTGCCACGATCACAATGGCGGTGCTGACCGCCTTCGTCTTCGGCTTCATCGCCCGCAAGCTGCGCCTGCCGTCGCTGGTGGGCTATCTGGTGGCCGGGCTGGTCATCAGCCCCTTCACCCCCGGCTTCATCGGCGACGTGGACGCCGCCAGCCAACTGGCCGAGATCGGCGTCGTCTTCATGATGTTCGGCGTCGGGCTGCACTTCTCGCTCAAAGACTTGTGGAGCGTGCGCGGCATCGCCATCCCCGGCGCGGTGCTCCAGACGACCCTCTCCACGCTGGCCGGTCTGGCCGTCAGCCAGTTGTGGGGCTGGTCGTTGCCGGCTGGGCTGGTGCTGGGTTTATCGCTGTCCGTGGCCAGCACCGTGGTGCTGCTGCGCGGCCTGACCGACCGCGGCCTGGTCAGCACGCCCCACGGCCGCGTGGCCATCGGCTGGCTGGTCTTCGAGGATTTAGCCACCATCCTCATCCTGGTGCTCATGCCCGTGCTGGCGGCGCAGGGCGGCAATCCGCTGCTCAGCGTCGGCGCGGCGCTGCTGAAGACGGCCGTCTTCGTGGCCATCATGATGCTGGTCGGCACGCGCTTCATGTCCTGGCTGCTAACCCAGATCGCCTACACCCGCTCGCGCGAGCTGTTCATGCTGGCCGTCGTGGCCCTGGCGTTGGGCACGGCCTTCGCCGCCTTCGAGCTGTTCGACGTGTCGCTGGCCCTGGGCGCGTTCCTGGCCGGCGTCGTCGTCGGCGAGTCCGACATCCACCACCAGGTCGGCGCGGAGGTCGTCCCCTTCCGCGACTTCTTCTCGGTGCTGTTCTTCGTCTCCGTCGGCATGCTGGTTGATCCGGCGGTGGTGCTGGCCAACCTCGACCAGGTCATCATCCTGTCGCTGCTGGTCATCGTCGGCAAGGGGGTGATCACCCTGCTGCTGGGGCTGGTGCTGCCCTCGTCGGCGCGGACGATGATCGTCGTCGCCGCCGGGCTGAGCCAGATCGGCGAGTTCTCGTTCATCGTCGGCCAGTCGGGCGTGGCCCTGGGGCTGCTGGATACGGATCAGTACGGCCTCATCCTGGCCGCGGCGGTCATCTCCATCGTCCTCAACCCGCTGATGTTCAACCTCATCCCGACGATAGAGCGGGGGCTGCGCCGCCTGCCGTGGCTGTGGCGGCGCATGGAGCGCGGCGGGCCGACGCCGGAGCCGTTCAACGAGACCATCGAGGGGCATGTGGTCATCGTCGGCTACGGCCGCGTCGGCAGCCACATCGGCGGCGTGCTGGAGCGCCTGGGCCTGCCGTTCCTGGTGGTCGAGCAGAACATGATCCACGCCAACGAGTTGCAGCGCCGGGGCATCAAGACGATGTTCGGCGACGCCTCGAACTCGGAGATTCTGCTCCACGTCGGGCTGGAAGACGCCCGCGCCCTGGTCGTCACCGTGCCCAACGAGACGACGGTCGAGCTGATCGTCACCGCCGCCCACGCCATCGCCCCCCGACTGCCGATCATCGCCCGCGCGGCCACGGCCGACCGCCTGAGCCACCTCTACCGCCTCGGCGCGCGCCACGTCATCAACCCCGAACTGGAAGGCGGGTTGGAGATGCTGCGTCACACCCTGCTGGCCCTGAGCCACAACACCAACCGCATCCAGCCCTACCTCGACGCCGTGCGCACGGAGAGCTATGAGGGCATTTTGCCGGAAGAGGGCGGCTACCCGGTGTTGGACCAACTTCTGATGGCCACGCGCGGCGTCGAGATCGCCTGGGAACTGCTGAACCCCGGCAGTCCGGTCATCGGCCGCACCCTGGCCGAGGCCGACATCCGCTCCCGCGTCGGCGCGTCGGTCGTGGCCGTGCTGCGCGGCGGCGAAGTCATCACCAACCCCGACGCCGGCTTCGTCTTCCAGGTGGACGATCTGGTGGGGATGATCGGCAACGGGGCGCAGGTGGCGGAGGCTTGTTATTTGTTGAATTCGCCGGTTAACACCTGATAGGTGCGCGGCCAATGGTACCCTGACCGCAGCGAAACTTGAGGCCGCGCACCTGTCAGGTGGTGGATGTGGTAGAATTGGGATGTAGCGTAGAAAGAACGCCCATGAAGGTTCCAGCGTCCGAGATGAAACAACCTGTTATGCCCTCTGATACGGCCTGGTTATTCCCCGAATACGCCTTCGCGGCGATGGACGTTCAGACACACCGGGGGGTTATCATCGAGCGGGTTCTGGAGCGCGGCAGTTGGGAGCAGCTAAGGTGGCTGTTTGCCACCTATGGCGAGGCGGCCGTGGCTGATTGGGTCGCCAGACATGGCTTCCGTCTCCTCTCCAAGCGCTCTTTCGCCCTGTGGCGATTGGTGTTGGAGGTGGAGAACTACCACGCCCCGGACTGGGCAATTGCAGCCAAGCAGCTCTCGGAGTCATGGTGAAGTTCTACGAGTCAGCCATTACTTCATCCTGTCAGGAAGCGCTTGCTTTTCTCGCTGAACAATCATTCCTCGACGGATTCTACCTGGCCGGTGGCACGGCGCTGGCGCTGCAAATCGGCCACCGCCTTTCCACAGACCTGGATTGGTTCAGTTACAAGCAAACACTGCTGGCTGCCGAGCGAGAAGAGATTGCGCGGACGTTAAGCACCGGCGGTCAATTTCAGATCGTTTCTGAGCAAGACGGCATGCTCTACTCGAAACTGATCGGCACAGACGTTAGCTTCATCTTTCAGCAACATCCGCTTCTGCGTGAGGCGGTGCATTACAAAGGTGTTCAACTGGCTTCGCCCATCGACATCGGATTGATGAAGTTGGCAGCCATCAACTCGCGCGGCGCTCGGCGGGATTTTGTGGATATATACTGCTTACGCCATATCATCTCTTTGGAAGAGTTGTTGGCTCTAGCTCCTCAAAAGTATGCCAATCGTCCTGATTTCCTATCTATTGCGGTACGAGCCTTGACCTACTTTGAAGATGCAGAGCAGCAGCCAATGCCACAAATGTATGTTGATGTCTCGTGGGAAAGCGTTAGAACCTATTGCCGGGCGGCCGCTCGGAACTTGGCGCGTAGTCTATCTGGTTTGAACTAGTAGTCTAACAAACAAAGATTGCCAGGCAAGCCAAAAGGTGGCATCCTTCGACCAAAACCAGGCCTGAGGAGCGAAGAGATGCCCACCAAACGATACAGGGTCACGTTAACAAAAGAAGAGCGG
>WBZP01004907.1_pt1 | contig 13768 bp, 5 predicted proteins | sample 5204301 | NCBI WGS metagenome assembly WBZP01 (sample SAMN12412401, study PRJNA552823) | activated sludge metagenome | isolation source: activated sludge from nitrification reactor of wastewater treatment plant... | place: USA: Pennsylvania | collected 2017 | reverse complement strand
CGACAGCTTCTGGGGCTTGATCCCGTGGCGCCGGCAGAACGCCGCGCCCGACTCGCCGCTCGCACGCCACTGCTTCAGCAGCCCGGCCATCCGCTCCCGCTCTTCACTCCTCGCCATCCGCACCCTCCTCGGCGAGAAGCTCGGCCCCGGTCCCCCTCAGCTCAAGATGGGCTTCGCCGAACGCTTACAGACGCCGAACACTGGAGTTAAGCTGCGAAGCTCCATTATGCTCGGCTTCGTCAGCTTCAACTCCTTGTTGGGCGGCGTCGTTATTCAAGCGCACTCCGAACGACCAGAACGTAGCTAACCAGACAGGCCCAGCACCAAGTAACGCCTACGGCGAGGAACGCACCCAGGACTTGGGCTCGTGCTAACGCGGGGGTGAGAGACAAGGCGAGCACGGCGAAGCCAATGAGGGTGACCGTGAGAACTAGGGCAATGACGAAGCGCCCCAACACGGATGCCCTGTGCGTCTGGAGGGCTGCAAGCCGAATCTGGCTGGCCTTGATGTGCTCCTGACCAACATGGGCGAAGGTGCCGGGTTCGGCGGTGCCCGCGAGCGTGAGGATCTTGTCGTGCCTGCCCTCCAGCAGCGCAATGTCCATCGAGTGACGCGTGTTGCCTGAGGCGAATCCGCGAAGGTGAGCAGCACTAGCCTCGATCTCGGAATTGAGTAGCTGGAACCGGTACAGGACGAAGGCAGCAAGAAGCGCAATCGCGCCCCCGAGCGTCTGAGCGATGGTGCTGAACGTGTAGTAAACAGCTGTGTCAGCTGAGGCCATTCATCGCTCCCGCCATCGTCCGCCCAACACCAGGCATAACCTGCGCGGCGATCCACGGCGATGGCTCGCGCCGCCGGCTACGCCACGCTCCCGCACCAACCCGCGTCAGGTTCATGCCCTTGTTCGGCAGCTCTTCGCTCTCTCCCACAGCGTTCTATCTGTTGGCCAACAGAGCGATGAGGCCAATCCAGATCCCCGCACCGAGCACGATCATGACAGCCGGCATCCATCGGTCAGTATCGCCCACGAGCTCTGGTGGGCCACAGTTCGGACACGCGCTCTCCCACGCGAGGACCGTACGCCCGCATCGAAGGCACGGGCGCGCCTGTTGGAGTGCACGCCGGAGAGCTACATCGCGCCCGCCGCGCACGCGCCATCTGCTCACCGCCACAGATAGTCCGAAGCCGCCGACGATCCACATTGCGATGGCGCCCGGTCGTGGCTGGTGCCCCATGAGCCAGTCGGACGCTACCATCCCGGTCGCCACGGACACGGCATATGCAGCGCTTTTCCACAGGGGCACAGGAGCGTAGCGCCGAGCGACTCGCTGCGCTGCGTCGCCGTCGTCGAGTGCCGTCATACCACTCTCGCACCAGTCTGCCGAACACCGGCGTTAAGCTGCGAGCGTTCGATACGCTCAGCGCTCGTCAGCTTCAACGCCTTGTTGGGCCGCCTCTTCGTGTCATCGGTCCCGTGGCTCCTCGACCGTGTCCGCTTGAACCGGTGCGTCGACTCTCTCAACTCGGGAAAGCCGGCCTCGGTTCCGTATCGTCTGCCAAGGGCGGCCGAAAAGACAAAGCGCCCCAGACGGACGGTTCGACTCATGAGGAGGGCCTGTCGATCGTGCCCGGGCGCCGAAGTCCAGACCGTTGACCCGCCGGCGGTCAGGACTTCGTCGACCGGGTCAGATCGACAGGCCAGCTTCCTGAAGTGTGTTCCGACCCGCCGCGGGCTCAGGTCCGTTTCCGTCGGACTATCTTTCGTCAGCACCGGACCTACCCTGGCAGTTCGCCCTGTCGTTTGGCTAGCCCGCGGCGTGTCGGCCCAACACCGGCGATCAGCTGCGAGGGCCGCGCCGGCTGGCCATCGCGGACCTCGTCTGCTGCATCGCCTTGTTGGGCGGCCTCGTCTCAACGCCTAGCGGTACCGAATGCGCCACGCGACGACGCCCCTTCTTGCCTATGCGCCAGAGTCGCGCCTCCGCGCCGCACACATCATAGATGAGCATGCACGACCGCAAGGTGCAGGCTCTCTTGTCACGAGGCGAAGGGTTCGGATACCCCACCGGATGGGAGTGAAAGAGGCCAATCACCCGGTGTCCGGTCCCCCGCGCGTCTGCACGCACCCGATTGACATCCGCGATGCGGACTAGGAAGCGATACGGCACCTTGGCGATGTTTGCGAGGAACACCAGCCTTAGACGCTGGTTCGAGTCGGCGAGCAGGGCCCCGCACACTTCTCGATGGCCCGCTTGCTGAGCACGATATGCCCGGTCGCGCAAACGCCGCCTTTCGGGAAACGGCAGCACGAACTTCATTCGGCGACCGGCCGTCACGCGTGTCCTCTTCTCCTGTCCGCCCAACACCGTATAGGGGGACGGCGGCATTCCCTGGTTCCGGTGTCATCTTCACGCTCCCTTGGGTGCTGTCTCTCGTTGCGCCGCGGGGATTCTCCCGCGCGAGTGTGCGGGGGTCAACGGATAGAAGGCAAGGAGCTTGCGAGGGAGAGGATCAGGCGCGTCCTTGGAATGGCGCTGGCGGCCTAATCCGGCTGGGGCATGGTTAGGGGGAAGGCGTCCTTTCGGGGGTCGGACTCTCAGCCAGATGGCGCAGTGAAGAATTCCCGCGTTCTGCCGGCGGCGCGGACCCGGCGCAGCGGAGAGGTGGGGGATGCTCGGCGCGGCGCGAGCGGGGCGGGTGAACGGCCCGCGACGCAGGAGGGGGGCCTGTGCGTGAGATCGAGGCGTCGCTGCAGGAGTTCGGCGAGTACCTCCTGAGAGCCAATCTCGTGCGGCCCGAGAGCGCGCGCTACTGTGTTGCCTGGGTGCGGCGGTTCCTCGTGAGGCCGGCGTCGGCCGAGCCGCCCGCCGACCAGGTGCGGCGGTTCTGCGAGGAGCTCGAGCGCGCCGGTCGCGCGGAGTGGCAGGTGCGTCAGGCCGAGCAGGCCCTCCGGATGTACTTCGTGAACTTCCGGCGGCGCACCGACTGGGCGCGTGCGGCGGCGGGAGCACCCTCCGCGCCGAGCGCGGCGAACGAGGTGCCGGCGGTTCTCGAGCGTCTGCGTCAACGGCTGCGGACCCGGCACTACTCGTACCGGACCGAGCAGTCGTACGCGGACTGGGCGCGGCGATTCCTGGCGTACCTCGTCGAGCGGCAGGCGACACAGCGACCGCGCGTCGATTCGGAGGCTCTCCGCGACTTCCTCACCCACCTCGCCGTTCGGCAGCGCGTGTCCGCGAGCACGCAGAACCAGGCGATGAGCGCTCTTCTCTTCCTCTGCCGCGAGGTGCTCGCGATCCCGATCGAGGGGCTGGAGCTCACCGCGCGGGCGAAGCGTGGGACGCACCTGCCGGTCGTCCTGAGCATGCCGGAGACGGCGGCTCTCCTCGACGCGATGGAGGGAAGCGCCCGACTGATGGCCACTCTCATCTACGGCGGCGGGCTGCGCGTGTCGGAGTGCTGCGAGCTGAGGGTGAAGGACGTCGACTTCGACCAGGGCCTCCTCTACGTGCGGGCGGGGAAGGGCGGGAAAGACCGGGCCACGCTGCTGGCCGCCGCCGTGCGGGAGCCGCTCCGGCGGCACTTGGCCGCGGCCCGTGCGATGCACGCGGCCGACCGGAAGGCCGGGCTCGCGGGTGTCGCGCTTCCCGACGCGATCGAGCGGAAGTACCCGCGGGCGGGCACCGAGCTCGGTTGGTACTGGGTGTTCCCCAGCCGGTCACTGTCTACCGATCCGCGGACCGGGATCGTCCGGCGGCATCACGTGAGCGACTCCGTCGTCCAGAAGGCCGTGAGTGCCGCCGCGGGCCGGGCCAACATCCACAAGCCGGCCTCCGTCCACACGCTGCGTCACAGTTTCGCGACGCACCTGCTGCTGAACGGTGTCGACATTCGGCAGATCCAGGAGTACCTCGGCCACCAGAACGTCGAGACGACGATGATCTACACGCACGTCGTGCGCGAGCTGCGCAGCCCGGCGCAGAGCCCGCTCGACATCCTGCTGGCGCGGCAGGCCGGCGTGCCTTCGGCGACGGGTCAGTGAGTCGGTGAGCCCACCAGCGTGAAGATGGCGTCCCCCGGGAGGTCGACTTCGGCGAGGCCGTCGCGGATCGCGACGGGGCCGAGGTCGGCGCAGTCGAGGGTCGCGGTCGTGGCGTAGAGGGTCCACGACGTGGGCGCGGCGGCGGGCGGGACCGCGATGCGGATGCGGTCGGCGCCGCCTTCCTTCACGCCGACGACGACCAGTGAGGCGGGGGAGGCGCCGCGGAAGGCCGAGACGGTGAGGCCCTTGGCGTCGGTGCGGGCCTCGACGCGGCGGGCGCCCGGGCGGACGAAGCGGAAGAGCTGCTTCGCCGCGTAGTAGCGCTTCTTCGGGGCGTAGTGGTGGTCGGCGTTCCGGAGGAGTCCGTAGTACGTCATCGCCTGGTCGTGCTCGTGGTAGTTGTCGAACGCGTCCCAGTGCATCGCGGCGGTGGCGCCCGCGTTCACGCCCTCGAGAGCGCGGCGCGTGGCGGGGAGCGAGTTCACGAGCCACTCGTCGCGCGGGGAGGAGCCGGTGAAGCCGCCCTCGAGCGCGCCGTACTCCGTGAGCCAGACGCGCGTGCCGGGGTTTCGGCTCGCGCGGACGTGGGCGACACGCGGGGCGACCATGGGCTCGCTCTTCCAGTAGGAGTGCACGGAGAGGACGGCGAGCTGGCTCATCACCGTCTCGTCGGCGAGGAGCGGCGTCTCGTAGTCCGCCGCGCCGGACGGGTCGACGCCCACGAGCTTCACGTCAGGGAGGCCCTCGCGGCGCAGGCGCTTCACGACCGCGGCGAGGACGGCGGGCGCCTCGGACGGGTCGATGCGCGGGCCCTCGCCGTGGAGGTAGCAGTCGACCTCGTTCAGCGGGCTGAAGTACTCGAAGTCCACGCCGGCCCGGCGGCGCGCGTAGAGGGCCATCGAAACGACCGTCTCCGCGAACTCGTCGTACATCGCCGGGCTGAGGTGGTGCGGCGGCGGGAAGCGCAGGTCCGACGCCTTCTCGTACGCCGCGCAGACGTCGTGCTTCGGCGCGGGCGCGAGGTCGTCGTTCATCCACGACGGGGTCAGGCCGCTCACGGTGAGGAAGGGACGGAGGCCCTTCGCGTTGAGGTAGCGGCCGGCGGCCCACGACGCCTCGAACGGCGGGCTCGAGTAGCGGTCGTCGTAGTAGGCCGCGTTCATGTGCTGCGGGTCGTCGTCGTCGTTCTTCGCCTCCCAGTTCGTGAGGCCGTACGGGTCGAGGCGGAAGAGGGTCGCCCCGAGGTCGTCGACGAGGAGGTCGATCGCCGGCTTCTGGGCCTCGCGGAAGTAGGTGCCGTTGAAGTTGACGCCGAAGCCGTCGATCGTCTGGAACGCCCGGGCCGGGTCGACGTCGACGCGGGCGGACTGGGCCGTGGCGAGGGCCGGTCCGGCGAGCCAGGCGGCGAGCGAAGCGACGGTCCGGAGGCGGGAGGCGGGCATGGCCGGGTTCTCCTCCTTCGAGGGGAAGGAGAGTATCCTCCCGCCGCTATGGCTCGCTACTCTCTTCGCGTCCCCGTCGCGCTCGCCCTCACTCTTTCCTGCGCCGCGCTCCTCTCGCGCGGCGCCGTCTCCGCGGACACACCCATGGACCAGCCCGCCTACAGGAACCCGAAGCTCTCCGTCGAGGCGCGCGTCGACGACCTCGTGAAGCGCATGACGCTCGAGGAGAAGGTGGGCCAGCTGCTCATGCTGGACGCCCGCGGCGACGACCTCTCGTTCGTCAACACGCGGCAGCCGGGGGCGCTCCTCCACATCCTCGGGGCCAAGATCGGCAAGGCGATGGACCTCGCCGCGAAGAACCGCCTCGGGATCCCGCTCCTCATCGGCGAGGACGGCATCCACGGGCACTCCTTCTGGAAGGACGCGAACATCTTCCCGACCCAGCTCGCGATGGCCGCGAGCTGGAGCCCGGAGCTCCTCGAGCGGATGGGCCGCGTCACGGCCGAGGAGATGGCGCCGACCGGCATCCACGAGACGTTCTCGCCGGTCCTGTGCCTCACGCGCGACGTCCGCTGGGGCCGCACGGGCGAGACGTTCGGCGAGGACCCGTACCTGATCGGCGAGATGGGCGCGGCCCTCGTGCGCGGCTACCAGGGCAAGGGCCTCGACGACCCGACGGGCGTCGTGGCGACGGCCAAGCACTACGCCGGCTACTCCGAGACGCAGGGCGGCCGCGACGCGTCCGAGGCCGACATCTCCCGCCGCAAGCTCCGCAGCTACTTCCTTCCGCCCTTCGAGCGGGCCGCGCGCGCCGGGGCGATGATGTTCATGACCGGCTACCAGTCGATGGACGGCGTGCCGTCGACGATGAACAGGTGGCTGCTGCGCGACGTGCTGAAGGACGAGTGGGGCTTCAAGGGCGTCCTCGTCACCGACTGGGACAACGTCGGCCGCCTCGTGCACGAGCAGAAGGTCGCGGCGAACTACGCGGAAGCCGCGACGGTGGCGATCCGCGCCGGCAACGACCTCATCATGACGACGCCGCAGTTCTACGAGGGCGCCCTCGAGGCGGTGAAGAGCGGGACGCTGAAGGAGTCGGACATCGAAGAGCCGCTGCGGCGGCTCCTCGCCCTCAAGTTCCGGATGGGCCTCTTCGAGAACCGCCGCGGGCCGGACCTCGCGAAGGCGGCGGTCGAGGTCGCGCGGCCGGATCACCGCGCGGCCGTGCTCGACGCGGCGCGGCAGAGCCTGGTGCTGCTGCAGAACAACGGCCTGCTGCCGCTCGACGCGGCGAAGGTGAAGTCGATCGCGGTCGTCGGGCCGAACGCCGACGACGACCTGCAGCAGCTCGGCGACTGGTCGCTCGGCTCGTCGCAGCACCCGCCGGAGGCCGGCAAGCACCCGCGCGAGAAGACGGTCACGGTCCTCGACGGGATCAAGGCCGTGGCCCCCGCCGGCACGACCGTCCGCTACGAGCGCGGGTGCTTCATCAACAGGGACGACCTCGCCGGGATCCCGGCCGCGGTGGCGGCGGCGCAGGCGTCCGACGTCGTCGTCGCGGTCGTGGGCGACCACCTCGACTTCATCGGCGAGGAGAAGAGCACGGCCACCCTCGAGATGCAGGGCGGCCAGGTGGCTCTCCTCGACGCGCTCGAGAAGACGGGGAAGCCGATCGTCGTCGTGCTCGTGAACAGCAAGCCGCTCGTCCTGCCCGCGTCGGTGAAGCGCGCGGCGGCGATCCTCGAGGGCTTCAACCCCGGCATGGAGGGCGGCCGCGCGATCGCTGAGGCGGTGTTCGGCCAGCTCAACCCGTCGGGCAAGCTGACGATCTCGTTCCCGGTGCACGTGGGCCAGCAGCCCACCTTCTACAACCAGGTCCGCGGGCAGCACGGCGCGCGCTACGCCGACCTCACGCAGGAGCCGCTCTTCCCGTTCGGCCACGGGCTGAGCTACACGACCTACAGGTACTCGAACGCGCGGCTCGCCTCGCCGACGCTCGCGAAGGGCCAGTCGGCCACGGTGTCGGTCGACGTCGAGAACGCCGGCGCGCGCGCGGGCGACGAGGTCGTGCAGGTCTACGTGAGCGACGTCGTCACTTCGGTGACGTGGGTGGTGAAGTCGCTCCAGGGCTTCGCCCGCGTTGGGCTCGCACCGGGGGAGAAGAAGACGGTGAGCGTCACGCTCCCGTACGAGGCGTTCCAGCTCGTCGACGCGGACGGCCGCCGGGTCGTCGAGCCCGGCGAGTTCCAGGTGCTCGTGGGCCCGTCGTCGCGCGACAAGGACCTCCTGAAGACGACGCTGCGCGCGGAGTAGGCGCGTCCGTCGAGGCGCCGGCCTCGTCCGGCCGGTGAGCCGGGTCACGCCGTGACGTGGCTCACCGGTGCGGGCGCGCGCCGGCCCCTACGCTGTCTCTTCGTCGCCATGCCCGACCGCGCGCGCTGCTGCACGACATCGACATCGACACCCAGGAGACGCGCGGCGCGGGCGGTCGCGCTCGCGGCGGCGTGCTTCGCGCTCCTCCCGTCCCGCGAGGCCCCCGCGCAGGGCGCGCTTCCGATTCAGGTCGACGCCTCGGCCGACCGCCAGCCGATCGACCCCGGCGCCTACGGCGTCCCCGCGGGAGGGCCGGCGTTCGGCGACGTGAGCGTGCGCGCGACGGGCCCCGAGCGCGACAGCCTGGCCGTCCTCGCCGCGCAGCGCAGCGCCGACGGGGCGCTCACGGTGATGACGGTCAACCAGTCCCGCACGGCCGTGTTCGTCAGCATCGCTCTCGCCGGCTTCACGCCGGCCGGCCCGGCCGAGGTCTGGCAGACGACCGGCGGCCTCCCGATCGAGCGCCAGGGCGACGTCCCCGTGACCGCCGGCGCGGTGACGACGACGCTCGCGCCCCAGAGCACCACGCTCTTCGTGCTGCCGGGAGCCCGCGCGGCCGCCGCGGGCCGGCGCGCCAGCCCGCCGAGCGCGCCCGTGGTCCTCCCCGAGCTGTCCGTCGGCGACGTCGCGCTGGACGAGGGCGCCTCGGGGCGCCAGCCCGCGACCTTCGCGGTGACGCTCTCGGCTCCCTCGCCGCGTGCGGTACGCGTGCGCTACGCCACGGCGAACCGCACCGCGACGGCGGGTTCCGACTACCTTCCCGCTTCCGGCTGGCTGACGTTCCCGCCGGGCGAGACGTCGAAGGCCGTCACCGTCCAGGTTCTGGGCGACGCCGCGCTCGAGCCCGACGAGACCTTCGTCCTCGGCCTGAGCGGCGCCGTGAACGCGACCGTCGCGCGCGCGGCGGGGATCGGGACGATCCGCAACGACGACCTGACGGGAGTGTCGATCGGCGACGTGACGGTGGCGGAGGGCCAGTCGGGCGTCACGAGCGCCGTCTTCCCGCTGTCGCTCGCGCCGGCCGTGCCCTTCCCGGTCACGGTCGGCTACACGACCGTCGGCGGCACCGCGAAGGCCGGCGCGGACTTCACGTCGGTCACCGGCAGCGTGACGTTCGCACCCGGGCAGACGAAGGCGTCGATCACGGTCGGCGTGATCGGCGACACGCGCGTCGAGCCGAACGAGGCCTTCACCGTCGTCCTCTCCGACGCGACGGGGGCGACGATCGCGCGCGGCCGCGCCACCGGCTCGATCACGAACGACGACGCCGGCCCGCTGCCGGTCGTGTCGATCGACGACGCGACGGCGCCCGAGGGCCAGTCGGGCACGAGGAGCCTGGAGCTCACCGTCCGGCTGCAGCCGGCGAGCGCGTCGCCCGTGACCGTGGGCTACGCGACGTCCGACGGCACGGCGAAGGCGGGCCGCGACTACACGGCGCGCTCGGGGACGCTGGCCTTCGCGCCGGGCCAGACGACGCGGACGATCGCGGTGCCCGTCCTCGGCGACACGGCGGCGGAGGACGACGAGACGTTCACGGTCGCCCTCTCCGGGGCGTCGGGCGCGACGCTCGGGCGGGCGTCGGCGCGCGGCACGATCGCGAACGACGACGAGCCGCCGCGGCCGACCCTGTCGATCGACGACGTCGCGCGGCCGGAGGGGGACTCGGGCACGACGATCTTCTCCTTCACGGTGACGCTGTCTCTCCCGAGTCGCTCGGCCGTGACGGTCGCCTTCGCGACGGCGAACGGGACGGCGACGGCCGGCAGCGACTACGAGGCCCGGTCCGGCACGCTGACGTTCGCTCCGGGGCAGACGCGGCAGACGATCGACGTGGCCGTGAAGGGCGACAAGACGCCCGAGCCCACCGAGACGTTCACCGTCTCGCTCTCCGGGGCGACGGGCGCCGAGATCGCGCGGGGGACGGGGCGGGCCACCGTCGGCAACGACGACGAGCGCGGACGCCCGGTGAAGGAGGGCTGGTGGTGAGCCCCGTCACTCGCGTGAGGGATCTCACCCCCGCGCCGCGGCCGATGCCCTAGACTGACCGACCGTCGGGTGGGCGGTGGCGACGTCCGGCCAGGCGCCGCGTCGAGAGACACGCGTTACCGGCAGGACGAGGTCCACGATGCGCCCGATCCGCCCCACCCTCACGGCCGCCGCCCTTCTCACGCTCGTCGCCGCCGCGGTCGCGCTCGTCCCCGCGCGCGGCACCGACGCGCAGGGGGCGACGACGATCCAGGTCGACGCCGCGGCCGACCGCCACGCGATCGACCCGCGCGTCTACGGCGTCTCCTTCGCCGACGCGGCGCAGCTCGCCGCGCTCAACGCGCCGCTCAACCGCTGGGGCGGGAACTCCACGACCCGCCACAACTGGAAACAGAACGGCGACAACCGCGGCAGCGACTGGTACTTCGAGAGCATCCCGGGCACGGGCGCGCCGGGCGCCGCCTTCGACGACTTCGTCGGGAAGGCGAAGGCGAACGGCGCCGAGCCGATGGTGACGATCCCGCTGATCGGCTGGGTGGGGAAGAACGGCCCGAACGGCACCAAGCTCGCGAGCTTCTCCGCCGCGAAGTACGGCGCGCAGCAGGACTGCGACTGGAGCTGGTTTCCCGACGCGTGCAACGGCGTCCTCGCGAACGGGGCCAAGGTCACCGGCAACGACCCGAACGACGCGAGCACGCCGTCGACCGCCGCGTACCAGAAGGAGTGGGCGCAGCACCTCGTCTCGACCTGGGGCCCGGCGGCGTCGGGCGGCGTGCGCTACTACCTCTACGACAACGAGCCGAGCCTGTGGCACTCGACCCACCGCGACGTGCACCCGACCGGCGCCCGCATGACGGAGCTCCGCGACCTGATGGTCGCCTACGGCACGGCGATCCGGCAGGCCGACCCCGGCGCGGTCCTCGTCGGCCCGGAGGAGTGGGGCTGGACCGGCTACTTCTGGTCCGGCTACGACCAGCAGTACAACGCCGACCACGGCTGCTGGTCGTGCTCGCCCGACAAGACGGCGAACGGCGGCACGGACTACCTGCCGTGGCTGCTCGGCGAGCTCCGCGCCTCGGAGCAGGCGTCGGGCACGAAGCTGCTGAACGTCTTCACCCTCCACTACTACCCGCAGGGCGGCGAGTACTGGGGCGGCACCTCCGCTTCGGAGCAGGCCCTGCGCAACCGCTCGACGCGCTCGCTGTGGGACCCGAGCTACACCGACGAGAGCTGGATCGCCGACCGGGTGCGGCTCATCCCGCGGATGAAGCAGTGGGTCGCGTCCTACTACCCGGGCCTCGAGACGGGCATCACGGAGTACAACTGGGGCGCCGAGGACCACATCAACGGCGCGACCGCCCAGGCCGACGTCCTCGGGATCTTCGGGCGCGAGGGGCTGAGCCTCGCCACGCGGTGGACGACCCCGTCGTCGTCGTCCGTCTCGTTCAAGGCGATCCAGATGTACCGCAACTACGACGGGCGGAAGTCCACCTTCGGCGACGTCAGCGTCCGCGCGAGCGGCCCGAACCCGGACACCCTCGCCGTCTTCGCGGCCCAGCGCAGCGCCGACGGCGCGCTCACGGTGATGGCGATCAACAAGGTCGCGACGGCCGCGCTCGTGAACCTGAGCCTCGCGAACTTCACCCCGGCCGCCTCGGCCCAGGCGTGGCAGCTCACCGCGGCGAACACGATCACCCGCCTCGGCGACGTGGCCGTGTCGGGCGGCGCTCTCTCGACGACGCTCGCGGCCCAGAGCATCACCCTCTTCGTGGTGCCGGGCAGCGGCGGGACGGCCCAGCCGTCGCTCTCGGTGGGCGACGTGGCGGTCGACGAGGGCGCCTCGTCGGCGACCTTCACCGTGTCGCTCTCGCCGGCAGCCTCGCAGTCCGTGACCGTCGCCTACGCCACGGCCAACGGCACGGCGACGGCCGGCTCCGACTACACGGCCGCGTCCGGCACGCTGACCTTCGCGGCGGGGCAGACGTCGAAGGCCGTGAGCGTGCCGGTGGCCGCCGACCCGGCGATCGAGGCCGACGAGACGTTCACGCTCGGCCTGAGCGGCGCGTCGGGGGCGACGATCGCCCGCGCCACGGCCACCGCCACGATCCGCAACGACGACTTCCCGTCGCTGTCGATCGCCGACGCCACGGTGACGGAGGGCAACGCGGAGACGGCGAGCGCGGTTCTCACCGTGTCGCTGTCCGCCGCCGCGCCGTTCCCGGTGAGCGTGAGCTACGCGACGGCGAACGGCACCGCGACGGCGGGGAGCGACTACAGCGCCGCCGCCGGCAGCCTGACGTTCGCGGCCGGCCAGACGGCGAAGACGGTGAGCGTGCCGGTGAACGGCGACACGACGGGAGAGCCGAACGAGACGTTCTTCGTCAACCTCTCCGGGGCCGCCGGTGCGGTGATCGCCCGTCCGCAGGGACAGGCGACGATCGTCAACGACGATGCGACCGTGTACTACGTCTCGCCGACGGGCGCCGACGCGAACGCCTGCTCGCAGGCCGCTCCGTGCCGACAGATCCGCCGCGCGCTGAGCCTCGTCCACGCCGGGGACACGATCCTCGTCGCGGACGGCAGCTATCTCGGGTTCGACGTCGCCGGCATCACCGGGACGGCGGCCCTGCCCGTCACGATCAAGGCCCAGGGCTCGGCGGCCCTGGTAACGGTCACGACCGATCGGAGCGACAACCGGGACACGATCTTCGTGACCGGGTCCTCGTACGTGGTTCTCGACGGCCTGCGGGCCGGGAACGCGAATCGGGCGGCCGTCCGCGTGGATCAGAGCCCGCACGTGACCGTCCGCAACGGGGTCTTCGGCAACAACGCGTCGTGGGGCATCTTCACCGACTTCTCGGACGACCTCCTGCTCGAGAACAACGAGTGCTACGGAAGCCGGGCCGAGCACGGCATCTACGTCTCGAACAGCGGGGACCGGCCGATCGTGCGCGGCAACCGGCTGCACGACAACGCGGGGGCCGGCGTCCAGTTGAACGCCGACGTCAGCCAGGGCGGCGACGGCATCATCAGCGGCGCGCTGATCGAGACGAACGTGATCTACAACAACGGCGCGGCCGGCGGGGCCGCCATCAACCTGGACGGCGTGCAGGACTCCGTCGTGCGCAACAACCTGCTCTACGGCAACCACGCGACCGGCATCGTCAACTACCAGGGCGACGGCGCCTCGGGGCCGAAGGGCATGGAGATCCTCAACAACACGGTGGAGCAGGCCTCCGACGGCCGCTACGCCCTGCTCTTCGCGGGGACCGTCGGGGCCAACCGGGTCCGCAACAACGTCCTCTACCATCCGAACGCCGCCCGCGGCAGCATCACGTACGGGAACGCGACCGACGTCGCGAACGTCGACAGCGACTACAACGTCGTCACTCGCGTGACGCCGGACGACGGCTCGACGCTCTACACGCTGGCGCAGTGGCAGGCGCTGGGGCACGAGGTCCACTCGATCACGTCGACGCCGGCGGCGCTCTTCGTGAACGCGAGCGCCGCCGACTACCACCTCGCGGCGGGTTCGCCGGCGATCGACCGCGGGCAGTCCCTGACCTCGGTCCCGCAGGACATCGAGGGACGCGCTCGTCCCCTCGGCGGCGGCTGGGACCTCGGCGCCTACGAGTCGACCGGTGCCGCGCCGCTGCCGACGCTGTCGATCGGCGACGCGACGGTGGCCGAGGGCAACGCCGGCACGGGCGCCGCGACGTTCACGGTCACGCTGTCGGCGGCGAGCACGTCGACGGTGACGGTCGGCTTCGCGACGGCGAACGGCACCGCGACGGCGGGCAGCGACTACGTCGCGCAGTCGGGAACGCTGACGTTCACGGCCGGCCAGACGTCGAAGACGATCGCGGTCGTGGTGAACGGCGACACGACGGTGGAGCCCAGCGAGACGTTCACCGTGACGCTGTC
>WBZP01004906.1_pt1 | contig 13769 bp, 11 predicted proteins | sample 5204301 | NCBI WGS metagenome assembly WBZP01 (sample SAMN12412401, study PRJNA552823) | activated sludge metagenome | isolation source: activated sludge from nitrification reactor of wastewater treatment plant... | place: USA: Pennsylvania | collected 2017 | reverse complement strand
TGCTCATGCACACCCGGGGGATCCTCGTGATGACCCCCTCGAGTGCAATGGTCCTGACCGGCAAGCAGGCATTGGACTTCTCCGGTGCGGTGTCGGCCGAGGACAACTTCGGGATCGGTGGCTATGACCGGGTGATGGGGCTCAACGGGCAGGCGCAGTACTGGGCACCGTCCTTCCAGGACGCCTGCCGGCTCTTGCTCGACCACTACGACTACACGTATGTCGTTCCGGGGGAACGTTTCCCGCGGCGCCGGCCGACGAGTGACCCGCGCGAACGCGACGTCCGTCAGTCGGCGCACGAGCAGGTGCCCGGCACCCGCTTCACGTCGGTCGCGGAGGTCTTCGACCTCACGACCAACCCTGATCGCAAACAGCCGTTCGACATGCGCTCGGTCATGCGGGCCGTCGCCGACGCCGACTGCGCCCCGCTGGAGCGCTGGCAGGCCTGGCAGGACGGCGAGAACTCCATCGTGTGGGACGTGACCGTGGGCGGCATACCGGTCTGCATGCTCGGACTGTCCTCGCGGGCGTTGCCGCGCAAGGGTTTCGTGCCTGCCGATGGCCCACCGGCCTGGACGTCGGGCACGCTCTTCCCGCAGGCTTCCCGCAAGACGGCGCGGGCCATCAACGCCACCAGCGGCAACCGGCCGCTGGTCGTCATGGCCAACCTCTCCGGCTTCGACGGGTCTCCGGAGTCGATGCGCAAGTGGCAGCTGGAGTACGGCGCAGAGATCGGCCGGGCCATCACCAACTTCAAGGGCCCGATCGTGTTCGTCGTCGTGTCGCGCTATCACGGCGGGGCATTCGTGGTCTTCTCCAAGCAACTCAACGAGACGATGGAGATCGCCGCGATCGAAGGCTCCTATGCCTCGGTGATCGGCGGCGCTCCTGCTGCGGCAACGGTCTTCGCCCGCGACGTGAAGATCCGCACCGACAAGGACGCCCGGGTCGTGACGGCCCGGGCCGCGGCTGCCGCCGCAAAGGGCGCCGATGCAGGTCGGTTGCGCGCGCAAGCGGCAGAGATCACCGCGGCGGTGCGGGCCGAGAAGCTCGGCGAGGTGGCCGACGAGTTCGACTCGATCCACACCATCGAACGGGCGCTGCGGATGGGCTCGGTCGACCGGATCATCCAGGCCGAGCAGCTGCGCCCCTATGTCATCGACGCACTGGAGCGGGGGATGGCGAAGTTCGCACCGCAGGGGTGACCCCGGGGCGTATGGTCAGTCGGCCAGCGGTTTGGCCAGCCAGGAGTGCACCGGCACCGCGGTCGTGAGGTCGTCGCCGCCGGTCAGCGTCGTTGGCGGCGCCATGGTATGCCGCGTCGCCAGCGTCAGCAGGTAGCGCCCGTCCCGGCGCCACCACCCGGGGAACCGCTCACCGGTGACCACGTCGATGAGCAGGGGCGCCCAGCCGTCGGGGCGCACCTGCTCACCGACGGTGACCTCGACGGCCCGGGTGTCGGCGCGTAGCCCGACCCGCAGCACCTTGAGTGCGGCCTCCTTGGCCGACCAGATGAGGTTGGCCGCAGCCTGCCCGTCGACGTGGGTGACGCCGCCCTCGGCGGCCACGTAGGCCTGCTCAGGTGGCGTGAAGTAGTCGCTGACGAAGCCGGGCGAGCGCGGCTCGACGATCTCCAGGTCGACCCCCAGAGTGCCGGACACGAACTCGCCGTGCGCCCCGACCAGGCAGACCGCCCAACCCGCGCGGTCGGTGAGCGACACGTCCATCGGCACCTCGGCTCCGTCGACGACGACGTACGGTGCCCCTCCAGGGCGGTTGAGCAGTTGGATCGAGGCCAGCCCGGCCGCATCCGTCGGCCGCCCCAACGCCGCCGCCACGGCGCGTTTACCGGCCAGCCGACGCAGCCGGTACTCCGTACGGCGTTTCGTGAAGCGCATCCCGGCGGCCCGCGCGGCCTCCCGGGGTGAGAGCCAGTCGGTGCCATCCGGGATGGTGTGCTCGCCCACGGCCAACCAGTGCATGCCGTGCATCATGACGCATGACGAGCGACGATGGCCCCGTACCGCACCGCTGAGGCGGCCGGCAGCAGACCGAGCAACCCGTCGGGCGGGCGGTGCCTGCGGGCGGCCAACCGCGGGGGCGGCGGCGGGGCGCGCGGACGGGCACGTGGTGGCGATGGGATTCAGGGAGCGCCGCGGACATCGAGGCCTGCGGCCGGGGCTCCCCCACTTGGACTCGAACCAAGAACCTACCGGTTAACAGCCGGTTGCTCTGCCAATTGAGCTATGGAGGAATGGTGCCGAGCAAGGGTAGCAAACTCCCGAGGGGCACGAGAAACCGTGAGCACCTGACGCGCCGGCCCAGACCGGCACCTTGAGCAGATCGCTTGCCGGCGTGCGGGATCCGTGCCGGATCCGGGCATCGACGGCTGGACCACGGGGCGGCTCAGTCGAACGGTGCGGCGGTCGGCGTGCCGGCCGCGTCCGGCGGGAGGGGCGGGAGGGGCGGCATACCGACCTCTTCGCGCAAGTGGTTGAAGGCCTCGCGGGCCGCCTGCGCCGCCGCCGCGTCGGTGCGGCCGCCGGCGCCGACGAGTTGCTCGACGAGCTCACCGGTCGCGAGATCGTGACGCAACACGGCCCGCGGTGGCCGCCGACCGGGCAGCGGCAGCTCCACGGAACTCACGACGCTGGCCTGCACCCGTTCGCGGAGCACCTGCAGGAACAGACCTTCCTGGCCGAACGGGAAGACGAGGGGGCGGCGCTCGTCGACGAAGGTGACGGTGAGCTCGTTGGCCTCCCGGCTCCACGCCGCGACGTCGACTTCGTGCCACGGCCGCGCCCAGCCCAGTTCCCCGGTCTCGGTCACCGTGGCCAGACGCCAGGTCGTCGCGAGTAGCCACACGTGACCGGTGCTGTCACGCCCGGCTCGGGCCGCGGCGAGCAACCGCTCGGCCCGATCCAGCCCGAGCGCCGCACGCACCTGCTCCGGCGCTGCGGTGCCGGACGGGCCGGGTCGGCCGGCAGCACCGGAGCTCCGCCGGGGCCGCCACCTCACGAGCAGCCCTCCCCCATCCGGGCCGACGCGCGGCTCATCGGTCGCCTCGGTCGCGCAATGCGGCCACCTCCAGGTGCAACTGCTGCAGCCGCAGCCCCAGGGCCCGGCTGCGCTCCGGGTCGGGCTCGGCAGCGGTCTCCAGCCGACGCAGCTGGCTCATCGCGTCGGCGATCTGACGGGTGAGGGTGCCCTCGCGCACCCGGGCGAACAACGACACGAGATACCGCTCCCCCGGCCGGCCGGTCAACGGGTCGAGCACGACCGGAAGTGGGGCGACGGCCAGCTCGGTCAGCACGGGATGGACCGCGGCGGCGGCGCCCTCGGCGACCGCGGCGTGCCAGGCGGCGGTGCTGCGTCCGGCGGGCACCCCGGCGCCGGCGACCGCGGCATACACCGCCTGATGCGCCGGCGCAGTGAAGTCGCCGGGGGTGACCGCGGTGAGCCTGGCCGGGTCGGCCGCGTCGGGGAACTGCAACAGGGTCTGCAACAGTTGCCGTTCGGCCTGCACGACGGGGTCACGCAGGTCGGGGCGGGGCAACGTGGCGGCCAGTTCCTCGGCGCTGGGCTCGATCGACCCGGGCTCCGGGTCGGGGAACCCGGCCGATGGCGGCGGCCCTGTCCCGGTGCTGGACGGTATGGCAGAGCCGAAGGGCACGGCGGTGCCGGAGCTCGCGCCCGCAGCGGTTGGCGAGCGGCCCTCGGCGCGGCCGGCGCGGCGCACCTCGGCGGCGACCTGCTCCACCTCGACACCCACCCACCCGGCCACCAACCGGGTGTATTCGGGGCGCAGCCCCCGGTCACGGATGCCGCCGATGATCGGAGCGGCCGCCCGGATCGCGAGCACCCGGCCCTCGGCGGTGTCCAGGTCGAACCGCCCGATCGTCGTGCGCACGGCGAATTCGAACATCGGTACGGCATCGGCGACCAACCCGCGGACCGCGAGATCACCGCCGCTCTGGCGCAGCTCACATGGGTCCTGGCCGCCCGGGGCGACCGCGACATAGGACTGCGAGGCCCAACGCTGGTCCTCCTTGAAGGCCTTCATCGCGGCGGCCTGCCCGGCCGCATCACCGTCGAAGGTGAAGACGACCCGCGCCGGCGCCTGACCGGCCTCGTCGCGCAGGATCCGCCGCAACACGGTGATGTGTTCGCTGCCGAAGGCGGTGCCGCACGAGGCAACCGCGGTCTCGACGCCGGCCAGGTGACATGCCATGACATCGGTGTATCCCTCGACGACCACAGCAACCCGTTGCTGCGCAATGGCTTTGCGGGCCAGATCGAGCCCGTAGAGCAGTGTCGACTTCTCGAATATCGGGGTCTTGGCCGTGTTGAGGTATTTCGCGGCGATCCGGTCGTCGTCGAAGACCCGCCGGGCGCCGAAGCCGACGACATCGCCGGACCGGTCCCGGATCGGCCACAACAGTCTGCCGCGGAACCAGTCGTAAAGCCCGCGAGAGCTCTGCCCCGCCAGGCCCGCGGTGAGCAACTCGTCCTCGGTGAAGCCCTTGGCCCGCAGGTGCCGCACGAGCTCCTGCCCGCCCCTCGGGGCGAAGCCGACCCCGAAATGCTTGGCCGCGACCCCGTCGAACCCGCGGGCCCGCATGAAGTCCCGGCCCGCCCGGGCCTCCGGCGCCAGCAGGTATGCCGCGTAGAACTCCTGGGCGACCCGGTGCGCCTCGACGAGCCGGGCGCGGCGCCCGGGCGCCGGCTGGTCCTCACGTCGGCCGCCGTCCTCGTAGCGCAGCTCGATACCGACCTTGGCTGCGAGTCGTTCCACCGCCTCGGTGAAGGTCAGCTGCTCGGTCGCGCTAACGAACGAGATGACGTCGCCGCCCTCGCCGCAGCCGTAGCAGTGGTAGTAGCCGTTGGCCGGGTTGACGTTGAACGACGGGGTCTTCTCGTCGTGGAACGGGCACAAGCCCTTCCACGAGGAGCCAGCTCGGCGCAGTCCGACGGTCTCGCCGACGACGGCGAGGATGTCGGCCTTCTCCTTGACCGCGAGGATGTCCTCGGCCCGGATCCGCCCGGCCATCCCCGCACCTCCTTGCGCTCGCTCCCGCGAGTGTATGCCGCGGGGCCCGGCCGGGCCGTGGTTCGTCCACAGCCCGCCGGGCTCCGCGCGACGAGCGCCGTCTAGCGGCGTTGTGCCGTGGCGAGCAGCCCGCGCAGTTCGTCGTCGAGCCCCGCACCGGGGCCGGCCGGCGCGGCCCGGCGGGCGGTCGGTAGTGGGTCCGGAGCAGGCACCGGGTCGCACTGCACGTCCGAGTGGTTACCCGGGGAGCGGGCGTCCAAGGCCCCGGTCAACAGGTAGGCGGCGATCCGGTCGTCCGTGCAGGAGACGCCCGACAATGACCCGGCGTGCGTCGTGCCCCCGACGCCTTCGATGAGCACCGCGTTCGGGAAGCTACGACGGGCCTGCAGCGCACCGGGATACGGGGTCGCGGCGTCGTTGGTCTCCTCGATCAGCAGGATCGGCGGCACCGCCCGGCTCCCGACCTCGGGTGCCTGGCGCGCGGCCCGGGCCCCCCAGGTGCGGCACGGGGCGTTGTACCAGGCGTTGCCCCACGTCTCGAACGGTGCCTTGCGGTAGACCCGCCAGTTGTCGGCCCGCCAGCGCTCCCACCGCAGCGGCCATTGCACGTCGGTGCACTGGACCGCGTTGTACACGGCATACGTGTTGTCGGAGCCGGGTCCCGCGCCATTCGCGCCGTCGTACAGATCGGTCACCGGGCCGTAGTCCCCGGCGACGGCGGCGACGAAGGCATTGGCGACATCCTCCCAGCCGTAGACGTAGTAGCCGGCCTGCAGGAAGGCGTCGGTCCACTCGTCGGGGCCGATCTTGCCGCCCAGCGGCGCCTGACGGGTCTTGGCGAGCATGTCGTACCACCGGGCCTTGACGGCGGCGCCGGTCGTGCCGAGGTGGTAGACCGCGTCATGGTCGGCGAGCCACTGGAAATAGATGCCCATGTTCCGGTCGAAGGCGACGTCCTGGTTGAGGTTCGCCTCGTACCAGACGTCGCGCCAATTGACCACGCCATCCCAGACCATCCGACGGACCCGCTGCGGGAACATCGTCGCGTAGACCTGACCCAGATAGGTGCCGTAGGAGAAGCCGTAGAAGTTGATCTTCCGCTCCCCGAACGCCGTGCGGATGCTCTCCATGTCGAGCACCCAGTCGGTGGTCTTCATGTGGTCCAACAAAGCGCCGCCGACGGTGTCGCAGGCCTTCGCGTAGCCGGCCGCCTTGGTGAGCCAGGTGCGCTCTAGCCCTCGGTTCCAGGGCACGTAGTCCGGCCGGTTGTAGCCGAAGTAGTCACCGTCGCAAGCGAGTTGAGGCTGACTGGTGCCGACACCCCGGGGGTCGAAGCCGATCCAGTCATAAGGGTCGCCGGCATTGTTCGGCACGAACTCCCCGAGCCGGGCCAGGTTGAGTCCCGAGCCGCCGGGGCCGCCGGGGTTGACGAGCATGATCCCCTGGTATGCCGCGTCACTGGTCTTGTGCTTGATCTGGGAGACACCGATCTTGATCGTGGCGCCACCGGGGTGGGCGTAGTCCAGCGGCACGGTGAGCAGGCCGCAGCGGGCGCCGGCCGCCTGCATCCGCGCGCTGGCGCAGGTGCCCCACTCGATGGGCGGTGGGATGTAGCCGGGCCCGGAACCAGGGTGATGCGCCGCCTCGGCGGCGGCAGCGGCGGACGCTGCGGCGCCCGAGGGGGCGCTGCTGTCGGCCGGGGCGGCGATGGCCGCCGTGGGTGACAGCAGCCCGGTGACGACGGCCACCGCCGCGGTAGCGACGGTTCCGGTCAGGGTGCGACGATGCACGAGATCTTCCCTTCGGTCGGAGGTGAGACCGCACGGACCGGGCCGAAGAGGGGGGCCTGACGAAAAGATCGTCCGGTACCCGGCGGCCCCGACCGCCACGGCACACCCTGCCACGCACGGCGCAGTTGTGGGCCCTTGGACCGGTGGAAATCTCCGGTGCTGCCGCCGCGGCACGCGGCATACCGAGTTCGTCAGCCCCCCTTGATGGTGGTGCAGATCCGCTTGCCGTCGGCGTCCGGTCGGCAGAAACCCAGCAGTGGGTCGGGGTATTCGACCGGAGGTGCGAGCACGAGCAAGGGGTCGCTGGCCAGGGCCAACAACTGGGCCTCGGTCAGCTGCAACGCGCTCGCGTCGGGCATGGGTGCCGTGAGTGGGGCGTAGGCGAACTCGCTCACGTCGATGACCGGCCCCCGATCCAGGCGGGGGTCCCAGACGGTGACGGTGCGGGAGTACCAGTTGGTCTTGCGGAGGGGGCCGCTTGCTGCGGCTGCCACGACGCGCACCGAGCGCCCGTCGGGCAAGGTCTCGGTGCGGCAGGGGAAGGTGCGCTGGGGGTCTGACTCGCAGCCGGTGGCCGGCGTGCCGCGCTTGGCATCGATGATGAGCTGGTGCTTGTCGTCGGTCGTCGTGAACGCGCCAACAACAGTTGTGGCCCAAGGCAATTCCCGCGTGACCAGGTCCTGAGTGGGATCGCCCGGGTTGGGGATCCGCAGGCTCGTCGTGGCCCCTGCACCCATCGTGGCGCGCCCCAGTTCGGCGATCCGGGCCTTGACCTGGCCGGCTGGCACGCCGGTGTCCTCGCTGGGCCGGCTGGTCGCCGCCGGAGCCGACGTCGGGCGGTCGCTCGGCACAATGGTCGTTGGGCAGCCGGGTTGATCCGGCTTCATCCGGCAGCCCAGGTAGCTCGGCAAGGTCGGCACGTCGGTGGGCCGGGGCGGCACCAGGCGCGGGTCGGCGGCCAAGGCACGGAGTGCCTCGGAGCTCACCCGCCAGGTGCCCCCCTGTCCCTCGCCCTTGGCCCGCCGCTCGGTGACGGTGACCGTCACGTCTGCGGCACTGACCACCACGGTGTGCCCGACCAGGGCCGGCACCCCGGTCTGTTCCGGCCAGACCAGGACGGGGCCCTCACGCTCCACGACGGTCCACCCGTCGGGCAGGGTGCCCTGCTGGCAGCTCGTGTCGGCCGAAGAACATGGCTCGCCCGGCGGCGGGGCGTCCGGGGGCCGGATCGTCGACTCGATGCTCAAGCCTGTCGATACGAGCATCCCGGAGGTCGGGCCGTCGTCGAAGTCGCCGCGGTACTCGGTCGCCCGACTCAGGTCGCTTCCGGTCACTGTGCTGGCCGCGCCGGGCTGGCTCGGGTCGGGCGTCCAGGACCGCACGGACATGGTGACCTGCTTGCTCGGATAGGCCGCGGCGCCGAGCGCCCGGATCGTCGCGAGCAGAGCCTCCGAGGCCGCCTGGCTCGTCGGGCCGCCGCCGACCCCCGATCCGCTGGGCGGTCCACCCCGTCGGGTGGCCACGCCGACCCCGCCGACGAGCACTGCCACCGCAGCTGCGGCGAACAGCGGCCGGCGCCAGCGTCGTTCTGTCGTGGGGGCCGCCGCGGCCAGGACATCCTCGGCCCGCAGGGTCATTGCTGGTTCGTCGGCGGCATACGCGCGCATCACCTCGCGCAGACGGTCCTCGGTCATCGGTCCCCTCCGATCGGTGCGAGCAACGGGGCGAGCGCGGCCATCGCGCGGTGGGTGTGCGCCTTGACGGTGCCTTCGGCGATGCCGAGTGCGGCGGCGGTCTCGGTCACCGACCGGTCATCGAGGAAGCGCAAGACGACGACCGCCCGCATCTGGCGGGGCAACCGGGCCAGTGCCGCACCGACGTCCAGGCGCAGGTTCGGGTCACCGGCAGTGGAGGCCTGCTCGGGCAGCTCATCGGTGGGCAGCTCGGCGTTCCATTTGCGTTCGTCGAGGAAGAGGTTGAGCAGCACCCGGCGGGCATAGGCCTCGGGGCTGCCGGCCGCGATCCGCGGCCAGTGGCGCCAGAGTCGTTCGAAGGTCGTCTGGGTCAGCTCCTCGGCGCGGCCCCAGTCGCCGACCAATCCGTATGCCGTGCGCCGAAACGCCGTGGCCCGCGCGTCGAAGAACGCGGTGAATTCCCGCTCCGTGGCCGCACGCCGAGCTTGGCTCATCTCCACCTCCTCCCGTCACAACGACGGCAGCGGCCGATCGGTTTACTCGGCTCGATCCCGCCAGCGGGTCCACAGCGACCAGGCCCGCGCATCGGTGAGTGAGGCGACCTGGTCGAGGACCACGCGCAACCGGGCAGCGTCGTCGGACGCGGCGGCGAAATCCGGGGCCAGGTCGCGGTCCAGCCGCTCGGGCCGAGCGAGGTATGCCGCGACCAGCGCCTCGATGATCTCCCGCTGGCTGCCCATCACCGCACGCCGCTCCTGGGAGCGCATGACGTAGTGGGCCGCCACCGCCTTGAGCAAGGCACATTCGGCGCGCGCCTCGTCGGGCACGACGAGGTCGGCACCGTAGCGGGTGAGCCGGCCTCGGCCGTGACGCGCGCGGGTGGCCACCTCGACCGCGAGCACGAATCTGCCGATCAGCCCGCTGGTGAGGTCCTTGAGCGCGGCCAGGTCGCCGCGGGAGCCGTCAAAGCGCACTGGTAGCCCTCCCGAGCGCGCCAGTCGCTCCCCCGCCGCCACCAGTGCACCCACCTCCAGGTCCGGCGCGTATGCCGCGGCAGCCACCTCGGCGACCGCCCGCACCTCGGTGGGGTCGTGCAGCACCCGCGGGTCGACCCGCCCGGAGGCGATGGCGTCCTCGACGTCGTGCACCGAGTAGGCGACGTCGTCGGCCCAGTCCATCACCTGCGCCTCCAGGCACCGGCGCCCTGTCGGGGCGCCGCCCCGAAGCCATTGGAAGGCTGGGCCGTCCGCGGCGTACGCACCGAATTTCCTCGTCGCAGCGGGTGCTTCGCCGCGCAGCCAAGGGTATTTCGTCGACGCGTCGAGGCTGGCCCGGGTGAGGTTGAGGCCGGCCGGGCGACCGTCGGGGTGCACCCGTTTCGGCTCGAGTCGGGTGAGCACCCGCAGGGTCTGCGCGTTGCCCTCGAATCCGCCGATGCCCGAGGCGATCTCGTCCAGCACGCTCTCCCCATGATGACCGAACGGCGGGTGGCCGAGGTCGTGGGCCAGGCATGCAGTGTCGACGACGTCGGCGTCGCAGCCGAGGGCGGCGCCGAATTCGCGGCCGATCTGGGCGACCTCCAGCGAGTGGGTCAGCCGGTTGCGCACGAAGTCGTCCGAGCCCGGCTGCACCACTTGGGTCTTGGCCGAGAGGCGGCGCAACGCGGCCGAGTGCAGCACCCGGGCCCGGTCGCGGGCGAAATCGTGACGGTCCGAGCGCTGGTGCGCGGGGTCCTCGGCGACCCAGCGCTCGCGGTCGGGTGGGCCGTAGCTCACCGTTGTCGCAACCGCAGCAGGTGACCCACCACGCCGGGGATCCAGCCCCGTTCGCCGTTGAGCCAGCGACCACTGACCAGATTGGTCGGCACGACAGCGAAGTCGTCGCGCTCGGCGATCAGCCCCAGGTCGGTGCCGAAGACATCGGCGATGGTCGCCCACCGCAGGTCGCTGTGCCGGTCCAGGTGCGCGCCGATCGCCACTCCCCACCGCTGCACATGTGGCGTGTGGTCGGCGGATCCGAGCCGCCGGCCCAGGCCGCCCGTGCCGGACCACTCGTGCAGGTCGGCGTCGTAGGCGGCCGAGATCGCCGCCAGCGAGTCAAGGTCGACAGCCATCTCGGCCAACTCGGCCAGGCACCGATCGCGCAGCGCCCCATCCTGGTCGCGCAGCGGCAGCCCCTGAGCCACCAGAGGGCGCGGTTCGTCGGGCAGCGGCTCGTCATCCGACCCCGCGCCCGGGTCGGCACCGCGTCCGCGACGAGTGAACAGGCCCACCCGCTCAGCCTATGTGGCGCGGCCGGCGCCGGGCGGGTCGAGCTCGCGGCGGGCCCGGATCACCCAGGCCGGCAGCTCGCCGTAGCGCATCTGCCGGATCGGCTCGTATGCCGCGCAGGCAGCCACCAGCTCGGCTAGTCGACGGTCCCGGGTGCTGGCCTGCTTGGCCGACAGCACCCAGTGGATGCACTGTTTGCGATACGACGCGGTGGCCTTCTCCCAGAAGGCCGCAGCCGCCGGGTCGGCGGCCAGCAACGCGGCATACTCCGCAGGCAGCCGGCCCGCCTCGGCCTGTTCGTAGGCGTAGATGCCCTGCCGGTCGACGCTGCGACGGGCGAAGGCAGCCCGCCCGGCCGGTTGCATCCGCCCCTGCGCCTCCAGCTGCTCGACGAGAGCGATGTTGACCGTGCTCCACACCGAGCCGGGCCGGCGCGGGCTCCACCGTTGGCGCACCGCGTCCGGGCCCATCGAGTGGACCACCGAGTCGATCCAGCCGTAGCACAGGGCCTCCGGCACGGCCTGCGCCCAGGTCAGCCCACGTGGCTGGACGTGCCTCTTGCGCAGGCCCATCCACAACTGGTCGGCGGAGTCATGGTGCACGGCAAGCCAGTCGCGAAACTCCGTCGCCGACTCGAAGAAGACGATCTCGGGCAGGTCACCCTCCGCTGACATCGAGCTCCGCCTCCGCGACGAGCGCCTGCTGCGCTGGGGTGAGCATCGGTGAGTCGAGCCAACCCTCCGGCAGCGCAACGCGTTTCGGGGTGCCGGCCCGCCCGCGCTGGCCCTCGGCGTCCGCACCCGGCCAGGGGGCGTCCCGGTCCAGCCGGGCCAACAACCGATCCAGCTCGGCCAACGTCGGCACCAGCGCCAGGTCGCGGCGCACCTGTGAGCCGGCCGGGAATCCCTTGAGATACCAGGCGATGTGCTTGCGGATGTCTCGACAGCCGCGGCTCTCGTCGGCATAGAACTCCACGAGGTATGCCGCGTGCCGGGCCACCGTGTCGGCCACCTGACCCAGGGTGGGCCGCAGCCGGGCCGCGGAGCCGGCGAGCGCGGCCTGCAGGTCGGCGAACAACCACGGCCGCCCGAGACAGCCGCGGCCGACGACGACACCGTCACAACCGGTCTCGGCGACCATCCGCAGGGCGTCGTCGGCGCTCCACAGGTCACCGTTGCCGAGCACCGGGATGCTCGTCACCACCTGTTTGAGCGCCGTGATGGCGGCCCAGTCGGCGTGCCCGGAGTAGTGCTGGGCGGCGGTTCGGGCATGCAACGCCACCGCGGCGGCACCCTCCTGCTCGGCAGCCCGGCCGGCCTCCAGATAGGTCAGGTGTGCCGCATCGATGCCCATCCGCATCTTCACGGTGACCGGCACCTGCCGGCGGCCCCCTTCGGCCACGACGGCGGCGACGATGGCACGGAACAGGTCGCGTTTCCACGGCAGCGCGGCGCCGCCGCCCTTGCGGGTGACCTTGGGCACCGGGCAACCGAAGTTGAGGTCGATGTGGTCGGCCCGGTCCTCCTGCACGAGGATCCGGGCCGCGGCCCGCGCGGTGACCGGGTCGACGCAATAGAGCTGCACGGACCGCGGGTGCTCGTCGGGGTCGTGTTCGATGAGCCGCATCGTCTCGGCGTTGCGCTCCACCAGCGCGCGCGAGGTGATCATCTCCGAGACGTAGAGCGCCCCCGCGGCATACTCGCGACAGAGCCGCCGGAAGGCCCGGTTGGTGATCCCGGCCATCGGGGCGAGCACGACCGGGCTGGCGATCTCGTGACGGCCGATGGCCAGCGCCGCCCCAGGCACGCCGAACGGCGGCGTGCGCGTCGGGTCGGTGACGAGGCTGGTCATAGCGTCCTATTCTCCACGCTCTGCCAGACTGCCGCCGTGGCCGATCCCCCCGCACCCGAGCAGCAGCTCGTGATGACCAGCATCCACGATGCGGGCGGATCGGTCCTGCGCACCGTGTCGCTGACCGCCGGCGGCGCCCTGGTCGTCCGCGGTCACGATCTCGGCCCGGCCGTCGTGCGGGCATTCGGCGGCTCCGAGTACGAGTTCGAGCGCAGCTACTCGGCGGCCGACACGCAGCGGCTGCGCTCGCTGATCGAGCTGCGCCCCGACGACGACCTGCTCACCGCCCTGGCCGCTCGCTTCAGCAACACCCACGCCCTGGAGGTCTTCGCTCGCGACCACGGGCTGCCCGGCACGTTCTGGAGTCGGGTCGGCGACTGACGCCACGCCGCGGCGCCTCCTCAGTGGTGCAGCCGGGGCAGCCAGGCCTCGGGCGTCAACTATGGCGGCGTGCGCCAGCAGGGGCGGCACCCCGCGGAACTGCCGATCGCCGCGCGTTCGCGCGCGCTGTGGGGGCGCATTGCCGAACTGCTGGATACCGATTGCGAGTTCGATGTCTCCGGCCACCTGAAACTCGCCCGCAGCGAGGCCGACGAGGCCGACCTTGTCGCCTATGCCGAGGTGGCGAAGGGGTATGGGCTGCCGCTGGAGATGATCGGCCGCAACGCGGTCCGCGAACGCTATCCGTTCCTGTCGGACCAGGTCGTTGCCGGTTCGCTGGCGCCCGACGACGGCCAGGCCAATCCGCGCCTCCATTCGCCCGCGATCGCGCGCGCCTTGCTGTCGCTGCAGAGACGGTCGGCGCTCTTCACTTCGTCGACGGCGATCTTCATCTCTTCTGCATCCGGCTCCCGGGAGAGGACTGTCAGGAAGATGGCCTTCACCCCCTCGTTGATCGTCTGTTTCTTCAGAACGTTGTTGCCGATGGTCGAGCCCGGTTCCAACAACATGTGGGTGATCGGGCCGTTGAACATGAACAACACCTGCGGCACCGACCCGAGCGTGGAGGACGCGGAAATGAGTTCCCGGTCCGACTGGCCGAACGTCCGCAGGAAGTGGTTCGGCGGGACGGGAGAGGGGAGTTCCGCCGCGCGGGCCAGCAAGGCGCCCTTGT
>WBZP01004903.1_pt1 | contig 13773 bp, 10 predicted proteins | sample 5204301 | NCBI WGS metagenome assembly WBZP01 (sample SAMN12412401, study PRJNA552823) | activated sludge metagenome | isolation source: activated sludge from nitrification reactor of wastewater treatment plant... | place: USA: Pennsylvania | collected 2017 | reverse complement strand
GTCAAGTACGAAGCCTCCAGCCCGCTGAAGCTGTTCGAGTACATGGCCGCCGCGCTGCCGGTGCTGGCCACCAGCAACCGCTGTCACACCGACGTTGTCGGGGCGGGGGACTACGCCTTCTGGGCCGCCGCGCCCACCGAAGAGGAGCTGCTGGCCGCGCTGCGCCAGGCTTGGGCCGCGCGCGACCGGCTGGCCGAGCTGGGCGAAGAGGCTTACCGCGCCGTGGCCGACTGGACGTGGGCCGCCTCGGCGCGCAAGCTGTATCAGGCGCTCGAAGGCGGGCTGGGCCGCGCCCCGGCGGCCGCGCCCGCTGCCGCCGTGCCGCGCCGCGCCGACCGCTAGTGGCCGCCCCGGCGCGCCCTTCTCTGCTGTAAGTTGGTTCTTAAGAATCCCCCCCTAGACTGATAAAGGATTCAGGAGCGTTCCCAGAGGGTTCATCCCCTGCCCGCAATCGAATTCACCCGGCCGCCGATTGGCGCTGGCGCCACCGACGTGGTCAGCCATCTGTTCGGGGTGTGTTAGGTGACGTGTTGAGAAGCAGAAGCAGGTAGCGAAAATCGGAGGTAAGAAATGTCACGTAAGGTTCGTAGTGTAATCGTCATCGAGGCCCTGGCCCTGGCCCTGATCACCGGCATCCAGGCCGCCTATGCCGCGCCGCGGGGCTACATTGACCCCAACACCGGCGGTATGCTCTTCCAGGTTTTGGCCGTGATTGTTACAATGGCGTCCGGCTTGATCTTTCTCTTCTCCAACAAGATCAAGATGCTGTTCAACCGCCACGGCGGCAGCGCCGAGACGACGGCCGACGACAGCAACATGCTCCTGACCCAGATGGACGACGTCGTGCCCGGCAGCGATGAGGGCGACGAGAACGAGAAGAAGGCCCCGGCCCTGAAGTAGGGCTTGCTTTCTAAAAACCACCAGCCCGGCTCCGGCCGGCGACCCGAGATTTAACGATGCGCGTTTTGATGATTGGCCTCGACGCCTTTGACCCGACAACGTTCGAGCGTCTAAACAACGCTGGACGGCTGCCGCACCTGAGCAAATACGTGGCCAAGAACGGCTACCGGCGCTTTGCCGTGTCCAACCCGCCGCAGAGCGAGGTGTCCTGGACCAGTATCGCCACCGGCCTCAACCCCGGCGGCCACGGCATGTTCGACTTCGTCCACCGCAACCCGGCCAACTACGCCCTGAACGTGTCGCTGTTGCCGACCAAGGACGGGCTGACGGGCACGCAGTTCGCCGAGCCGTACAACGCCAAGACGATCTTCGAGCAGACCGTTGATATGGGACAACCGGCCACCGTGCTGTGGTGGCCGGCCATGTTCCCGGCCCGGCTCAAGTCGCCGGTGCGTAGCCTGCCCGGTCTGGGCACGCCTGATCTCCTTGGCCGCCTTGGCGTCGGCGTCTACTTCACCACCAAGCCCGACTACAGCGGCGGCCGCAAAATCCCCGTCGTCGCCCTCCAGAAGAACGGCAAAGCCTACTGTGGCCCCCTGACCGGCCCCATGCGCAAAGGGCGCGACGGCGTGGAACCGTCCACCCTCGACGTGCGCATCGAGCCGACCTCGGCCAAGACCGCCAAGGTTTCGGTCGGCAAGCAGTCATTCGACCTGCAAGTGGGGCAGTGGAGTCCGCTGTTCGAGTTGTCGTTCAAGGTCAACATGATCCTGTCCATCAAGGCCGTGACGCAAGTCATCCTGGTGGAGAACGGCACCGACGTGGCCCTCTACGTCTTCCCGTTGCAGATCCACCCCCTGGCCTCGCCCTGGCCCTATGGCACGCCGCGCGACTTCGTCGGCCAGGTGTGGAAAGATTGCGGCCCCTTCCCGACCATCGGCTGGCCGCAGGACACCACCGCCCTCGAAGACGGCTGCATCAACGATGAGCAGTTCCTGGCCCTGTGCAAGAACGTTGACCGGCTGCGCGAGAACGTGCTCATGCACCAGATTGACCGCTTCAACCAGGGCGTCCTGGCCTGCGTCTTCGATACCCTCGACCGCATCCAGCACATGTTCTTCCGCGACCGGATGGACATCATCGAGCAGTGGTACGAAGACCTGGACAAGATGATCGGCCGCATCGAAGAGCGCCTGCGCCAGCGTGATCTGCTCAACAAGACCAAGATCATCATCCTGTCCGACCACGGCTTCTCCCAGTTCGACACCAAGGTTCACCTGAACCGCTGGCTGGTTGACAACGGCTACATGAACGCCCCCTCCGGCGCGGAGGGCAAGGGCAGCATGATGATGGCCAACTGGTCGCGCACCCAGGCCTACGCCATTGGTCTGAACAGCATCTACCTGAACCTGGCCGGGCGCGAGGGGCAGGGCAGCGTCTCGCCGGACGACAAAGAGGCCGTGGCCAGCCGGCTGCGCGACCAACTGCTGCAATGGCGCGACGATCGCGGCCGGCAGGTCGTCGGCCACGTCTGGCACCAGCACGAAGCCTTCGACGGTCCGCTGGTCAGCTACGGCCCCGACCTCGTCGTCGGCTTCGCCCCCGGCTTCCGCGCCTCGGCCCAGACGGGCCTGGGCGAATGGGAGCGGCTGGCGCTGGAACCCAACCGCGACCACTGGGGGGCCGACCACTGCATTGATCCCACCGCCGTGCCCGGCGTGCTCTTCACCAACGCCGCCGCACTGGCCGACTTCCCGAACCCGTCCTACCGCGACATCCCGGCCCTGTCTATTGGCACGCAGCCCGACGCCAGCAATTCGACGCCCCCGCCGACGTCGAGCGGTACGGAAGACGAAGCGGCCGTCGAAGAGAGATTGAGAAGTCTTGGCTATCTTTAAAGTGACGAAGTGACCCGGGGAGGGCCGGCGGCCGTGTTGGTCGCCGGCCCCCCCTGAGCCGCGTCTAAACCTCTGACCGACCCGCCCGCCCGCCCGCGGCCCCCTTCACCCCGTGATCGCTGTGGCCAGGCTGCCGGCGTCGTCCGGCGCTCATGGAGAGCGATACAACGATGAATCAGACCCTTAGGCAGCGCAGTACTCTTATTGCCATCCTGGCCGCCGTGGCCGTGCCCATCCATCTGTGGGCACTGTTGATGATCGCGGCGACCGTGCCGCAATGGCTGCTGCGTCTGAACGCGATGCAACTGATCGGCTCCATCAGCTATGCCCTGCTATTCGCCCTGGTGGAGACGCTCATCGTCTTCGCCGTCATGTTCATTTTGCTGCTCATCCTACCCAAGCGGCTCATCGGGGCCAACCCCGTTCCTTGGGCGGCCGTGGCCGTGGCCCTGACGTTGCTGTTGATGGTCTTCATCATCTTCACCCCGTTCGTCCAGCAGACCCGGCTCATCATCGGTTTCCTGGTCTATCTCGTTCTTCTGGCGGTGGGAACGCTCGCCCTGCGGCGCAGTTCGCGGCTGGCCCGCGGCGTTGCCGCCGTGGTTGACCGGCTCATTCCACTGGCCGCGCTCTACATCATCCTGGACATCCTGGCCGTGATCGTTGTCCTCATCCGCAACATCACCGCCTGATCTCTACGAGGCCCCATCTATGACCGACCTATCGCGGCGCGAGTTCCTACTGTCCCTGGCCACCCTGCCGGCTTTCGGTTTGCGCCTACCCCAACTGGTGCAGGCGGCAACGACCACCGCGACGCAGGCCGACGCCAACCAGCCCAACATCGTCCTTCTGGTCTACGACACCTTCTCTGCCCACCACATCTCCCTCCAGGGGTATGAGCGGGAGACGACGCCCCACATTGCGCGGCTGGCCGAACGGGCCACCGTCTTCCACAACCACTACGCCGGCGGCAACTTCACCTCGCCGGCCACGGCCTCGCTGCTCACCGGTCTCTATCCGTGGAACCATCGCAGCATCCACAACTACGGCCACGTCCTCAACTCACTCAGCAGCAACAATCTGTTCGGCCTACTGCCGGAGACGTATCACAAGGTGGCCTACACCCACAATAGCCTGGCTTCGGCTCTGCTATACCAGTTCCGGCCCGACATCACCGAGTTGACGCCGCGCACCGATCTGACCCTGGCCGGCACGCTGTGGAGCGAGCGCCTCTTCCCCAACGACGTGCCTGTGGCCATCCACACCGAGCGCATGTTCCAGGGGCAGGCCCGCACCAGCCCCGCCTTTCTAGGAGCCATCAACAAGCTCTACCGCAACATCACAACACGCCGGCTGGCCGCCGATTACGCCGAGCTTTTCCCGCGCGGCCTGCCCGGCGGCGATATCAACTCGCTCTACGCCGTCTACGTGCTGGACAACGTCACCGACTGGACGGCCCAACAGGCGGCCGAGATCAACTCGCCCTTTGCCCTCTACGTCCACGTCCTGCCGCCGCACGGCCCCTATCGCACCCGCCACGACTTCATTGACGCCTTTGACGACGGCTGGAGCCCGGCCACCAAGCCCGACAGCCCGTTCAGCACCGGCGTCAACCCCGACGTGCTGGTCCAGCAGCGGCGCATGTACGACGAATTCATTGCCTACGTGGACGACGAAGTCCGCCGCCTGTTCGACATGTTGGAGCAGAACGGCACGCTGGACAACACCATCGTCATCCTGACCTCCGACCACGGCGAGCTGTTCGAGCGCGGCATCATGGGCCACACCACCGCCGGCCTTTATGACCCGGTGATCCATATTCCGCTGATGATCTGGCGGCCGGGGCAGACGGAGCGGGTAGACGTGCATGAGCGCACCAGTTGCGTTGACCTGCTGCCGACCTTGCTTCACCTGACCGGCCAGCCCATCCCCGACCTGGTCGAAGGGGTTGTCCTGCCCACCTTCGGCGACGACGCCAACCGCCCGACCGAGCGGCCCATCTTCGCCGTCGAGGCCAAGACCAACAGCAAGTTCGCTCCCCTGACCAAATACAGCATCGCCTTCTACCAGGGGCCGTACAAGCTGACCAGCTACGCGGGTTACCCGGAGGTCCCGGCTGAGGGCCTCTACGAACTCTACAATCTGGAGAACGATCCCGAAGAACGGGAGAACCTGATCGCGACGGACACAGCCACCGCCGCCGAGATGAAAGCACAACTCGAGCAGAAGCTCGAAGAGGTCAACCGGCCATTCCAGCGCGCCTAGCGCTGCCCCGACCGCCCGGCCTACTCCAACGAGGACACAACCATGAACATTCCATTTGTCGATCTACAATCCCAGTACAAGAGCTTGAAAGATGAGCTAGACCCGGCCGTCCTGGCCGTCATGCAGCGCGGCGACTTCGTGCTTGGCGGCGCGGTGGCCGAGTTCGAGCGCGTCTTTGCCGAGTATTGCGGCGCGAAGTACGCTGTCGGCGTGGACTCCGGCTATTCGGCCCTAGAGCTGATCGTCCGCGCCTATGGCATCGGCCCCGGCGACGAGGTCATCACCGCCGCCAACACCTTCATCGCCACCACCCTGGCCATCTCCAACACCGGCGCGACCCCCGTCCTGGTGGACATTGACCCGGAGACCTACAACATTGATCCGGCCAAGATCGCCGCGGCCATCACCCCACGCACCAAGGCCATCATGCCCGTCCACCTCTACGGCCAGCCCGTAGATATGGATCCCATCCTGGCCATCGCCCGCAAGCACGGGCTGCGCGTCTTCGAAGACGCGGCCCAGGGCGCGGGCGCGCGCTATAAAGGGCGTATGGTCGGCAGCCTGGGAGACGCTGCCGGCTTCAGCTTCTACCCCGGCAAGAACCTGGGCGCTTATGGCGATGGCGGCGCGGTCGTCACCAACGACGCCGCCATTGCCGAGAAGGTGCGCCTGCTGCGCAACATCGGCCAGAAGGTGAAGTACTACCACGAGGTCAAGGGCTTCAACCACCGCCTGGATACCATGCAGGCCGCCGTGCTGCTGGTCAAACTGCCCCACCTGGACGGCTGGAACGCCGAGCGCCGCCGCGCCGCCGCCACCTACGCCGACCTGCTGGCCGACCTGCCGCTCATCACACCGCCCACGGCGGCCTACGCCGAGCACATCTTCCACCTCTACGTCGTCCGCGTCCACAACCGCGAGGCGATCATGGAGCACCTGAAGGAGCGCGGCATCGCCAGCGGCCTCCACTACCCGATTCCCATCCACCTGCAACCGGCCTACAGCGAACTGGGCTACAAGCAGGGCGACTTCCCCATCACCGAGGCCTACGCCGAGACCATCCTGTCGCTGCCCATCTTCCCCGAATTGGACGATGACAAGGTGGCCACCGTCGTGGACGCCATCCGCGACTACTTCGAGACCCACCCGGATGAGATGTTGGCTCAGGCAGTAGCCGCTGACTAGGCGATCGGCTAAGATCACACCGACTGTTAGCCTATGCCCGGCGGGAGAGCGCCCCACCAACGGCGCTCTCCCGTCAGTCTAGACCCGTTCACAGGCGAAAAAGCGATGGACCAACCCGACTACCGCTCTCAGAACATGACGCTGGCCAAAGCGCCGGCCAAGGCCGCGCCGCGCGAGTGGACGCGCACGTGGTGGTTCCGACTGCTGGCCGTGCTGATGTTCGTCGAACTGATCATGCCGTTCGTGCTCTGGCAGGCCGGCCTGCGCTACCGCACCGACTTCACCAAGGACGTCATTGCCGGCATCATCATCGCCCTGACCTTCCTCTACATGCTGACCCGCGACCGGTTGCCGGCCGCAGTCTTGATGATCCTGGCCATCTCCCTCATCTGGGGCCTGGTGGCCATCTTTGAAGGGCAGGCGATCACCGCCACACTGTGGGGCTGGTGGCGGCTGTTCAAGTACCCGCTGCTGATGATCTTTGCCTACCTGATTCCCAGATGGCCCAAGGACACGGCGCGGCTCATCTTCAAGTTCTTCATCGTCATGATGCTTTTCCAGGTCGGCGTCCAACTCGTGCAGTGGGTGGCCGGCACAGCGCCGGGCGACAGCCTGGCCGGCACGTTCGGCAACAAGGGCGTCGGCCCCTACACCGTCTTCATCTTCCTGGCCGTCTGCATAGGGCTGGGCCACTGGCTGGCTACGGGGCAGTGGAAGGCGATGATGCTGCTCATGACGCTGGGCCTGGTGGCCACCATGCTCAGCGTGACCAAGTTCTACCTCTTCGCCGCCGCGGTCATCGGCGTGGTGGCGATGGGCATCCACCTCATTCGTGGCGGCCGCTTCCGCCATCTCGTCGTCTACGTCGTCCTGTTCCTGCTGGCCATGGCCGCCTTCGTGCCCATTTACAATAACTTCATCGCCGCCACGCGCGGCCTGAAGCCGTTGCAGGAGTACGCCACCCGCGAAGCAATTGACGACTACCTCTTCAAGGGCGAAAAGGTTGCTCAGGAAGGGCGCTACAAGCTCGGCCGCGGTGGGGCCATCGTCTACGCCTGGCAACAGATTCGCCGCGACAACACGGCTACCCTCTTTGGCTTCGGCCTGGGCAGCCGTACCTTCAGCGACACCCTGGGCCTGGCCGGGGCGACGATGGAGGACGACCTATATGGCGGCGGCGGCAACACCAGCCTGGGCGTCTGGATTCAGGAGTACGGCCTTGTCGGCATCTCCCTCTTCCTGGTCATCAACCTCTGGATCATCGTCAAGCTGTACCGCTTTGCCAAAGCGACGTCCGACCCCTATCAGGCCACGCTGGCCTATGGTCTCATCCTCTACACGCTGCTGTGGCCGATGTGGCTGTGGTATCACAAGACCTGGCTCTATGGCGTGATGATGATCTCCTATTGGGTCACGCTGGGCTACCTGTTCACGCTGATCTACCCCCGTCGCAATCGCCGGACGCGCCCCCTCGCGCCGCCCTTGTAGCGCGGGATGGCATCCCGCGTCTTCGCCTTCGCAGAACGCGGGATACCATCCCGCGCTACAAGCCTCCCTCTCATTCGTCAGGTAATTCGTAAGTCGCCCGCGCTACCATCAGCCTGTAAAGACTGAAATTGTCTATCAGCGCTTGGCGGTAGTTCGCAGCCGGGCTTAGGCGTTCGCGCATAGCCCCGAGCCATTCATTCTCAAGCGTCAGCGGAGGTTAGCCGAATGCCTGTCACAAGGCCGAACATCTTACTGGTCGTCATTGACTGCCTGCGGGCCGATCGTGCCTTCGATCCCGACCGCAGCGCCCAAACGCCCGGGCTGAACGCCCTGGCTGAGCGGGGCGTCCTCTTCACCCATCTCATCAGCGCTAACTCGATGACCATCCCGTGCATGACGACGATGTTCACCGGCATGTACCCCGCCCACCACGGCGTGCGCTCCATGGTCGGCGCGCGCGTGGCCGACAACGTGCCCTTGCTGGCCGAACTGCTGCGCGAAAACGGCTACCACACCTACGCCGAGGCCAGCGGCCCCCTCAGCCCGTTCTATCGCCTCGACCGCGGCTTCGACCAGTATGAGCTGCGCGACGGCGTCAAGTCGTCGCTGCTGGGCGATTGGGGCGATCAACTCATCGCTCGCTTCCGCAACGGCCACTTCCGCGCGCCGTGGTTCACCTATCTGCACCTGTGGGGCGTCCATCGCCCGCGCCAGATTCTGCCGGAGTTCAACACGCCGGAGTATGGCCGCACCGAGTACGACCGCGCCATTTCCAGCTACGACGCCCGTCTGCGCGAACTGCTGCGGGTCATTGACGAGGACAACACCATCATCCTCGTCACCGGCGACCACGGCGAGAAGATTCCCGAAAGCGACCTGGAAACCCGCGTCGAATTCCTGAAGAAGTCGTTCTCCAAGGGCGACCCCGGCAAGGCCTCCAGCCCGTGGGTGCGCGCCCGCCGCAAGGGGCTGGCTTCGCTGCGCGCCGGCTGGGTGCGCGGCGCGCGGCTGCTCTACCACGTCGGCCTGGTAGATAGCCCGCTGGCCACCGTCACCGGCCACGGCTACCACGTCTACGACTCGCTGGTGCGCGTGCCCCTGGTCGTGGCCGGCGGGCCGGTCGTCGCCTCCGGCCGCCGCGTCTCCCAGCAGGTGCGGCAGATTGACATCATGCCCACCATCCTCGACCTGGTCGGGCTGGGTGGCGACACGCCGCCCACCGTGGACGGCCGCAGCCTGCTGCCGCTGATGAACGGCCAGCCCATGCCCGAGACGCCGGCTTTCATCGAGACCTGTCAGAACTCGCGCGAACCGTCGTCGTTCTACGGCGTGCGCGCCGGCGACTATAAGTTCGCCTACGATGCGGAGAATCCCAAAGTTCCGGCCGAACTCTACGACCTGAGCGCCGACCCCGGCGAGACGAAGAACCTGGCCGCGGCCCAACCGCAGAAGGCCGCCGAACTCCAAGCGCTGATTGACAGCCACCAATCCCAGACGGATACGGCCGCCGTGGCCCTGACCGACGACATGAGCGACACCGAGATGGCCGGCCTGGCCGAACATCTGCGCAAGCTCGGCTACGTGGAGTGAACCAAACGCCATGAAGAAACTATTCGGCAAACTCATGGGCGAAACAAAGCCCACCCTGCCCCGCAGCGAACCGATCGTCATCGTCTCCGGCCTGCCGCGCTCCGGCACCTCGATGATGATGAAGATGCTGGAGGCCGGCGGCATCCCGCCGCTGACCGACAAGCTGCGTACCGCCGACGACGACAACCCCAAGGGCTACTACGAGTTCGAGCGCGTCAAGCAGATGGACAAGGGCGACACCGGCTGGATTCCCCAGGCCCAGGGCAAAGTCGTCAAGGTCATCTCCGCTCTGCTGAAGCACCTGCCGCCCAGCTACAACTACCAGGTCATCTTCCTGCGCCGCCACATGTCGGAAATCCTGGCCTCGCAGCGCAAGATGCTCATCCATCGCGGCGAAGACCCCGACAAAATGGACGACGCCCAGATGGCCATGCTCTTCGAGAACCACGTCCGCCAGGTGGAGAAGTGGCTGGGCCAACAGTCCAACATCGAGGTTCTCTACGTCCACTACAGCGACGTGATGGCCGATCCGCTGACAGCCATCAACAGCATGGGCCGCTTCCTGGGCCGCGATCTGGACGTGCGGGCCATGGCCGAGGTCGTTGACCCCAATCTCTATCGCAACCGCCAGACGGAGCAGGCCGCGGCCTAGACGCCGCCCGCTGCCAAGGCGAGGTGATGCCATGAAAGTCCTGATGGTCAACAGCTTCAACTACTTGCGGGGCGGGGCGGAGCGCTGCTGCTTCGACCTGTCCGCCCTGCTGGAAGCCAATGGCCATCAGGTCATCCCGTTCAGCATGGCCCACCCGCGCAACGTGCCCTCGCCCTACACCGACTACTTCGTCAGCCACATTGACTTCCCCACCGAACTGCGCCGGCCGGGGCTGGGGCCGAAGCTCAACGTCGCCGAGCGCATCCTCTACTCGCGCGAGGCGCGGCGCAAGATCGAGCAACTGGTGGCCGACACCCGGCCCGACCTTGTCCACATCCACGGCTTCATCCACGAGATGTCCACGTCCATCCTGCCGGCGCTGAAGAAGGCCGGCCTGCCGGTGGTGCAGACGCTCCACGACTACAAGATCGTTTGCCCCAACACGACGTTCATCTCCAATGAATCGGTCTGCGAGCGCTGCCGCGGCCACCGCTACTACAACATCGCCCTCCACCGCTGCAAGCGCGACTCGCGCGTGGCCAGCATCCTGGCCGGGGCGGAGATGTACTTCCACGAGCTATTCCGGCTCTACCAGCCCAACATAGACATCTTCATCTCCCCCAGCGCCTTCCTGGCCCAGAAGGTCAGCGAACACGGCGTCAGCAAGCCCATCGTCACCATCCCCAACTTCATCAACCCGGCCCAGTTCCGGCCGCACTACGAGCCGGACAACTACTTCCTCTACGCCGGCCGTCTGGCCCGGCCCAAGGGCATCCTGACCCTGCTGGAAGCGATGCGCCAGGCCGACGTAGCCGCCGAGTTGCGCATCGCCGGCGCGGGCGACATGGAGAGCGAACTGCGCGACTTCGCCGCCCGCTACGGCCTGAGCAACGTCCGCTTCCTGGGCCATCTGGACACGGCCGAGCTGACCCACACCATGCAGCACGCCCTGGCCACCGTCCAGCCTTCGGAGTGGTATGAGAACTACTCCATGACCGTCATCGAGTCGCTGGCCTGTGGCACGCCGGTCATCGGCGCGGCCATCGGCGGCATCCCTGAACAGGTGCGCGACGGCGTCAACGGCCTGCTGTTCGAGCCGGGCGACGCCGCCCAACTGGCCGAGAAGATTCGCCACCTGCACGCCCGCCGCGATCTGGCCATCGAGATGGGCCGCGCCGGGCGGCGGCAGGTCGAGACGATCAACGGCCCGGCCGCCCACTACGAACAGACGATGCGGGTCTACGAACGCCTCGCGCCGCGCCCGGCATCCGACCGCATCCGCCCGGCGGCGCGACCCAACGGCCCCGACGCCGCGGAGACACGCGCGTGAGAAAGAGAATTGCCTACATCGGCATCAAAGCCCTGCCGGCCAACGCCGGCGTGGATACCGTCGTCGAGAAGATCGTCGGCCGCCTCGACCGCGCCCGCTACGAGCCGGTCGTCTACGTCAACCGCGCTCTTGTGCCCGCCGGCGTGACCATCCCCGGCGTCCGCCTGGTGCGCATTCCCACACTGGCGGGCAAGTACTTCAACGCCCCGCTGCTCTTCCTGCTGTCGGCGCTGCACGCCCTCTTCCTGGGCAACTACCATCTGGTCAACGTCCACAGCGTCGAGACCTGCTTCGTCCTGCCCATCCTGCGCCTGCGCTACAAGGTCATCGTGACCGCCCACGGCCTGCTGAGCAAGGAGCCGCCCGAACTGAGCAAGTGGGGCCGCCTGAAGCCCCTGCTGCGGCTGACCGAGTGGCCCTTCGTCTACCTGTCCAACGCGCGCACCAGCGTCTCCAAGCCCGACAAGGAGTACCTGGAGGCCACCTACGGCCGCCCCGTCACCTATCTGCCCAACGGCGTGGACGAGTTGAAGCCCGACCTGGCCCGCGCCCGGGCCCTGTTGGCCGAGCACGGTCTGGAGCCGGGCAAGTACCTGCTCTTTTCCGCCGGGCGCATCGTGCCGCGCAAAGGCTGCCACTTCGTCATCGAGGCGCTGCAGGGGCTTGGCCCCGACGTGCGCCTGTTGGTCATCGGCGACACCAGCCACGTGCCCGACTACACCGCCCAACTCAAAGCTCTGGCCGACGATCGCGTGCGCTTCGCCGGCTTCATCTCTTCCAAAGAGCTACTCTTCGGCCTCATCGCCCTGGCACAACTCTACGTCTTTCCCACCACCTACGAAGCGATGGCCATCACCCTGCTGGAAGTGGCCGCCCTGCGCATCCCGCTGGTGGCCAGCGACATCCCCGAGAACCGGGTCGTCTTGCCGGAGCACGCGCTCTTCTTCCGCTCGGCCGACGTGGCCGACCTGCGGGCGCGCATCGAGTGGGCCTTGAGCCACGAAACTGAAATGAAAGAGTTGGCCGCCGGCGCCTATCAGCGCGTCGCCCACTCTTACCACTGGCCGACAATCATCGCCACCTACGAACAACTCTACGATCGGCTGCTTTTCAACTCGCGCCCGGTCGCCCCGGCGACGGAGCGCACCGACTGAGCCGCCCGCCGGTCACTTCCCCTTCGTGGTACAATTTGGCCGGCGGCCTGCCCTGCGGCCACCCAACCACGAGCGAAAGACAGTTCGTAATTGAAGGCTGCTATTGTCGGTTATTGAACAGCAAGGAAGCGAGTTGAGGAGCAAAGCATTATCATGGAGCTAAGAAGTTACCTCTCCATTCTGCGGCGGCGACTTTGGATCGTCGTCGCCAGCGTCATCCTGGCCACGGCCATCGCCGCGGCGATCACCCTGTTGGCCACGCCGCAGTACACGGCCTCGACCACCGTCCGCGTCCTGACCGTGGGCAGCGGCACGCTGACCGAGGCGCGCCCGGACATCAACTACACCGAGCGCCTGGTCAACACCTATTCGCGCATCATCACCAGCAGCACCGTGCGCCGGCAGATCATGAACGATCTGGGGTTGGAGACGCAGCCGGTCATCTCCGTGCAGACCATCCCCAGCACGGAACTGATCCGCATCACCGCCGAAGCGACCGATCCCGAAGACGCGCGTGACATCGCCAACGCCGCCGCGCAAGTCCTGGTGGACCAGAACCTGGAGTTCTATAGCGGCGGCGCGGGCCAGACGTTGCAGCAGATCCTCAGCGAGCAACTGACCACCGCCGAGCAGGAACTCGATCAGGCCCGCGCCGACTATGCCGAAGCGCTGGCCGCCTCGCCCCAAAACGAGGCCGCGCTTTCGATTGCCAGTCAGGCGCTGGAAGTGCGCGAGCGCACCTACACCTCGCTGCTGACCCAATACGAAGCCGCCCGCCTCGAAGAGGCCGTGCGCGGCAACGCCATCACCGTCATCGAAGAGGCCACCGCCCCCAACCGCCCGGCCAAGCCGCGCCACGCCGTCAACATCGCTCTCGGCCTGGCCGTCGGCCTCGTCGGCGGCATCGGCCTGGCCTTCCTGCTGGAGAATCTGGACACCACGCTCTACACCACCGAGCAGATCGAGAGCGCCACGCAGATGATGACCGTCGGCCAGGTGCCGGCGGCCAAGGATGACCTCTCCATCGCCCGGCTGGGCAGCGGCCACTATCCACAACTAGAATCGTTCCGGCGGCTGCGCACCAACATCCTGGCCACCAGCGCCAGCGGCGCGCAGGTCGTCCTGTTGACCAGCGCCAAGCGGGGCGAAGGCAAGTCCACCGTCTCCGGCAATCTGGCCGTGACTGTGGCCCAGAGCGGCCGCGAAGTCGTCGTCGTTGACTGCGACCTGCGCCTGCCCACCGTCCACAAACTGTTCGACCTGCCCAACAAGCGCGGCCTGACCAACATCCTGGCCAACGAAGTCGCCATT
>WBZP01004902.1_pt1 | contig 13775 bp, 13 predicted proteins | sample 5204301 | NCBI WGS metagenome assembly WBZP01 (sample SAMN12412401, study PRJNA552823) | activated sludge metagenome | isolation source: activated sludge from nitrification reactor of wastewater treatment plant... | place: USA: Pennsylvania | collected 2017 | reverse complement strand
CCTGTATCAATTATCGCCCGTAATCAGGGAGGAAGACTGGTTGGTTTTGAAAAACAATTATGAGGGGCCTTTTTTCTTTCAAAGCAAGGTTTTTGGGCAGTTAAATCCGACTTATATAGAACTGAATAAAGTATACCGCCAGCAGGATGAACAGTTTGTTCGCCTCTTAAATAAGATAAGAAACAATACTATTGACGCAGATGATCTTGACAGACTAAACCTCCGGTACCGAAAGAATAAAATAATTAACGCGGATGAGGGTGTTATCACACTGACGACACATAACAATAAAGCCGATACCATCAACGGGAGCGCTCTTGAACGCTTACCGGGACAGGTTAAAACGTACCATGCAAACATTACCGGTGAATTCAACGAGAACAGTTACCCGGCGGATGTGACACTTGAATTAAAAACAGGGGCACAGGTAATGTTCATCCGAAATGACTCGGAAAAAAATCGACGGTACTATAATGGTAAGATCGGTAGTATAAGGGAAATGGGCAACGATTCGATCATCGTTGAATGCAGGGAAGGCGATGGTACGATACAATTGATAGAAGTCAAGAGAGAAACCTGGAGAAATATCAGGTACTCTATGAACAAAACCGGGAATCAGATCGAAGAAGTTGAACTCGGTTCTTTTTCTCAATTTCCACTCAGGCTTGCATGGGCGATAACAATACACAAAAGCCAGGGACTTACATTCGAGAAGCTGATCATTGACGCGGGTGATTCATTTGCGCCTGGGCAGGTTTATGTTGCCCTTAGCCGCTGTACGAGCCTGGAAGGAATTCAACTGAGTAGCCCAATCAGGGCCGGGAGCATTAAACTGGATGAAAGGATCAACCAGTTTGTTCGGGAGCAATCTTCGCAGGTCAATCATGAGGAAGAGCTTCGCATTGCCAGGATCGAATATGAAAAAGAAATCCTGAACGGTTGTTTTGATTTTTCCGCATTTAACGACCTGTTGCTGAACCTTGAAAAAGAAATAAAGGAACACATGCAGCCTGGCGAATTTGTTTTAGAGTGGCTAAAAAGAATGACCAGCGCCAGCCTGACTTCGCGGCAACACGGGCAATCGTTTATCAAAGAAATGTGTGGCTATGATGTAATGACATTTCCCCGTTCCCATTCCGAATTATTACAAAAGCGGATTATAAAAGCTTCCGACTGGTTTAGCCGGGAATGGATACAAATAAGGGAAATATTACTGCAATGTCCTCTTCGCTCCGACAACCGCGAATTAAGCCGCCGGTTAAATGATCAGATGGATGAATTATTCAGACAGGCGAATCTGCATGTGCATCTAATGGGCGAATTGCATGGGGGTTTTGTTCTGAAAAAATGCCTGACATCTCAATCTGCTTTAACATCTGAAAAATGTCCGCTGGTAATCTATTCCGGAAAGTCGCGCGAGGTTCCGGAACACATTGCAAACCCGCTTTTGTTCCTGGCCCTATCGGAAAAAAGAAACGAACTGGCCAGGGAGAGGGCTATGCCCGTCTATTTGATCTGCAGTACGCAATCGCTGGAACAAATGTCGGCCCTGCTCCCCGACACGGAGGATGCTTTGCTGCGGATATCTGGCTTTGGTGAAGTGAAGCTCAGACAATATGGTGCCATATTCCTGGAGATCATACAGGAATATGCCATGCAACACGGCCTGCAAAGTATGATGCCGGAAGAGATGCCCCAAAAAAAGAAAAAGAAAAATCATCAAGAGCCGCGTAAAAAAAACGACAGCAAAGAGCAAACGCTTACACTGATCCGTGAAGGAAAAACAATTTCTGATATCGCCATGCTAAGAGAGCTTGCCATCTCTACGATAGAAGGCCATGTGGCCCATTTCATCGAAATAGGAATATTGTCGGTGGATGATTTTGTTGAAAAAAAACAACAACAGATCATCCGGCAGGCATTACAGAAAAATCCGGAAATAAAAGCGCTTGGAAAATTGAAAGAAATTTTACCGGAATGCAGTTATTGTGAGATCAGGATGTTGCTTGCTGATGAAACATTGAGAAATACGGTAAAAGGAGTTACTGTCTGAGGCAATAGAAAACGATTACCTTCCAAAATCATCCTGCAGCCTGACAATATCTTCTTCATTGCTGGGATTATCGATATCGGTATGAACCCATATTTCCGCAACAACGCCCCAATCTGATAATCCGATCAGCCGGTGCCTTTCGCCCTGTTGTAATTCGACTATATCGCCTTTATTCAACAAGATCGTTTCGCTTTCCTGGTCATTATTGCTTCTGGCCAGTGCAGCTTCGCCATCAATCAGTTTCCAAATTTCATGACGCCGATGATGATATTGCCAACTGAGCTTTTTTGTTGGTTGCACCACCAGGATCTTGGGGCTTAATTTTCCTTTATTTAAAGCCGATTTATCCATCAAAGGAAAAAACAGGTTGATGAATTTTGGCGCATCGTTTTCATCAATAACAAAAAAACCGCCCCATGGCCTGTCCAGATCGGTCGTAACAATATGTAAATCCATCTGCTCCAGATAGGACCTGATCTCAGAGAATTTCTGTTCTTTTTCCATAACCGTAAATATCCGTATTTTTTTTAATGCTTAGCGCCCCATAAAAAGCATGAGAATCTGAATATCACTGGGGTTTACACCGGATATCCTGGATGCCTGACCAAGGGTTCGGGGTTGTATCCTGGAGAACTTTTGCCTTGCTTCCGTGCTTAATGAAACCAGTCTTTCGTAATTGAAATTCTCCGGTATCGTCAGGTTTTCCAATTGGCTCATCCTTTGAACCAGGTCTCTTTCCTTTTCAATATACGTTTCGTATTTCACCTGTATTTCCGCCTGTTCAACGGCCTCGCGTGAAAAGGATGACAACTGTTCACGCAGTATTTCCACATGCTGCATCATTGTATGAAGGTCAATACCCGGGCGCAATACAAGTTGACTCAGCCGCTGTTTGATAGCTAACGGTGAAGATTGTACGAAGTTTAGATAGCCATTCACGTCCTCCGGGCTAAGGCTTATTTCCTGCAGCTTTTCCCTGACCCTCTCCACCTCTTGCTTTTTGTTTAACCAGGTATCCATCCGTTCCTGGCTTGCCAGGCCGATCCTGTAACTACGTTCTGTCAGGCGCATATCGGCATTATCCTGTCGGAGCAGGGTCCGGTATTCCGCCCGGCTGGTAAACATCCGGTAAGGTTCGTCCGTTCCCTTGTTAATCAGGTCGTCTATTAGAACGCCGATGTATGCCTCACTTCTCTTCAGCACGACAGGCTCAAGGTCCCTGCTTGCCTGGTGTGCGTTGATACCCGCCATCAGGCCCTGGCAGGCGGCTTCCTCATAACCCGTGGTGCCATTGATCTGGCCAGCGAAAAAGAGGTTCTTAATTTTCTTTGTTTCCAGGCTGAAACTAAGTTGTGTAGGAGGAAAATAATCGTATTCAATAGCGTAACCCGGGCGAAACATTTTGCAATTTTCAAATCCGGGAACTTTTCTAAGTGCTTGATATTGAATATCTTCTGATAAAGAGGTGGAAAATCCATTGACATAAATTTCAACCGTATTCCATCCTTCGGGTTCAACAAAAAGCTGGTGCCTGTCGCGTTCTGCGAAACGGTTTATTTTATCCTCAATACTCGGACAATACCGCGGGCCGGTTCCCTGGATCCTTCCCTGGAACATGGGGCTTGATTCAAATCCTTCCTTAAGAATATCGTGAACCTCTGCATTTGTATAAGTAATCCAGCAACAGCGTTGCTGAGATGGTTTCAATGTTGGTTTGGACAAATAACTAAAGCCTACGATCTCTTCATCGCCCTCCTGAATTTCCATTTTTGAATAATCCAGACTGCGGCCATCTATCCTGGGTGGGGTTCCGGTTTTTAATCGGCTGCTTTCAAACCCAAGTTCTACCAGTTGTTCCGTTAACCCGGTTGCCGATTTTTCTGCAACCCTTCCGCCGCCAAAATTTTTTTCTCCAATGTGAATGATCCCATTCAGGAAGGTACCATTGGTCAACACAACCGCCCGGGAGTTAATTTGATGCCCAAGTCCGGTTAGCACCCCCTTCACAACACCGTCCCTGACGATGAGTTCCCTTACCATATCCTGGTAAAAGTCAATATTGGGTGTGTTTTCCAGCATTTCCCGCCAGGTTGCGGCAAAGAGCATCCTGTCGTTCTGGGCCCTGGGACTCCACATAGCAGGACCTTTTGACCGGTTAAGCATCCGGAATTGTATCATGCTACGATCCGTAACAATACCGCTGTATCCGCCCATGGCATCTATTTCCTTAACAATCTGTCCCTTGGCTATACCGCCCATCGCCGGGTTACAGCTCATTTGGGCAATGGTCTGCATATTCATGGTCACCAACAGAACCTTACTTCCCATATTGGCGGCGGCGGCGGCGGCCTCACAACCTGCGTGACCGGCCCCTACTACTATGATATCGTACTCTGGAAACATGCGGGTGCAAAGTTAAACCAATCAGCTGATGGTTTGAATGAGAAGCTGTTTTACTTGGCTTTTCCAAGGTTTCGAATAAGGTCCATTTCCCGTTGAATTTCATCTACAGATCTGCCTTTATTCAGCATTTGAAATTCATATTGCCCGAATCTTTCGATGGAATTCAGATATGCCCTTTTTTCAATGAGGAAGTTCCGTTGAATATCCAGTTCAATCTGGTTGGTTCTTTCGATACTATCCAATTTTTCCAATAGCCTCTGGGATGTCTCGTATCCTGTATCCTGGTATATTCTCTGGAAATAGGCTTTGGCAGCAATGATTTCAATGCGCGGAACGACATCGTTCTCGCTATCAAGAGGCTCAACGCGCATGTTGATGAAATTCCAGCAGAGCCTCAAATCATCTTCATTACTGAAATCGAAATAAGTGACAGGAATGATATGCCCGAATTGCCAGGATTTACCAAATCCCTCCCATTGCATTCGTTCTGTAAATTGGCGCTCGAACCAATCACGCAAATGGATAATATCTAAGCCAAAAAAAGGAGCATAAGAAGCTGAAGCCTGCCTTTCGATGACATACCGCCTGTAGGCGATCTGCCATTTGCGCTTCTCCCTGGCCCGTTTTACCGCCTCCGTAACCTCCTCAACAGGCGTATATTTTTTCCTGATCATCTGATAATTTGTACAAAGATATATGTTCCACGTAGAACCGTTCCATAGTGAAACTGTTTACTGTGGAACTATTTTCCGAAATATATGGATAGGTAATGGTCCTCGCGGTTTCTCATCCTTTGTTGCTGTATGCTACTCTTATCGGTGTAACCGCATAGGTGTAGTAGTCCGTGAAAGATCACCCGGTGCAGTTCATTTCGTATAGATTTTCGGAAACTACCGGCATTCTCCCTAACCCTGTCGGTACTTATATAGATTTCACCCATGACCGGATTACCTTTCCCTTCACCCAGGTCAAAAGTGATGATATCCGTATAAAAGTCATGCTGCAGATAGTTCTTATTGATCTCAAGCAAAGCCTTATCACTGACAAAGATGATGTTTAGTTCTCCCAACTTTCTTCCCTCTGCTTTACACAAATCAGCTAAAAAAGCTTTGAGTCTCGTTCTTTCTTCTAAACGAATATCTGCCTGAAAATGAAATTGTACTGCCATGGTAGATTATTTCCCAAATCGAAATTAGTTAGATATGAATTAAGTTAATTTTACTGGAGGATATACATGTATCATGGAAAAAAAATTATCGGAAATCAAGATTGGACAAAAGGTGATCATCAAAGCATTTGCCAATGATGATATTTACTTGAAACTCATGGAAATGGGTTGCGTACCCGGCGAGATCATCAGCGTTGATCAAATAGCGCCTTTTAAAGACCCTATCTCTATTTCTGTTGCAGGATATCAGCTAAGCCTTCGCTTAAACGAAGCTGAAAATATCCTGGTAGAAGAAATGAATTAAACCCTGTCATGAAAATCGGACTTTTTTTTGGCTCCTTCAATCCCGTTCATAACGGTCATTTAATCATTGCCGAACATGTATTGAACTTCACAGAACTACGGGAAGTCTGGTTTGTTGTATCCCCTCAAAATCCATTTAAAAATTCTAATACATTACTAAATGAAAATCATCGGATTAATTTAGTAAGGACTGCCATTGAGGATGAAGACAGGCTTAAAGCCAGTAATGTGGAATTTAAATTACCCAAACCGTCTTACACAGTTAACACACTGGCTTATCTGAAGGAAAAATACCCGCTACACGAATTTGCGATCATCATGGGGTCGGATGGATTTCAAAACCTGCACCAATGGAAGAATGCACAGATCATCATAGATAACTACCCGATCTACATTTATATGCGGCCCGGTTTTGATATCAACAGGAATGGCCCGGCTAAAATCCATACACTGGAAGCGCCGCTTCTGCAAATTTCGTCTACACATATACGTTACTTAATAGCAGAAGGCAAATCCATCAGGTACCTGGTTCCTGATGCGGTTAGAGAAGAGATTGAAAAAAACGGATACTATTCCTCTTCACTGGAAAATCCATCCAAGAAAAAGGCAACTTAATACAATCAGCGGGGCGGGCAATTTTGTGTACCGGAGTAACAGATAGGTACCGGCTATGACCAGTAAACTGATGATGCTTGTATGATTGAATCCTTTTAACGGAATACCATGCAGCAAATACAGGGTTGCCGCCCACATAACGCCAACCACCACAGCATGAATTCCCTCCAACGCTCGGTATACCACTACAAATTTTTTGAGGTATTGCCATACAGGAAAGAAAAATAGAACTAGTAATGCGCTGGGTAAAAAAATGGCAACCGAACCAATGAGGCAACCGATCATCTGCATCCGGTAACCCTCATCTTTTAACGCCATACCCCCGGCAAAGGAAGCCACGGAAAATACTGGTCCTGGTATTGCGCGTACCATGCCATATCCGGTCAATAGATCCTGCTTTTCAATTTTTATTGCATTGGGATTTTTTTCAACCACTTTAGGGGATGTAGGCCTGGCAACGTATTGGTCGAGCATCAATGGCAACAATACATCGCCGCCGCCAAATACGATACTGCCGAACCGGTAAAAATTTTCAAATAAATTATATGCCTTCCGGTCTGGCCAATCCTGCTTTCTGGCCGTTTCACTCAAAATACCGGCAATGGCAAAAATCATTACAAATAACCAGATGTTAGTCCATCGAATCTGTCTTGGCCGGATCGATTCTTTTTCCGGAATCCTCTTACTGCTGAAATTGGTTGCAATTCCTCCGCATATGATCAATAAAGGAAATATCCAGGGTACTTTAAATAATAAGTATGTGACCACCATGGCAATCAGCATGATTACCTGTGTGATGGTATTCTTCACTGAGATATTGAAAGCCCTGACTGCCGCAAACAATAAAAAGCCGATGGCCATCGGTTGTATATATTTGAATAAGCCCTCTGTCAGTTTATGATCAGTGAAATATGTTAGCAAAAATGAAAGGGCGCCCATTAATATACAGGCCGGTGTGATCCATATGAGTAAGGTCAATATGGCCAAAACCAAACCGCCCCTTTTATACCCGATCAATGTTACCAATTGGGTACTCGAAGCCCCGGGTAGCAACTGACAAAAAGAATTATACTCCATCAGTTCCACTTCGGTTACATAAGATCTTTTTTGTACAAAGGTTTTAAGCATCATACCCAGGTGGCCCTGCGGACCGCCAAAAGCAGTCAGCGTATAAAGAAACACTGATTTTAAAAAGTGTATATGACGTATGATGGTCAAAGTGATGGATGCTGCATGCTATGTGTAACCGAAAAAGTACGAAAAGATCAGGTAACAGCCACTTATTCTAACCATGAAATATTCTATTGTGCACAAACCAGGCTGCTATAACCCCAGGTTGGCACTAATTTCCAGCATTCTGTCTATTGGCCTTTTGGCAGCCTGGCGAAGTTGTTCGTCCATGGTGATCTCCGGAAGTTCATATTTCATGCAGAGATAGAGCTTTTCCAGTGTATTGAGTTTCATATAAGGGCACTCATTACAAGCGCAATGATTATTGGGCGGAGCGGGGATAAATGTCTTATCCGGATTCGCCTTTTGCATCTGGTGCAGTATGCCTGTTTCCGTTGCCACGATAAATTCCCTGGCATCGTCCTGCTGCGTGAATTTCAACAGGCCGGTGGTGCTGCCAATATAATCGGCAATGGCAAGAACAGGTTCTTCGCATTCCGGGTGCGCTATAAATTTTGCTTTAGGGTGCCGGATCTTGAGCCTGGTAATCTTTTCGAGGCTGAAAATTTCATGAACCATACAGGCCCCGTTCCAGAGCACCATATTTCTACCCGTCTTCTTGTTGATATAAGCCCCAAGGTTCTTATCTGGAGCAAAAATGATAGGTTGGTCAGCCGGCAGGCTTTCCACGATAGCCTGGGCATTGGAAGAGGTGCAGATGATATCGCTCAGTGCTTTCATACCGGCACTGCAGTTAATGTATGTGATGACCATATGCCCGGGATGCTTTTCCTTAAAAGCGCGGAAAAGTTCAGGAGGTGCGGAATCACTCAGTGAACAACCGGCATTAAGATCCGGTAAAACCACTTTTTTGGACGGGTTCAGGATCTTTGCGGTTTCAGCCATGAAGTGCACCCCGGCAAAAACGATCATATCCGCCTGTGTTTTTTGTGCCTGCTGCGCCAGCCCAAGGCTGTCACCGATATAATCGGCCACGTCCTGTATATCCGGTTCCTGGTAATAATGTGCCAGGATCACCGCATTCTTTTCCTTTTTGAGTTTTTCAATTTCGGCAAACAGATCCAGCATAGGATCGATCGCGAGGTCGAGGAAGCCTTTTTCGGTGATTGTATCTTTCATTGCATTATCGTGGATATCCGACATAATATATTCTAATACTATTTATTTATATAACCACTTACTACTATTATGTCTGTGGATTTGTGGGAAGATCAGATTCAAAACAGTTTGTAAAATTAAAACTATTGGTTTATCCACCATCATTCACCGGTAATTAACATGTTACCCGATCCGGTAAATTCCCTTTGGCAGTTCATTTCAGCGAGTTTGCAGTATTTCATACACACCCGTGAATAAAAAAGGGCGTTGAAAAAAAATCAGCTCATTTTTCCCTGTACCCCTGTGAATGAGGTTGGGGTAAAATGTTTAGTTTATCCCATTTTCGTTTTGATTGTCCAAATTCACCTCAGTTATTCTATTTCTTTCCCATCACCGGAGTGAAAAAAACCGGGGTTATTCACATAAAACAGGCTTATTCACACCGGGATGTGGAAATCCGGGTTTTCCATCATATTAAAATAATTATGATATTGAAAATCCCCCGACCGACCCCTTTTTTCTTCGGTAGACATACCGGCGATGGGTGCATATGGCCCATTTGCCTCCCGGAGCCGCATGGAAACAGGCTATATTACTAAGAAATATGCTTTTTTACCCTTATTTTTGCCCTCCAAAAAATTAATATTCAGTTATATGCAGATTATTCAGAGTATCCGTGACAAGGGTGCGGCCATTGTGATCGTTGTTATTGCACTGAGCCTGATCGGCTTTATCCTGATGGATGCCAGGCAGGGCAGCAATAATATGTTCAATTCCCTTTCTTCCAAAGTGGGAAAGGTGAATGGTGAAGCGATCGAACTGGGCGAATATAACAAAAGGGTACAGGAAGCCGAAGATATGCAGGAACAGCGTACCGGTCAGCGTCCTACCGGCACACAGATATACCAGATGCGCGACCAGATGTGGAACCAGATGGTGGCTGAGAAAATATTTTTTGCGGAAGCCAATAAGCTTGGTATCGATTTCACTTCCAAGGAACTCTCATCGATCCTGTTAAGTAACGACCAGTCTAACCCTCTCCTCCAGGAAAGGGGAATGCTTGATTCCATCACCGGCAAACTGGATGTAAGCAAGGCGCAGCAGGCCCTCGCCAATATTAAAAAATCAAAGGGCGCTCAACGCGATATGATCAATGCACAGGTGGTAGATCCGCTGCGTTTATCTGGTACCGTTGCCAAGTACAGCGGATTGCTCAATGCCTCTGTATACTATCCCACATGGATGAAGGAAAAAGATACCAAAGAAGCGAAGGAATTTGCAACCATATCATACGTCAGCATCCCTTACACTGAGATCAGCGACAGCACCGTTAAAGTTACCGATGCCGATATCAATGATTATGTGAGTAAGCACAAAGACATGTTCAAGCAGGAAGAAGGCCGTTATATTTCCTATATATCTTTCAGTTCACTGGCAAGTTCGGAAGACAGCGCCCGTGTACTGAATTCTTTGAACGAACTCAAGGCCTCCTTCCAGGCAGATTCAAACGCGCGCGCTTTTGTGAGCCGCAATGCTTCTGTCATTGATTTTAGCGATGACTATCAACCCAAATCAAAAATCAGCAGCAGTGTGGCCGATACCCTGACCAAATTGGCGCCCGGTGCCGTGTTTGGCCCTTACCAGGATAAAGGAAATTTTGTGCTGGCCAAAATGCTCGGCAGCAAATCATTCCCCGACAGCGTTAATGCACGCCACATATTGTTCGGTTTCAGTAATCCGCAAACCGGCCAACCTCTGTATGATGATTCCACTGCCAAGAAAAAAGCCGACAGCGTACTTGCCCTGATCAAAGGCGGAGCCAATTTTGCTGCATTGGCCGCACAGTTCTCATCCGACGGAAGTAAAGACAAGGGCGGCGACCTGGGCACCTTCGGATATGGAACGATGGTTCCGGAATTCAATGATTTTTGTTTCAACAAGCCTACAGGATCACTGGACGTTGTTCGTACGCAATTTGGATACCATATTGTGGAAGTGATGTCGCAAAAGGGTTTCAGCAATGCCTATAAGATCGCTTATCTCGCCCGCGAAATTAGCGCCAGCGATGTAACTATCAATAAGGCCAGCCTGGATGCCACCAAGGCTTCCGCTGAAAAAACCGCCGAAAACCTGGCCAAGTATGCAGCTAAAAACGGATTGCGCCTGACGGAGGTTCCGACGCTGATCAAAGAAAATGATTATAATGTTGGCGCCCTGCAGGACGCCCGTCAACTGGTACGCTGGGCATTTGAAGCCAAGAAGGGCGATGTCAGCGAGCCTTTTGCCATAGGCGATCAGTATATCGTTGCACAATTAGACAAGACCGCGGAAAAAGGCGTGCAAGATGCAGCCGCTGCGCGCACCGGTTGTGAAGTGATCATCCGCAACAAAAAGAAAGCCGCACTTATCATTCAAAAAATAGGAAAAACACCTACGCTCGAATCGGCAGCCGCCGCATATAATAAAACGGTACTCCAGGCCGGGGCCGACTCATCCATCACCATGGGTTCCCAGTTCGTTAGCAGTATCGGTGTGGAGCCCAAGCTGATCGGAGCTTCCTTCAACAAAGCTCTCCAGGGTAAAGTGTCTGCACCCATTGAAGGTACCAGCGCAGTGTATCTGATCCGTGTGGATGGTTATGGTATGAAACCCGCCGATACGGAAGAACAGGCCAGCCAACAGGTCACTAACCGCAAAAACAGCATGCGCGGACAAATCAACGGATGGTATGAAAGCCTCCGCAAACTGGCCGACATCAAAGACAGCCGCAGTAAATTTTTCTGATCTCGTAACATCATTGTAGATATCCAGAAGGCCGGTCCCAACATAAGGGCCGGCTTTTTGTTTATTTTTACATGATGGAAGAAACCCTGATCAATAAGGTGGCGGAAAGCGGCATTATTACGATCGACCTGGAACAATTCTACCCGGCCGATCCCGTGGTGGTTTTTGATTTGAAGGACTATCTTTTTATGGGATTGATTCTGAAAGAAAAAGATTTCCGCGAAGCATTGAAGAACCTGGATACTTCGGGTTACCGGGATAAGATCGTGGCGATCACCTGCTCCGCCGATGCCATCATTCCCATTTGGGCCTATATGCTGGTGGCCGGTCTGCTCCAGCCCGTTGCCCGCACGATCGTGTATGGAAATGAAGAAAAAGCGATCCGTGAAACCTGGATCAAACAAATTGCGGGCATACGCCCCGAAGATTATGCGGATAAGCGTGTGGTGATCAAAGGTTGTGGAGAGAGGCCCATACCAGAGGAAGCGTACGTAACGGCCACGGCTTTATTGAGGCCCGTTGTAAAAAGCATCATGTATGGAGAACCCTGCAGCACGGTGCCTGTTTACAAGAAGAAAGCCTGAGATAAGCGACATGCTTCATCGCTTTTTCCCTGTTCAATATTGCCTGCATTAAAACCAGCCCCTTCTCCGGAAAAGTGTGATCATCCAGATGGGAACGATGAGCATCAGGCCAACAGAAATAAAGAAACCCCATTGATTGTGCAGTAACGGGATCTGGTCGAAATTCATACCGAAGATACCACCGATCACCGTGGCTGGCGCCAGCAGGCAGGTAACGATCGCCATCACCTTCATCACTTCGTTCATTTTCAGGTTGACGTTGCTGAGGTAAAGGTCTTGCAGGTTCATCATCATATCGCGGTAGTTCTCTGCGAGGTCGTTTGCCTGTATGATGTGATCGTACACGTCTTTGAAATACTTTTCAGTCCTTTCTTCAACGAGTTCGCTCTCACTCCGTAAAATGCCGCCGATCAATTCCCGCACGGGCGAAACGGACCGTTTGAGTAATATCAGTTCCTTGCGCAGCATATTGATCCGGGCAAGGCTTCGTTTATTGGCATTACGGATGATATCTTCTTCCAGTTGTTCGATGCGGTCGGCCAGTTTTTCCATGACGATATAATAATGGTCAACGATCAGGTCGATCATGGAGTAAAAGAGAAAATCGGCACCTGCCTGGCGTACTTTACTGTTATTGAGTTTGATCTTTTCCCGAAGGGCGTTGAAGACATCCCTGGTGGCGTCTTCCTGGAAACTGATCACAAAATTTTTTCCAAGAATAATGCTGATCTGCTCGGATTCAACGGCCGAATCGGTTTCATTAAAGTACAGCATGTTGAGCAGGCAGAAAATGATGCCGTTGATCTCATCGGTCTTGGGCCGTTGGCCATGGCTCAGGATATCTTCAACGATCAGCGGGTGGATACCAAAATGGTTGCAGACTTTTTCCACGTCCCCTTTCCGGATACCGTCCATATTGATCCAGGTAATACTATTGGTATCGAGGTATGGATAACACTCTTCCGGTTGGCCGACTGCCAGGAAGGTGCTATTGGTACGGTCGTAATCATACAGGAATATCTTTGTTTCCGCGGGTTCTTCCCTGACGGCACTAACGGTTGGGTTTACCTGCAGAACACGTTTGGTCCGGAGCAGTTCAAGCGGGTTAAAAATATAGTCGAGATATTTCCTTTTATTCATGATATCATGCTGTATGATAAAAGTATCCCAATATCAGAGAAGAGAAAAGTAATTTCATAAAAAAGCCTGTTCTCTGATAGAAAACAGGCTGAACCATTTTTAATGGCAGGTCCGTTATGCGGGCGTATCGTTGCCGGGCGCGCCGGGCTTATTATCGGTTGCGGGTGTGTAATATTCCTTATCCTTTACTTTACCTATTGCAACCAATACGAGATAAATGCCAGCGGCCAGGCTTAGGTAAGCGCCGAGTGCGAGCACATCAAAGAGCCCCGGGGCCATTGAACTGGCGTTCCTCATGGCCTGGGAATACATATCGTTACCGGAGGGAACGTCGGGTTTCATTTTAAAATATACCAGGATCATGCCGGCCACCAAAACGATGGCGGGGATGAAATGGGCGGGCCTGTAATACTTATCAAATTTCTTATTGCCGGCA
>WBZP01004901.1_pt1 | contig 13776 bp, 10 predicted proteins | sample 5204301 | NCBI WGS metagenome assembly WBZP01 (sample SAMN12412401, study PRJNA552823) | activated sludge metagenome | isolation source: activated sludge from nitrification reactor of wastewater treatment plant... | place: USA: Pennsylvania | collected 2017 | reverse complement strand
CGAGGCGGTCCGCTTTGGCGGCATCGGCGCCGAGTTCGCCGCCCAGATCCAGGAGGAAGCGTTCGACTACCTCGATGCGCCGGTGGGCCGCGTGGGGGCGCCCTTCTCTCCCGTGCCTTTTAGCCCGCCGCTGGAAAAGTTGTACCTCCCCAACGCGGACACGATTGTCGCCGAAGTGCGGCGCCTGGTGGGCAAGGCCGGTTGATGGCCGGCGGCCCGATCGGCATCATCGCCAATCCGGCGTCCGGGAAGGACATCCGGCGGCTCGTCTCGGCCGCCTCGGTGTTCGACAACCAGGAGAAGCGGAACATCGTCAGGCGGGCCGTCCTCGGCGCGTTGGCTGCCGGCGCCGCCGAGTTTCACTACATGCCCGACACCCACCGCATCGCGGAGAGCGCATTCGACGGGCTGGACAGTGAGGCTCGCTTCCACGCGGTTGACAGCCCGCTCACCGGTAGCGCCCTGGACACGCGGCGCACCGCCGGGCGAATGCGCGAGCTTGGCTGCGCCGCCGTGCTCACTCTCGGGGGTGATGGCACCAACCGCGCCGCCGCGCTGGGCTGGAGAGACATGCCTCTCGTCGCCGTCTCCACGGGCACAAACAACGTCTTCCCGCGGATGATCGAAGGCACGCTCGCCGGCGCCGCCGCGGGGCTCGTCGCGGCCAATCGCCTGGAGCTCGCTCAGGTGGCTCGCCAGGTCAAGACGCTCCAGGTCGAGATTGAGGGCGAAGCGGACGACCTCGCCCTCATCGATGTCGCCCTCCTGAACGAGGAGTTCACGGGGGCGAAGGCCATCTGGGACCCGCTCCGGCTGCGCGCCGTCGTCCTCGCCCGTGCCGAGCCGGCCGCGGTCGGCCTCTCAGCATTAGGCGGCCTGCTCCACCCGCTCCCCGGAGAGGTGGACGGTGGGCTCCTTGTGCTTCCGGGCGAGGGAGGCCGCGCGGTCCGCGCCCCTATCGCGCCGGGCCTCTATGCGCCGGTCCCCGTGGCGTCGCATAGAGTCGTCGCTGCCGGAGAACCCGTCGCGCTCGAAGGGCCTGGCGTGCTCGCTTTCGATGGCGAACGCGAGCGGCGGCTGCTCCCCGGCCAGCGGGCTACCGTCCGCGTCGTCCGTGACGGCCCGTGGGTTATCGACATCGAACGGACCATGGCCCTGGCCGCCTGCCGAGGCCTCTACAACGAGGGCGCCTTCGAGGAGCACCATGGCAACTGAAGTCCTCATCCCGAAGCTGGGCATGACCATGACCGAGGGCACCGTCGCCGAGTGGCGAGTGGCGGACGGCGCCCGGGTGACCGCCGGCGAAATCGTCTACCGCCTCGAAACCGAGAAGATCGAGTTCGAAGTCGAAGCCGAAGCCTCCGGCATCCTGCGCCAGCTCGTACCTGAGGGGACCACCCTCGCGCCCGGCGTGACGGTCGCGTTTATCCTCGCCGAGGGCGAGGCGCTCCCCGCCGGCGTCCCTGAAGCGCCCGCGGCCAGCGCCACGAGCGCGCAACCCGGCGCACCGCCGCCCCCCGGCGCCCCCGCGGAAGGCGGCCGGACACTGGCTTCGCCCGCTGCCAGGCGGCTCGCCGCGGAGCGCGGTCTCGACATCAGCACGCTCGCCGGAACCGGCCCGGGCGGCCGGGTCACCGAAGCCGATGTCCTCGCGGCACGCGATGCGGCGGCCGCTCAGCCCGCGGCCTCCGCTCCCGTCGAAGTGCGGGCATCGCCGCTCGCCCGCCGGCTGGCGGAACAACTCGGCGTCGACATTACCCGCGTCATTGGCACTGGCCCCGGCGGCCGCGTGACAAAAGAAGACGTCGAAGCGTACGTCCCCGACCAGCAGGCTCCAGCTTCGCCGCCGACCGCCGGCACCCAGGCTGCGACTCCAGGACAGGTGGTCCCGCTGCGGGGGATGCGCAAAGTCATTGCCGAACGCATGCACGCCAGCCTCCAGGAAATGGCCCAGCTCACCATGGCCATGCAGGTGAATGCCGACGAACTCACACGGCTGCGTTCCGCCCTCGTGGAAGAGTGGGCCGCGGACGGCGTCAGGCCTGGCTACACCGACCTCGCGATCAAAGCCGTCGCCAAAGCCCTGCGGCGGCACCCGCGCCTGAACGCCACCATCACGGAACGCGGCATCGAACTCCTCGACGAGGTCCACGTGGGCATGGCCGTCGCGCTCGACGAGGGCCTCGTGGTTCCGGTCATTCGCAACGCGGACGCCTTGCCGCTGCGCGAACTCGCGCTGGAGTCGTCGCGGCTGGCCGCCGCTGCCCGCGAAGGGAAGCTCGGCCTCGATGAGATGGCAGGCGGCAGCTTTTCGGTCACCGCCCTGGGGATGGCAGGGGTCGACTTCTTTACGCCAGTCATCAACCCGCCGAACGTCGCCATCCTCGGCGTCGGCCGGATCCACGATGCGGTCCGTTGGGAGGCAGACCGCCCCGTGCGCTCTTCGGAAATGACCCTCAGCCTGACCATCGACCACCGGGCCGTGGACGGCGCGCCCGGCGCCGCATTCCTTGCCACCGTGCGCGAACTGCTCGAATCGCCCTACCGGTTGCTCGTCTGATGGCCGGCTTCGGTGTCGTTGTCATCGGTGGAGGCCCGGCGGGCTACTCCGCGGCCCTCGCCGCCGCTGACCGCGGTGCTTCGGTCGCCCTGGTCGAAGCAGAAGCGGTCGGTGGTGCATGCGTCCACCACACCTGCATCCCAACCGAAATCCTTCTCTCGGCGGCGACCGGGCACCTCGAAGCGCAAGACCTCGCCCTCCACGGCGTGATCTCTGCCGGAGAGGCGTTCAATTTCGGGCGCGCCGTGGCCCGCAAGGACGCGCTGGTCGGACGGCTCGCGCAGGGCATCTCCGCGTCTCTTCGGATGCGAAAAGTCAGCCTGATCAGCGGCCGGGCCGCATTCACGGGGAGCCACCAGTTGGAGGTCCTGGCCGCCAGCGGTAGGCAGGAAATCGAAGCCGAGGCCGTCATTATTGCCACGGGCACGCGCTGGGAACCTCCCGTCATCCCCGGCATCCCGCCGGAACGCGTGCTCACCGCCGATGGCGTGCAATCGCTGGCCTCGACCCCAGGCTCAGCGCTGATTCTCGGGTCAGGCCCGGCCGACACCGCGTTCGCGCTCGAATACGCCTTCCTGCTCGCCGCGGCAGGGAGCGACGTCGCCCTCGCGACCCCTCAGTCGCGCCTCCTCCCCGCGCTCGACACGGACATCGCCGAGATTGCCGTTGGCATGCTTCGGTCCGCCGGCATACGCCTGTTCGACGGGGCGCAGGTCCGCGGCGAAGGCAGCTCGTGCGTCGTCACCCACTCGCGCGGCACGGACTCGGTGCCAGCGGATATCGTCGTCGCGGCCGACCCCCGCAAACCGTACTTCGAGACGCTCAACCTCGGCGTCGCTGGCGTGGAAGCCGACGCTGCCGGGATTCGTGTCGACGCATCCTGCCGGACGACGAACCCTGACGTCTTCGCCGCCGGTGACGTGACCGGGCAGGTGATGCTCAGCAGCGCCGCCGCCCACATGGGCGAGGTGGCCGGCGCCAACGCCAGTGGAGGCGCCGCCCGCACGCGGCTCAGCCGGGTGCCACACATCCTCCACACGGCGCCCGAAATCGGCTGGATCGGCCTGACCGAAGCCGCCGCGAAGGAGCGCGGCTACCAGTGCGCCGCCGGCGTCTTCGACCTTTCCTACAACGCGCGCGCGGTCACCCTGGGGGCGCGGGAGGGCGTCGTGAAAGTCGTCGCCGAACGGGAACTGGGCGAAGTGCTCGGCGTCCACGTGGTCGGCCCGGGCGCCGCCGAAATCATCAACATCGCGGCGACCGTCATGGCCACCGAAGCGACCATCGACGACCTCGCCGCGATGACCTACTGGCACCCGAGCCTCGCGGAAGGCCTCGTCGAAGCGGCCCGCCGCGCCCTCCAGGCCTGACCACGGCCCACTGCATCGCCGCGGCGACGAACCGGTGTTGGCCGCTCGGCGCCACACGCGAAGCGTGGCGCCAGTGTGTACTTGGTAGGCCCGGAGAGATTCGAACTCTCGACCAATGGATTAAAAGTCCACTGCTCTACCGCTGAGCTACAGGCCCGGATTCAGGATACCCGCGCGCCGGGAGTGACGCATGCTCGCCTTCGGGGGACCACGTTCAACTGCCGCCTCCCGCCGCGATGACACAGCTCGCGCCAGGAAGATGCTCGTTATAGCTTGCAAACATGGCCCGGGCGGGATAGGGTACCGCACGGCTGTTGGGTGGTGGCGGCGCGGCCCCCATCCTCCTTTAGTCAGACGGCCCGCCGCAGGCCCCATCTTCTGCCTCGCCATGAGCTGTTCCGACGGACGCCGCTATCAGTTTCCTGCTCGCATTCGGGTTCGGCCTGGCGCTGACGTACAACGCAGCGGTTACCGGCGCGGTCACGCGGCGGCGTGGTGGACGCGAAGCCTCGCTCCTCACGCCCCTGCAGCGCCGTCCCCAATCCTCGCCATCCTCCTCGCCTGGATCGCCTACGACGAGGGCGCGACACGCACGTTCGTCGCGCCGTACCGGGCAACCGTCCGCACGGTCTACCACATCCGCCCATCGAGCAGCGCATGGGTCGAGGCCGAGGCGCGCTGGGTCCGCCGCGGGCCGCGATTGCCGCGGTCGCCCTGCTCGGCGGTCTTGTCTGGTGGGGTTCGCGCGGCGAAGGCGGCGCACGAACAGTTCTCTCCGAGGCAGTTGGTGAAGTGAGTCCAGCGGCCGTTGGCTTAGGGTTGCGCACTGGGAAAGGGTCGATGCCTTTTCGGCACGTCTTACCTTCCAGTTGTCGGGCTTGGCGGGCAACCCCTATGGCGACTCGGTCGATAGCAGAGGCTTTGGTGGCTGCTTGGCAACACCCTTGAGCACGAACTGCGTGACGGTGTAGGCCAGCTCGTCGTGACTCAGGGATCCTCCCGGCTGGAACCAGCGGGCGGTTTGCAGAACGGTGCTGAGGCAGAGCCGAGCAAGTACACCCGGGCTTCCGGGCATGAATTGTCCCTGCTCAATCCCAGCCTCGATGACTCGGCGAAGCACATCAGTGCTGGCTCGTGCCTTGTCCTGGACGATTCGGAGGTCCGCCTCGCTGAGTGCCCCTCGCTCACTCCACGCTCCGCAAGCACGAGCGCATTCGCAATTGTTTGTACAGTTCCGCCCCATTCCCAACTGTCTCGCATGTCTTCGGACCTGATCAGACCCTGCTTGCGGCAGTCTCGCACCAGTTCAAGGCCCGCAGGTTCTGCGGCTACGAGCGTACGAGAGATTGACCCTCTCCGCGCCTAGAGAGCTGGACATCGTGGGCTCCGCAGCGCCGGGGACGGCACCGTTCGAATCCCTCGTCCCTCCACCGCGTGGTCCAAAGCCCAGCAGCATCCCTTCGGGCCATCCTTCCGTGACAACGGGACTCCCCTGCAGTGATTCAGGCTGGTCCGCCTCGTTGGTTCTCTCGGTGTCTATCGCCCCCGCAAGCGCGGGTCGAGGTCGTCTCTCAGTCCATCTCCCAGGAGGTTGATCGAAAAGACGGTGAGTGCGATTGCGACTCCTGGCGCGAGGGCCAGCCATGGAGCGCGTTCCATGTATGACTGAGCGCCAACATTGAGCATGTTCCCCCACGTCGCCGCAGGGGGGGCGACACTCAGCCCCAGGAAGCCCAGCGCCGCCTCGATGATGATCACTGACCCAACGGTGATTGAGCCAATCACGATGATCGGTGCAACCACGTTGGGGAGGACATGCCTGAAGACAATGCGCATCGGCGAAGCGCCCATCGCCCTGGCCGCTTCCACGTAGGTCATCTCCTTGGTGGTCAGCGTGGCGCCACGAACAACCCGTGCGGCTCCCGGCATGATGAGGATCGAGATGGCCAGCACCACGTTCCGAAGGCTCGGACTCAACACCGTGGCAAGCACCATCAGGAGGATGATCGGCGGCAGCGACATGATCGCGTCCATGACTCGCTGGGCGCAGAGGTCGACAAAGCCGCCGACGTAGCCCGACACGAGCCCAACGACGACGCCGATTCCTGTGCCGATCGCGGTGGCCCCGAGGCCAGCCGCAAGTGACACGCGCGCTCCGAAGAGGATGCGGGTGAATACGTCACGCCCAAACTGGTCCGTCCCCAACCAGTGGCTGCTCCCGGGTCCCTTGAGGCGGTCTGTCAAGACGATGTCGTTCGGGCCGTACGGTGCGACGATTGGCGCGAAGACGGCCAGCAGGCAGACCGCCAGGACGATGGCGCCGGCGGCAGCAGGGAGCGGCTTTCGCCTTGCAAAGCGAATGGGTACGCGCCAACCCGTTGCCCACCGGGTATTGGCCGAAACACGCAGTTCTTCAGCGATGGTCATGCCTGGCCCCTTTACGCATAGCGGATGCGTGGATCGATGAGGCCGTAGGAGAGATCCACGGCGAGATTAACCGCTACAACAATCGTCGCGACGATGAGCGCGTTCCCCTGGACCTGGGTGTAGTCACGTTGAAGAATCGCGGTGTAGGTCAGTTGCCCCATGCCCGGCAGCCCAAACAGGACTTCCAGGATGAGCGCTCCACTAAAGACGAATGCGGCCTGGTTCCCGACGAGTGTTACCACCGGAACGAGCGCGTTGCGCAGCACGTGGCGAATCACCACCGTCCGCTCACGTAGCCCTTTTGAACGTGCGGTCCTTGCGTAGTCATCCCTGAGTGCTTCCAGCACCGTCGACCGGGTCATGCGCATGATGCTCGCGGAGAGGCCGTACCCCAGGACCAGCGCCGGGATCCACAACTGCCGAATGTTCGCCCACGGATCATCGAAGAGCCGGACGAACTGCCGTGGCGGGGCGTACCCCAGGTAGAGCGTCCCGTAAACGATGACGAACAAGCCGAGCAAGAACGACGGGATCGAGAGCCCCATGAGGGCAAAGGCGCGGAGCATGTAGTCAATTGGGCCATCGTGGTAGACCGCGGAAAGCAGGCCGACCGGGACCCCGATGATGAGCGCGACCGCAAAGCCCAGCACACTCAGTTCGAACGTGACCGGGAGCGCCTCGGAGATGCGCCCACTCACCGATTGACCATCGAAGATCAGTGATTCGCCCATGCTCCCATCGAACACGTCGCCAACCCAGCGGACGTACTGAACGACCAACGGGTCGTCGATCCCCATTTGCGAGCGCAGTTCCTCCATCTTGGCTGGCGGGATACGGCCCGTGTCGCCGAGCTTGGTCAGAAGCGCGTCGCCGGGCAGGAGGTGCATCATGATGAACACGACGACGCTGACGATTACGACGACGACAGCCGCGGCCAGGACTCGCCGAACGATGTAGTCACGCACAAATGCACCTCATTAGCCGAGACAGGTGGCGCATGTTGCCGGAATCGCCCGCCTGTTCAGGACTTCCAGGCGAAGTCGAATGCCGACGAACCCCAGCCAATCGGGTTCCAGGCGGCTTCCGTATCCGTCAGGTTGAAGAAGTTCGGTTTGCGGACGTTTATCTTGTACGGAGCGACCGTCCACAGGCGTGTCACTCGTTCAAGGTCGTAGTTCATCAGTTCGACGATGATTTTCTTGCGCTCATCGACGTTCATCGTCTCGCGCTGTTTCAGGGAAAGCTCGTCGACTTTCGGGTCGTTGATCTTGAAGTAGTTCTTCGGTGACTTCGAGTGCATGGCCTGGTAGGTGAACGTGTCCGGGTCCCACCCTGGGCCTACGTAGCCGATGCCCATCAGGTCCGTGTAGGTACCGCCGAAGAACTGCTTCTGCCATGTCGCCGAGTCCTGGGGGGCGTTGATCTTCGTCTTGATCCCCGCGGTCTGTTGCCACATGCCGGCAACCGTGTTCCAGACATCGAAGTTGAAGCCGGCGAAGCTGCCCATCAAGAACTCCAGTTCCAGGTCTTTCACGCCGGCCGCGTCTAGCAGCTGCTTCGCTTGCTTCGGGTCGTATTTCACCCAGGAACCGAGCTTGGAGGGCTCGAACGGATACTCGCTCCCGAGGTAGGTCCAGTCCTGGCCATAGCCATACCCGGCCATCCCGCCGGCGAGGCTGGTGATGATCCCGTCGCGGTCGATGAGCAGCGACAGCGCCCGCCGCACCCGTTCGTCCTTGAACGGGTCTTTGTCCAGGCGCATCGCGATGTATGGCTGGAAGCTCGGAGGAGGAGTCGTGACCTGGGTGACGGACTCCGGGTTCGTCTTCATCACATCGAGCCAGGTCTCGAAGTTCTGTGGGTACACGTGGTCAAACTCATTGGCGCGGAACGCCGCGATCGACTGAGCGACGCTTGGGTAGTACGTAGCTTCGATGCGGTCCAGGTAGGGCAACTGCTTTCCGGTCCGCTCGTCTTTGCGGAAGTAGTTCGGGTTCTTCTTGAATTTGTATCCGGCCAGGTTTTCCGAAGATTCGAAGAGGAACGCGCCGGTGCCGATGGGTGTCTTTACGAGACCGTCGGAGCTTTGTTGCTGCTCTCGTGAGAAGATCCAGTGGAACGGGATGACTACCGAGTTGAGGAAGTACGCGGCCGGTTTCCGCATCTTCAACTTGACCGTGTAGTTGTCGACTTTCGTGACTGAGTCCACGTCTTCGTAGGTTGGCCCCTGGACCGGAGCCTTTTTGTAGAGCTCGATCGCGTAGACGATGTCGTCGGCAGTCAGCTCCCTCCCACTTACGGGAGCCACATCCTGGAACTTCACGCCTTTGCGGAGGTGGAAGACGTAGGTGAGTTCGTCGGGCTGTTCGGGCATGGTCTCAGCCAGGACCGCGTCAACCTCCATGACGTTCGGGTTCTTCACGTAGTCGTGGACCCGGAACTGGAGGAGCTGGTTGTGGGAGAACTGATAGGACGAAAGGACGGACGCACCCGCGCTCAGCGGGTCCCAGGTGACCGGCGTGCGGCTCGCGAACCGGAACGTGCCACCTGACACGGGGCCGTTCTTCTGTCCCGCCAGGTCCTTGAGCCGGGAGCCCGAGTAGAGCGAGCGAAAGTCAGAGAGAGAGAGCTTCGAGAGATCCTTGGGCGGGGTCGGAGCGCTGGTTCCGGAAGTCCCGGCCGTGGACTCAGGCGAGGAGCTGGAGTTGGTGTCGTTGTTGTCGTCGCCACCGCATCCAACGAGGGCGAGCGCGGAGCTACCAAGGCCGGCGGTCCCCGCCGCGGTGAGCGCCTGGCGCCTGCTCAGTCGCCGCTCGGACCATCGTGTCCAGTAATTGGTGTCGCTCATCGCTAAACCTCCCGTTGCAGATGGTTGCCGTGGCGGAGGGAGCATGGGAAGCCGGTCAGGCGAGAGCCGGGCAGTTGGCCGCGACAACAAACGGAATAATCGATGGCAGGAATTGAGGCGGCTATGATCGGGATCATATGAGTGGGGCATGGGTCGCGAGTAGATGTCGAGGCCGCAGGTACCGTTCGCCCCAGACAGCGGCAGTGGCCTGAAAGCGCACCGTAGGGGGCCGCTGACGTGCCATCCGAGTTCTTTCCGAATCTGTTCTCGCCCCTCAAGATCGGCCGGCTAACCGTCCAGAACCGCATCTACAGCCCGCCGCATGCCCCGGGGTTCACGGATCGCTTCGGACTTCCGACGGATCAACTCATCGCTTACTGGGAGGCCAAGGCCGCCGGTGGGACCGGGATGGTCGCTACGGGCGTGACTCCGGTGCACGCATCCACGGGCGCCGGCGCGGTGCCCTTCGCCAATCCGCGGTTCACCGAGCTCTACGGAAAGGCCGCCGAGGCGATTCGCCGCCACGGGTCTCATTTCGTGGTGCAACTCTGGCACGGCGGCGCCCAGGCTGGCGGCGCGACGGGAAAGCCAACGTGGGCGCCCTCGGCACACGCCACGCCGCGCGAGTGGCGCACCGCGCACGCTATGAGGCGCGCGGAAATCGAGGAGATGATCGAGGCGTACGCCTTCGGCGCGAAGCAGGTCAAAGAAGCGGGCTGCGACGCGATTGAAATCCACGGCGCCCACGGTTACCTGATTACCGAGTTCGCATCGGCCTATACGAACCATCGAGACGATGAGTACGGCGGCAATATCGAAAATCGCGCGCGCTTCGTCGACGAAGTCGTGGCGGCGGTGCGCTCCGCGGTTGGGAGTGACTACACCGTTGGGATGCGGTTCAGCGCGGACGAATTCGTGGACGGAGGCCTGACGATTGAGGAGTCCCAGCGGATACTCGCCCCGATCGCGGCATCGGGACAACTGGACTATCTCGACATAAGCGTCGGCAACTACCACAGCATGGAAACGATCATCGCGCCGATGTACTTCCCGCTCGGCGCATTCGTCCATGTCGCCGCGGCCATCAAGGATGTCGTCGACATCCCGGTGATGGCGGTCGGGCGCATCAACGACCCGCAGCAGGCGGAAGACATCATCGCCAGCGGCTGTGCGGATATGGTCGCGATGAACAGGGCGATCATCGCCGACCCGGCGTTCGGCAACAAGGCGCGGGAAGGCCGCGTCCAGGAGATCCGGAAGTGCACCGCCTGCAACGAAGGCTGCTGGGGGAGAGGTTACCTGGGCCTCTCCCTCGGACTCGGCTGCATCGTGAATCCGCAGATCGGCTTCGAGCGCGAAACCGTCCTCACCCCCGCCCCGCGCAAGAAGCGAGTCACGGTCGTTGGTGGCGGCGTCGCTGGACTTGAGACCGCCCGCGTCGCGGCCGAGCGTGGGCACATAGTGACCGTGCTCGAGAAGAACGAAACCCTCGGGGGGCTCGTCAGTATCGCCGCGAAGGCGCCGCTCAGAATCGACCTGGCCGAGCCGGTCAGGTATTACGCGGCCGAAATGCAGCGGCTCGGGGTAGATGTACGGTTGGGAGTCGAGGCGACTCCCGAAAGCATCCTGCAGGAACAGCCTGACGCGGTCGTCATCGCGACCGGCTCCCTCGCGGCCTATCCGAAGGACATTCCCGGGCTCGAATCGGCGCGCGTCCACGAAGTCCGCGACGTTTATGACCGCCTGGATTCGATTGGCGACCGCGTCCTCGTCCTTGCCGACGAGAATCACCAGCAGGGGCTCAGCACCGCTGACTATTTGGTAGAAGCCGGGAAGCAGGTGGAGGTGGTTTCGCGCAGGCGGTTCGCCGGCCAGGAAATCGAGCACAACACGATCGTCACGCTCTACCCAATCTTGCTGTCCAAGGGCGTGAAGCTGACGCCGCTTTCGTGGGCCCGGAATGTCAGGGGGAGCACCGTCACGCTGTACAACCTGTACAGCGGCGAGGAGTGGACGACCGAAATCGATGACGTGGTGGTGGCTCTCGGTGGGGCGGCCAATCGGCGGTTGTACGACGAACTGGGCGGCAAGGTTGGGGAACTCCACCTCGTAGGGGATGCGGTCGCCCCGCGCCGGGTCATCTTCGCCACGCGCGACGGGAATCGCGTCGGGCGCGAGCTCTAGGGGATATGACGATGGCCAACCAGCTCCTTTCCACCTTCAAGCTCGGCCCGGTCGAGCTTCGCAACCGGATCGTCTTCAATGCTCCCGGGCCTGCTTACGGTGGGCTCGACGACAACGCCAACTGCCCAACGCCCGATCTTGCGAACTACTGGGGGGCTCTCGCTCGCGGCGGTGTAGGCCTGATGGTGACCGAACCGCAGAGTGTCCACCCCACGAGCACGCCCAATCCCCGCACCATCGAGAACACCACCGACCGCGTCGTCGAACCGTACCGCGGCGTTGCGGACGCGATTCACGATGCCGGCTCCAGGGTTTTCGGGCATCTCTGGCACGCGGGCCTCCTCGGCGCCACCGGTTACCGGAACCTGCCCCTTTGGGCGCCGTCCGAGGTCCGCGCGCCGATGGGCGTCCACGTGCCGGCAGGCGGGGGAGCGATCGCCTATGCGATGACTCGTGACGATGTCCGCACGATCGTCGGTTGCTTCGCGGCCGCGGCCAGCCGCCTGAAAGAGGCAACGTTCGATGGCGTGGAAGTTGACGCTGCACAGGGGTTCCTGCTCTCGGAGTTCCTCTCGCCGAAGGTGAACAGCCGTACCGACGAGTACGGCGGGAGCCTTGAGAACCGGTGCCGGGCGGTGGTCGAGGTGCTCACCGCCGTGCGAGAGGCGATTGGCCCCTCCCTGGCTCTCGGTGTGCGCCTGAGCGCTGACCCGTACATCGAGCCGGGGATCACCGATGCCGACCTCCCTGTCATCGCGGGACACCTGGCGAAGGCCGGCGTCCTTGACTACGTCAGTTTGGTGCCGGCACTCCTTCCCGACAGTTCTGCCGCTGAAGGCGTGGGCGCCGGAACCGCGCGAGCTATCCATGAGGCGTCGGGCCTGCCGGTCCTCTACAACGGCCTGCTGACCGACCCTGACGCGGCCGAATCGCTGCTGGCAGGCGGCGGGATCGAGCTCGCGGGCATGACCCGCGCGCTCCTTGCCGACCCCCAATTGCCGGCGAAAGTGGCCCAGGGCCGCGTGAGTGAGCTGAGGCGCTGCGTGGGGTGCAACCAATCCTGCTCCGGACTCGACCTGCTCACGCCCTATTGCATCCTCAACCCGGCACCCGCGGAAGTGGACTCGCTCAAGTCCCGCCCGGACGGCGCGGGCAAGCGGCTGCTGGTCATTGGCGCGGGCCTTGCCGGGCTGGAGTCGGCACGGCTGGCGCGGATGCGCGGATTCGAGGTCACGATTTGGGAGCGGGGCACCGCAGTCGGCGGGCAGGTGAATCTTGCGGCCGCCATGCCGCAACGAAGCCGATTCGCGGAGACCGTCGCCTTCTATGAACGGCAGATGGACGCGTGGGGCATCGAGCTCGTCCTGGGCAAGGAGGCGACCGCCGATGCCGTCATCGGTTTCAACCCCGATGCCGTGATTGTGGCCACCGGAGCGACTGCCGTGCGTCCTCCGTGGATGAAAGCGACCAATGGTCACACTGTGGCGGACATCCGCGATGTCCTCGATGGCGATTGCCCCGCGCTTGGGCCGCGCGTCGTCATCGCAATGGCCGAAGTCGACCGTGGCGCGCGCGGGATGGCGGTCGCTGAAGCACTCGTCGATAAAGGACACGCAGTAACGGTCGTATCGCCCGCGCTGGAGCCCTGCATGAACCAGGACTTCTACACATCGGAGCTGGCCTACCGGCGCGTCCTCGCAAAAGGGGTCCGCTTCCAGCCGCTCACTGAAGTCAATGGTGTCACAGAGGCGGGTGTCCAGACGGTCAACATCTACACCCGGGAAGCCGGCGCCATCGAAGCGGAGGCCCTCATCACGTCCTATGGCAGCGCGGCCGTCGATGACCTCGTCGACGAGCTGGAAGAGCGTGGAATCACGGTCTTCGCGGCCGGCGATTGTGTTGCTCCCCGCGACATGTCTGGGGCCATCGTGGATGCCCTTGGCGTCATGCAGAAGCTGAACCAGGTGGTGCGGTCGTGACCGACAGTCTCCAATCAAAAGCCGGAGTGCTTGCCGTCCTCGAAGGTGGCGCCGGTGGCGAAATATCGACGGCCAGCCTTGAAGCCGTCGGTGCGGCCCGAACGATTGCCGAGGCCCTCAATGTGGGCGTCGACGCAGCTATCAGCGGCGTTACCGGTCCGATCCACGAGCTGCTCGGCGCGCGGGGAGTGCGCAGGGTGTTCGAATCTCGTCCCGGTGCCAGGCAAAGCGAGGCGGCCTGGGCTGCCATCGAGCGCTGCCAGCCGCTCGCGGTGGTGACTCCCGCAACGGCAGGCGGGCGAGAGACTGCGGGCGTCGTCTCCGGCCGGATGCAGAGTGAACTTGTGAGCGGCTGCACATACATCGCCGAGCGAGACGGAGCGGTGCAGTTTGGCAGGCCCTGCCTTT
>WBZP01004900.1_pt1 | contig 13778 bp, 11 predicted proteins | sample 5204301 | NCBI WGS metagenome assembly WBZP01 (sample SAMN12412401, study PRJNA552823) | activated sludge metagenome | isolation source: activated sludge from nitrification reactor of wastewater treatment plant... | place: USA: Pennsylvania | collected 2017 | reverse complement strand
CCGTCCCAACGGAAGTAGAGGACGAAGACCAGGTAGATGCCCAGTACGACACAGCCGAGGCCGATCAGGTCGAGGTGCTTCTGGCTGAGGGGCTCACGCTTCGGGGCCGCCTTGCCCTTTGAGGCAGGCTTGGCGGGGCGCCGATTCGACCCGCGCCTGGCTTTGCGAACGAACATGGATCCGTTTTCTACGTATCCCTGCCTTACCCTTCCCCGCCACAGTCGGATCTGCCGTCTGATCTAAGATCCATCCATGATGGTTGAGGAAGACTCACTGGGAGGCCGCATCCTGATAGTCGAGGACGACAACGACATCGTTGACGTGCTCCGGCGGACTCTGCGTGCCGAGGGCTATGAAGTCAGGTCTGGCGGCGACGGCCCGCAGGGGCTGGAGATCGCCTCCGAATTCATGCCCGACCTGGTCGTGCTCGACCTGGGATTGCCAGGCATGGACGGCCTCGAGGTCTGCACGAAGCTGCGCGAGGACTCCGAGGTGCCGATCCTGATGCTGACCGCCAGGGCCGACACCGAGGACCGGGTCACCGGCCTCGACTCCGGCGCCGACGACTACCTGGTCAAGCCCTTCGAGCGGACCGAACTGCTGGCGCGCATCCGCGCCCTGCTCAGGCGCCATCCTCCGCGCGGCTCGGCCCTGCTCACGGTCGGTGACCTGAGGCTCAACCCGGACTCGCAGGAAGCCATGCGTGGCGACCGCGAGATCGAACTCACCAAGAGGGAATTCGAGCTGCTCGAGTACCTGATGAGGAATCGCCGCCTCGTCATCTCGCGCGAGCGCCTGCTCGAAGAGGTCTGGGGATATGACCCGCTCGATGAGACGAACACGATCGACGTCTTCATCTCCAACCTCCGCCGCAAGCTCGAGGAAGGCGGAGAACCCCGCCTCCTCCACACCAAACGCGGAGCCGGATACGTAATCAAGGAATGACGGCGCCTTGAACGCCTTCAACCGCCTGCGCCAGTCCCAACGCTGGCCGTCCCGATGGCCGATCCGCTGGAAGCTCGCCGCCGTCTCGGCCGGCCTGACCTTCGTCATCCTCGTCGCCTTCGGCTTCGCGATCGGCCAGATCGTGACCGGCCAGCTCCGCGACAACTACGCCGCAGACACCACCGCGACCGCCCAGCGGCTCGCCGACGACGTCGAGAACATCCCCCAGATCAGCCCGGCCTATGTGTCATTGCCCTATCTGGAGCAGGTGGTCGGCCAGGTCAATGACCCGGTGGACCTCACCATGGGCAGCAACTACCGGCACTACTCGTTCCACGGCGCCGACGCCCTGGGGCCACTGACCGACCAGAAGATCTACGAGCGGGGCGATTTCCAGGTGGCCTCCATCTTCATCACCCTGCCCGGCTATACGGAGCCGAACGCCCTGCTGCGGTACGGCAGGCCGATCGCCAGGCTGGAGAACTCGACCCAGAGGGTCTGGGTCTCGATCCTCGCCGCGGTGCTGGGTGCGACCTTCCTGGCGGCCCTGGCAGGGGTCGTTATCTCGCGCCGCACGATGAGGCCGATCACCGCCCTGACCGCGACCGCCCGCCACATCGCGGTAACCCGCGACCCGGATGTCGACCTGGAAGAGCCGGTCGCCGATGACGAAGTGGCCGAGCTGACCCGGACCTTCAACGACATGCTCCACGAGCTCGCTCTCTCCCGCGCCGAAAGGGAGAGGTCCCTGAAGCGGCAGCGGGAGTTCGTCGCCGACGCCTCTCATGAGCTGCGGACGCCGCTGACCAGCGTGCTCGCCAACCTCGAGCTGCTCGAGCACTCGCTGGGCAAGAATGGTGACGAGCTGGAGCAGGAATCGGTTGAATCGGCCCTCCGTTCGTCGCACCGGATGCGCCGCCTTGTGGCGGACCTCCAGCTGCTGGCCCGCGCCGACGCCGGCCACGCCAAGCCGGACGGTCAGTGCGACCTGACTTCGATCGCCACAGACGCCGTCGACGAGCAGCGGCTGCTCGGCACCGACCACAGCGTCGAGATCGAGTCGAACGGCCCGGTGCCGATCGAAGGCAACGCCGATGACCTCCACCGTGTGGTCGGCAACCTCATCGACAATTCCTTCCGTTACACCCCGCCGGGCTCGACCGTGACCGTGACCGTGAAGGCCGACGAGGCCGCGGGACTGGCAGTGCTGACGGTCGACGACGACGGCCCCGGAGTGCCCGAGGAGATGCGCGAGCAGGTCTTCGACCGCTTCGTCCGCAACAAGGGCCCGGGTGACATGGCACCCCGCAGCGGCACCGGTCTGGGCCTCGCGATCGTGCGGGCGATAGCCCATACCCACAACGGCGAAGCGACCGTCGGGGACTCTCCGAAGGGCGGTGCCAGCTTCCGTGTCGAGCTGCCCCTGAAACCTCAAGGAAACCCTTAACGGAGCTTTAGCGATCGTTTAGCCCCCCGGCCTATCTTTCTAAGCGGACGAGACACATGAACCCGGCGGGGATCTCCCCCAGACTGCCCCGCCGGGTTCGCTTCTTACAGAACAAGCAGTTAGCAAGACCACCGGCCTCCCTCTCCCCCTAAGAACCCGGTGGTCTTGCTCGTTAAAGTGGCCGGCGGGCACCGTCCTGGGGCTGTCTGGGCTCGGCTGACCTTCGTCGACGCCCGGAATGGTCAGCTCGTGTACTGAGTGCTGTCGCGGACTCATTCCGGGCTTTGCTCCTCGGCAGCCGTGGCCCAGACAGCCCCAGGAAGGCACCCTTATTGAAGGAAAGAACAGCCGAGAGCCGGACCCGTACCCGCTTCGCCCGAAATTGGTCGCTACTTCGGCCCGAGTCAAAGCGGCCACGGATCGTGGCTGTAAAGGGCCGCTTTGGGCAACTGCCCGCCAAGACCTCGCAAATAGCCGCATTTCGGCGGGCAGTTCCCCGAAATCGGGTCACTGACCGTCTAAGTGCCCCTGTCCGGGGCCTTTCGACGGTCACCGCAGATTCCGGCTTGCGGGTCTCGGCCTTGAGGGTTCATGCGAAGTCCCCTGTGGCGATGCCGTGGGCCCCCTCTCCCCAGAGGCTGGATCGACTGGCTACGTCAACGTGTCTTTAATCGGCAGGAGCCGATCGGTTTCTGGGGAGAGGGCGGCCCATGGCCGACGACTCGCGGGCCCACAGAGTGGGCCGTTGGCGCTTAGACCTCTACGACTACCGGAAGAACCATGGGGCGCCGCTTCATCTTCTTGTGGATGAACCCGGCAACCTCGTCGTGGAGGTCGCCCTGGATCAGGTCCAGGTTGCGCACCTTGTTCTTGGCCGACTTCTCGAGGGCGTCCTCGACGATGTCCTTCAGCTCGTCCAGCGTCCTGGGATCGTCGTCGAGGCTGCTCATTCCCCTGAGGATCACTTCGGGGTCGGCAACGACCTCACCGTCGTCGGCAGCGATCGTGGCGACGACGATGACGATGCCGTCAGCGGAGATCGTGCGGCGGTCGCGGAGGGCGGCGTCATTGGGGTCGGCGAGTTCGATTCCGTCGACGAAGATGACTCCGGACTCCTCTTCCTCGCCAAATGCGGCGGTTCCGTCGGCGCTCAGCTCCAGCGGCAGGCCGTTAGCACCCTTGAAGATGTTCTCCGCCGGGACGCCGACCGATTCAGCCAGCTGCGAATGGAGCCGGATGCGCTGGTGGTCACCGTGGACCGGCATCACGAACTTCGGCTTGGTCAGGTTGAGCATCTGCTTGATCTCTTCCTGCCAGCCGTGTCCGGAAGCGTGAATCGGGGCGTCCTTGGCGGTGATCACCGAGGCGCCGATCTCGTAAATGCGGTCGATGGTCTCGTTGACGGCGCGCTCGTTGCCGGGCACCGGCGTCGCCGAGAAGACGACCGTGTCACCGGAATGGAGCTCGATGTCGCGATGGTCGTTGTTGGCCATGCGGCGGAGCGCCGAAAACGGCTCGCCCTGGGATCCGGTCGAAATCACCACGACGCGCTCGTCAGGGAAGTCCTCGATGTCGCGGGGCTGGATCAGGATGCCGGCCGGCGCGTTTGCGATGCCGAGGTTCGAGGCGATGTTGAAGTTCTTGCGCATCGAACGGCCGACCAGGGCGACTTTGCGGTCGAGACGGGCGGCGGCGTCGATCACCTGCTGGACTCGATGGATGTTCGAGGCGAACGAGGTGACGATGATCCGGCCCTTGCACTTCGAGAAGGTCTCGTAGAGCGCCGGACCCACGCTGGACTCCGAAGGAGCCACACCGGGGCGGTCGGCGTTGGTCGAATCGCCGCAGAGCAGCATCAGGCCCTCTTCACCGAGCTCGGCGAGCCTGGCGACGTCGGCGGGACGGCCGTCGACGGGGGTCTGGTCAAACTTGTAGTCACCGGTCATGAAGATCCGGCCGACATCGGTCGTGATGATCACGCCGCGCATGTCGGGAATCGAGTGCGAGAGATGGACCAGCTCGAGGCCGAACGGCCCGGCCTGGACCTTCTCGCCGGCGGGGAGCTCGGTGAGCGTCGCCGCGCCGAGCTTGTGCTCGTCGAGTTTGGAGCGCACCATGCCGACGGTCAGCAGGCCGCTGTAGATCTTCTTCGGGATGCCGATCTCGCGAAGCACGTACGGCAGCGCGCCGACGTGGTCCTCGTGGCCGTGCGTGAGCACGATCGCCTCGATGTCATCGACACGTCCGCGCAGGTACGAGAAGTCCGGCAGCACCAGGTCGATGCCCAGCATCTCCGGGGTCGGGAACATGAGGCCCGTATCGATCACCACGATCTTGCCGCGGTATTCGATCACGGTCATGTTCTTGCCGATCTCGCCGAGTCCGCCCAGCGGCAGGACCCTTACCTTCTCTCCTCCCGGCTTCTTGCCTTTGGCCATCAGAGCTGGACTCCGGACTCGGCGAGCAGTCGCCTCGTCTCGTCCTTCTGCTCCGGGCTGGCTTCAACCATCGGCAGGCGCATGGTGGCCGAACAGACTCCGGCCATCTCGAGTGCTGCCTTTACGGGGATCGGGTTCACAGTGACTGACATCGCTTCATATGCGGGTCTCAATTCGTTATCGATTGCGTTGGCGGCGTCCAGGTCTCCGGCCTGGCTCAGGTCCCAGATCTGCCGCATGCGCGGGCCAACCAGGTGTGAAGCGACGAGGATGCCTCCGGCCCCGCCCATCCTCAGTGTTTCCATGAATGTTCCGTCGTTGCCGGCGAGCACTTCGAGCCCGTCGATCAATTGAAGTTCGTCATCGTTGGCCTGCTTGACCGCGACGATGTTGTCGATCTGGCCCAGCGTTGCGAGCAGCGCGGGACTGATGTTGGTGATCGTCCTCGTGGGGACGTTGTAGAGGATCAGCGGCAGCTCGGGACTGCCTGCGGCGATCGCCTCGAAATGGGCCTGTACGCCGGCCTCGTTGGGACGGTTGTAATAGGGGGTGACGACCAGGCCGGCGTCGGCACCGGCGTCGGCGGCCATCTTGGTCAACTCGACCGAGTGGCGGGTGTCGTTGGAGCCGCTGCCGAGGATCACGGTGGTGGTCTCGCCCACCTCTTCATGGACGACCTGGAGCAGTTCGATCTTCTCGTCGTCCTCGAGCGTCGGCGACTCGCCGGTGGTTCCGGCGACGACCAGCCCATGCGAGCCGTTCTCGACCAGGTAGCGAGCCATTTTCGCGGTTTCGGCCAGGTCGATTCCGCCGTCCTCGTCGAACGGCGTGACCATCGCGGTTATTACGCCTTGGATCTCCTTCATCACATCGGCCACCCTATTCGATCACTGCGCACTGAAAAGCTTGGCCCTGCGATCGGCCCAGGGATGGACCTTTTCGAGCTGGGAGCTGATCTGGATGAGCCTGTCCTCGCGCCACATCGGCGCGACCAGCTGGATCCCGATCGGCAGGCCTTCGGCGCTGACTTCCAGGGGCAGCGAGATCGCCGGCTGGCCGGTGGCGTTGAAGGCACCGGTGAAAGTCGCATGGGCGCGGGCCTTAGCCATCGCGTCCATCGGATCGGGGCCGAACTGGTCGAAATGGCCGAGCTTGGGCGGAACCGCACCCAGGGTCGGGGTCAGCAGCAGATCGTAGCCGTCGGGGTTGAGGTCGTTCCGGTACAGGGCGGCGATCATGCGCGCGAGCAGCTGGTGCTGCTGGATGGCGCTCAGGTACTGGGCGCCGCTCTCCTCGCGGCCGCGCTGGAACAGGGCCCAGGTCAGAGGTTCGACGTCGTCGGTGGTCAGGTCGCGCCCGGCGATCGCCTCAATGATCGAGCAGGTCTGGCTCATGCCGGCAGCCCAGCGGGTGATGAAGGTGTCGTACAGGTCGACCGAATCGCCGGCTTCGGGCAGTTCCGGTTCGGATACGTCGTGGCCGAGGGCTTCGAGTTTGAGTCCGGCGACACGGGCGGCTTCGATGACTGCAGGCGAAAGTTCGTCCCCTGTCATCGAGGTGGTCAGGACTCCGACCTTCAGCTTGCCGGGATCGATCTCCAGGTCCTCGACGTAGGGGTGCTCGGGGTCCGGGCATCCGTAGGGATCGCCGGGCTGCGGGCCCTGGACCCAGTCCAGCATGGCCGCTGTGTCCCTCAGCGACTTGCTGACGACCAGTTCGGTCACCAGGCCGGACATCGTGTCTCCGACCAAGGGACCCTGCGAGACGCGCGCACGGCTCGCCTTGAGGCCGACCAGGCCGCAGGAGCTCGCCGGGATGCGGATCGAGCCGCCACCGTCGGAGGCGTGGGCCATCGGCACGATGCCGGCCGCGACCGCGGCAGCCGAGCCGCCGCTGGAGCCGCCGGTCGAGCGGGTCGGATCCCACGGGTTCTTGCTGGCGCCGTAGGCGACCGGCTCAGTGGTCGGCAGGATGCCGAACTCGGGGGTGTTCGAACGGCCGATCGTGACCAGCCCGGCATCGCGGAAGCGGGCACCGAGGGTGGTGTCGAAGGGAACCCTGAAGTCGCGTTCCTTGAGCAGGCGGTTGCCCATGTGGAAGGGCTGGCCCTGGAGGCCGGCACCGAGGTCCTTGAAGATGAAGGGGACGCCACGAAAGGGCCCGTCCGGAAGCTCGCCCTCGGAGGCGGTGAGGGCCTCGTCGTAGAGCGGAGCGATGATCGCGTTGACCTCGGGGTTGACTTCCTTGGCCCGGTTTACGGCGATTTCAACCAGCTCGCGTGGGCTGACCTCGCCGCTCGACACCAGCTCTGCCTGCCCGGTCGCATCCATTTCGCGAATCGCGTCACTCATGTCTCGAGAAGCCTTTCCAGTCCGACGGTGAACCGTTCGTCGAGTTCGCCGACCTTGCGGACGGAGAGCACGACGCCCGGCATGAACGAAGAGCGGTCGATGCTGTCGTGGCGGATCGAGAGCGTCTGGCCCTCGCCGCCGAAGAGCACTTCCTGATGGGCCACCAGTCCGGGGAGCCGGACCGAGTGGATCGGCTGGTGGACATTGCCGCCGGCCTCGTCGATCAGCTCGGCGGTGCGGGCCGCGGTTCCCGAAGGAGCATCGAGCTTGCGATCGTGGTGCAGCTCGATGATCTCGCATTCGGGCATGTGCTTCGCCACCTGTTGAGAGAGCGTCATCATCAGGACGGCGCCGATCGCGAAGTTTGGGGCGACGAAGCAGTTGGCGCCGGTTCCGGAGTTCTCGGCGGCGTCGCGCAACTCACCCAGGTCGAATCCGGTGGCCCCGACGACGACATGGACTCCGGCCTCGAGACAGGCGATCGCGTTGACGAGGGTGGTGTCCGGAGTGCTGAACTCGACCACTACATCGGCAGCGGGAAGGATCTCGGCCAGCTCGACCCTGAGAGAGGGATCGGCACGGCCGGTCAGCTCCATGCCCTCGGCGGCCTCGACGGCTCCGCAGACGGTCGAGCCCATGCGGCCGGCAGCACCGGCGACTCCCACGGCGATCATGCCGCGAGCGCCTCGCTTATCGGCGCCACGGCGGCGCGGAAGCGGTCCTCGTCACGGCCGACGCAGGCCAGCGACAGGCGTTCGGAGCCATAAAGCTCGGATGCGAGTTCGGAGATCTCCCCCACGCTCACAGCATCGACCCTGGCGATCATCTCGTCAAGCGTCAGCAGCGGCAGGTCGTGGAGCGTCGCCCTGGCGATCCGGCCCATGCGGGCGGCGGTCGACTCGCCGGACAGGACCAGGCGGCCCTTGACATGCTCCTTGGCGCGCAGAAGTTCGTCTTCGCCGACCGGAGAGGTCCGGATCGTGTCGAGCTCGGCACCGATGACGGAGCAGGCCTCTTCGACGTTGTCCTCGCGGGTGCCGACGTAGATGGCGGCGACGCCGGTGTCGGTGAACTGCTCGGAATAGCTGCCGACCGAATAGGCCAGGCCGCGGTTCTCGCGCACCTCGCGGAACAGGCGGGACGAGCTGGAGCCGCCGAAGATGGAGTCGAGCACGGCCATCACGAAGCGGCGCTCGTCACTGCGGTCGATGCCGGGACCACCGATGCAGATGTGGTACTGCTCGGTGTCCTTGGTGGCGAATTTGAGGCGACCGTTCAGCGAAGGATGGACAGGCTCCAGGGTGTGGGAAACACCATCGGGGAGCATCTCCGGTTTCAGCTTCTCCGCCATGGCCACGATCGCGTCGTGGTCGAGGTTGCCGGCCGCGGCGACGACGATGTTGTCGGCGGTGTAACGGCTGCGGTGGTAGGCGGCGATGTCCGGCACCGGGATGTTGGCAATGACATCGGCCTTGCCGAGGATGCGGCGGCCGAGCGGCGTGTCACCGAAGATCGCGTCTGCGAGATAGTCGTGGACGCGGTCCGAGGGCTCGTCCTCGTACATGGCGATCTCCTCGAGCACGACGTCGCGCTCGGAGTCGATGTCTGGAAAGGTCGATTCGAGCAGCATCTCGCCGAGCAGGTCGAAGACCTCGTCGGTGTGCTCGTCGAGGAAGCGCGCGTACAGGTGCGTCGTCTCCTTGCTGGTGGCGGCGTTGAACGACGCCCCGAGGCCGTCGAAGCGCTCGGATATCTCGATCGCCGAGTAGTTCGGCGTGCCCTTGAAGAGCAGGTGCTCGAGAAAGTGAGAGACCCCCGCCTGGGCGGGGGTCTCATCACGCGAACCGGTTCGGACCCAGAGACCGAGGGCAACAGATCGCACCGAGGGAACTACCTCGGTGACGACCTGGATGCCCGACGCGGTCTCTGAGACTCGAGCGGTTTCAGTCATCTATCGGCGGTCCCGATCACCACGGTCACGGCGGCGACGGCCACCGTCTCCACCGCGATCTCCGCCACCACGCGGGGGACGTCCTCCGCCACCGCTGTTCTTGGCGGCTTCGGCGATCTCCTCGGGGCTCTTGCCGGCGATGGTCGGATCGTCGGTCATGCGCAGGCCGATGCGGCCGCGCTCCTTGTCGACTTCAGCGACGGTGACGTCGATGACCTGACCTGACTCCAGTACCTCCTCGACCGTCTCGACCCGACCTCCGGGCTTGACGTTGGAGATGTGGAGCAGACCGTCGGTGCCCTTGGTGAGCTCGACGAACGCGCCGAAGGTGGTGGTCTTGACGACCTTGGCCTCGGGGTAGCGGTCGCCGATCTCGGCTTCCTTGGTCATCGAACCGATGCGGGCGACAGCAGCCTCGACCTGGGTACCGGTCGGGGCGTAGATGCGGATCGTTCCGTCGTCTTCGACATCGATCTCGGCCTCGAACTCCTCGCAGAGTCCGCGGATGGTCTCGCCACCCTTGCCGATGACGGCACCGATCTTCTCCTGGTCGATCTTGATCGACTCGATGCGCGGGGCGTGAGCGGAAAGCTCGGCACGCGGACCGTCGATGGCCTCGGCCATCTTGTCGAGGATGAACAGGCGACCCTTGCGGGCCTGCTCGAGTGCGTCGGTGAGGATGTCGAAGGTGACTCCGGTGATCTTGATGTCCATCTGGAGGGCGTTGATGCCGTCCTTGGAACCGGCGACCTTGAAGTCCATGTCACCGAGGTGGTCTTCGACACCGGCGATGTCGGTCAGGACGATGTAGTCGTCGCCTTCCTTGATCAGGCCCATTGCCACACCGGCAACGGGGCCGGACACCGGCACGCCGGCGGCCTGGAGGGCCATCGATGAGGCGCAGACCGAACCCATCGACGAGGAGCCGTTCGACTCCAGCGTCTCGGATACGCAGCGCAGCACGTACGGGAATGACTCCTGGTCCGGAATCGAGGGTGCCAGGGCGCGCTCGGCGAGGGCACCGTGACCGATGTCACGACGCTTCGGGCCACGCATGAAGCCGGCTTCACCAACCGAGAACGGCGGGAAGTTGTAGTGGTGCCAGAAAGTCTTGGTCGTTTCCAGACCGAGACCGTCGAGGCGCATGTCCATGCGGGTGGTGCCGAGGGTCGCCGTCGAGAAGATCTGGGTCTCTCCACGGGTGAACAGGGCTGAACCATGGGCGCGGGGCGAAATGTCGACCTCGCACTCGATCGGACGGATCTCCTCCTGGGCACGACCGTCGGGGCGCTTCTTGTCGACGGCGATGGCCTTGCGGATGGTGTCCTTCTCGACTGCGTCAACAGCGGCCTTGACCTCGGACTTGCGGGCCTTGTCGGCCTCTTCGTCCCCGGTCTCGGGTGCGTACTGGGCGACGACCTCGTCCTTGACCTTGTCGATCGCTTCGTAGCGCTCGAGCTTGCCTTCGGTTGCGATCGCGTCGACGAGTGCCTGTCCGTGGGACGAGCGCACGTCGGCCAGCAGGCCTTCGTCGATGCTCTTGGCCTCGATGACCATCTTCTCCTTGCCGATCTTGGCGGCAAATTCGTCGATGGTTGCGGTGATCTTCTTGATCTCGCCGTGGGCGATGTCGAGGGCGTCGAGGATCTGGGCCTCGGTGACGCCTTCCGCACCGGCTTCGACCATCAGGATGGCCTCGTCGGTGCCGGCCACGATCAGGTCGAGGTCGAGCAGTGCGTGGTCTTCCTCGGGCGGGTTGACGACGAAGTCGCCGTTCAGCATGCCGATGCGGACCGCACCGACGGTGGCGGCAACCGGAACCGGCGAGATCGCCAGGGCTGCGGAAGCACCGTTCATGGCCATGATGTCGTAAGGGTGGACCTGGTCCACCGACATCGGGATGGTCACGAGCTGAGTCTCGTAGTGCCAGCCCTTGGGGAAGAGCGGGCGGATCGGACGGTCGATCATGCGGGCAGTCAGGGTGGCCTTTTCGCCGGCGCGAGCTTCACGGCGGAAGAAGGAGCCCGGAATCTTGCCGACGGCGTACATGCGCTCTTCGATGTCGACGGTCAGGGGCAGGAAGTCAACGTCGCGAAGACCTCCGATGGTGGCGGTGGAGAGAATCTTGGTGTCGCCCGACTGGACGACGACGGCGCCGCTGGCCTGCTTGGCCAACTTGCCGGTTTCGAACGAAATCTCGTCCTCGCCGATACGCACGGAAGCGCGCGTAGTTTCAAAAATGCTCATTGAGTTGTCTTACCTCCGGCCGCCCGGATGGCGACCATTTGTCTTTAGAACCTTCGTTCCTTATCGTTGCCTAGGGTACAGGGCTGGGGAAAGTCGCGAGTAGCGGGGATTTCGCGCGGAGGCGGGCAGTCCTCAGGACCCACCCATGCACGCCTGCCTTCGTCGTCGACTGGAAAACTCGCTCGTGTACGGGGTACTGTCGCTTCGCTTCCCCGCCTCGTTCCTCGGCAGGCGCACCTGGGAGGCCCCCGAGAACCACCCGCCGTGCTGGACCGGAAGACCGATACCTGAAGGGCCGGGTAGCCGACAGGGCTCATTTCGTGATTTACATAAAACACCGAATTCCCTTAACTGGGGAATTCGGTGTTCGAAGTGACTCCGGCCCGAGTCACAGCGGCAACGGGGCGTGGCTTCAGAAATCATGACTGGCAACGATCTGCCGCCTATTTACACGTGGATCGTTGCCAGGACAGCCAGCCTCCAGGTCTGGCAATGATCAGCCGCCTATTTGGCTGTCGATCATTGCCAGTCATGTCTCAGCCCCTCGAGTCTCGGCCTTGAGCAGTCACGTGGAGAGTCCTGTGGCGATGCCATGGGTCCCCTCTCCCGAGTCGCCACCCAGTCTGATCGGGGTGGTTCGGGCAAGGGTCGGTATGGGTTGGTGGGGTAGGCAGGAGAGCCTTGCCCGGACCGCCCCCCTCGACCCGCATGGCCGACGACTCGCGGGAACTGAAAGTGGAGCCGTTGCCGGCTCCGGGACACCCTTCGTGCTTAAAGGGCGTTGAGGATGAGATTCGGTGCGGGAATATCCAGCGGTGTAGCGGTTTCGTGGACCCACTCCACCTTGCCGTCGGCGTCGATGAGGACGAGCGAGCGGTTCGAGTGGCCGGCACTGTCGAGGTAGGCGCCGTATGCGGACGCGACGGCGCCCTTGGGCTCGAAGTCGGCCAGCAGGGTCGTATCGATGCCGAGCCGGTCCTGGAAGGCCTTGTGGGCGAAGGCGGAGTCGACGCTGATGCCGAGCGGTGTCACGCCGGCTTCCTTCAGCTGCGGGGCGATGTCGCGGTAGAGCGTCAGCTGGTCGGAGCAGACCGGGCTGAAGTCCAGCGGATAGAAGACCAGCAGGACCCGTTGGCCCTTGAAATCGGAGAGCGAGACTTCCTGGCCGCCCTGGTCGGGCAGCGTGAAGTCAGGAGCCTGCTCGCCGGCCGAGATCAATGACGGAGGCCGAGTTCGCTGACCAGGGCGCGGTAACGATCAACGTCGGTGCGCTCGAGGTAGCGGAGCAGACGGCGGCGCTTGCCGACCATCATGAGGAGGCCGCGGCGGGAGTGGTGATCCTTGCTGTGCTCGCGAAGGTGGCCGGTTAGGTCGTTGATGCGCGCGGTCAGCAGGGCGACCTGAACCTCGGTCGAGCCCGTGTCGCCATCCTTATGGCTGTGCTTGCCGATGATTTCGGCTTTGTTTTCCTGGGTCAAAGTCATGTTTATTCCTTGTGTCGGGGCCGCGGGATTGGCCCCGTCACGGCCGCTGGAAGCTAGCACAGACGCGCCTTGTCGTCTCGACGTCGGCTTCCATCTGCGCGATCAAGGCCTCCGCCGAGTCGAATCGGCGTTCACCCCGCAACCGCTCCACGAAGGCTACACGGAGTTGCTGTCCGTAGAGGTCCACGTCCTGGTCGATCAGGTAGGACTCGATGAGAACGCCGCGCCCGGTCTCGAAGGTCGGCCGCACGCCGATGTTGACCGCGGTCGGCACGCCGTTCGCGAAAGCCGCATAGACCCCGTGACCGGGGCTGACGAGACGATCGTCGGGCACCAGATTCGCAGTCGGGAAGCCGAGTTCACGGCCCCGCTGGTCACCGGTCACGACGGTTCCTTCGATCATGTAGGGCACTCCGAGGCAGAGTCTCGCCTGGGCCATCTCGCCGGCGGCGACAAGGGCGCGGATGCGGGTCGAGGAGACGGCCTCCCCTCCCACTTCGACCAGCGGCATGACCCGGGTCTCGAATTCCTCGTATCCGGCCAGCATCTCGGGTGTTCCCTTGGCCTTGGCACCGAAGCGGAAGTTCTCGCCGACCGAGACCGTTTTCGCTCCCAGGCGCTTGATCAGGATGTCCTCGATGGGGTGCGGCTCGAAGGTGAGCACCGTGTCGGCGTTGTCGATCACCGCGCGGTGGCCGACGTGGACCCCGTCGAAGGTGCCGATGGCGACGTGGCGGTCGCGGCTGACCGCGTCGGGAAGGGAGGTGACTTCGATCATCAGCCCTGGGGCTCCAGAACCACGTCGTAGCTGAAGATTTTGCCGTCTCGGTGGGCCACTGCGATCAGGTTACCCTCGTTGACCAGCCGCAGCGGTTCACCTTCGGGGATCGCAGGATCGGCACCGATCTGCTGCCC
>WBZP01003099.1_pt1 | contig 13780 bp, 9 predicted proteins | sample 5204301 | NCBI WGS metagenome assembly WBZP01 (sample SAMN12412401, study PRJNA552823) | activated sludge metagenome | isolation source: activated sludge from nitrification reactor of wastewater treatment plant... | place: USA: Pennsylvania | collected 2017 | reverse complement strand
CGCTTCCCCAGTCACGGTGGGCAGTCCGGTCCATCTGGCCCAGCCCGATCAACTGCCGTCATCACCGATGCTTTGACCATCAGCAAGGCGCTGCGCGATCCTGCCAACCGGCTGACCAAGCCGCCCGGCACCGCCGAAATCATCGGCTTTGTACGGGCCTTGTTAGAACCCGGTCGCGAGTCCGACTGGCAGAGCTGCCGACCGCTGTCCGATCTGGCCCAGCTTGTGCGCTCCGATGCCCGCGTGCCGTGGCGGAAGCTGCCGGCGCTTCACTGCTTGATCAAGCTCAAGGAAGATCTCGACACGCTGGACCGGCTCAGCCCGCAGCCCTAAGCGTGGAGTTTCAAAGAACCCTCGCGCCATGTCACCTGGGCCCCTCATAGCGTCGCTGTCGGATGCAGATCTGCGGCGATTTTTGGCGCGCGTGGATCGCGAGATCTTGCGCCTGGGAACGCGCGAACACCTCAGCTCCGTGCGAGTTCTCGACGAGGCAAAGGCCCAAGGCGCATCCCTGCAAGCGCTGGGCGACTCACTGGTATCGGCCCTTGCTACCGACCGGGACACCTGGCAGGCGCTGCGCCGACTGTTCGATGAGGAGTTTGTCCCCCAGGCTGTGCCCGTGCCGAATCGCTGGCCGCGCACGCTGGCGATTGCGTTGGTCGTGATCCTGGGTGTGGCACTTGCGCTCTTGGGTCTGCGCAGCCTGGTTCCGATTCCCAGCCCCGACTTGGGACTGCCTGGTCTAGCGGATGCCGACCTGCAAGACGGAATCGTCGATCTGGGCAGACCAGACCTGGCTTCATCGATTCCTGATCTGGGCTGTTTCAAAGAACCGATTGTCGATGAGGGAGCGCCCCAGACGATCACCGAGCAAGTGCCGGTGCCCATTGCCATGCCGCCTCTGTCCGGCGTCATTGGGCTTTTGCTTTTGACCCTGGTGGTCTGCGCCCTGGGCCTGACCCTTGTGCGCTGGCGCTCGTATCTGCGTCCACGGATTGCGGCCTGGCTGGAAAACCAGAAAACCGACGCGCGCGTGCGCAAGCAGCGGGAAGAAGCGCAGCGCAGTGAGTGCCGAGCGCAGCTCCAGCAGCTCCTTCGCGACGCGGTGGAACGTGGCGAGCCAACGCGTCCGCACTACCACATCGACCTACAGCCCCCCTTTGCGAACGAACTGGTAGAAGACAGCGCGACGCTGCTGGGCCGTGCCTTTTTCGCCCAGCCCGGTCACGAGCTGGACATCGACGCGACCCTCGCAGCGACCATCGAGCATGCCGGGCCGCCGCAGCCGGTGTTCGCCCCCCGGCGGGAAGTCCGTGAACTGCTGGTCTTTTACGACGACACGACGACATTCCCGTACCTGCCCGGATTTCTGCGCTTGGTCTTGCGCTGGCAGCGGCTGGGCGTACGTCTGCGGGTCTATCGGTTTTCGCGGCATCCATCGACGCTGACGCCCGTGTCGTTACACCCATCTGGGACCAACCTGGCGGGTCGCGCTCGATCCATCGAGCTGACGGAGCTGCTCCGACAGCACGAAGGGGCCTCGCTGCTGCTGTTTGCCAACCGGCTGCTGCTGCAAACGCAGCAGCGAGAGCTAGACTGGCCCGAGCGGATGAGGCCCGCCGCCGTCAGCGTGTGGCTGGACCCCGATCCGCGCCTGGATGCGGAAAGAGAAGACGACGATCGGACCGACGTAGACAGCCTGCCCCGTCGGCTCGCGAGGTTTCCGTTTACGGACGAGGGACTGCTGGCCGCCGCGCGCAAAATCGGAAGCCCCGGAGAAGTGGGAAATCCGCCGCCGTGGTCGCCGCCGCTGCCGCTTTCGGACCCGTACATGGCCCGCTGGGTGGATCTGTGGCTGGGCCTCGCGGCGTTGGTTCCCGATGCTGCGGTCGATCAGATCGAAGCGGTGCGGCAGAAGCTGCTCAGCGAAACCTTGCCCGATCCGCGCGTCGTGGGTCGGCTGATGCAGCGCCTGCGTGAGCTGCTCGGCCCCACCTTCAACCCCGGCAAGCGAACCATCGAGCTGCCCGAGAAGCTACGGACCAAGCTGAAGCAAAAGCTCAAGGAAGCAGCGCCTGAGCTGTACCTGCGTGGCGCGGCGCTGCTGGAAGAGACCATCGCGGCGGAACCGAAGCTGGCCCCTGGGGAAGAGCCGCTGTACCTGCACCACATCACACGGCTACGGAGAGCGAGCTACCAAGCCGAGCAGGCAGTGATTCGGGGGCTGCCGATCGATCCGTACTTCGATGCCCTGCGCGGAACGCCGATGCAGGAAGCAGCGGAAAAGGAAAAAGCGCAACTGAGAGCGCTGCAAGAAGGACCGGTCGACGAGGAAAAGCGTCAGGAAACGCCCGACGAGCCGCCGAAGCCGCCATCGCCTGGCCAAGTCTGGCAAATGGCGAGGCCGCTGATCGTACAAAGCGTGCTGGTGGCCCTCTGTTTGTCGTTGCTGCTCCCGGCCTTTGGTCGACTGGGGAAGACGTGGCCCCAAGCAACAGTCCAAGTAGCGACCACGATGCCGAGCGCGACCCCAGCGCGGCCCGATGAGAGAGTGAGCTGTCCACAGCGACCGAAGCTTTTGCCAGACCCAGTTCCAGCCCCGGCCCCAACCCCAGCACCGAAGCCCAAGCCCGACATCCTCGCGGTCAAGAGGCCCGATAGAGTAACCAGTCCCCCTCCTGTGCGCCCGGCGACGGCCCCGCGCCCGATGGTCGCGACGGCACCAGACCTCGGGTCCGACGCGACCCCGCCCGACCTGGCCACGTCTGCGTTGCCGGACTTGGCCCCTTCCGCATCACCGAACCTGGGTAGTGTCGCGCTGCGTCCCAAGATGCTGCGGATTGGTGCCGGTCGGTTTCAGATGGGCAGCCTCGCTTATCCCGATGAGCAAACAGTACATGAAGTAGTCATCCCGAAGGCGTTCGAGATGTCCGAAACCGAGGTCACCCAAGCGCAGTATCAAGCGGTGATGGGTCGCAATCCGTCGGTTCATTCCAATGACCGAGAGGCTGCCAACCTACCGGTGGAACGAGTGAGTTGGTTCGATGCGGTGGAGTACTGTAACGCGCTGTCGCAGCGAGAAGGCTTTGCGCCTTGCTACCAAGTGCAGGGCCAAGACGTGACATGGCAGCCGGGCTGCCGGGGCTATCGGCTGCCCACGGAAGCGGAGTGGGAATACGCAGCCCGGGCAAGGCAACCCACGGAATACGCTGGGTCGAACGATGTCAAGGAAGTCGCCTGGATTTCCGAGAACTCCCTCTCGCGTCCGCACCCCGTCCGAACCCGGCAGGCGAACGCCTGGCGTCTCTACGACATGAGCGGGAACGTCGAGGAGTGGGTGTGGGACTGGTATGCGGACTCATACCAAGGCGCTGCAACGACAGATCCCAGAGGTCCTAGAGTCGGCGATTACCGCGTGCTGCGGGGTGGCTCGTTCAGCGTCGGGGCGGTCAGCGCGCGTGTCGCGTACCGCTACTGGTTCGTGCCCACGGACCGCGTCGGCCACGTGGGGTTTCGTTTGGCGAGATCTTACCCATAGACCTTTTACCATCTTACAGGTCTGCGAACTGTGTGGCTGGTGGGAATCCGGTCCGCGAAGCCGGAGGCTGTGCCTCCGTGCAAAGCGGACGCCAGTGTAAATAGTCTAGGAAGCGTCCAAGAAGGTGGTCGCCGGGCCTTTTTGTGCCTAGAGTGCCAAGGATGAGCGGTGGAACGGAAGTGTCTGCTCCCGATCCGTGGTGGACGTGGCCCTCACGCGTGGTGGGGGCGCTACTGATCGTATCGGGACTTGTGGGGCCGGTGGCGTGGCTGTATCAGCGAAACGTGGCGGAGGTGCCGAAGCAGCGCGTGCTGGCCGCCGGCTCGGTGTCGGCCCAGCCCGAGCGACCTGTGCTGCGCCCCAAGATGCTGCATCTTCCCCCCGGTGATTTCCGAATGGGAAGTCAGGATGGCGGAGCCGACGAAAAACCTGTGCGCATCGTTCACATCACGCGCGCGTTTGCATTGTCGGAAACCGAAGTGACGCAGGCGCAGTATCAGGCCGTGATGGGGAACAACCCATCACGGCATAAGGACACACCGGACTCTGCCCAGCATCCAGTGGAAGCGATGAGCTGGTTTGATGCGGTGAAGTACTGCAACCGGCTGTCTGAGCTGGAAGGTCGAAAGCCTTGCTATACGGTTCAGATAGAGGAGGGCGAGCACGGAGCGAAGTTCGAGCGGGTCGAGTGGCCGGATGCCTCGTGTACTGCCTATCGCTTGCCGACGGAAGCGGAGTGGGAATACGCAGCTCGCGCGGATCAGGCCTATCAGTATGCAGGTGCAGACAAACTGGCTCGGGTGGCTTGGCACAGCGGGAATGCCAGCAACCGGACCCACCCCGTGGCCCGACTAGATCCCAATGCTTGGTTCCTCTACGACATGAGCGGCAACGTCCGAGAGTGGGTCTGGGACAGGTACGGTGCCTATCCAACCAAGGAAGTCCAAGATCCCAGTGGAAGTCCCACTGGCGGCTTCCGCGTGCAGCGAGGGGGCTCGTTCGTCTACGGAGCGGTCAATGCCCGCGTCACAAACCGCTACTGGAGCTCGCCCACGTTCCTCGACGGTAGCACGGGGTTTCGTTTGGCGAGGTCTCTTCCATGACCCGTTTACCTCCTTACCCTCTGCCTGTCTGATTCCACCCAGGAGACAGCGAGGTGTGCTGGAAAACGGGTGCATTCACAGCGCCGCCCCTCCGCGAAGGCACCTTCGCACCGATTGCGATCCAGGCGACCGTCCCCACGTTCTTAGCAAAGACGTTGCCAACCTGGTTGCCCGACGCTCCACGTCATTTCACAGCTTCGGCCTCTTGGATTTGCTTGAGCGTTCGTCCAGCGGAGTCCTTCCAATCGTTGCGTCCATTCGCTGAGCGCCCGAGGATCACTGCCGCCGCGAGCGAGGGCGAATTGAACGTGTAGTCCTGCGCAAACCGCAGACCTTTGCGCTCCGCCACCAAGACCCCGCGTTTTAGCAGGTCGGCCCGCAGCTCGCAGACGTTCGGGAAACGCTCCTTCAGGGAAGGCACCTCCTCTGTCGTAGCGAACGATCCGGTCCGAATGACAAAGCCCTGTGGGGTATCCTGCCCGGTGGCAACGACGCCTTTGCCCTGGCATGTCAGAAGTGGAAGTTCCCGGCTGTTGGCCGCGCGTGGGCTTTCCTCAAATGCGTGGATCCCAAGCACCGGCAACATTCCAAGGATGTTCTGCAGAAACACAACCATGTCAGCCTCATCAGCCTCCGAGAGCGTGGGCTGCGTTGGCTTGTTGCAATTGTCTAGCGGAACGCGCTTGGCTGCACTCGCGAGCTTCACCAACTGGGCTTCAAGGTACTGTACGTGCGCCTTGTTCAGTTGGCCCGGCCCCGCCACGAAGAAGACAGCCCGGGTCCAGAAGTCCTTCTTGGCGTGGTGATCCTCGAACCGAGGTCGGACAGGATCGCCCTCGCCAATGTAGAGCATATCACCGTCCCCTTCGGATCGCGGCCCAAGCAACAGGTAAACGCCGGGCTCCTGGAACTCTTTGCGCTCTCGGACCCTCGGATACAGCGCACGGGGAAACATGACTGCCTTGCCGGTCCAATTTGACCGTTCGACCAGTCGCAGACCATCTGGGTCTCCATCCGCGACAAAAATGCGCAGAGTGAACGGCACCGTGGGAATCATTGCGGAAATCCATACATTGATGAGAGGGGCTGGTCAATTTGGATGAGTTCGGGATGGCGAGCATCCTTGATTTCTCTTTCAGTCGCGTGACTCGGTCAATCGTCTGGGGGGGGCATCGCCAAACCCTGCTAGATTTTGAAAAGCGGCACCGTATCCCTCGTGGTCCGTCGATGCAGGCCATCGCCCGAGCGATTGAAGACCGGCAGGGACTCTTGCCATTTGTGGGGGGCCTTGGCAGAAGACGCGGCCGACGGTTAGCTCGTATGAGGTCTTGTTTGTTTTATGCCTTCAGCGACCAAATGTCCGAAGTAGTGCGTGACGAATGGATGACTTTGTCAGAAATTCGCTTGGGTATGCGTAGCAGTCTGGATCATCTGTTGGCACCAAGGTGAACGTCCCTATGGATCGTATCGAGGCAAAGGAACGGCTTCTTCGGCTCCCGTCGCATGCTTTCGACAGCTTGATGCACGATCTGGGGATTGACCCAGTCTACCTGCATCCAAGTACCGCTCCACACGCCACGCGGGTCACCGATCTCTTACGCATGCTGGAAGCGCGACCCAATGGACTTGGGGAGTGGTTTGAGTCGGCGTTGGAACGCGGCGAGAAGTTGCCTGTTGCTGCTGCGTCAAACCGCGCAGTTGATAGCGACCTTGATGAAATCAAGGGGCTCCTGGAAGCTCATGACTATCCGCTGGCGAAGAAGCTGCTAGAGCGGATCGAGTGCCGCCATTGGATCGACTTGTCAGAGAGCAGCCGCATCAGACTCCTTTCGCAGAAGGGATTCATCCACCTCGTCCACGGGGATCAGGTCGCAGCAGCCAGAGAGTATCTCCGTGCGGTACGGATCGCCCCCAATGACGAGAAGACGCGCACCGATGAAGCGCTTGCCTATGAACTGATCGATGATGCGGCACGCGCACACGCACTTGCGGACAAGCTCATTGCTGATTTTCCTCTGTCACCAAGGCCGCTTGCGATTTGGCTGCGCACTTCTCCGTCAGAATGTTCGGCGGAGTCCCAGGAACAACTGGTCGGATCGAAAAAGCTCCCTCCCGATCTCGGGGAAGTCTGGCTGGCCGTCGCTGCCCGTGCGTTTGTCGAGCAAGACTTCGTTCGTGCCGAACGACTCGCGGATCGAGTCGTCAAGATTGATCCCGACTGGCCGCCCGGATGGCTGATTCTGGGGTTTGCCATCGGTAGGTCGGTACTCCCTGCGGGTTCACTCCGTCCGACTCGTTTATCCACAGAACAGCAGGATCGTCTACGACTGGCCGCATCGCACTTCCAGAAAGCCGCCGACTTGGCGGAAAAGGAGAAGCGCATTCCGATACAAATCGAGGCACTGGTCGGATTGGCTCGCGCGCACGATCTCCTGGAGAATTCAAAGCGAGCGGAGGATGCCCTGCGCAAGGCGAACCTGCTGAAGCCAGACGAAGCACACATCCTCCTCTGGCTTGGAGGATTCCTGCATGAGCATGGGCAGACCGAGGAAGCGGTCGACTTGCTGGAGAAATCTCTACGGCTGGAGGCGAGCTCGCAGACGGAATTCCACTTGGCGTTGGCTCTGTCAGGTAGAAATCAGGATGGCGATCGTGTTCGCGCCGCCGAGTTGTTCGGACATGTTGCGCGCAGCAATGAGGGAGAATTTCGCCCCCACGCGCTCAAGTTTGCCGTTCAGGGGTACTTGGCAGTCAAGGCGTTCGACTCTGCCCGGCGCTTGCTTGGCGAGATATCGGAAGAGGCGGTCTCGCAGATACTGCTTCAGTCGCTCAGCGGACTGGTCGCATTCGAGGCTGGTAATATCGAGCAAGCCCATGCGCAGGCAGACTCTGCGCTGCGAGCATGGACCGTGGCATGCGATGATTCGCTGGTTACCGAAAGTCTTGCCCGCCTGCTTGTACGACTGGATCGCCATTCCGATGCACTGCCGCTGTGGCAAGCATTGGTTGATCCAAACCTGCCAGCAGGGCCTGCGGTAGATGGCCTGTTCGCTTGCGCACAGAAGTTGACGCGAGACGACGTTCTTCTGGATACCTGCCAGCGTCTGCGCGAGGCTGGGACCACCTCCAAAACGGTGCGCCAACTAGAATTCTTTCTGCTTGAGCGCTACGACCCGGGCAAGGCTGCGGACCTTTTGGCGGACTACGTGGAAGAGAATCCCGAGGATCACATTGCTCGGCTGATGCTCTGTTCGTGCCAGTTGCGCACTGGACGACCCGATGTTGCAGACTTGAATCTGACGCACCTGCCAAGTGCGAAGGACATCGACCCACGTCAGGGAGAAGGCATCATCAGCCTTCTTATCGAGCATGGACGCACGCAGGAGGCACGCGAATACGCCTACCAGCTCGTCCGGTACCACTACAACAGCATGGAAGCCCACCGCGCCTTCTGTTCGACGTTTTTCCAGGTACCAGACGAACCAGACTCCGCAGACATATCGCTCGTGACAGTACGTCCTGGCGTCGCGGTGGCCTTCTCTCCGGTGGACCGGAACGAAGTCGAGTGGATCGTCATCGAGGATGGACCAGATCCCCAGCTCAAGCTGGACGAATACCCACCATCGCACCCGTGGTGTCAGGTCGTTCTTGGGAAGGCTGTCGGCGAAAAGATTCCGCTGCCGGGTTCCGGCTATCCGAAACAGTTTGCCACGGTGAATGCCATCGACAGCAAGTACGCCTACCGGCTGCGGGATTCGTTCCAGCAGATGACGAAGGCCTACGCAGACCAGACCGGCTGGGCAAAGATCCACACCCCCAAGCTAGACCATCCAAACCTTCCGCCCGAAACGAAGCTGAAGCCGCTGCTGGACCGTCTCGAGCTGGCCGCTCAGTATGAACTGCTGGCATTTGAGCGCTACCGGACCTATCACTTACCCATCCATGTGCTCGGAGCGCTGCTAGGGCGAAGCGCATTCGACGCGACGTTGTCCCTGATCCAGCGAGATGGGTTCGGTGTGTTTTGCTGGGATGGAAAACCCACGGCAGAGGAGGCGGCGGGATGGCTACGGACAAGTCCGCTGGAAATCGTGCTCGATCTGACCGCGCTTGCAACGCTCTTCGCGCTGGACAAGTTCAACGTTCTTGAGTCGCGTGAGACGAAGTTCATCGTTTCCCAGAGCACGGTGGAAGAGCTTCGGGCGGTCGTCCGCAGTGGCCGCCCAGATCCTCGCCAACTGGGCTCGATGGTTTCCCTGGGTCGAGGGGTACGGGTCGTCGAACACAGCATGGATGCAGCGCGGGACCGGTACGCATCAAGGGTTCGGTTGCTGGAAACCGTCACTACACATTGCGAGATCCGAAGTGGCCGATCGTTGGCCCACATCGAGCCGTCTGCGCGGTCGCAGATGTGTGAACTCTTCGGTCAACACGGTGCAGAGAGTCTGGTTCTGGCAAGAGAAGGAAACTGCCTATTGTGGACAGACGATGCAACGGTTGCACGATACGCACAACCGGAACTGGGGATTCGTCGAGTTTGGACCCAGGTCGTACTCGGATCTCCCCTCGCTGCACTCGATGAGAAAACCCGGATAGAGACCACGGCAAAGCTCGTCGGCTGGGGATACCAGAAGACGTCGTTCGATTTCGCTGTCATCCGGTATGCCGGTGAAGTGTCAGGATGGCAACCGCAGGCATTCCCATTGAAGCAGGTCATCGACGCTCTCACTGCGGAATCGAACAGTTTGGCCGACATCATAGACGTCGTCAGAGCTCTCATCATAGAGACTGAAGGGGCTGTGATTGTGAACACTTCTGCACAGGCGACGTATCGGACGATCCTGGCGCAATTGGGTGATCGCCCCGGAGGAAAGAGTGCAGTCAGAAAGATGCTGGCAGAACTTCCTCCCCTCATTCGCGCGAGTATGAAGCGGGCTGGGTACGTGGCTCTCGATGACGAACTATGAAATGTACACGAAGGATCTCGAACGGAAAACAAAGCCCGACGCTGTTGTGTGGGCTTGCCGCCTTATGGTCTAATCTCCTCATGTCTGGCTCCACAATCAAGCCCCGCGCACTCCGCAGCCTTCTTGATGCCGTCCTTCGTACGGACTCCGATCTCAACGCCTTCTGTCTCGACTATTTTCCGGTGACCTACCGGCAGTTTTCTGCCGGCATGGATCGGTCCGCCAAGTACACCCTCCTTCTTGACAAAAACGACGCGCCTGATGTTCTCAACGCCCTTCGGGACGCATACCCAATCGAGGTTGGGAAAAACAGCCATCTGCTAAGCGATGGTGGTTCTGGTGCAGCGTCGGGTTCAGCCGGAGTCGGTCCAACGCAGGCTTCTGCTCGCATCTACGAGCGACATGAACTTTACGATGCGCTGTGCAAGCTTCTTCAGTCGCAGTTTGACTCCATTCTGTTCCGACTGAACGTGCCGATGGCGCACACCGCTCCGGGGCAAGTTCCGCTCGCTTCACGCGCGGCGGAGCTTGTGCGGCTCCTGGAACAAGAGGGACCGCAAGGACTTCTCCGCTTGGCCGCCGCCATCAAACAGGTTGCACCGCTGACTCTTCCGTAGCGTTTCTACAGCGACCTCGTCGTGGTCCATATTTTTTCGGATTGCTGACAGAATCTGACATCTCGCAACGTAGTGATCACGCGCAGCTTCTCGATGGCTACGCTCACTTGATCACGCGCTCACTCTTCGTCCCACCCATGTGTGTTAGAAATCCCTCGGAGGACAATCCATGACCCAGCTGCTCTCGCAGGCGCACGGACTCTGTATCGGCGTCGCCGGTTACCAATTCTACCGACCGCTCGGGAATACGGTCCACGATGCCAGCGACATTTCTGCAGCGCTGAAAGACCCCCAGCTCTGTGCCTATCCCGCTGACCAGGTGACGCTACTTTCTGATGCACAGGCGACGCGAGCCAACATCCTTGCGGCCCTCGACCAGTTGGCCACGCGCACGACCCCGGACTCGATTGTCTTTGTCTTCTACGCGGGGCATGGAAAGCGGATCGACAGCGGTCCACTGCGCGGCGAGTATCTTCTGCCCGTAGACGCGCAGAAGAGCGACAACGCCGATGCGTTCCGAAACTCCGTCATCTCGGGAGAAGAATTTGGCGCCAAGCTCAAGGCCATTAAAGCGCAGAAGCTGGTGGTCGTGCTCGACTGTTGCCACGCTGAAGGTGTCGGACTGCTGCGGGATGCTGAGGGCAACCCCCTTCGCGAGGGCTTGTCGGAAGACTATCTGTCGCGTCTGGCTGCAGGTTCCGGTCGCGTGGTCCTGGCTGCCGCTGGGAGCACGGAAACGGCATCAGATGGCAGTGGTCGAAACGGACTCTTTACTGGGCACCTGCTGGCCGGACTGAGAGGCGGCGCTGGCGGCAACGACGCGTTCATCCACATCTTCGATCTCTACAACTACATCCAGCCTCGGGTCGTCAAAGAACGCCCGACCCAAAACCCAGTCTTCAAAGCAGAGCTTCGGGAAGACTTCGCGGTCGCGATGCGGCTGGGAGGCCGCGGCGATGGACCACTCCCTCCAGCCAAAGGAACGACGCGTCCTGCGGAGAGCTACACGCGTGCCGAGGTGTACCGGCTCATGTGTCGACTTCTGCCTTCGCAGTTTGAGGAAATGCTGTTTCTGCTCGACATTCCGGTTCACTACCTGCCGTCTCAGAACTCTCCCCAGTCCATGCGTGCCAGCGAAGTCATCAAACTCGCCGAGCAACCAAGCGGCATCGGCCTACCCAAACTCGTCGAAGCACTGCCGTTCCGTTAGTCAACGGAGCCCTCGCGGCTCGCGATAGAGAGCAAAGTCGCAGGTAGCATCTTGGAAAGAGGCTATTAATTCTCTGGGAATGGGTCCCGGAGGCCGACCGGAAGCTTCCTCCTAGACGTAGTCTTAGCCGGTGACGACGTAGCGCTGGGTGTAGGCATCAGTGTCGTTGCGGCGCGGGCGTCGGCCTTGACTCGCTCTAATTTGAGCTGCTGCTCTGCGATGTCGGCCTCGGCTTGTTCTGCTACCAATCGGGCGTCGGCTTTGGCGGCTGCGGCGCGGGCGTCGGCCTTGGCTCGTTCTAACTTGCGCTGCTGCTCTGCGATCTGGCGATCGAACTCGGCTTGCTTCGCATTGAGAGACCTGAGCTCGTTCTGGAGTTCGTTCTGTCTGTGGTTCAGGCTCACAAGCCTCGAAGCATTCGCAGCAGAGCCGTTGATTTCTTCATCGATCAGCTTGATCTGTTGGTCGAGCGCAACCCGTTGCTGATTGAGGTTCCCCTGCCTTTGTGTCAGCTCATTCAACGCCCGTTGCGCTTCCTCCTGCACTTCTTGAAGGTTCCTCAATTTCTCCACCAGCGCCGCATTCTTTTCTGCCAGTTCCTGCTGCTGCTTCCTCTGGATCTCCTTATCCCGGGCGACGCGGGTCTGGTAAATGCCGAAAGTGCCGAGTCCGGACACTACCAGCACAAAGATCACCAGGAGCGCGGCATTTCTTCGCATCCATCTGGCCGCCTCGCGAATGCGCGCCCGGAAAGCGGCTGCGCGGCTCTGATGACTCTCGATGTCGCGAAGCAGGTCTGCAACCGAGGCATAGCGTTTTCCGGGATCATGCTGCGTGGCGCGCCGCACGATGGCGACCAGGGTAGATGGATAGGTAGCGAGGTTATCAAGCTGGGGATCTGCTTCAATCTGGTACCCGGGGGATCGCTCGAGGAGCAGGTAATAGAGCACTCGGCCCAGACTGTAAATGTCGGAGCGCTCGGTGGCCTTGTTGCCATCTTCCAACTGTTCCGGAGCTGCGAACACTGGGGTTCCCAGGCTCCCTCGGGCCACTGACAGCTTGGTGAGGTATTTGATGTCTGAGATGTCGAAGTCGGTCAGCACTGGCTGCTGCTGTTCGTTCAACACCACGTTGGCCGGTTTGATATCGCGGTGGATCACTCCCTTGGCATGCGCGAACGCCACGGAGCGACAGACCTCCGCGAATACGTCCATCTTTTTCTGCAAGGTCCACCCACGGCTCGCGATGTCTTCGAGATTGCCGCCGGAAAGATAGTCCATCGAAAAGGCGAGCGTATCTTCTGCGGCCTCGTGAATACGAACGATGGAAGCTGGGGCGCTCTTGTCGGCATTCAGGTGCCGCATGGCCTTGATGCTGCGTCGAAAGCTCCACAACATCATCCCTTCGGTGATCTTGTCGAGGTGGAACACCTTGGTAGCCAGCGAGACCCCATCCGTCTCCCTTCGTGCCAGGTAGATGGTCCCGAAGTTGCCAGTCCCGATGACCTTGAGGAGCCGGGTGCCCGCCACCACGTCGCCTTCCTTCACCCGCCCGCGAAGCTTCACTTCAGCCACCAGCGCATCAATTGCCACCGTCAGCTCGCCTCGCTTGACGTCATCGGCCACCTGCCGCGCCCGCTGGATGAGAAGCCCTTCGAGTTCATCGACGAGCTCGCGGAGTGGGCGGGCGGCGAGCGATTCAGAGCGAGGCACTGCTGCTGGTACGACGGGTCGCAGTCCCGACTGCACGAGCAGCGCCGCCAGCTCTGGAACCCGGTTTTGTGCCTGAAGAAAACGAATCACTTCGATGGCGCGCGAGCTCTGCGCCGTCCCCGTAAGGATCTCGGGCGGCACACCGAGCCGAAAAACGATCGCTTCGAGCTGCGTTGGTAGCAAGGCGTTCAATTTGTCGAGCAAGTCGTGGTGATCCATCGCCATAGACCGTCTGCTCAGCCTCCGCCTGCCCCACTTGAGTATATACGATCAAGAAGAACCAAACCTGACTAATTTTCCATCTGACGAGCGCGCTCTCCAGCAACCTGCGGAGCTCATGGTATGTGCAGACTGCGCCTGCGAGCCCACTCTTACTCCATGCCACCGCTAACAAAAAACCAGATGGTGAGCAAGGATAGCCCGACGGCAGGCTGCTCCACTCCTGTGACAAAGAACCGAACCAGCCCCATCAACCTGTACTGCTGGCGAAAACCGATCCCTTTTTCCGTCCCCAACACCCAATTCCTGATCCCAACAATTTCCCTACCTGCCAGGTCGTGTCGGTGCGCGCTCCTGCTGCCACTGACGAACGGCCCGCCCCGAGTGTGTGTTGCCTCGCTTGTTCCAAGGCCGTCA
>WBZP01004898.1_pt1 | contig 13784 bp, 11 predicted proteins | sample 5204301 | NCBI WGS metagenome assembly WBZP01 (sample SAMN12412401, study PRJNA552823) | activated sludge metagenome | isolation source: activated sludge from nitrification reactor of wastewater treatment plant... | place: USA: Pennsylvania | collected 2017 | reverse complement strand
ATGGGAAGCCCGCTGGGCGCCGAAGTCGCCGCTCGACTTCACCAAGCCCATTATCGACGCGGTGCGGGTTCTTCAAATCGAGGTTGTAGCTCGCCGCCCCCGATGTGTAGTACGGCGTGCGCCAACGCGAATATCCGACGCCGTGCAACGTGAACGCGCCGAGCTTGTGCGCCGTCTGCAGGCTGGCGAGCGCGTACGCAATTTCTATCTTCACCTTGGCACGAGATCGGGCGCCGTGCGCGAATGCGTCATGTCCGCGGTTATCGTCCAGATTGCCGGCGACGAGCATATGGTGGCTGTCGTTCGCGATGAAACCGAGCAGCGTCGGGCCGACCGCGCCTTGCGCCGTCTGGCGGAGAGTGGACTCGCTGTTGATTCTGGAAAATTCTACGAATCCGCGGTCCTCGACCTGTCTGCGGCGCTGGAGCTTGATACCTGTCTGATCGGCCTGCGTACAGGGCCTCAGTCCACACGCTTGCAGATCATCGCCATTGCGTCACGCGGGAAACTGGAGGCGCCGCACGTCTGCGATGCCTCCCAAGGTCCCGGAGCGCTCGTACTTGCCGGCGATATCTGTGTCTACCCCGATGGTCTGGGCGAGCAGTTTCCCGCTGACGACGCTTTGCGACGCAGCGCATTCTGCGCCTATGTCGGCGCGCCCTTGCGCGATGAGACCGGTTGCGTGGTCGGCATCCTGGCTGCAATGGACTCGCAACCGCTCTTGCAGACGGACCTCGCCCGCTCGCTGGTGCAGGTATTTGCTGCACGAGTCGGGGCCGAGCTTGCGCGCGAGCGCAGCGACACCGCCTTGCTGGCCAGTCAGGCAAAGTTTTCTGCGCTGTTCCATTCTTCGCCCGTCGCGACGAGTGTCTCGCGTCGCCAGGAGGGCTATGCGGTAATGGATGTGAACGCTGCTTGGGAAAGCCCGTTCATGCACCGCCGGGAAGAGGTTGTCGGAAGGAGCGGATCGGGACTGGGTTTCTGGGCTGATCCCGCAGATCGGGATGCGGTTATTGTTGCGATCGAGCGTGACGGTGAAATCCAGGGCTACGAGGCCTGGCTGCGTCGAGGGGATGGTGAGCATATCGCGGGTCACGCGGTTGATATGTTCATCGCCAAAGCTGTAGCCATAGGTCACCAGCGTGCTGTTTGGGCGGCACACGGCGGCTGCGAGATCGCGAAACAGCTCGACGTAGGGGTAGTCCGCGGTTTCCCTGTCCTTGGCGGCGTTGGGGTAGATCATCAGCTGATGGGCGGTGGTGGCCCCGCCAAGGCCAGGCGCCTTCAAATAAGGCTCTACGCTCTCTGCCCCGAAGGGCAAGCCAATACGGCGAATATCCTTGTCTGCCTGCACCCAGTCCACCGAACCATGCAGCTTGGTGAAACGCGCCACGCCCTCCAGATATCGCGGCTCGCCGCGTATGCCGGGCGGGTTATAGTGCATGTCCAGATCCAACCGCGAAGAGCGGAAGATCGGCATGAGGTTGCCCAGGAAACGGTCCAGCAGGTGCAGGCCGGCCAGCTCCGCGCCGGCCTCGATCAGCCGGTCGTAGTTGGTGGTGAAGATGTTCAGGCGGTCACGCGTACCGGTGCGGCTGGCAAAGCTCATCAGGAAGGTGACCAGGGTATTGAACGCCTGTTCGCGCTTGCCCTCTTCTGCTGTGGCGATGCCCGCTTCGCTGCTCAGAATCGACTGCGCGAAGTCCCGCATACCCGTTTGAAGTTCTTCGCACAGGGCTTCGGCTTCGGTGTCCTTTTGCAGAATCTCCAGGCCACGCAGCAATTCGTTGGCAACGCGCAGCTGATCTTCCAGATTGCCCTTCTCACGCCCGGCCGCTTTTGCAGCTTTCTCTGCCGCTTGATCGATTTCGGCCTGATGGTTGCTCAGCGTCAGGGCGCCCATTCCTGCAGCGCCTGTCCCGGCGGCCAGGTAATGCACCGCGTGGGTCAACCCCGAGCCGGCCAGCAACGAGAGGTGCTCTGACTGAAACAGTGAAGTCAGCCAAGGCTCAATACGGTTGCGCAGCTCTTTGGGTCCAAACGCTTCACCAGCCCACGTGGCAACGAAGCCATCGCAAAGTTTGAACGTTCCATCGTCGGTCGCTTTTTCAAAGCTGATTGGCTGGTGATCATCGCGCACCTTCAAGATGTTGGGAATCACGCCTTCGGACTGGTCAGACATTTTTTCAACTCCCATTCGATGGCAAACAGTGTGCTCTCACCATCTGCGACCCGTGCTGCACTTCCAACTCGGGTTGATAGAAAGATAGACAACGATTCTCAGGACACTCCCACATTCCCCCGCCGATACGTCTCACGGCCAAAACCCATCACATTCCAGCCCAATTCTCCAATCTCAGCCCATCGACCCGCTGGAACTCCGGAACATTGTTGGTAACCAGTATCGCCCCCTCGGCCAAAGCCTGGGCGGTGATCCACAGGTCGTTGCCGCCGATCGGCCAACCCTCGCCAATCCGAGACCTTAGGCATGGGGTTATTCCGCCTCGGCCCTCTCGACCGGCGGACGGGTGATGCGCACCTCGTGGATGCGACGCCGGGAAGCCCGTTCGATCTTCACCTCCAGGCCGTCGATGACAAAGCGTTCCCCGGGTCCGGGAATGCGTTCCAGATGGCTGATGATCCAGAGATTCACCGAATCCGTAGGTTTCCCGGCCAGATCCACGGCGAATTGGGTCTCCAGCACCCGCAACTCGCTGGTGCCGTCCAACAGGAGTTCGTTTTCAGTCCCCCGCTGTTGGTTGTTGCCAGCCGGAGACTCCCGATCGTCATAGATCTCCCCCACCAACTCTTCGAGGATATCCTCGAGCGTGAACACACCGAGCAGATTGCCGAACTCGTTGACCACCACGATGAGGCGGTGCTTGTGGGCGCGCAGGGTATCGAGGAGGCCGTCCACCGGCTGATTGGGCGGCACGAAGATGGGCTCCTCACCGGCCTCGTTCAGGGGTTTGCCCAGATTCCCCTGGGCCACCTCGGCCAGGATCTCCTGCACCGTGATGACACGGTTGATCTCATCAGGATTTCCCGCGTGGAGGGGGATACGCTGGTGTGACTCGGCCAGGATCTCCGCCAGGGCCTCGCCGATGCTGCGGCGGCCGTCCACCGCAAACACCTGGTGGCGATGCACCATGATGTCGCTGGCCCGCAGGGTGCTGAAATCGAAGATACGCCGGATCATCTGGTGTTCGCCCTCTTCAATGGACCCCTCCTGGGTGGCATGTTCGGCCAGGGTGACGATCTCCGATTCGGTCACCGTGGGGTCCTTGGGCGCCTCGGTGAAGGTGTGCATCCAGTGGATGAATTTTTCCAACGCCCATACCAGGGGAAACAACAGCTTGCCGAGGAACTCCAGGGGCGGGGAGGCCAGCAGTGCGATGCTGATGGAATAGCGGGCACCGAAGGTCTTGGGGGTGATCTCGCCGAACATGAGTAACAACAGGGTAATGACTCCCACCGCCAGTCCCGGACCCAGATGGCCGAAATGCTCGGTGGCCACCACCGTGGCGAAGGTGGCGGCGCCAGTGTTCACCAGATTGTTGCCGATGAGGATGATGACCAGGGTGCGATTGATATCCCCCTTGAGGTGGTGCAGGCTGGCGGCTCCCAATCGGCGTTCGCTCAGCAGGGACTCCACCCTGGCCTTGGAGAGCGAGGTGATGGCCGTCTCGGAGCCCGAAAAGAAGGCCGAGGCGATCAGCAAAAGGATCAGAGAGAGCAGCTCGTACATCTTCGTCGACTCACAATTGCCTGGATGGAATGAAGTTCACCCCTCGCGGCCCGGCACGGCGGCAAGGGGAAAGTCTCGCCCCCGGGCCGAGTCCGGTTTCGCGCCGGGGGCGGTCGCGTCCAGAGGACGCAGGCTATCCTAGCCGCTCACCAATGCACCCGTACCTCCTGGATGGCCTGGGCGGTGGCGCGATGGATGCTGAACTTGTAGCCGCTCACCTCGATCACGGTGCCGGTCTTGGGGATCTCGCCGGCCTGGGCGAGCAGGAAACCCGCCAGGGTGGAATACTGGCCATCCGGCAACAGCGCCAAGCCGAGTTGCTCCTTGAATGTCTCGAAGTCCGCCCTGGCGCTGACCAGGTATTCCCGCGGCCGTATCTGTTTCATCCATTGTGAGGGCTTTTCCTGGCGATCGTATTCGTCCTGGATGTCCTCCACCACCTCTTCCACAATGTCCTCGATGGTGACTATCCCCTCGGCGCCGCCGAATTCATCCACCACCACGGCGATGGCGTCCCCATCCTTGCGCAGTTCCTGCAACAGATGATTGATATTGGTCGAGAGGGGCACATAACGAGTCGGCCTGATATAGGGCAGGATCGGCTGGGACGCCTCGACACCAAGCAGATCCAGGGTATTGACCACACCGATCACCCGGTCGATGCGCTCCTCATAGACGGGCAGACGCACATGGGCGCGCTCGACGGCGAAACGCATGGCCTCGCCCACGCTGACCCCCTTCTCCACCGCATTGACGTCGATCAGGGGTACCATCACCTGATGCAGGCTGGTCTCCGAAAAGTCGAAGATGCGCCGGATCATGGTCTGCTCCCTGGGCTGGATGTCCCCTTCCATCGCCGGCATCTGCACCATGCGCTCGATCTGCTCCCGCAAGCTGAAGGTGGTGTGCTCCTGACTACCCGTCAGCTTGGAGAGAAACTTCGACAGGGTGGCAAAGACGATGAGGATCGGCCAAAACAGGTAGGAACAGACCCAGAGGACATAGATCGAGTAGGGGGTGATGACGTTGGCCCGCTGCTGGAACACGCTTTTGGGCACGATCTCGCCGAACACCCAGATCAGCGGCGCCACCAGCAGGATCGCCAACCAACTGCCGTATTCCCCGAACAGGGAAATCATGAGCCCGGCGGCGACGGTCGAGTTGAGCACGATGGCGATATTGGTCCCCACCAGGGTGGTGGAGAGCAGCCACTCGGGCTTTTCGAGCATCTTCAGGGCCAGTCTCGCCCCCTTGGAGCCCTTGGCGGCCTCGTGCCGCAGTTGCATCTTATCGGCGCTGACGATGCCGATCTCGGAACCGGAGAAGAATCCCTCGGCGACCAGACACAACAACATGACCAGAAAGGTGAGAAAAATTTCCATGGATTAGGCCTCTTCTCGCTTGGCAAGGCTTGAGGTGGTGGCTTCAGTAGCGGCCTGGGCCGGTGCTAGCTCAGGTTCTTGTGTCACTGACGGCGACGACCCGGAATCACTTTGGATCTCGGCGGTCGCTGGCGTCTGCAGCGGTGCCTCAGCTTCCAGCCTCTCCTGATCGCCGATCGGCGTCACCTCCAGCTGCTGCCCCCCCGCCGGGGCCGGCTCGATCAGCACCTGGGTGATGCGGTTGTTCACCAACTGACGCACCACGAACTGCCAACTGCCCATCACCAGACTCGCCCCTTCGTCCGGCAGTTCGCCGAAGCCATCCAACAGCAGGCCGGCCAGGGTTTCCACCTGATCGGTCGGAAAGCGGCTTTCCAGCCAGGCATTGAGTTCCTCGACGGAGATGGCGGCATCGACCAGAAAACGCCCATCCCCCAGGTCCGTGACCAATGCCTGTTGCGCCACATCCGAGGGGCTGTGGATCTCGCCGAACAGACATTCCAGCAGATCCTCCATGGTGACCAGACCGGTTACACCGCCGTATTCGTCGACGGTGAGGGCAAAGGACAACTTACGCTGGCGGAAGACATGAAAGAGTTCCGCCGCCGCTTTGGATTCGGGGAAGAAATGCGCCTCGCGCAACAGCTTGCGCAGACCCTGGGGATCGCGCTCGAGTTTGGCCAGATCGGCCCCCAGCAGATCCCTGGTATGCAAGACCCCGACGATGGTGTCCCGATGCCCTTTGTATACGGGATAGCGGGAGTGCTGGGTGCGTTTGATCTCGGCGATGATATCCCGCGGGGTCATCTCGATGGCGAGGAAATGGATGTCTGAGCGGCGGGTCATGATGTCTTCCAGCGTCTTGTCACCGAACTCGAAAACCTGGTCGATGAGTTCCGCCTCCTTATGGTCCAGTGTGCCCTCGCCCACCGCCTCCCGGGCCAGGGTGCGCACCATGTCTTCGGTCACGAGGTTACCCTTGGAGCGCTCCTTGCCCACGATCAGGGTGATAAAGAAATCGGCGACGATGCGCACCACCCAACGCAAGGGACGGATGAGGCTGGCGAAGATGGCGATGAGCCGACTCTCGACCAAGGCGAAGGCTACATTATTGCGGATGGCCAGCACCTTCGGCGTGATCTCGCCGAACAGCAGCAGGATGGGCACCATGATGAAGAGATTGATCAGCTCACTCTCGGCGCCCCAGAAATGGATGATCATGGCGGCGGAGAGGGTCGAAGCCGAGACATTGACGAACTCGTTGCCGATGAGGATGGTGACGATCAGGCGCCGCGGCTCGCTGAGCAACTTCTCGATCAGCGGGAAGCGCGGATGCTTGTTGCGGCGCAACTCTTCGAGTTGCATTTGGTTGAGGGAAAAGAGGGCAACCTCGGTGCTGGAGAAAAAGCCGGAAAATCCCAGCAAGACGATAAAAACGACTAATTCCAAGATAACCATTATGTCCAAGGACAAAGCTCCACCGCTCGCCCGCCCGTTCCGGCGATCGTCATTTGAGAAAAAAAGGGGAATGGCCGCTGTGAGGGCCGCTGGGCGCCCTGGGCTTGAAGAGTGTGCCGTGGATCGGCTTGGGGTATAGGGCCAGCCGAACATATCCACCTTCGACTGGCCTTGGTACTGTGAGTTTTCATTGTTGCGGAAAAATCGCACTTATTATCCTCCATGAATTGTCAACCGCATTCAAGCCCAGGGCCATTAGCTCTCTAGCCCGTAACAAAGCTTTGGGGTAAGGTCGCGCATTCTTCGAACCAGGCCCCGCTTTACCGATCCCAGCCCCTATCTTGCCGAAACACTCCGATGAACACCGTCCGGCACAATACCCCCTGGTGGAACGGCCTTCGCCGCCGCATACCACGAGCCTCGCTGCTCAACGAAGACTCCCGAACGCGATCGAGTTTCGCCAACACTTCAACAAGGCACGATGACCCTGACGCTGGAGACTTTTCCGATCCGATGACGACCGCATCCATTCGCCAACGGGCTTACCGTCTCATTGAAACCGGACGTCTTGGTTATCCCCCAGGACGTTGGTTTGACGGTATTTTGGCCTTGATTACCCTGGTCAACGTGGCAGGAGTGATTTGGGGCACCGAGCCGGGAGTGACTTTGCGCTGGGGAGCCATCCTGGCAGGAATCGAATTGGTGGCCGTGATAGCTTTTTCCCTGGAGTATCTACTGCGGTTGTGGGTCTGCGTCGAGCATCCCCTTGGCCGTTACGCCCACCCGCTGTCGGGACGCTTGCGTTACGCCGTCACTCCCTTGGCGCTGCTCGATTTGTTGGTCATCCTGCCGGCCTATCTGGATGTATTTTTACCGATCAAAGACAGCGTGGTCGATGTCTTAACCGTGCTGCGGATCGTCAAGCTGATCCGTTTTACCTCCGCCTATGAAACCATCGCCACCGTGGTGGCCCACGAGCGCCGCACGCTGCTCGGAGCGGCCACTATTTTGCTGTGTATTCTGGTGGTGGTGGCCACCCTGGCCTATGAGTTCGAGCACGAAGGCCAGCCGGATAAATTTGGCAGTATCGCTTCGGGCATGTACTGGGCCATCGTCACTCTGACCACCGTCGGCTATGGGGACATCACCCCCCTGACTTCGGTGGGGCGGGTGCTCAGCGGCATCACCATGGTGCTCGGCATCCTTACCATGGCCCTACCCGCCGGTATCATCGCTTCGGGCTTCATCCAAGACCTGCGCCGAATCGACACGGCCGCGGCCTGGGTGGCTCTGGCGCGTGCTCAACCCTTCCGACATCTGGGAATAACCGATATCGCCCTGATCGCCGAACGCTTGATGCCGCAACGTGTCCCCGCTGGGATGATCATTACCCGGGCTGGCGAGTGGGCCCACTCGATGTTCGTGGTAACCACCGGCGAGGTGGAACTGCGCGGCGAAGGATGGACACGGGTATTGGGCAAAGGGGACGTATTCGATGTGGAAGCGATCTTGGCTCCCATCCAACGCCCCGCTACCGCTCGCGCCCTTACGGTGAGCGATCTCCTGGTGTTGGATGTCAAGCATTTCCGCGCCCTGTTACAGGCTTCCCCCAGCCTGGCCATGGCTCTACCACCTCTGCGGCGGGACCCGCCATAGTCTGGAAACCCTCGTCGAGATTGATCCGAGGGAACTGCATCGATCGCGAATGGAAATGCGACGTGAAAGCTGTTTTGCCTGACCTTTTCCAAGATGGAAAAGGGTTTACCATCCGATCCCCGCTCTTCACCCGGCCTGAGGATTCCAGATTCATGATCCCCTCCCCTGCGCAACGTCTACGCGACTTGGTTTCCGGCCCGGATTTTCTGCCGATGCCCTGTTGTTTCGATGCCTTGTCCGCCAAGCTCATCGCCGCGGCCGGGTTTCCCCTCACTTTCATGAGTGGTTTCGCCGTTTCGGCCAGTCGCCTGGCCCTGCCGGATACCGGCCTGATCTCCTATGCCGAGATGCTGGATCAGGCGCGCTCTATTTGCGCGACAGTATCTATCCCGGTGATCGGCGACGGGGATACCGGCTACGGCAACCCGATCAATGTGCGACGCACAGTGGAGGGTTATGCCCGGGCGGGTCTGGCGGGGATCATGATCGAGGATCAGCTCTCACCCAAACGCTGTGGTCATACCGGGGTCAAGGAGGTGGTGGAACGGGGGGAGGCCCTGGGGCGGATACGGGCGGCGGTGGACGCCCGGGAGGCGGGGGCGGATATCCTCATCATGGCCCGCACCGATGCCCGCTCCACCCATGGCCTGGAAGAGGCCCTGTGGCGAATGCGGGCCTTTGCCGATCTGGGGGCGGACATTCTCTTCATGGAGGCGCCCAGATCCGAGGCGGAGATGGCGGCCTTTTGCGCCGCGGTCCCCGGCCCCAAGCTGGCGAACATGCTGGAAGAAGGTCTGACGCCGGTGCTCCCACCGCAGCGTCTGGCCGAATTGGGCTACAAGATCGCCGCCTATCCCCTGACCCTCTTGAGCTGCGCGGTGCAGGCCATGATCGAGGCCCTGGAGGCACTGAAACAGGGACAATCTCCCGAACGACGCCTGCCCTTTGCCCGGCTCAAAACTCTGCTCGGCTTCGAGGAGTACGATCGGCAGCTCAACGGTTATCGCCTGCCAGCGGCTTCGACGCCATCTGGAACCGAGTAGAGGCGGCGGCCAGGCACCAAGCGGCCTTAAGAAGCTGTTTGGAAAGTCTCGTTACCAGCCTCCGCGCCTCGGGGCCAAGGTCTGTGCCTGCGATTACCGTTCTCGATAAGAGAACAATGTAGGCCTTGTTTCTTTATTTATTGCTAAAAAGAGAACAAAAATCGGGCCTTTTAGCTCGATGCCCGGGAGGCAAGGGTTTCCAAACAGCTTCCAAAGCCTATATCAGCCCCCTTTCCGCCAGGGAGACCGGCTGGCCGTCACCGACGATGAGATGGTCATGTAGCTTGACATCGATGAGCTCCAAGGCCTCGCGCAGTCTTTTGGTGACGCGGATATCGGCCTCGCTCGGCTCGGCGACGCCGGAGGGGTGGTTATGGGCGCAGATGAGTGCGGCGGCGTTGTGATGGAGGCAGCGGCGGACCACCTCCCGGGGATGGACGCTGGCGCCGTCGATGGTGCCGAAAAAGAGTTCCTCGAAGGCGATGACGCGGTTGCGGTTATCCAGGAACAGGCAGGCGAACACCTCCCCAAGGCGGTCGCGCAGCCGTGCCTTCAGATAGTGACGGGTTTCGTCCGGATTGTTCACCGCATCGACCCGGTCGAGTTCGATGCGCAGGTAGCGGCGTCCGAGTTCGAGCGCGGCCTGAATCTGGATGGCCTTGGCGGAACCGAGCCCGGGGCGGGAACAGAGTTGTTGATGATCGGCGGTCAGGAGGTTGCGCAGCCCGGAGAAATCGCTGATGAGATCCCGGGCCAGATCGACCGCGGTCTTTCCCTTCACCCCGGTACGCAAGAAGATCGCCAGCAATTCCGCATCGGATAGGGCCGCCGGGCCGCGGGAGAGGAGTTTCTCCCGCGGGCGTTCTGCCTCGGGCCAGGTGTTGATGGGCATGAGGGACTCCCTTCGCTTGATTCATCGAATGGCCCCTAGAGTAGACGAGCGGGTAAGCGGCGGTCCAGCCGCCTGCCTGAGCCTCCAGCTACCTCCGGCGTTCGGGTTGTGTAGGATATAGCTGCAGAATCGAGTGTCGTCGCCCCGCTACCACTGAGATCCGGATACCCGAGGGTGGTCTATGCCAGCGAATCTCACCCCTGAGTACAAAGCCGCCGAAGCCTCCTATCGCCAAGCCAGGGAACCCAAGGAACGCCTGGAATGGCTGCGGGAGATGCTCCGCACCATGCCCAAGCACAAGGGAACCGATCATCTCCAGGCGGAGGTGAAAACCCGCATCAAGGAATTGACCGAGCAACTGGCGAGCGGCAAGAAGGGCGGCGCCCGGAGCGCCGAAAACACCAGCATTCATCCCGAAGGCGCGGCCCAGATTCTCCTACTCGGGCCGCCGAACAGCGGCAAATCGACCCTGCATGCCCGTCTGACCGGCTCGAATGCCGCCGTCGGTCCCTACCCCTTCACCACTCAGCTCCCCCAGGCCGGGATGCTGGAGTACGCCGATATCCACTTCCAACTCCTGGATATGCCGCCCCTGTCGCCCGAACATCCGATTCCCTGGCTCGCCAACAGCCTGCAACAGGCGGACGCCTGCCTGCTGGTGGTGGACCTGGGCGACCCCGAGTGCGTCGATCAACTCGCCTGGATCCACCGCCTGTTGGCGGAGAAGCGGGTCACCCTGCTGGCCGAATGGCCGCGGGGCCTCGGTCCGGAACGGGAGGATGAACTCGGGGATCCCTTCAGCCTCCGCCTGCCGACCCTGTTGCTGGTAAACAAGACGGATACCCTCCCCCAGGTGGACGAAGAACTGTCGGTGCTGCGGGAACTCACCGGCCTGAGCTATCCGGCGCTGCGGCTCTCGTCGCTCCGGGGCGACGGACTCGATCAACTCGGCCCCTGGTTGTTCGAGCAGCTCGGGGTGGTGCGGGTCTACACCAAGGTGCCGGGCCAGCCACCGGACATGGGGCGTCCATTCACCCTGCGCCGGGGACAACGGGTGGAAGACGTGGCCCGCATGGTGCATCGGGATCTGGTACATTCGCTTAGATATGCCCGTGTTTGGGGTGGCGGCCAGTTCAACGGACAACAGGTCGGGCGGGAGCATCAGGTAAGCGATGGCGAGATCCTGGAACTCCATACTTAGCCTTGGGTACAATCAGTGCCACATCAGGTTTTTGCGGCCACAGCATGACCGGAATCACACCCAAAAGCTCCTTCTACATCACCCCCGAGGGTTTCATCTCCCTACAGCAGGAAAGCGAACAGCTATGGCGCCGCCGGGGCCAGGTCACCCTGGCTTTAGCCGCGGCCGCGGCCGAGGGGGACCGTTCGGAGAACGCCGAATATATCTACCGCAAGAAAGAGTTGCGCGAGATCGACCGACGTATCCGTTATCTGCAGAAACGCATCCCCGATCTGCGGGTGGTGCGGGAACCGCCCCAGGATCGCAACCGGGTATTCTTCGGCGCCTGGGTCACCTTGGAGGATGAAGCGGGGAACGAGGTAAGGTACCGCATCGTGGGACCGGATGAATTCGACTCCGCCAAGGGCTGGATCAGCCTGGATTCCCCCCTGGCCCAGGCCGTGTTGCGCAAGACCCTGGATGAGGAGATCCAGGTGCATACCCCGAAAGGGAAGCTCAGCTACTGGATTACCGCCATCGGTTACGATCAGCCCGCCCCCAACCCCGGAGGCGATTGAAGGCGATCAGCCCCCGACGGAAGACGACGCCAGAAACCCCTGTAGCGCCTCCAGAAAGCCTTCCGTCTGATCCGAGTAGACCCAATGCCCGGCCCCGGCGATGGGGCGCATCCGGGCCAGGGGAAAGAGGCGTAGGATCTGCGGCATCTGAGCCTGGCCGACATAGTCCGAGGCCGTCCCGTAGATAAAGAGACTGGGCCCCGGGAATTCCCGCCCCGAGGACGGCGGAGGAAAGCCGAAGACTTCCTCCAGACGGGACAGCAGCCCCTCGCGATTGAAGCGCCAGCCCCAACGCCCCTGCTCCAGCACCAGGTTTTGCAGCAGATACTGACGCAGACGCTGATTGCGCAGGAATGTCCCCATGAGGGCATCGGCCTCGGCCCGGGACTCCACCGGCGTCGCTTCCACCGCCAGCACCGCCTTGATCACATTCTCGAAGCGATGAGGATAGGTCGCCGGCGCCATGTCCACCGAGACCAGGCGGCTCACCCGCTCCGGTTGGTCCAAAGCCAACCACATGGCCACCTTGGCCCCCATGCTGTGGCCGATCAAGACCGCCTCCCGCGCATGCAGATGATCGAGCAGGGCCGATACATCGCTGGCCATCGCCTGGTAGCCGATCTCGGCGGCGTGGGGGGAACGTCCGTGGTTTCTCAGATCCGGCACCACCACCCAATATTTCGACTCCAGCCGCCGGGCGATACTGTGCCAGTTGGCGCAGGAGCCGAGGAAGCCGTGCAGAAAGATCAAGGGCGGTTTCCCCAGCTCGGGCGACCCATAAGAACGATGATAGAGCGAGACCGATGGCACCCTTTCCCCCTTCAAACCATGTTGAGAGTAGGGGCGAATGGTTATTCGCCCTACAAGCGTTCAAACCCTGGCCGGAGTAGGGGCGAATGGTTATTCGCCCTACAAGCGTTCAAACCCTGGCTGGATTGATATGTCGTTACCCGGCTCCAGGTCAAGCCCCAAGGCCCGGCCGGCGACCGGAGTCTTCGGCGGAATCGCTGAAATCACTCATGGATGCCAGAGGATTGGCGTCAGATCGGGGCTGACTCTGGAGCTATACTTTTCGTCTCCACACACCCGAACCAAAGAGAGACATCGATGCAAAAACGTCGCGAATTCCTTACCACCACCCTGGCGCTCGGTATCGGCGCCGCCCTTGGCCCAGGTCGCGAGGCGATCGCCGCCTCGGCTTCCTACCCGACCAACCTCCTCTTCACCGCCAAGGAGCCGGGGATCTGGGAGGCCAAGGCCCCTGGCCATGTTCCCCAGGTGAGCCGCGCCGGAGACAAGGTAAGCATCTTCACCAAACATGAGATGACCCCGGAACACTTCATCGTCCGCCATACCCTGGTGGCGGAGGACGGCAAGGTGATCGGCGGCAAGACCTTCCAACCCACCGACGCCGAAGCCCGCTCGGAATACAGCCTCCCCGCCGGTTTCAAGGGCAAGGTCTACGCCACCAGCTTCTGCAACAAACACGATCTCTGGATCAGCGAACTCAGCGTCTGAGTCACGACCCTCTAGGGACGGGATCCATTTCCCGTCCCGCAGGCTGGATCCCTCGGACCTTCCCAGTTCGTAGGATGTAATGAACGCAACGGGAGAAGCCTTCACGGCTGGCCTATCCGCCTCTCGGCGCCCCCGGACCTGGGCGTTTTGGTCGGATTTTTCGTTCTCTTTTGGAGAACAATGCTCGCTATATAGACGGATTGTTCTCCAATAAAGAACGCTAAAGGGCCATTTTCGGTCAATGCCCGGAACAACCGAGCGCGATACCCATTCCCGATACGTCTCTCTCAGTTCTGCCGCCCGCGCCCGCCAAGCTCCACGGCCCCGGG
>WBZP01004897.1_pt1 | contig 13785 bp, 9 predicted proteins | sample 5204301 | NCBI WGS metagenome assembly WBZP01 (sample SAMN12412401, study PRJNA552823) | activated sludge metagenome | isolation source: activated sludge from nitrification reactor of wastewater treatment plant... | place: USA: Pennsylvania | collected 2017 | reverse complement strand
CGTTGAATCGCCGGATCTGCCGTCGTGCCTTCTTGCTGGGGCGGCCGTGCAGATCGCTGCCGGGCGTGGGGGCGAGCCGTTTGAATTCCTTTGCGGCGATGCGGTGTGTGGCGCTCTCCGCCGTTTCGGCATAGAGTAGCTGCGCCTCGCTGGCCGGACGACGCTGATCGTTCAAGCCGCAAACCTCGATCGACCACAGCGTGTCGCCAGCCGTAATATCGAGTGTGTCGCCAATGCGCAGTTCGCGTGCCGGTTTGACACCGGTTCCGTTGAGTTTGATGTGACCGGAATGAATCGCTTCCGTGGCCAATGAGCGCGTCTTGTAGAAGCGCGCCGCCCACAGCCATTTGTCGATCCTCAGGCTTGAGGGCGGCAGCTTTTCAGGCGCAGACATGGCGTTGGGAGCCCAAATTCACCAGGTATCAGGCATTACCGATCGGCCTTTGCCCGTGGGCGTGAGGCGATCAAGATAAACATAGATCACTGGCGTCAGGTATAGCGTGAGGAACTGCGAAAGCAGCAGACCGCCGACGACAGCCAGGCCCAGCGGTCGACGCACGTCGGCACCGGCGCCGAAGCCGATGGCAATGGGCAGCGTGCCAACCAGCGCGGCCATGGTCGTCATCATGATCGGACGGAAGCGGATCAGGCAGGCATTGAATATCGCCTCATTTGCTGGCAGTTGCGAGCTGCGCTGCTGGTCGAGGGCGAAGTCGATCATCATGATGGCGTTTTTCTTGACAATGCCGATCAGCATGATGATGCCGACAAAAGCATAGAGGCTGAGGTCAACGCGGAAGATCAGCAGGGTGATCAGCGCACCAAGTGCGGCAGAAGGCAGTCCGGAGAGGATGGTGAGCGGATGAATGAAGCTCTCATACAGAATGCCGAGGACGAGGTAGACGACCAGGATGGCGATCAGCAGCAAAATTCCCAGCCCCTGCAAGGACGCCTGAAAAGCCTGCGCAGTACCTTGTAGACTGGTGTTGAGTGATGCCGGAATGCGCAGTTCCTGTTCGAGCGACTTGATCCGTTTGACGGCGTCGCCCAGCGAAACACCGGGCAAAAGGTTGAAGGACAGGGTGACGGACGGCAGTTGCCCCTGGTGATTGACCGTGAGGGCCTGCGTCTTGCGATTGATGCGCGTGACGGTATCGAGCGGGATCAGCTTGCCGCTCGATGCGCGGACGTGTAGGCGAGAGAGCATCGACGGGTCATTCTGGAACTCGGGTGCGACTTCGAGAATGACCTGATACTGGTTGGCGGTACCATAAATGGTTGAAATCTGCCGCGAACTGAAGGCGCTCTGAAGGGCATCCTCGACCTGGCTGAAACTCAGACCCAGCGTGGTGATCTTGTCGCGATCGACATCAAGCGCAACGACCGGGCTATGGTTGTTGAGGTTGCTGGTCACGTCGACGAAACCAGGCAACTGACGAATCCGGCCCAGTAAAGTGTCCGTCCATTGATAAAGTTCGGGTAGATCGGTGCTTTGCAGCGTGTATTGATACTGCGCCGCCGTAATTTGGCCACCGATGCGGATGACCGGCGGGTTCTGCATGTAGACCTTGATTCCCGGAACGGATGCGAGCCGTGGGCGCAGTCGCTCGATCAGCTCGTCCGGCGAAAGCGTACGTTCGCTGCTCGGCTTGAGAATCATGAAAATGGTGCCGGTGTTGGACGTTGGCCGGATACCGCCGCCGCCGATCGAGGACATGAAGGACTGGATATTCGGATCTTCGGCTACGAGCGCCGCGATGGCGCGCTGATGCTCGACCATTGAAGCGAACGAAGCGTCCTGCGCGCCTTCGGTAAAGGCGATGATTCGCCCACTGTCGCCGCTGGGAATGAAATCCTTCGGTACCACGGTGAACAATAGAGCGCTCATACCAAGCGTGGCCACAAATCCGACCATAACCCACCGCGGATGCGCCACGGTCAGGCGCAACGATTTTTCGTAGCCGACCAGCAGGGCAGCAAAAAAACGCTCGAAGGCCTGGAACAATCGGCCGTGCTCCGCAGTTCGGGACTGTCTCAGATAACGGCTGCACAACATGGGTGTGAGGGTAAGCGACACAACGCCGGAGACGAGAATGGCGGCACAGATGGTGACGGCGAATTCGTGCAACAGGCGCCCGACGATGCCTCCCATGAAAAGCACCGGAATGAACACGGCGACCAGGGAAAGCGTCATCGAAATGATGGTAAAGCCGATTTCACGGGAGCCTTTGATGGCGGCGCTCAAGGGCGAGACCCCCTGCTCGATGTGGCGGACGATGTTTTCAAGCATGACTATCGCGTCGTCGACGACAAAACCGACCGATAGCGTCAGCGCCAGCAGCGAGAGGTTGTCGATGCTGAAGCCGAGCACGTACATCACGGCGAAGGTGCCGATGACCGATATGGGCAAAGCCAGCGCCGGGATAATGGTCGCGGAGAGGTTGCGCAGGAAGATCAGGATCACCAGGATCACCAGCAGGCCGGCAAGGATAAGGGTGAACTGGACATCGTCGATGGCTTCACGGATCGAGATGCTGCGATCATAAAGCGTGTTCATGCTGATCGCCGCCGGCAACTTGGCCTGGAAACTTGGCAAAATGCGCTTGATCGAGTCGACGGTCTCGATGGTGTTGGCGCCAGGCTGGCGCTGGATAGCGAGGACAATGGCGCGCTTGTCAACGTTCCAGCTGGCGAGGCGCTGATTCTCCACACTGTCGATCGGCGTGGCGATGTCATCGAGGCGGATGGGTGCGCCATTGCGCCAGGCAACGATTAAGGGACGGTAGGCGGCGGCATTGGCCAGCTGCCCGTTGTCCTTGATGGAAAAGGTGCGTCGTTCGCCGTCGATGAGGCCGACGGGCTGATTGACGTTGGCTTGTGCTACGGCCTGGTGGAGTTCATCGATACCCAGACCGCGTGCGGCGAGCTGGTCGGGGTTGGCCTGGATCCGTACGGCAAATTTTTGCGAGCCGTAGATCAATACCTGGGCAACGCCGCTGATGGTGGAAAGGCGCTGGGCCAGCTGTGTTTCGGCGTATTCGTTGACCAAAGGCAGCGGGAGCGTCGGCGAGGACAGGGCAATGTAGAAGATGGGCGAATCGGCCGGGTTGACCTTGCGGAATGACGGTGGCGCCGGCATATTCGGTGGCAGTTTGCGCAGCGCGGCGGAAATGGCGGACTGGACGTCCTGGGCGGCGGCGTCGATATTGCGATCAAGGGTGAACTGGAGGGTGATCGAGGTGCTGCCCTGAGCGCTGGTCGAATTCATCGAGTCGAGGCCGGCGATGGTCGAGAACTGGCCTTCAAGCGGTGTGGCGACAGCGGCGGCCATCGTTTCAGGCGATGCGCCGGGCAGTGCGGCAGTGACCGAGATGGTCGGAAAATCGACATTGGGCAGTTCGGAGACCGGCAGAGCGCGGTAGGCGATGATTCCGAAGATGACGAATGCGGCCATCAGCAGCGTGGTCATGACCGGGCGGCGAATACAGAGCTCGGGAAGATTCACGCGGCAGCCAACCTAAGGGTTTGCCGGTTTGTCAGGCGCTTTGGCCGCATCGGGGACATCGGACGCATCGGCTTTCTTGACGATGACCCTGGCGCCGGGTGTCAAGCGTAACTGGCCGTCGGTAACGACCGTCTCGCCGACATGCAGGCCGTTGCCGATCGCTGTCATGTTCCCGTCCGAAGCAGTGGTTTCGACCGGGCGCACATCGACACGGCCGTCATTCTTGACGACAAAAACAAACTGGCCGGTGGCGCCCTGCTGGACTGCTTCGTCGGGTACTGCTACGGCTTTCGCCAATGTCTGGAGGAGCAGCGTGACATTGAGAAACTGCCCCGGAGTGAGCCGCTCATCGTCGTTGGGCAGCTCGGCCTTCATCAGGATGGTGCCGGTTGCACTATCGACCGCATTGTCGAGAAAGCGCAGCTTGGCGCCGAAGCGTTGCGATTTGTCCTGCGGCAGACTGACCTCAACTTTCATGTCACCGAGGTTTCCGGTGACGGAACCCGGTGCAGTTTTCAAACGCGGGAGAAATTTCTCCGGCACCGAGAAGCTGACAAGCAGGGGACGCACGCGATTGACGACGGCCAGCGGCGTGTCGTTGATCTTGACCGATGAACCGGCAAATACCAAGCGGGCGCCGACCACGCCGTCAAACGGAGCGCGAATGGCGGCATAGGAGAGTTGTAAACGCGCCATTTCCGCTGCAGCCTTGCTGGCACGGAGATTGGCTGCTGCTGCCGATTCGTTGGTGCGGGTTTCGTTGACCTTCTCTGCGGAGACGAAGTTTCGGTCTTTGAGCGCCAGGTAGCGAGCCGTATCGGAGCGCGTTTTGGCGGCCAGAGATTCGTCGCGGGCGACTGCGGCCTGAGCCTGCCTGAGCCGGGCTGAAAAATCGGCGGGGTCGAGCCGAATCAATAGATCGCCCCGCTTGACGTGCTGACCTTCGGTAAAAAATACTTCGGCAACCTGCCCATCGACGCGTGATTTCAAGATAACGCTGGCGAAGGCTTCGGCACGGCCTACGACCTGCAAACTGACCGGAATGTCCCGCTCGGTGGCCTGGGCCGCGGTGACCGGAACCGGGGGTGCTGCCAGTTTCTTTTCAGAAGCGCTATCGGAGCACGCCGCCAGAACGTACGTGCCCGCGAGTATCAAAGCGATAGGAAAGAAATTCACGGCAGCATGGTTTCGTGAGCGAAAAGCTCTTCTACAGTCTCACGTTGGCGTATCAGATGGACTTGCGCGCCATCAACCATCACTTCGGCCGCACGCGGTCGGGTATTGTAGTTCGAACTCATGGTCATGCCATAGGCGCCGGCGGACATGACGGCAAGCAGGTCGCCGGGTTCGATCGCCAGTGGGCGGCCACGGCCGAGGAAATCGCCCGACTCGCATATCGGGCCGACGATGTCCCAATTGCTGGGGGCGTCATGGCGCGGCGATACCGGGACGATGTCATGCCAGGCGTCGTAGAGCGCTGGTCTGGACAGATCGTTCATGGCGGCGTCGACGATGGCGAAATTCTTTGCCTCGCCCGGCTTGAGGTATTCAACCCGGGTGAGCAGAACGCCGGCATTGCCGACCAGACGACGTCCGGGTTCGAGCAGTATCTTGAGTTGTCGATCCCTGAGTTCATGCAGCAGCGGTTGCAGGTAGTCCTTGACGGTAGGCACCTCTTCGTCCCGGTAACGAATGCCGAGGCCGCCACCGAGGTCGATATGGTGCAATGGAATATCAACGGCGGCAAGCTGGTCTATGAGGAGCAAGAGTTTGTCAAGTGCTTCGGCAAAAGGCGCGGGGTCGAGCAACTGTGAGCCGATATGGCAGTCGATGCCGGTGATTTCGAGGTTCGGCAGGCGGGCAGCGTGCTGGTAAATGGTCAGCGCATCTTCATAGGCGACGCCAAACTTGTTTTCCCTCAGGCCGGTTGAGATATAAGGATGGGTTTTCGCATCGACATCCGGATTGACGCGCAGGCTGACGGGCGCCCTTTTGCCAAGTCGGGTAGCCACTTCATTGAGGCGCTCGAGTTCGGGAACTGATTCGACATTAAAGCAGAGGATGCCGGTGTCAAGCGCAAAGACCATTTCGGCGACGGACTTGCCCACGCCTGAAAAAACAATTTTCTTGGGGTCGGCGCCGGCGGCAAGTGCACGTTTCAGTTCGCCGAGGGAGACAATGTCGAAACCGGCGCCAAGACGGGCGAATACGTTCAGTACAGCCAAATTGGAATTGGCTTTGAGCGCGTAGCACAGCAGGGAATCGATACCGGTCAATTCTTGCTGGAACTCATTGAGCGCAGATTCGAGCGCAGCGCGGGAATAGACATAGCACGGCGTGCCAAAGCGCGACGCGATGTCGGAAAGGGGAACCGATTCGGCCAGGAGTTGGCCGTCGTTCAGGGCGAATGCGTTCATCGGGCGGGTTCTTGCGCCGTGTTAAGATCAGCGGCGGCGGGTGACGCCGGCCCTGGAACGCTGGCTGGGGCTGCCGGGGGTTTGGTTTGCGGCGGCGGAAGGTAAAGTGCACCTCGCGTGCCACACCCTTCAAGAGAGACCAAGGCCAGCAGTACGATGAGCGAGAGATATCGTTGCATGAAGGAATGACCGCAAATGGAAAATGGTAGCACAGATGAATGAAAGCGAATTCAATAAGCTTGCCGATGCGGCGCTGACGCAAATCGAGTCCGCGCTGGAGGCCAGTGGGGCCGACCTCGATTTTGCCATGGTCAGCGCGGGTGTGCTCGAAGTCGAGTTTGCCGATGGCAGCAAGATGGTCGTCAATCGCCATGGGGCGGCCCAGGAGATATGGGTAGCGGCACGCTCCGGAGGCTTTCACTTTCGATGGGACGGTGAGCGCTGGCGAGATACGCGCGACGGGACCGAACTGATGGCTGCGCTGACGGCACTGGCGTCAAAACAGGCTGGCGAGCCCGTTCGACTGGATTGATCGGGCCGATCAATCGGTCGGCGTGATCGTTGGGTCTTGTGGTGGTTCCGGTTCGATCACCGGTGGTACGTTTTCTTTGTAGAAGAATTCCCTGGCCGGGCCTTTCCCCGGGTTTTCCATGTCGAGTGCAACCAGTCCATCGGGTTGAGACATGACGGATTCAGGCACGTCCTTGAGCGCTTTGGCCATATAGCCGATCCAGGTTGGCAGGGCTGCCGAGCCGCCGGTCTCGCCCCGGCCCAGACTCTTGGGCTGGTCAAAACCGATCCATGAACAGCCGACCACTGTTTGTTGATAGCCGCAAAACCAGGCATCGACGTATTCGTTGGTCGTGCCGGTCTTGCCGGCCAGATCGCGGCGCTTGAGTGTCGCCGAAGCGCGTGCCCCTGTACCGTAAATGGTGACATCGTGAAGCATGCTATTCATGAGGTAGGCATTGCGCGGGTCGATGGCTCGCAACGACTCGTCACCGGCGGTGATAGGCTGTGCTTCGGCGAGTACCTGGCCCTTGTCATCCTGAATATCGCGGACGACGAACGGCTGGATCCGGTAACCGCCGTTGGCGAAAATGGAATAAGCGGCAACCATCTGCCAGGGCGTGACGGCGCCAGCACCAAGTGCCATGGTCAGATAGGGTGGGTGCTTGTCGGCATCGAAGCCAAATCGCGTCACGTAGTCTTGTATGTAATTGACTCCGCTGGCCTGGAGAAGGCGGATCGAGACCATGTTCTTCGATTTGGCCAGGGCCGTACGCATCCGCATCGGCCCCTCATACTTGCCATCGTAATTTTTTGGCTCCCAGGCCTGGCTACCGGTAACCGAAGCGGGGATGCTGATCGGCGCGTCTTCGATGATGGACGCCGGGGTAAAGCCTTTTTCCAGTGCGCCGGAATAGATAAAGGGCTTGAAACTTGATCCCGGCTGACGCCAGGCCTGAGTGGCATGGTTAAATTTATTGCGGCTAAAGTCAAAACCACCCACTAGGGCACGTATGGCCCCGTTTTTTGGGTCGGTAGACAAGAAGGCGGCTTCAACCTCCGGCATCTGTGCGATGCGCCAATTGTTGTTGTCATCCATCTGGACGCGGATGACGGCGCCGCGCCGAATTCGTTTGTTCGGAGGCGACTTGTCGTCCATCATGCGAAGCGCAAACTTAAGACCGTCGCCACTGAGCGTGACGATCTCGCCGCCGCGTCGGTAGGCCCGAATCTGCTTGGCATCGGCTTGTAGAACCACGGCCGGATGCAAATCTTCGGAATCGTGAAAGTCCTGGAGCATCTCATCCAGGGCCTCGTCCTGTTCGGACTTGATATCCGACATGTCAAGGAAGGCCTCGGCACCCCGGTAACCATGGCGACGGTCATAATCGAGAACACCACGCCGCAAACTGTGGTACGCCGCTTCCTGGTCGCTCTTGAGGATCGTCGTATAAACCCTCAGTCCCCGGGAATAGACGTCTTCCGGGAAACGCTCGGCCGCCAACTGTCGCGCCATCTCGGCGACAAATTCGGCGTGTACGGGGTATTCGTATGTGTCGCGCTTGACGACCAGGGCTTGTTTCAAGGCCGCATCGTGCTGCTTGGGATTGATGAAACCCAGTTCGAGCATGCGGCGCAGCACATATTGCTGTCGCAAACGGGCGCGCTTGGGGTTGACCACCGGGTTGAACGCCGAAGGTGCTTTTGGCAGGCCGGCCAGCATGGCCGCTTCAGCTGTGGTCAGATTCTTCAGCGGTTTGCCGTAGTAAATCTGGGCGGCAGCGCCAAACCCATAAGCGCGCTGTCCAAGATAGATTTGATTGATATACAGCTCGAAAATCTGATCCTTGCTCAGGTTGTTTTCAATCTTGAAGGAAAGCAAGGCTTCGTAAAGTTTGCGCGTATAGGTTTTTTCAGATGAAAGGAAGAAATTCTTGGCAACCTGCTGTGTAATGGTCGAGGCGCCCTGACGTTTGCTCCCGCCCGTCAGATTGCTCAAAGCAGCGCGAATGACCCCCAGTACATCAACGCCGTTATGTTGGTAGAAGCGTTCGTCTTCTGCGGCCAGAATGGCCTGTTTCATCACGTCAGGGACGTCCTGGAATCGAACGACATCGCGGTGTTCTTCTCCGAACTCGCCAATCAGTTGACCTTCCGCCGTATAGACGCGCAAGGGTATCTTCGGCCGATAATCCGTCAGTATTTCAAGCGAAGGCAGGTTTGGATAAGTCAGGATCAGAACCACGGCCGCCATGGCGATGGCCATTGCAGCGAGTCCGGCCAGGAACAGGACAGGATAAAAAATCCAGCGGGAAGCGTTGGGCAAGGTCGAGTCGCCAAGTGAAGACATACGGCGACATTATAAACGTTGCCTTGAAGACTGTGACAGCGAGCAAAAATACGAATAAAAAAATGGCTTTACATGCCGGATACTTGTTGCTAGCATCTAAAGTAGATTATCTGTAAACACGCTAACTACAAATTATTCAAGGGTTTTTTCGGCGGGGGTGGCGATTTGCAACTCGATCTATCAATCATAAATCCTAAGGCACGCTCGCTAATCGGCCTCGACATTAGTTCATCGGCAGTCAAGATGGTTGAACTGGCGAGCGATAGCAAGGGCGGGTATCGCGTCGAGCGGTATACGATTGAAGTATTGCCTAGGGATGCTGTCTCAGATGGCAATATCGTCAATCTGGAGGCGGCTGCCGAAACGGTCCGGCGAGCCTGGAAGAAACTGGCGACTTCGACTAGACAGGTTGCCATCGCGCTTCCGGCTTCTCATGTGATCACCAAGAAGATCATCGTGGCGGCAGGTCAACGCGAGGAGGAACTTGAGGTCCAAGTCGAATCCGAAGCCAACCAGTACATCCCATTCGCTCTGGAAGAGGTCAACCTCGACTTTCAGGTTGTCGGGCCGGCGCCTTCCTCGCCCGATGAAATCGAGGTTCTGATTGCCGCGTCACGCAAGGAAAAGGTTGAGGATCGGGTTGCCGTTGCGGAATCCGCCGGATTGAAACCGGTAGTTATGGATGTCGAATCCTACGCCGTGCTTTCGGCCTTTGAATTGATTGAAAAGCAACTCCCCGACGGGGGTCAGGGCAAGATCATAGCCTTGGTCGACGTTGGGGCCAATGTGATGAATCTGACCGTGCTGCGAAACGGCCAACAGCTTTATGTGCGCGAGCAGGCCTTTGGCGGAAATCAACTGACGCAGGATATTGCCCGTCTTTTTGGCATGAATTTCGAAGAGGCCGAGGCTGAGAAGCGTCGGAACAACCTGCCGGACAATTACGAAGCCGAGCTTCTTCAACCCTTTGTCGAAAGCATGGCGTTGGAAGTTTCGCGCGCTTTGCAGTTTTTCTTTACGTCCACCCAGTTCAATCAGATAGATCATATTGTCCTTGCCGGCGGCTGTGCCGTTTTGCCAGGGGCAGACGAAGTCATCGCCTCACGGACCCAAATCAATACCATCATTGCCAACCCTTTTGCTGACATGGTGCTGTCCGAACGGGTGCGCGCCAAGAGCCTGCTCGTGGATGCTTCGTCGTTGATGGCCGCGTGCGGCCTTGCTCTGCGGAGGTTTGACGAATGATACGCATCAATCTTCTTCCCCATCGCGAAGAAAAGCGAAAGGCCAGACGACAACAGTTTTACGGGCTGCTGGGTTTGGTTGCTGCGCTTGCCGGTGTGATCGTCTTTCTCGTCTATTCGATCATTGGGGGCTATATATCAACGCAGGAAGCAAAAAACGACTTCCTGAGCAAAGAGATCGCCGATCTCGACAAGAAGATTGACGAGATCAAACGCCTTAAAGAGCAAACACAGGCTTTGCTGGCGCGCAAGCAAATCATCGAGTCTTTGCAGCGCGACCGGGCTGAGGCGGTGCGTTTGTTAAGCGAGCTAGTCAAACAAATGCCGGAAGGCGTCTATGTGCGCTCAATCAAACAGGAAGGCGTCAAGATTTCGCTGGCCGGCTATGCGCAGTCGAGTGCGCGTGTGTCAACTTTGATGCGGAATATCGAGGCTTCTCCTTGGCTGGAAAAGCCGCAGCTCATCGAAATCAAGGCGGCGACGGTTGACAAGCGACGTCTCAACGAATTCAGTTTGAACGCTGCGCTTAAACGCGCTCCCGTTGAGGATGGAGGCAAGAAGAAATGAAATCACCCTCCATGGCAAAAATTGACCTCAAGGCGTTTCTTGACGATTTCCGGAATCTCAATCCGAAAGACGTAGGGGCTTGGCCGCTCGCGCCACGCGTGGCTGTTCTACTTAGTCTTTTTGCTGCGGCTTTGGTCGCGGGTTGGTGGATTGTCTGGAACGATCAGTTGGACACGCTCGATGCTCGTCAACGGCAGGAGTTGAAACTCAGGGATGAGTTCATTTCCAAGAAGAAGCAGGCCGTTAACCTTGATTTGTACCTCCAGCAATTGAGCGAGATTGACCGTTCATTTGGGGCGTTGTTGAAACAACTGCCCAACAAGTCAGAAGTTGAATCCCTACTGATCGAAATAAACCAGTCGGGCATGGGCAGAGGGTTGCAATTCGAACTGTTCAAGCCCGGGCAGGAAATCAGCAAGGATTTCTATGCCGAGCTGCCCATCAATGTGCGGCTCACCGGGAGTTACCACGATTTTGGCGCCTTTGCTGGAGATATCGGCAGGCTGTCGAGAATCGTAACCTTGAACAATATTTCCATTACTACCAATCCACAGGCTAAAGACGGGAGTTTGGTCATGGATGCTGTGACAAAGACCTTCCGCTATCTCGATGAAGAAGAATTAGCCGCCAAAAAGAAGGCGGCTCAAGCCGCCAAGGGTGGAAAGAAATGAGAACAATTGCCGTCGCACTGGCGAGCGTAGCCTTGGTGGCTTGCTCCGGTGGGGATAATGAGGACTTGCGTCAGTGGATGAACGAAGTATCCAAGGATGTCAAAGGTAACATTCCGCCGCTGCCACAGGTCAAGCCCTACGAGCCGGTGGCTTATGATGCGGGAAACCTCATTGACCCTTTCAAGCCGGCCAAGATCGGCCCCGAACAGCGTAAAGGCGGTGGAGGCGGGTTGCAGCCGGATATGGACCGACCACGCGAGCCGTTGGAGTCTTATCCGCTGGAGTCGCTGAAATACGTCGGTGTGATGAGTAGAAAGAAAGTTTCGTTTGCCATCATCCTGGTTGATGGCGCGTTGTATCAGGTGAGGGTTGGGAACTATATGGGGCAGAATTTTGGGGTGATCACCAAGATTACGGATTCAGAGTTGACGCTGAAGGAACTCATTCAGGATTCAGCCGGGGATTGGGTTGAAAGGGAGAGTTCGCTTTTGCTGCAGGGACAGGAGGGAATAAAGTGAAACAAATCAAAAGTTACCTGCTCAGCTTTATTGGCGGGCTCTTGCTGGCGGTGGCCTCGGTCAATGCCCAGGAAATCAAGCCGAATTCAATCGAATCGATGACCGTTGCTCAGCAAGGCGGCGTTCTGAATGTGAAGCTGGTATTCAAGGAACCGTTGACCGCGTTGCCGCCAGGCTTCAGCGTCGCCAAGCCAGCGCGTATAGCACTCGATTTTGCAAATACGACCAATGGTCTGGGTAAGAATAGCCAAACATTTAACGAGGGTGACCTGAAAAGCGCGAACATCGTACAGGCGGAAGATCGCACACGTTTGGTATTGAACCTCAACCAGGCCATGAGCTACGAGTCGACGATCGACGGAAACAGCCTGTTGTTGTCCTTGGTCCCCAGCGCAAAGGCGACCGGAGCGCCGGTTGTGGAGCATTTTGCCCAGTCGCAACCCGCGCAGGCAGCGAATAGCATACGGGATATCGCTTTTCGCCGCGGCAAGGACGGTGAAGCGCGGATCACCGTGGATCTCAGCGATCCGAATGCCGGAATCGACATTCGTCAGCAGGGGCAAAACCTGGTCGTTGATTTTGTCAAAGTGAGTGTTCCCGATGCCTTGCGCAAACGTCTGGATGTAACCGACTTTGCCACACCGGTTGTATCGCTGAACACCATTCAGCAAGGCGGTAATGCGCGCATGACAATTACGCCGCGTGGCTTGTGGGAACATAATGCCTACCAGACAGACAACCAATTTGTCATTGAAGTCAAGCCGGTTATCGAGAATCCGAACAAGCTGGTCCAGGGATCCCGCGGTGGCTATCAGGGCGAGAAGCTTTCGTTGAACTTCCAGAATGTCGAAGTCAGGCGCCTGTTGCAGGTCATTGGCGAGTTTACCGGAATGAATATGGTCGTCAGCGATTCGGTCGGCGGTTCGATCACGCTGATATTGAAAGATGTTCCCTGGGATCAGGCGCTCGATATCATTCTCCAGCAAAAAGGCCTCGACATGCGCAAGAATGGCAATGTCATTCTGATTGCGCCGCGCGAGGAAATTGCCACCAAGGAAAAGCTTGAATTCGAATCGAAAGCACAGATCGGCGATCTGGAACCCTTGAGGACCGAGAGCTTCCAACTGAATTACCAAAAAGCGGACGCCATTCAAAAATTGCTTACCGATGCAAGTCAACGCATGCTGTCCAAGCGAGGAAGCGCTGTGGTAGACGCGCGTACCAACATTCTCTTTGTGCAAGATACGCCGAGCCGGCTGGAAGACGTGCGGCAATTGATCGCCAAGGTCGATTTGACGGTGAAGCAGGTGATGATCGAAGCGCGGATCGTCGAGGCGGGTGATAGCTTTGCCAAGAATCTGGGGATGCGGCTTGGCTATCATGACCAGACCGGTGGGGGGGGGAGATCGCATGTCAATGTTGGCGGAAGCTTGGCCGACACCGGTTATCATACGGGGCAGGTGGTTGACGTTCCCAAGTTCCCGTTGGATTCCGATTCGGTAAACCTGCCGGCGACGCCGAGAGCAGGTACGGCTGGCGTCTTTTCCATGATCCTGTTCAATCGTACCAAGACGGTTTTTCTCAATGCCGAGATTTCCGCACTGGAAGCGGACGGTCGCGGCAAGGTCATCTCTAGCCCGCGCGTCATGACGGCCAATCAGGTTGAGGCATTGATCGAACAGGGCGTGGAAATTCCGTACCAGCAAGCGACGAGCTCGGGCGCGACCAGCGTTTCCTTCCGCAAAGCGAATCTGTCGTTGAAAGTCAAGCCACAGATTACGCCGGACGGGAAAATCACCATGACCCTGGATATCAACAAAGATACGCCCAATACGCGTTTGTCCACCGGTGCGGGCGTGGCCATCGATACCAAGCATGTGAAGACAGAGGTGCTGGTTGATAATGGCGGTACTGTGGTGATTGGGGGTATCTACACTCAGGAAACACGGGACAACACACAGCGAATCCCGTTCTTTGGCGATCTTCCTTACATCGGTTGGCTG
>WBZP01004896.1_pt1 | contig 13785 bp, 11 predicted proteins | sample 5204301 | NCBI WGS metagenome assembly WBZP01 (sample SAMN12412401, study PRJNA552823) | activated sludge metagenome | isolation source: activated sludge from nitrification reactor of wastewater treatment plant... | place: USA: Pennsylvania | collected 2017 | reverse complement strand
CGGATTCCGGCGAGGCAACGACCCCGGCCGGTGGCCAAGCCCCCACCCCGCCCAGTGGACCCGCGCCGGTGAGCACCGTGATGCTGATCGACACGCCGTACGGCAAGGTGGTCGGTGATGGTGACGGGCGAGCCCTGTACGCCTTCGTTCCCGACATGCCGGCCACCAGCGTGTGCCTCGACGAGTGCATCGCCAATTGGCCGGCCTTCGAAGGGACCCCCACCGCTGGCACGGGTGTCGATGCCGCGCTGTTCGGCAGCGTGGTGCGGTCCGACGACGGCAAGGCCCAGGTGACCTACCGGGGCTGGCCGCTGTACTACTTCGACGGTGACGGCAAGGCCGGCGACATCCTCGGGCAGGGTCTCGGCGGCAAGTGGTACGTCCTGGCTCCCAACGGCGAGGCGATCCGCACGGCGGCGCCCGCTTCCTGACCCACCCGACGAGCGGGCCGGCGTCTCTCGCCGGCCCGCTCGTTCGCGCCCGGGCCGATCACCGTCGTGGCGCCGATCAGCCGTTCCGGCCCGAGCCGGTCAGCCGGTGAACGAGGCGGTGGCCCACACCTTGCCGGTGGTGGTCACCAGGGTGAGGCCGACCGGCTGACCGTCGACGGGGAGATCCCACGCCGTGCCATCGGACGCCGACCAACTGCCGAGCGTCGTGGTCGAGCCATCGGCGAACTGGGCGACGCAGCGGTACCACGGCGCCGGCGGGGTCCCCGCCAGGGAGATCCGGACGGCAGCACGCCCAGACGAATCGGCGCCGAACGACGCGGTTCCTACCAGCTTGCGGGTCCCTGTCAGCAGCGACATCGGCTGCCCGAAGGTACCGGCTGGGGCGGCGACCGCCGATGCGCGCAACGCGCCCGACGGCGCAGCCGGCGCGGTCCGGACCATCTGCCAGGCGCCGACGCCGAGGCCCAGACCGGCGACCGCGGCGACCGCCCCCCACGGGCGGGCGCGGCGCCGGTCACGGCGCAACGACAACGGTGCGGGGTCGAGGCTCGCCAACACCCGCTCGACGAAGCCGGCGGGTGGCTCGGCCACGGGTGCCAGGCGGGTCACGTCGTCGACCACGCCGAGCAGCTGCTTGGCGGTGGCGCGGCACGCCGCGCAGGACTCCAGGTGGTCAGTGACACCGGGCTGATCCTGCGGGTCGAGGTGGCCGAGAACCATCTCGATCAGGGCGTCGTGGGGGTGCGCGTTCATCGGAGCGGCTCCTCGGCCCATGCCGACAGGTCGGCGCGCAGGCGGTGCAGGCCAAGGCGGATCCGGCTCTTCACCGTGCCGAGAGGAATGCCGTCCAACTGGGCGATCTCCTCACCGGTACATCCGCCAATGACCGCCAGGACCACCGCGCGGGCCTGGGCATCCGGCAGCAGGCGCACGCGAGCCAGCACCGCTGTGGCGTCCACCCGCGACGCAGCGGTATCGGCGGTGCTGTCGGCCGACACGGTGTCGCCGCGCAGCGACGACTCGACCATCTCGTGCAGGCGAACGGCGTCCACCGGCTGGATGCGCCGCGCCCGGATGGCGTCGATCGAGGCGTTGCGGGCGATGGTCAGGACCCAGCTCACCACGGTGCCGCGGCGCACGTCGTAGGTGGACGCGGCCCGCCAGGCACGCAGGAACGCCGTCTGGGCGACGTCCTCGGCCAGCGAACGGTCACCCACCATGTGCAGGGCCAGTCCGTATACCCGGCGCTGGAACCGCCGGACGAACGCCGCCGCGGCTTCGCCGTCGAGCACTGCCATCCCGGCGACGAGCGCGTCGTCGGACAACTCGTCATGGCGCGGCACACCCACACCATGGTCTACGTCGGTGAGCCCTCGGCGGATCACCGCGCCGCCCCGGCAGGTGCTCGATCCGCTCAGTAGCGGTAGTGCTCGGCCTTGTACGGCCCGGCCGGATCGACCCCGAGGTACTCGGCCTGCTCGTCGGTCAGGCGGGTGAGCTTGACCCCCAGTGCGTCGAGATGCAGCCGGGCAACCTTCTCGTCCAGCTTCTTGGGAAGCACGTACACACCCGTCGGGTAGGACTGGGTGTTTCCGAACAACTCCATCTGGGCGATCACCTGGTTGCTGAACGAGCAGCTCATCACGAAGCTCGGGTGGCCGGTGGCGCAGCCGAGGTTCACCAGCCGGCCCTCGGCCAGCACGATCACCGAGTGTCCGTCGTCGAAGGTCCACAGATCCGTCCCCGGCTTGAGCTGGTCACGCGTCGCGCCGCTGCGGGCCAGGCCGGCCATGTCGATCTCGCTGTCGAAGTGGCCGATGTTGCAGACGATGGCGTTGTGCTTCATCGCCCGCATGTGCTCGGCGGTGATGATGTGGTCGTTGCCGGTGGCCGACACGAAGATGTCCGCCTGCCCGACGACGTCGCCGATCGTGGTGACCTGGTAGCCCTCCATCGCCGCCTGCAGGGCGTTGATCGGGTCCACCTCGGTGACGATGACGCGACACCCCTGGCCGCGCAGGGCCTGAGCGCAGCCCTTGCCGACATCGCCGTAGCCGGCCACGACGGCGACCTTGCCGGCCAGCATCACATCGGTCGCCCGGCAGATGGCGTCGACCAGCGAGTGGCGGCAGCCGTACAGGTTGTCGAACTTGGACTTGGTGACCGAGTCGTTGACGTTGATGGCCGGGAACAGCAGCTCGCCACGCTCGTGCATCTTGTACAGGCGCATCACGCCGGTGGTGGTCTCCTCGGTGACGCCACGCACGCCCTTGGCCAGCCGGGTCCACTTGGCGGGATCGGCCTTCATCGAGCGCTGGAGCAGACCCAGGACGATGGCGAACTCGGCGTTGGTGGCCGACGTGGGGTCGGGGACCTCGCCGGTGGCCTCGAACTCGACGCCCTTGTGCACCAGGAGCGTGGCGTCCCCGCCGTCGTCGAGGATCATGTTCGGGCCGTCGTCGCCGTCAGGTCCGGCGGGCCAGGTCATCATCTGCTCGGTGCACCACCAGTACTCCTCGAGCGTCTCGCCCTTCCAGGCAAAGACCGGGACGCCCTGGGGGTCGTCCGGGGTGCCGCTGGGGCCGACGGCAACGGCCGCCGCGGCGTGGTCCTGGGTGGAGAAGATGTTGCAGCTGGCCCAGCGCACCTCGGCGCCCAGCTCGACGAGGGTCTCGATCAGCACGGCGGTCTGGATCGTCATGTGCAGCGAGCCGCTGATGCGCGCTCCGGCCAGGGGCTTGAGCGGACCGAACTCCTTGCGCAGGGCTCGCAGTCCGGGCATCTCGTGCTCGGCGAGGTGGATCTCCTTGCGGCCAAAGGGTGCGAGGGACAGGTCGGCGACCCGGAAGTCACGGCGCGCGGTACTGGTGGCGGAAGCGGTCATACGGCGGTCGAGTCTACGGTGGGCGTCCACGCCAGCGGCCGGACGGCCCGGTGCGGGCGGCCGGGTTACTCGGTGGCGCGGGCCAGCGCGCTGAGCCGGGCGTGCTCGGCGTCGTCGGTCACCTGGGTGGCCTCGTCCACGAGCATCACCGGGATGCCGTCGTCGATCCGGTACAGCAGGCGCAACCGCGGGTTGTACAGACCGTCGGCGTCGCCGAGATAGAGCAGGGCGCCGTGGTCCTGCGGGCAGGCCAGCACGGCCAGCAGTCGTTCGTCCAGTGCCATGAGGGTCCTCCAGCGGTCAGTCGGCGGTGATCAGCGCCAGGAGCGCGGCAACGTGATCGTCGCACTGCTCACGCGATGGCGCTTCCAGGTTCAGGCGCAGCAGCGGCTCGGTGTTCGACGGGCGCAGGTTGAACCACCAGTCCCCGGCGTCCACGGTGAGCCCGTCCAGCATGTCCTGGGGGAACTGGGCGAACTCGCCCGCCACGCGACGGATCACCGCTGCCGGGTCATCCACGTGGGTGTTGATCTCACCGCTGGACGAGTACCGCTCGAACGGCTTGCGCATGACCGACAGCGGTTCACCGCTGCGAGCCATCTCGCTGAGCACCACCATGCTGGCGATCAGCCCGCTGTCGGCGCGGTAGTTGCGCAGGAAGTAGTAGTGCGCGCTGTGCTCGCCACCGAAGGCCGCGCCCGTCTCGGCCATGCGCTGCTTGATGAACGAGTGGCCCACCTTGGTGCGCACCGGCACACCGCCGTGCTCACGGATCACTTCGGGCACGGCACGCGAGCAGATCAGGTTGTGCAACACGGTGGCGCCCGGCGATGTGCGCAGGACCGCCGCGGCCAGCAGGGCTGTGGTGGTGCTGCCGCTCAGCCCACGGCCGTGCTCGTCGACGACGAAGACGCGGTCGGCGTCGCCGTCGAAGGCCAGGCCGATGTCGAACCCGCCGGCCACGACGCGGGCCTGCAGGTCACGCTGGTTGGCCGGCTGCAGCGGATCCGCCGGGTGGTTGGGGAAGGTGCCGTCGAGCTCGCCGTACATGACCTCGAGGGTGATCTGGGGCACCCGCTCGAACACCGCGGGCACCACCAACCCACCCATGCCGTTGGCGGTGTCGGCCACCACGCGCAGCGGCCGCATGTTCTCAACATCCATGAACGACAGCACGTGATCGACGAAGGGTTCCAGCAGGTTTCGTTGCGACACCATGCCGGGCGCCGCGCCGGAGGCAGGCGCCGAGCCGGAGAGCACGGACGCGGCGATCGCGCTGATCTCGTCGAGCCCGGAGTCCTGGCCCACCGGCCGAGCCCCGGACAAGCAGAACTTCACCCCGTTGTACTGGGCCGGATTGTGGGAGGCGGTGAACATCGCTCCGGGTACGTCCAGTGACCCAGCGGCGAAGTAGAGCATGTCGGTGGAGGCCAGGCCGATGTCGATCACGTCGACCCCCTGGCCGGTGACTCCACTGGCGAAGGCGTCGACGAGGCCGATTCCCGAGGGGCGCATGTCCCGGCCGACGAGCACACGCTGGGCGCCGGCGAACCGGGCGAAGCCCACCCCCAGCGCATAGGCGATGTGCTCGTTGAGCTGGTCGGGGACGGTGCCGCGGACGTCGTAGGCCTTGACGATCTGGTCGAGCACCGCAGTAGCCGCAGGAGACTGGTCGGCGGTCATCGCGGCCCGAGGCTATCGGGGTCGTCCGCCTCGGCCGCAACCGTTTCGCTGCCAGCGGTGTCGCCGGCGTGGGGCGCCGCGGGGAGCGGTTCGTCGAGGAACGCCCCGGGCGCGCCGGACTCGACGGGCCGGTCGTCGAACACCACGCCATCGGGCGGGGGTTGGGAGTCATCCGGTGGGGGTTCGGACCACACGTCCGCCAGCGCAGGGGCGGTCACGTGGTGCGGGTCGAGTGGCGCAGTTCCGGCGCTGGAGGCCCACACCATCTGGCGGCGCAGGTCCATGTCACCCTGGCGGCGCATCCACACCAGGGCGAGGATGCCGAGCCCGGTCAACAGGTAGGCGACGATGTCAATGGTGCTGCGCTCGAAGGCCAGGCGGACGTCGTTGGAGGTTGGCACCACGATCATCTGGTTGGCGCCCGCCCGGTACGGGCCGGTGGCCCCGTGGGCGGTCCAGTTGGGGAAGTAGCTCATCTTCACCAGCACGGGCACGCCCACCGTGTCGACGTGGAAGCTGAGGTCCTGATTGCCGAGGTGGACGTCGCTGACGGTGACCTCCGGCAGGGTGCGGACCTCGATCTCCTGGTCGGCCTTCACCGGCTGGACATCGTCCTTGCCCACCGGCTGGCGCCCCTCGGGGTCCTTGACCAGATCGACGCGCTGCCAGTCGGCGGGGCCATCGGTTGCCGGGATGGCCGGCCAGGCGTCCTGGTTGGTGAACCACGAGGTGCCCAGCTCGAGGAACCTCTCCCGCTGGTCGCCGCCCCGATGGTTGACCACGACCGGCTCGGTGCTCAGCGGTTGGACCAGCGTGGTGTCGGGGATCTCGTAGATGACCCACGGCCCAGCCGATGCCACCTTCTTCAACGCCGGTTCCAGCGCGGCAGCCTCCTTGGCCTTCTGGGTGACGACCATCAGGTAGCGCACCCCGAGTGTTTCCATGTACTTGGCGCCGCGGGCCATGTCGAGGTCGCGGTAGTACAGGCCACGCACCGGGTTGGAGCTGTCGGCGCTGACCGCCGCGGCGGTGAGGAAGTGGTAGGGCGTGGTCCCCGAGGCCTCGAAGAACACGCCCTCCATGCTGGTGATGCACCCCTTGGTCCAGTGCGGCAGGAGCATGAACGCCATGGTGGTGCCATAGCCGTTGATCAGGCCGCTGTTTTCGTAGATGGCCCGCCCGCAACCGTGCCCCGGGTCCTTGCCGAGGGCATCCATCCGGTCGACCACGTACTTGTACTCGGCGTACTTGTCATGCCCCTCGTAGCCCAAGAAGTTGTACCGGGTCCACCCGTCAGAGGCTGCCCGGTCAGCGCCAGAGCCCAGCTGGATCGGGTAGAACCCGAAGGCGCCCCAGGCGTACACCGACTTGCCGCGGACCTTGATGTCCTTGGCCCCCGGCATCGAGCGGTAGGCGAACAGCAGGCTGATCAGGACGACGATGCCCATCACCCCGGCGGTGGCCGCGCCGGTGATCCAGGCGGCCCGCTCGGTGGGCTCACGGCGCACCTGGATGTACGCGGTGACCAGGCGAACCACCTCGACGATGCCCACCATCATCAGCAGCAGGCGCATCAGGTACAGGAACGGCAGGATGCGCGGGTTCCACAGCAGGCCCACCAGTGGCAGGCTCTCGCGGGCCAGGTAGGTGGCGGCGAACAGGGCGACGCAGGTGATCCCCAGCCAGGCGCCGATGATGTGCCGCTTGGCGATGGAGACGACGAATCCGACCAGGGCGAAGCCGGACACGAGGATGTCGAGGAATGGCGACCAGGGGAAGAACATCGTCCAGAACGAGTCGTCGGTGCCCGACGGCCGCCCGCCGTACTTCATGTCGGTCATGTACTGGTGGTTGAGGACGAACGGGACCACCCAGAACGCCGACAGCAGGAACGCCGAGCCCAGCACGGTGGCCCCGTAGATCAACCGGCGGCGGTCGACCCACACGAGCCACATCAGCAGTGCCGCGCCCACGGTGAACAGCAGGACGATGCCGTGGCTGAGCATGGCGAGGGCCAGCAGGATCGCCGTCCAACTGCGGTGCTTGCCGGTCTCCAGCCCCCTGGCGAACAACCCCAGGCCGAGCACGGCGAAGGACAGGGCGATGGAGAACGAGAACTCGCCGGCCATCGTGCTCTTCACGTTGCCGCCGAGGAGGTAGAAGCTCTCGTCGTAGATGAACCACAGCGAGGCCAGGGCCATCAGCTCGGGGATCGGGAACACGAACCGGGCCAGACGTCCGAAGGCCCAGCAGCACAACGGCAGGGTGACCAGCCCGAGGATGGTGACGACCTTGAAGGCGACGCCGTAGGGCAGGATCACGTCCAAGGCGACGATCATCAGCGCCGGGATGACCATGTAGAAGCGGTACAGGGGGAACCCGGCGTACCAGTAGTTCGACCATCCGCTGAGCTGCCAGTGCGGCAGGAGCACGTCACGCAGGTAGGCCGGGGCGAACACGTGAGCGCCCATGTCACCGCCGGTGGGGGTGTTGTCGCGCAGCACCAACCCGGGGAAGTGGACCACCTCGAACACGCTGAAGGTGGCGCCGATCAGAATCACGGTGGCGGTGATCGACTGGACCAACCGCTCGGTCGTCCACGGGCGCTGGGCCCAGTTGCGGATTCTGGCGATCGGTCCGCGGCGCAGGTACCACGGCTCGGCGGCAGGCGACACGACGGACACCTCGTCGGCTGCCACGTCCTCGGCGCGCTCGGTCAGTTCATCGAGGCTCATAGGCGGGCACATCCTTTCATCCGGCGCGTCGCGCCACCCGGCGCGTCATGGATTTTCCTGGACCTCACCGCGACGCCACCACGAGGGCCGCGGCGTTGAACGCGGCGTGGGCGACGATCCCGAGCCCGAGCCGGCGGGTCACGCTGAACGAGACGGCGAGCACCACGCCGACGAGGAACAGGCCAGGGAACTCCACCGGGCGGACGTGGATGGCGGCGAACAGCGCCGCCGAGGCGACGACGGCGACGATGTGGGAGAAGCGCCGTACGAGGCTGCCGTGGATGAGTCCGCGGTACACCACCTCCTCCACCAGCGGTGCGCCGACCACGACCATCAGCACAAGCAGCACCCAACCCACCCCCGTTGTGGCGCTCACCAGATCGCGGGCGTTCTTCTCCAACTTGGCCTGGTCGAACGTGGCGGGCCAGGCGCGCCTCAGCGGCCAGTACAGCGCCGGGACGGCCAGCAGTTGGGTGGCGATACCGATGGGAATCCCCCCGAGATCGGCCGGTCTGAACCGCAGCCCGTAGTCGTCGGCGATGTGACCGGAGCCGTCTCGCCGAGAGACCAGCCCGGCAGCGCCAACCATGACCACCCAGCCGATGGCGGTCCCCACGGCGAGGAACCAGGCCATCCCGGCCACATGCGTGGGCGCCCCGCCGGCCTGGAACATCGCCGCGCCCACCAGTCCACCGACCAACCAGGCGATGAGCCAGGCGCTGAGCGCCACGCTCGCGGTGATGCCCACCGGGGCAGGGTGCCGCTCGTCGAGCTGGGGAAACGTGTCGGACATGAACGTCCGAGGCTACCGGCGCGCCGTCAGCCGGCCAGGAGGTGGGCGCCGACGAGGTCGGCCGACACCCGCCGGTCGTGGAGCTGCCAGCCGTGGGGCACCGACACCCTGGCGGTGTGCCGCTCACACAGGTCGTAGCAGTGCGGGTCGCGTTCGGGGGTCAGCTCGTCGATCCACACCTGGGCCCGGCGATAGTGGTAGGTCAGCGTTGCAGCGGCGGTCTCGGCGCACCCGGTGCGCGTGCAATGGCGGCTCATCGGGCGGACACGCTAAGCCGCCTCCGCGACCGAATGGTGGATGGCTGCACCGCCAGCGGGCCGCGCCGCCGAACCATCGCCATCCAGGGGCCGTAGCATGGATCCATGAGCAATCTTCCGCCGCCTCCGCCTCCCCCTCCGGGCGGCCGCGGCCCCTCCGGCCCGACGCCTCCCGGCCCCGGTGGCCGCCGACCCGTCCCCGGCAACTGGCCGCGCTGGACGCTCCCGGCGCTGGTGCTGGCCATCCTGCTGGCCACCGTCGTACTGCCGCGCGTGCTGCCCGGCGAGGATAGCCAGAGCCTGACCTTCACCGAGTTCATCACCGCGGTGAAGAACGACCAGGTGAAGTCGGTGGAGATGAACAACCAGACCTTCGGTCTGTCGGGCGAGCTGAAAGACGGCAGCAAGTTCGGCTCCACCGCCTACCAGAACTTCCCCTCCGACGCCGACAACGCGCTGCTCCGGGAGCACAACGTCGACTTCAAACCGAAGTCACCGGAATCCAACTGGCTGTTGAACTGGGCCGGGCTGCTGCTCCCGATGGTGCTGCTGATCGGCTTCTTCATCTGGATGCAACGCCGTGCCGCGGGGCAGATGGGCAACGTGATGTCCATCGGACGTAGCCGGGCCAAGGCCTACACCACCGACCGGCCGTCCACCACGTTCTCCGACATCGCCGGGTATCAGGGCGTCAAGCAGGAGATCACCGAGGTGGTCGACTTCCTGAAGATGCCCGAGCGCTTCCGGGAGATCGGCGCCCGGGTGCCCAAGGGCATCCTGCTGGTCGGCCCTCCGGGCACCGGCAAGACCCTGTTCGCCAGGGCGGTCGCCGGCGAGGCCGGGGTCGGGTTCCTCAGCGTCACCGGATCCGACTTCATGGAGATGTTCGTGGGCGTGGGCGCCAGCCGCGTCCGTGACCTGTTCCAGCAGGCCCGCAAGCTCGGCCGGGCGATCATCTTCATCGACGAGATCGACTCGATCGGCCGCAAGCGCGGCGCCGGCCTGGGCGGCGGGCACGACGAGCGGGAGCAGACCCTGAACCAGATGCTCGCCGAGATGGACGGCTTCGAGACCAGCGAGGGCATCGTCATCCTGGCGGCCACCAACCGCCCCGACATCCTCGACCCGGCGTTGCTGCGCCCCGGCCGCTTCGACCGCCAGATCGTGGTCCCGCTGCCGGAGTCCGACGAGCGCCTGGCGATCCTCAAGGTGCACAGCCGTGACAAGCGGATGGGTCCCGACGTGGACCTCGAGGTGATGGCCAAGGCCACGCCGGGGATGAGCGGCGCCGACCTGGCCAACCTGGTCAACGAGGCCGCCCTGTTCGCCGTGCGCCGCGGCAGCAAGCAGATCGAGCGCATCGACTTCGAGAACGCCCGTGACCGGGTGGTGATGGGCGCCCGCCGGGAGAGCCTGGTGCTCACCGGCGAGGAGAAGCGGGCAACGGCCATCCACGAGGGTGGCCACGCCATCCTCACCGCCGTGCTCCCCCACGCCGACCAGCTCCACAAGGTGACGATCCTCCCCCGCGGCATGGCCCTCGGGGTGACCTGGAGCCTGCCCGAGGAGCGGCACACGTATTCCAAGGAGTACTTCGAGGACATGATCTGCCGGGCCATGGGCGGTCGGGTCGCCGAGAAGCTCGTCTTCGGCCACCTCAACTCCGGCGCGGCCAACGACCTCGAGCAGGCCACCGGGATCGCCCGTCGGATGGTGCGTGAGTGGGGCATGAGCGAGCGCGTCGGGCCGATGGCCTGGAGCGGTCACCAGCAGGTGTTCTTGGGCGAGGACCTGATGACCCAGGGTCGTGAGTACAGCGACGAGACCGCCAAGCTGATCGACGGCGAGATCTCCCGGATCCTCCATGACCAGGAGACCCGGGCGGGTGACCTGCTCACCAAGCACCGCAGCGCCCTGGAAGAGGTCGCCGCCCTGCTGCTGGAGCGCGAGACCATCGACGGCGCCGACGTGGCCCGGGTCCTGCAGGGCACCTTCGACGACAGCCGCATCCCGGCCACCGACGAAGCCTGACGGTCCCGGTCCCCACTGGGGTCCGCCTGGGCTACGGCGCCGTGTCGTGGCGGTGGCAGTGGCCGTCCACGCCGCTCGGGGTGGAACCCGGCTGGCGAACCTCGGCGACGGCTGCCCACAGATCGGTGGCGGTCACCGGCCCGATGAAGCTGGCCCGAACCACACCAGCCTGATCGGCCACCACCACCATCGGGACGGCGTCGACGGCGTACTTGGCGTGCAGTGTTCGGTCGGCGTTGAACTCGGCCTCCACCACACCCACCTGATGGCTGGCCAGGACCTGCGCCTTGCGCTTCATGTCGGCGCACGCCGCGCAGGTGGACGAGCTGAACAGCACGAGCAGCCACGGTTCACTGGCGACGAAGTCGGCACGGTCGAGCTGCACCGGCGCCCGGTACGCGGGCTGCGTGGGCGCGGCGGGCGCCTGCCGGCGGCGCAGGACCGTGGCGACGACCAACGCCACGACGACGGCCGCGGCAGCGACGATCACCTGCGTCACGCCGAGCTACCCGTTCAGCGGGACCGAACCGGTGCGCCCGGGCAGGCCATGGCCACGGGGCAGTTCCCGTTCGACGAAGATCTGGCACGAGGTGCAGTCGACCAGCATCGGCTTGCCCGACAGCTCCGCCGGGATGTCGGTGAAGTCCAGGCTGACGCTGCCTCGGGCGGCGATGTCCACCTTGGCCAGGCTGGGGATGTCGACGAAGCCGTCGGGGCCCAACGCCTTGACCGTCAGGTAGGCGTCGACGTTGTTCACGTTGAACACCCGGAGCGCGTCGCTGACGTCCCCGGAGGGCGTGACGACCATGCTCCAGCGCTGGGTGACCAGGGCCCCGGGGATGCCAGGGATCACGTTGGTCGAACCGTTGCGCGTCCGGGCCTGCTCGACCAGGAAGCTGGCCGGGGTGTCCAGGGACGTGGCGAACACCAGGCCGAAGCGGGCGTCGGGCAGACCGGTCAGGTCCGACCCTGACCCCTTTGACATCACCACACTGCGCACGCCGCCGGCGTCGACGGTGATGGTGGGCTGGGTCAGCTCCGGATCCAGCCCGGGGTCGAGCGGCACGACGGTGACGTCGATGGGCGTGGGGTTGGGGTTGTAGATCGTGTACACGGTGCGGATGCCCGCCCCGACCTCGTTGTCGGCGAAGTAGTACTGGTCGTACAGGCCCGGCGAGCCCAACGTAAGCGAGAAACCGGTGCGCCCCCCGCCGCGGTAGGTCTGCACGCGGGCGGCCACCACACGTCCACGTGACGCGGTGACGGTGGCCGCCAGGACGTCTTCGTTCTGGGCTGCGGCGCCCAGGTCGACGGTGCCGACGGACTGGGCGGCGATGGGCATGCCCTGCAGACCGCTGGGACGGCGAGTCCCGGTCGCGGTCACGATGACCACGTCGACGATGGCGGTGTCAGCGTAGGGGTTGGTGATCTGCAACTGCTCGGTGCTGCCACCGGAGGTGAACCCGTCGGCGAAGTACCACTGGCCGGCGGCGGCATTGCTGCACGCCGAGACCGAGTTGCCTGCCGGGTTGATGGCCCGCTGCTCCACCAGCCCGGCGCCACCGGTGAGCTCCACCAGTGCCGACAGGTAGGTCCCGCTCTGCTGGGCGTCGTTCAGGTCGACCGTGTAGGCGCTGTTGGCCGGGATGGCCAACCTGACCCGCTGCGGGTCCGCACCCGCCTCGTTGGAGAACACCGTCGCCCAGCCCTGCAGCTCACCGCTGGTGGGATTGGAGATCACCACCGTCCCGCCGGCGCCGGAGCCACGCGGGGCGCCGGGGCAGAACCACGACCCGGTGAGCTGCGTGCCGGAGGGGGCGAAGGGCATGCTGACTTGGCCCAGTTCGGTGAACGTGGGCGTGAGCCGCTCCGGGCGTGAGCCGTTGGTGGCCACGAGCGTCACCAACGCGGCGACCGTGACCACCAGCACGCCGAGGCGGCGGAGGTTGATGCCTGCCATCAGCCGTCCCCCCACACATCGTCGAGCGGTTGGCCGCCGTGCCACGGGGCCATCGCGAACTGCTCGTCGTCCATGGTCATCACCGGCTGGCTGGGGCGGGCAATGACGCCGCGGCGCCGCCGCCACCAGGCCGACGGATCGATGCGCGTCGCGGCCAGGACGACGAGGGCCCACAGGATGGCCTGGGCCACGAGCGCCAGCGTCCGCGAGAACGGCGTGTCGTGGCGCAGCGTTGCCTGGCCACCGACCGGAAGATCGAAGGCACTGGTCTGGCCGAACGCCGGGCGTGCGCCGACGCGTTGGCCGTCCACCGTCAGGCGCCAGTTGTCGTCGAGCGGGGAGGCGACGTGCAACACCCGCCCGAGCACCTCGCCGGTGGCCGGCCCGCGGTCGGGTGCCCCGACGGCGAACGGGGTACTGCCCTGCAGGTCGGTGGCGGCGATGACGCCGAGGTCGTCGGAGGTGCTCGACGCCGCCCCGGCCTCACTGAGCACGGAGCGGATGGGAGTCCAGGCCCGGTTCTCGTACACCACGTACTTCAGTGGTCCGAGCAGGGGTTTGCCGAGATCGAGTTGGTCATCCAAGGCGTCTTCCAGACCGACCGGGCGCGCCAGCGGCTCCTCGCTGCTGGTGCCGTCGTCGGCCGGGATGATCACGTAGCGGATGGCGTAGGGGGCCAGCAGTCGCCCGGCGCGAAACGTCGTGCCGTCGGCGATGGCGTCGATGGCGTCACGGACGCTGCGCTCGGCATCGGTCGGGGTACCCGGCCAGGCATCGTCGACGGTCAGCGGGCCGTCGCTGCTCAGCGCGTAGGCGATACCTGGCAGGTAGGTCCACGCGCCCACCGGCATGAGCCGCGGATCGCCCAGCCACAGGACCCGGTAGTTGCCTTCGGCCGGGTCCGTCGGGAGCTGCCCGACGACCGAGAGCAGCGTGGAGCGGGGCGTGTTCCAGCGCCCGCTGGCCACGTTGACGCCGCCAGGCACCAGC
>WBZP01004894.1_pt1 | contig 13788 bp, 14 predicted proteins | sample 5204301 | NCBI WGS metagenome assembly WBZP01 (sample SAMN12412401, study PRJNA552823) | activated sludge metagenome | isolation source: activated sludge from nitrification reactor of wastewater treatment plant... | place: USA: Pennsylvania | collected 2017 | reverse complement strand
CGTGCTCGACACCCGAGACCTGAGCCGCCAGCCGGGATCACTGCTGGAGATCGACCGGGAGGTGCAGTCCCCCGAGGAGCTGGGCACCGACATCGTCGCCGTGCCGGCCGGTGCTCCGGTCGAGCTGGCGGTGCGTCTGGAAGCCGTCTCCGAAGGGGTGCTGGTCAGCGGCTCGGTCCGTGCCACGGCGAGCGGAGCATGCGTGCGGTGCTTGGAGCCGGTCCACCTGTCGGTGGAAGCCTCCTTCCAGGAGCTGTTCGCGTACGCCGACCGGGCGGCCCACCACCGCGAGGTGGGGGACGACTCGGACGAGACCGAGGTGCATGTGCTGCACGGTGATCTGATCGACCTGCTGCCCGTGCTCCGGGATGCGGTGGTGCCTGCACTGCCGTTCCAGCCGGTGTGTCGAGCCGACTGCCCCGGGTTGTGCTCCGAGTGCGGAGTGCTCCTGGCGCAGGAGCCCGATCATCGGCACGACGCGACCGACCCCCGATGGGCGGCACTCAGCAGCTTTCTGGGTGACCACCCCGAAGAGAGAAGGACCTGACGTGGCCGTCCCGAAGCGGAAGACCTCGCGCTCCAACACCCGTTCGCGGCGCGCCCAGTGGAAGGCGACCCCGGTCGCCCTGACGACATGCCCGCGCTGCCAGCAGCCGGCCCAATCCCACCAGGCGTGCCCCAGCTGTGGCACCTACCAGGGCCGGCACTACGCCGCCGCCGAGCGGTCCGAGCACCAGGGTTGAGCCGGCGCCCGTGATGGCCGCCGTCAGCAAGGACATCCCTGTCGACGGGTTGCACGACTACCTCGTCGGCGTCGTCGGCGTGCCGGTCGACCACGACCTGCTCGTGCGCGCCCTCACCCACCGCTCGTACGCCTACGAGCACGGGGGGCTGCCCAACAACGAGCGGCTGGAGTTCCTCGGCGACTCCGTTCTCGGCCTCGTCATCACCGACACCCTGTATGCCGCGCACCCCGACCTGCCCGAAGGGCAGCTGGCCAAACTGCGCGCCTCCGTCGTCAACATGCGTGCCCTCGCCGACGTCGGGCGCACCATCTCGGTCGGCGACTACGTGCGGCTGGGCCGCGGCGAAGAGACCACCGGCGGGCGCGACAAGGCCTCGATCCTCGCCGACACGATGGAAGCGCTCATCGGCACCGTCTATCTGTGCGCCGGTCTGCCGGGTGCCGAGACCCTCGTGCACCACCTCTTCGACCCGCTGCTGGCCGCCGCCGCCGGGCTCGGCGCCGGGCTGGACTGGAAGACCAGCCTGCAGGAGCTGTGCTCCTCCGGGGTGCTCGGCTCACCGGAGTACCGCATCGTCGAGTCCGGCCCGGACCACGAGAAGACCTTCGAAGCCCAGGTCGGCGTCGCCGGCGAGACCCTCGGGCGCGGCTCCGGGCGCAGCAAGAAGGAAGCCGAGCAGGCCGCCGCCGAGCAGGCTTGGGTCGCCCTCGCGGCCCGCCGCGACCAGGCCGCCGAGGCTGCTGGCCGGGACGGCATACCGGCATCCCGTGCCCGCGCCACCCAGGCCCCCGGCCCGGCCGCCGACGCTGCGCTGGCCGAGCCCGAGGCTGACCCAGCCGAGGCCTTCCCGGCCCTCGAGATCTAGTCCGCGCCCCTCCCGGCCGCCCATGCCCGAGCTGCCCGAGGTCGAGACGGTGCGCCGCGGACTGGCCGAGCACGTCGTCGGCCGGCGGATCAGCGATGTGCAGATCACCGGCCACCGAGTGGCCCGCCGCCACCCCGGGGGGCCCGAGGACCTCGTGGCACGCACGCGGCATACCGACATCGTCGCCGCCCGCCGCCGCGGCAAGTACCTCTGGCTCGTCCTGGCGAGCGCCGACGGCCACCACGACGCCCTCGTGCTGCACCTCGGGATGAGCGGCCAACTGCTCGTGCAGCCCACCGACGCCCCCGACGAACGACACCTGCACGCCCGATGGCGCTTCGCCGACGACGGCCCTGAGCTGCGCTTCGTCGACCAACGCACCTTCGGCGGCGTCGCGCTCGCCGAACTCGGGCCCGGCCCGGTCGAGCTCGCGGTGCCCGAGCCGATCGCCCACATCGCCCCCGACCCCTTCGAACCCGGCTACGACGAGCGCGCCGTCATCGCCCGGCTCAAGGCCCGCGACAGCGCCGTCAAACGCGGCCTGCTCGACCAGGGCGTCGTCTCCGGCATCGGCAACATCTACGCCGACGAGGCCCTCTGGCGAGCCGGCGTGCACGGCGAACGCCGCAGCGCCGACCTCACCCGGCCCGCGCTCGGGCGGATCCTGCGCCACGCCCGCGACGTCATGGCCGATGCACTCGCCGTCGGCGGCACCAGCTTCGATGCGCTCTACGTCAACGTCAACGGTGCCTCGGGGTACTTCGACCGGTCGCTCGCGGCATACGGACAAGCCGGTATGCCGTGTCGCCGCTGCGGTGCCCCGATCCGGCGGGAGCAGTTCATGAACCGCTCGTCCTACTCCTGCCCGCGCTGTCAGCCACGGCCCCGCGCGCACTCGTAGCGGTATCGATGTGTGCCCGGGCGGAACGTGTCGTATCACGCGTGATACACTCTGAGCATGAGCGTACCCGTCCGTGATCTACGGAATCGCAGCGCAGCCGTGCTCGCGCGCGTCGAGCGGGGCGAACGGGTGATCGTCACCAAGGACGGGGATCCGGTCGCCGCCCTCATGCCACTGCCGCGCCGCCCGCTGACCGCTCGTGAACTCATCGCGCGCCGCCAGCACCTGCCGCGGGTCGACGCCAAGCGTTTGCGCGCCGACATCGACGCCGTGCTGGACGCTCGCCTGTGAGCAGCCGAGGTCAGCAAGGCCTGCTGGACACCAGCGCCGTGATCGACCTGGCCGACCTCGACCCAGACAGCCTGCCGCTCGAGCCGGTGATGTGCACGATCACGCTGGCCGAACTCTCGGTTGGCCCATTAGTCGCGACGGCGCCCGACGAGCAAGCAGCACGCCAACTGCTGCTGCAACAGGCTGAGGCGGACTTCGAGCCGTTACCTTTCGACGCGGCGGCCGCCCGAGCGTTCGGCTCCCTGGCCGCATCGTTGCGATCGGCGGGCCTCAAGCCGACCGCCCGCGCCTACGACGCACTGATCGCCGCCGTTGCGGTGTCCCAGGGCCTCGACCTGTACACCGCCAACCCTGACGACTTCACCGGTATCGACGGACTGACGGTTCACACTGTCAACCGTGCTGGAGCACCCCCGCCCCACACTGGGTGACACGGCCGGACGGGACTGCGCAGGCAGGATGGCGGACCACGGCAGACCTGCCTTCGGCGCGTCACCACCCAGTGATTGACTTCCCTGGCATGAGCGATCTGGTGGACTTCCTGCTCAAGGCCAAGCGCGGCACCTACGCCAGCCAGGGAGAAGGTGGCGAGCGGGTGCGCTCCACCGATGGCGGGCGTGAGTTGGGCTACCGCGAGGGAGCCTGGGAGTACCACGACCTGTACTACGGGACGAACCCGTTCTGTGGACGGGAACTCGTGCGCCGGGGCGGCGAGCTCATCTGGGCGATGACGTACTACGGGTGCGTCACCGACGGGCAGTCCTCGCCAGAAGATGTGTATCGCTTCCTCAAGGCGGCGATGATGAACGTCGCTGCCGACCGCCCGTTCCGCGGTCCGGCGAATTACGTTCATGGCGAGTGGGCCTACCGCGACTCCAGTGAAGGCACGGTGGACATGTTCTCCGGAACCGAGATCATCTCGCGCGCCGGGAGGGACGTCTACGAGCTTCGGTACTCCGGTGGGCGGATGCGCGGGGTATGAAGAACGGCAGTCCGGGCCATCGCGTCAGAGCCGACCGAGCTGCCACGGATCGATGAGGGTCACCCCCGTGTGACGGAAGTCCTTGGTGTTCCGCGTGGCGCAGGCGGCGTCGTGGGCGCGGCAGATCGACGCGAGCTGCGCGTCGGCCATGCTGATCGGCAGGCCGCGCGCAGCCCGAGAATGTCGCGCACCTCCGCCTCCATGGAGCCGTCCACAAACCCACTGCCAACCTGAATGTCGGTGGGCTGGCTTAGAGTGCAGCGCGTGACTTCAGCACCCGACACCAGCCCCACGCCCGCCCTCACCCCGTTACGGCTGCCCACCCCCGACGCGGCCCGGGACTGGCTGGCCGGGCGGGCCGAGTCGGGGTTGGCCCGGGCTCGGGCACTGGTGGCGCAGCTCAAGGCCGACCCGCCCGCCGGGGCCCTCGCGACCCTGCAGGCGTGGAACGACATCGAGGTGACGATCGGCTCGGTCGCCTCACCCTCGGGGCTCTTCTCCGAGGTGCACCCCGACCCCGCCGTGCGAGAGCAGGGCGAGCAGGCCATCCAGGAGGTCCAGAAGCTGTCCACCGAGCTGGGCCTGGATCGCGAGCTCTACGAGGTCTTCGCCGCCCTCGACCCGGCCGGGCTCGACGCGCAGGCCGGCCGGCTGTTGCAGCGAGTGCTGCGCGACTTCCACCGCTCCGGTGTCGACCGCGACGAGAGCACCCGCGCCCGGATCACCCAGATCCAGGAGCGGCTCACCCTCATCGGTCTGGACTTCTCCCGCAACATCAGAGAAGGCACCCGCTCCATCCGGGTCGCCCCGGAACGCCTCGCCGGTATGCCGCCGGACTGGGTCTCCGCGCACCCGGCCGGCGACGACGGCCTCGTGCAGGTCACCACCGACTACCCCGATCTGGTGCCGTTCCGGCAGTTCTGCGCCGACGCCGCGGCAAGGCGTGAGCTGACCGTCGCGGCCCTCACCGTCGGCTGGCCGGCCAACGACCCGCTGCTCAAGGAGCTCTTCGAGCTGCGCCACGAGCTGGCCGGGTTGCTCGGCTACTCCAGCTGGGCCAACTACGACGCCGAAGTCAAGATGATCAAACACGGCGCGGCGATCCCGGAGTTCATCGACAAGATCGCCGACGCGGCCCTGGAGTCGGGGGTGCGCGACCGGGCCGTCGTGCTGGAGCGCAAACGCCAGGACGTGCCCGACGCGAGCACCATCGACTCGGCCGACCTGCCCTACTACGTCGAGCTGGTCAGCAAGGAGCAGCTGCAGGTCGACGCCCAACAGGTGCGCACCTACTTCGACTTCACCAAGGTCCGGGCCGGGCTGCTCGAGGTCACCGGTCGGCTTTTCGGGCTGCGCTACGAGCCGGCCGCCGACGCCGTGCTCTGGGACGAGGCGGTCGCGGCATACGACGTCTTCGCCCGCGACGGCGATGGCGACAGCGATGGCGACGGCGATAGTGACATCGACGGCGAGAGCGCCGCGGGCGGTGGTCGCCGCCTGGGGCGCATCTACCTCGACCTGCACCCCCGCGCGGGCAAGTACAAGCACGCCGCCCAGTTCGACCTGGTCACCGGCGTGGCGGGGCGACAGGTGCCCGAAGGGGTGCTGGTGTGCAACTTCTCCCGGGGCCTCATGGAGCACGACCACGTCGTCACCCTCTTCCACGAGTTCGGGCACCTCGTGCACCACGTGCTGAGCGGGCAGCAGCAGTGGGTCCGGTTCAGTGGTGTGTCCACCGAGTGGGACTTCGTCGAGGCGCCCAGCCAGATGCTCGAGGAGTGGGCCTGGGACGCCGACATCCTGCAGACCTTCGCCACCGACGCCGCCGGCGACCCGATCCCCGCCGACCTCGTGGCCCGGATGCGCCGCGCCGACGACTTCGGCAAGGGCTATCAGGCCCGCACCCAGATGTTCTACGCCGCGATGTCCTACTGGTTCCACACCGAGCGCCCCGCCGACCTCACCGTGCGCACCCGTGAGCTGCAGGCCCGGTACTCGCTCTTCCCCTACATCGAGGGCACGCACATGCCCTGCTCGTTCGGTCACCTCGAGGGCTACGGCAGCGGCTACTACACCTACATGTGGAGCCTGGTCATCGCCAAGGACCTCTTCTCCGCGTTCGACCGCGACGACATGTTCGACCCCGTCGTCGCCGGTCGCTACCGCGACCGGGTGTTGGCGCCGGGCGGCAGTAAGGACGCTGCCGATCTCGTCGCGGACTTCCTCGGTCGGCCCTACACCTTCGACGCGTATGCCGCGTGGCTGGCCACGTGAGCGACACCCCGGCGGCGCCCGAACGGGTGACGATCTTCGTGCGCGGGCATGTGCAGGGGGTCGGCTTCCGCTGGTGGGCCCGGTCCCGGGCCCTGGAGCTGGGGTTGGCCGGGCACGCCCGCAACCTCGACGACGGGCGGGTCGAGATCGTCGCCCAAGGCCCACCCGGCGCCCTCGACACCCTCCTGCAGCTGGTGCAGGAGAAGCCGTCCACCTCCGGCCGACCGGGGCGGGTCACCGCCGCGGTGTGTCAGCCGGGGCCGGCCCGACCCGACGTGCGCGGCTTCCGGGAGCTGTGACAGGCCCACGACGAGTGCTCGCACGGCGGCGACGAGCAGTCGGTGACCAGTTTTCGAGAAACGTTGGTATCGGCTGTTCGAGGGGCTTAACATCATCCGTATGGACGAGCGCGTGATGATTCTCGTGCGGGGGCATGTCCAAGATGTGGGGTTCGTGTGGTGGGCGCGCCGTTGGGCGCACCAGCTGCGACTCACGGGGTATGCCCGCGAGATCAACGGGGGACAGGTCGAGATCATGGCCCAAGGGCCGCGTGAGCAGTTGTTGCAGCTCATGCAGCTGATCCACGAACCGCAGACGACGACACGTCGTCCCGGTCGTGTGGTCGATGCCCAGTGCCGCTTCGAGGCGCCGGTCGAGGGGCTGTACGCCTTCCACGCTGCCTGAGCGGGTCACCGTCGGTAACCGACGCCTGGACCACAGGGTGAGAAGCCACGGTTCGCGGCGCGCGAGCGGATGGGCCCGCGGCATACCGTAAGGGCGTGCCCGACCTCCCACCCGAGTTGACCCGGCTGCGGGCGAGCATCGACAACCTCGACGCTGCCTTGGTCTATCTGCTCGCCGAGCGCTTCCGCTGCACCCAACAGGTGGGTGAGCTCAAGGCCCGCGTCGGGTTGCCACCGTCGGATCCCGCGCGTGAGGAGCAGCAACTGACTCGGCTGCGCCGGCTGGCCACCGAGTCGGGCCTCGACCCGGTCTTCGCGCAGAAGGTCCTCGGCTTCATCATCGCTGAGGTGATCCGCAACCACGGGGTGATCGCCGAGCAGGCCGGCGAACCGGCCGAGGCGCCCGAGTAGGCCGGGCGTGTCACCGCTGCGTTGGCATCTGCCGATCCGCGACGCCGAGGGCCCGGATCGCTTCGAGACCTTCCTGGTGAGCGCCGTGTTGGCCATTGCGCTGACCCGGGCCTTCCTCGCCGCCACCGGCTACCCACGCCTGGGCGGCGATGGGCTGCACCTTGCGCACCTGTTGTGGGGTGGCTTGGGCATGGTGCTCGCGCTGCTCATCGGCGGGTTGTTCCTCTCCCGGGCGGCGCGCAACGTCGCCGCGGTGATCGGCGGCATCGGCTTCGGGTTGTTCATCGATGAGGTGGGCAAGTTCGTCACCGGCGACAACGACTACTTCTACGAGCCGGTCGCCGCGATCATCTACGCCGTCTTCGTCGCCCTCTACCTGCTCGTGCGCCTCGTCGTGGAACGCACCGCGCTGACCCCTCGCGAGCGGGTCGTCAATGCCGTGGAACTGCTCAAGGAGTATGCCGCGCACGACCTCGACGAGGCCGAACGCGCCCGGGCCCTGGCACTGCTGCGGACCGCCGACCCCCGCGATCCGCTCGTGCAGGAGCTGCGGGCGGTGCTCGGTGGCGTGCCGGCCCAACCGCCGTCACGCTCCTGGGTCTCCCGCGCGTATGCCGCGACCCGTCGTCTCATCGTGTCCGTGCCTCGGATCGAGCTCGTGCGTTCGTGGTGCATCGTCGGCGTCCTAGGGTTCATCGTCGTCGCGCTCGTCGACGCCGTGCTGACCCTCGCCGCCGACCCGGGCCTGCGCAACCGGATCTACCTGGCCTGTGCCGCGACCTCCATGCTCATCGCACTCGTCGGCACCTGGCAATGGTTGCGCGGTGATCGCAGCGAGGCGCTTCAGCGATTCGAGGCGGCGTTGCTCGTGCAGGTGTTGCTCGTGCAGTTCTTCCGACTGCTGACCGCCCAATTCGCCGGCTATGTCACCGTCGTGCTCGCCCTCGCGCTCATCGGCCTCGTGCGGGCGCTGCTGTACCAGCAGCGCAATCCTCAGGGCAGCACCGCCAAGCCGAGCATCCCACTGGCCGGGGACGACGCGACCCGGCCCTGAGGCGGATGCGCGCGCCCAGGCCCGTGGGCCCGAGTAGCCTTGCGGGGTCGCCGCGGCCGGATCGCCGCAGAACCGACCGTGAGGGGACGGGTTGTACGTCAAGAGCATGACGCTCCGGGGCTTCAAGTCCTTCGCGTCGGCGACCACCCTGCGGCTGGAGCCCGGTATCACCTGCATCGTCGGCCCCAACGGCTCGGGCAAGAGCAACGTCGTCGACGCGCTCGCCTGGGTGATGGGCGAGCAGGGCGCCAAGAGCCTGCGCGGCGGCAAGATGGAGGACGTCATCTTCGCCGGCACCGCCGGGCGCCCACCGCTGGGGCGGGCCGAGGTCAGCCTCACCATCGACAACAGCGACGGTGCGCTGCCGATCGACTACACCGAGGTGACGATCAGCCGCACGATGTTCCGCAACGGCGGCTCCGACTACGCCATCAACGGCACCACCTGCCGGTTGCTCGACGTCCAGGAGTTGCTCTCCGACAGTGGGATCGGCCGGGAGATGCACGTCATCGTCGGCCAGGGCCAGCTCGACACCGTGCTGCGGGCCACCCCCGAGGAACGCCGCGGCTTCATCGAGGAGGCCGCCGGGGTGCTCAAGCACCGCAAACGCAAGGAACGCGCGCTACGCAAACTCGAGACGATGGAGGCCAACCTCACCCGGGTGCAGGACCTCACCACCGAGATCCGCCGCCAGCTGGGCCCGCTCGGGCGCCAGGCCGAGACCGCGCGCAAGGCCGGACTCATCCAGGCGCAGGTGCGCGACGCCCGACTGCGGCTCACCGCCGACGATCTCGTCCAGTTGACGAGCACGCTCGAGCAGGAGGTCGCCGACGAGACCGCGCTCATCGCGCGACGTACCGAGGTGGAGGCCCAGCTGGCGACCCTCGGCGGCCGACTGGTGCAGCTGGAGGCCCAGGTCGACGAGGCCCGACCCCAGCTCGCTGCGGCCCAGGAGCGCTGGTTCGCCCTCTCCCGGCTCGTCGAGCGTCTCGGTGCGACCGCCACCCTGGCCGGGGAGCGGGTGCGGCTGTTGGCCGACGACGAGGCCGCCGAGCAGACCGCCTCGCCCCGGCCCGGCTCGCCCGCGGCGCCGGCTCGCGACCCGGAGGCGATGCGTGCCCAGGCGGCCCAGCTGCGCGCCCAGCACGAGACCCTGCTCAGCGAGATAGATTCCGCGGCGGCCGCGTTGGCCGCGGCGGTCGCCACCCGCACCGAAGCCGAGCAACGGTATGCCGCGGAGCAGGCCCGCCTCTCCGGGCTGGCCCGGGCCGCCGCTGACCGCCGGGAGGGCCTGGCCCGCCTGGCCGGGCAGGTGGCGGCGAAGGCCTCCCGGATCGAGGCCGGCGAGGCCGAGATCGGGCGGCTACGCGACAGCGTCGCCCAGTCCCAGGCCCGCGCCGCCGACGCCGAGCGTCGGTTCGCCGAGCTGGAGAGCGGCATCGCCGCCGACGAGGCCGGCGAGCACGACCTCGACGCCGAGCACGAGCACGCCGAGGCGCAGCTGCACCGTGTGCAGGCGCAGGTCGAGATGCTGCAGGAGCAGGAGCGCACGGCCGACCGCGACCGGCGCGCCGCGACGGCCCGAGCCGAGGCGCTGGAGCTCGGCCTGACCCGCAAGGACGGCGCCGCCGCCCTGCTCGCCGCGGCCGGGCTCCTGGGCGGCGGCGAGGCCCCGGCCGGCCTGGACGAGGCTCTGGGCGGGGGAGTCCTCGGGTCGGTGGCTGCGCTCGTGCAGGTGCGCGACGGGCATGAGACCGCCATCGCGGCAGCGCTGGGGTGGGCCGCCGACGCCGTCGCGGTGACCGACCTGACCGACGCCGGCCGGCACATCGCCGCGCTACGCGCCCACGACGCCGGGCAGGCGGGTCTGCTCGTCGGTGCCACCGCCCGGCCCGGCGACCCCGGCGACTGGCCGCCGCCACCGCCGGGCTCCCGCTGGGCCGTCGAGGTGATCGACTGCCCTGCACACCTGCGCCCCGCGGTGCGGCAGTTGCTCGACCGGGTCGCTCTCGTTCCGGATCCTGCCGCGGCCCACGCGGCGGTTATGGCCGGTTTGGTCGGGGTGACCGCCGACGGAGACGTCTACGCGCCCGGCTTCGTGCGCGGCGGCGGTGGTGGCGCCCCGAGCCTGTTGGAGATCCAGGCCGCGCTCGACGCGGCCCGCGACGCCGCCGCCGCGGCCACCCGATCCGGCGAGCAGGCCACCTTCCAGCTCGCCGGGCTCGCCCCGCAGGTGCAACAGGCCACCGAACGGGTCGCCGCGGCGCTGGAACGTCTGCACGACTCCGACGCCAGGATGTCCGCCGTCGGCGAGCAACTCGGCGCCCTCGGCACCGCGGTGCGCAGCGCCCGCGCCGAGGCCGAACGCACCGAGCGCGCCATCGCCGCGGCCATCGCGGCCCTCGAGGGCGATCGCAGCGCGTATGCCGAGTTGTCCGCCCGGTTGTCGGCCGCCTCGGCCGAGGCCCCCGACGACAGCGAGTTGGACACCAGCGACCGCGACCGGCTCGAAGCCGCCGCCGCGACCGCGCGCTCCCAGGAGACCGAGGTGCGTCTCACGCTGCGCACCCGCGAGGAGCGGGCCCGCGCCCTGCGCGACCGCGCCGAGTCGCTGGAGTCGGCCGCGGCCGCCGAGGTCGCCGCGCGCGAACGGCACGCCGCCCGCCGGGAGCGGCGCGCCCGTGAGGCCGCCGTCGCCGCAGCGGTGCGCACCGCCGCGGCATACGGGATGGGGCGGTTGCGCGAGAGCGCGAGCCGCGCCGACGCGCTGCGGCAGGCCGGCGAGCAGGCCCGCGCCGCCCGCGACGGCGAGCTCGCCCAGGTGCGCAAGGCCGTGGCAGCCGGGCAGGAGGAGCTGCGCGAGCTCACCGACTCGGTACACCGTGACGAGGTGGCCCGGGCCCAGCAGCGGCTGCGGATCGAGACGCTGCAGGCCCGGGCGCTGGAGGAATACGGCGTCGACGCCCAGACGCTCGTCGAGGAATACGGCCCGCACCGGCTCGTGCCGCAGCTGCGCGATGTCGAGACCCCCGCAATCCGAACCGACGATGCCGCTGCCGCGTCGGGCACCGGAACGGGCGGTGGGTCGGGCGACGGGTCGGACAGCATGCCGGAAGGCCAGCCGTACGTGCGCGAGGCGCAGGAGAAGCTGCTGCGCACCGCCGAGCGCCGACTGGCCTCACTCGGCCGGATCAACCCGCTGGCATTGGAGGAGTTCCACGCCCTGGAGGAGCGGCACGCCTTCCTCACCACCCAGCTGGAGGATCTCAAGAAGAGCAAGCGCGACCTGCTCGACATCGTCCGCGAGATCGACGAGCGGGTGCAGCAGGCATTCGCCGCGGCCTTCCACGACACGGCCCGGGAGTTCGAGGGCGTCTTCGCCCGGCTCTTCCCCGGCGGCGAGGGCCGGCTGCTGCTCACCGACCCCGACGATCTGCTGAGCACCGGCCTGGAGGTGGAGGCACGCCCACCCGGCAAGAAGATCAAACGACTGTCGCTGCTGTCCGGGGGGGAGCGCTCGCTCGTCGCGGTGGCGCTGCTCGTGGCGATCTTCAAGGCGCGCCCGAGCCCCTTCTACATCATGGACGAGGTGGAGGCGGCGCTCGACGACGCCAACCTCGGGCGGTTGCTCACCCTCTTCGAGGAACTGCGCGACTCCAGCCAGCTCATCGTCATCACCCACCAGAAGAAGACAATGGAGATCGCCGACGCCCTCTACGGGGTGACCATGCGCGGCGACGGCGTGACGACCGTCGTCTCGCAGCGGATGCGCGACGTCAGCCCGGTCGAGCAGGGGGCCGCCCCCTCCGCGTGATGTGGGCGTCCGCCAGTCGAGCTATTGATGTCCGTTTGTCGAGAGGCCCGCGCGTCGATTTCGTGAAGCGCGGCGGGTTTGCGACCCTGGAGGCATGGGAGCAGTTGTCATCGGAATGATCCTCGTGTTGGTGCTGGGCGTGGCCGTCATGCTGTTGGTCGCGGTGCCCGCCCACCAGGAGGGTCGTGACCTGCTGACCGAGCACGGCGAAGCCGTGATGGCCCGGGCCACGAGCCGCACCAAGGCCACCGTGGAGCGCACCGAGGCGGCCCTCGCGTCGGCCACTCGGCGCAAGAGCGACTGACCCGCTGCCTGCGCCGACACAGCTGAGCGCCACCTCTGCCGGGGTTGCGTGGCGCGGTTGCGTTGGCGGGGTCAGGTGGCGGGGCGCGCGTTGGGAAAGCGTGCGTGACGTCGTCGTGGGGCGTGTTCCAGCACTACCTGCGGCGCTGTCATAGGCGCCTTCTCGCCGTTGGCAGGGAGGGGAGGCCGTGTCTAGAGCGCTGCCCCGAGCGCCTGCGCCTCGGCCCGAACCGTCTGACCGAGTCGGTCGATGGCGACGTCACCAGCGAAGACGACGGCGAGAGCGGCCCGGCATACTCCGCTCGGATCGCACACCGGGGCGGCGACGGCCCGGAAGCCGGCGATGACCTCACCCGAGCTGGTCGCCCACCCGCAACGCCGGGCGACCGACACATCGGGGCGTTCGTTGGCGCTGGGCGCCTCGCCGGCCAGCAACGCGATACCGGGCGCGCCGAGGTGTACGGGGTGGCGCAGACCGGGGCGGTAGCTCACATGTGCCGAGGCGGTCGGTGGCTCGACCACCTCGATGGTGACGGCTTCGTCGCCATGTCGGACGGCGAGGAAAGACGTCTTGTCGGTGGCGAGGGCCAGACGCAGCAGATGAGGGCCGGCGACCGCCCGCAATCGGGGGGTGAAGCGCCCGGCCAGTGCCGCCAAGCCGGCGCCGGGCAGGTAGCGCCCGCGGGCGTCGCGGGACAGCAGGCCGTGATCCTCGAGGGTGCGCAGCATGCGGTAGGTGATCGAACGATGCATGCCGACGCGCGCGGCGACCTCGGACACCGTCAACGGCTCTGCGGCGTCGGTGACGTGCTCGAGCACCCGCAGCCCGCGGTGGAGCGTCTGGGAGGCGGGCCGACTCGTGATGACGGCGCCGTTCGGCGAGTTCACGGTGCCGCCCGCCGCACCGGTAGGTTTCGGTTGGGTCACGCCTGTTGCCATCACACCGCCCTCCTCATACAGTGGCCAGACTCCGTAATAGAACGACGCTGTCCGATTATCGAACAATTCTAGCGGTGGACGAGCGTCGGCGACAGGGTGAAACGGAACCCAATTCGGGACGAAACGGCGGCGGGCGGACCGGCGCCGGTAGGAGGCGACATGCAGGACGGCATGCGGATGTTCTCGCGGATGACCACCATCGGGGCGACCCTCGGGCTCGCCGTCTCGATGGCGGCGTGCTCCGAGTCTGGCGGCGGCCAGAGCTCCACCACTGGTGGCTCGGGCGGCAGCACTGGTGACATCAAGATCGGCGTGGTTCTGGACATCACGGGGGCAGGCGCCAGCCTCGGGGTGCCAGAGCGGCAGACCATCGAGATGCTCAACGACCAGATCAACGCCGCCGGCGGGGTCAACGGACGCAAGGTGAAGATCTTCGTCGAGGACAACGGCTCGACCGAGGACGGCGCCGCCAAGGCGACGAGCAAGTTGCTCAACACCGAGAAGGTCGACATCCTACTGGGCTCC
>WBZP01004893.1_pt1 | contig 13789 bp, 5 predicted proteins | sample 5204301 | NCBI WGS metagenome assembly WBZP01 (sample SAMN12412401, study PRJNA552823) | activated sludge metagenome | isolation source: activated sludge from nitrification reactor of wastewater treatment plant... | place: USA: Pennsylvania | collected 2017 | reverse complement strand
ATTCTCGCGACCCTGGCTCCGCTCTGCCAGGGCATCGACGCCGACATCCTGCAGGACTTCGTCATCAGGATGGACCCGGATTATTTCGCGACCTTTCCGCCCAAACTCCTCGCTGACCATGTGAGTCTGGCCGCGCTTCTCACACCCGACCATCCCTGCGAAGTTCGATTCACAAAACTCGACCGCACACGGTGGACCATCACCATCGTCGCCTACGACTACTTTTCGGAATTCGCCACGATCTGCGGGCTGCTCTCCGCCTTCGGTTTAAATATCGAAGAAGGCCGCATCTTTACCTCCGCGGAAAGCGAACCGGCACGGTCCGGTCGCTCAAGTCCATCCTACGGCACACGCCCAAGACCCCAGGGCCGTCCGGGACTCACGAGAAAAAAGATCGTGGATGTCTTCACCGTAAGCCCCACCGAAGGACAACCATTCGCCGTCGAAGACCAGAAACGGCTGGCCGAGCAACTCTTCCGCATGATCGTGCTGCTGGACACGAACGAATTCGATGAGGCCCGACAGCAGGTCAATCGGCAGCTGATCGAACACCTGGGCAAACAGCGCAGTTCCTTCAGCGGCCTGCTCCATACCGTCCACATCACCTTCGATAACAGCCAGTCGGCAACCGATACGATCATGGACATCCGGTCGGACGACACGCCGGCGTTTCTCTATGCCTTCGCCAATGCGCTGGCCATGCGCAACGTTTACATCAGCAAGGCTCAGTTCGCGATCGAAGAGGGAAAACTGCACGACCGCTTCTATGTCCGCAATCGTTTCGGACAGAAGCTGTTGGACCCCGGCGACCAGGAGCAACTCCGCCTCACCGCCGTGCTCATCAAACAGTTCACCCATGCGCTCACCTGGGCGCCTGATCCCGCCAAGGCGCTGGAATCCTTCGATCAGTTTCTCGACCTCGTCCTCGAGGGTTCGCGCCAAGCCGGAAAGAAACAGGCCTGGGACTTCGTCAACGACAAGAAAACGTTCCCCATCCTGGCGCGCCTGCTCGGCGCCAGCGACTTTTTGTGGGAAGACTTTCTCCGACGGCAACATGTCAACCTCCTGCCGCTGCTCAAGGACTATCGCGATGCGCCGCTGATCAAGCCCCAAACCACACTGCGTAAGGAATTGAACCGCGTCGTGGCGAAGGCCAAGACCGACGAAGCGCGCAAGGAGGCGCTCAACCGCTTCAAAGATCAGGAACTCTTCCGCATCGACATGAAGCACATCGTCGAGCCTGGGACCAACCTGCCAGATTTCTCGCTGGCGATTTCCGAACTGGCCGAAGTCATCGTCGAGCGCAGCTTGATCGACTGCCAGGCCAAGCTCACCAAGCTTTATGGCTCGCCTCGCCTCGCCAATAAGAAGCCCTGCCCCTTTGCCATTCTCGGCGCGGGAAAGTTCGGCGGCCGCGAACTGGGGTACGCCTCCGACATCGAAGTGTTGTTCGTCTATGGTGGTCCAGGACACACGACAGGGAAAGCAGGCATCGAGAATAGCGAATATTTCGAGCGGCTGGCGCAGGAACTGTTGCAATGGATCGAAGCCAAGCAGGAAGGCATCTTCCACATCGACGTCCGCCTCCGGCCACATGGCGGGAAAGGATCACTATCGAACGCGTTCGATGAGGTCTGCAAATACTACAGCGCCGACGGATTGGCAGCTCCGTTCGAGCGGCAAGCGCTCATCAAGCTGCGCCATATCGCGGGGGATGCCGCGCTCGGCAAGAAGGTCGAAGCCCATCGCGACAGCTTCGTCTACAGCGGTGCTCCCTGGGATCTTGCGACTGCCCTCGATCTGCGGCGGCAGCAGGTGAAGCAACTCGTTGAACCGGGGCAGATCAACCTCAAGCACAGCCACGGCGGCATCGTGACATTGGAATATGCGATTCAATACCTCCAGGTCATGCACGGCCATCGAGTTCCAAGCCTGCGCACATCGAACACACTGCGCGCGCTCTCTGCGCTCATTGACGCAGGCCTGATCCCCCGTACGACCGGGGACAATCTCCGCAAGTCCTACCTCTTCATCCGCATGCTGATCGACGGCCTACGCATGGTGCGAGGCAACACGAAAGATCTCGTCCTCCCGCCGCCGGAGTCTGATGAATTCATCTTCCTCGCCCGACGGGTCGGGTATCAAACCGAAGACTGGCAGGCTGGAGCCAGGCATCTGCTCTCGGACATTGAACAGCATATGAAACAGAACCGAGAGTTTTTTGAAAAGATGTTCGGGAAGGTGTGACGGAAGAGCTGAACCGGCCACGTCGCCACTATTTCGCTTCAGACGCTCAAGCAGCCATAGACCGGTAAAGAGCCCTCCCGCCCCACTCGTACGTGAGCCCCAGGAAGATCTTCCATGAGTCAGTGGAACGGACAGCATTGCGTCCGGCTATGTTGCTCGCCCAAGGCTCAGCGAAGGTCGTGCGCGGCTTGCCCTGACCATAGAAACCATCAGGGCCCTGCCTTACGGACAGGCCGGAGTACCGTCCGCCTTCACCTGCGGCCCCTGTCCCGAATCCGGGAACGGCACCAACGGACCAATGTTCGGCCTGAGCGGGTTCGGGGTTGCCAACTCATCACGTCCCAATGTCCCCAACGCTCCGCCTCCGTTTCGGAGGAAACAGAAGTTCTCGAAGGGGACCGAAATGGGATATGCCGGAATACCCCAACGCGTATTTTCCGGATAAATATATTCTCCGACCGGTGCGGTATATTGGCCTGAATCGAGGCCGTTCGCCACTTTGACCGAGGTATGACCTTCGATTCGGACACGGACATCACGGGTGATGGGCAAGAAGTTCGCCTTGGCAGGCAGCGTGACACGAATACGGCCGATCTGTCCGACCCGTTGTGCATCGAGCGTCGTCAATCGTCGCTCCTGTTCGCTCGGATCTGCCTGAACCGTATCAATGACAAACACCTCGACTCGCCTCGTGGGATCAGTCGTGAATCCCACAATTCGAAATCGAGAGGTTTCCTCCTGGTTGTCGTTCGGCGCAGGGAACGGTGCCCCCACGGTTCCGACGATGGCCTCCTCGATTATGACATAGGCCGGATTTGCTCCCGGCGAAGTGTAAATGCCCATAAGTGAGCTGACGGCATGCGCGGCAACAAACCACTGTCCGGTCGCCTCCTGGGTTAACATTCCGGCGTAAGTGATGTAGTCGCCCACCACCAAAGGAGCTTTCTTGCTGGATTGACAAGTCGGCCGAGCCGGTGCGGTAGGGTCCACCGCGACAGGGCCGCAAGTGAATCGTCGCTCATTTCCACCCTGACCGCGATTGGTGAGCGGACAATCCGAATCTCCCGCCGCAGTTGATGGAATACACATGGGAAACCCCGTTTGGGACACAATCGGCGCATTGCCGGGGTCTGCTGCAAACCGATCATCCATCGCACTGCCCACGCCCTTAGCGCTATTGGGTTTGCCGTAGCTTCCCCACGGGTCGTTGATGCGGACCTTGGCGGCGGGAGGCCCCCCCTGTGGGCCGACGAACAACGCACCCGTGGCATAGTCAATGAATTGTATGAATCCCGCTCCAGAATTCAACTCGAGCTGAGAGATCGACGCCCAGCCAGCGACATATTGGCCCCCCACAATATTGCCGATCACATGCACTTCGAACGGCATCGCCGGCTTATTCGGCGCCGGGTCGCTCAGCGCGAGGCCGCTTGGTTTGCTGGCAAGCGCGAGTGCTGGTGCTTTGCCAGGGTGTTTGCCTCGAAATAGATCGTGCACCGTCAGATACTGGCCCGGCATTTTTATCAACAGATTCTTGGGCAATGTCACACGCACACCATTCACCACCATGCTGCCGGCTGACAGCGGGTCGGCCAGATTCGTGACGTCCAGTTGCTCCAAATGCCCGACCAGGGAAAACGACGGGGTCGGCGTTTGAGCCTCTACGCCGACGGCACCACCGCAAAACAGGAGGCCGATCACAATAGCAATGGCGTTACGGTCGATACGCTTCTTACTTGTCCGCATGCTGCGTCCTCCCCCAAAGATGTGCGACTGACAATCCGTGTCTGTGCTGCGGGCTATACCGAACGGGCAGGCCTTCGTCCGGTTCAAACCCGTGCAGCGAATACAGCGACCGGTTGAAGCTCGCATAGTTGAGCACTCGACCGCTCCGTGAGAGCACTTCCGCAATGGTTCGCGCCGAGAGATCGGCCAAGTATGACCAGAGCGCATTCCCCTGGAATTGCTGCTGCAGCCGCATCCCGCGGACCGGCATCGGAAGACCAATGACCTCCGACCAGCCAATCGAGGTCTCTCCACCTCGGCCAGGCTGCGCCATTGGCGGTACTCCGGACAACATGGCCAAGGTGGCCAGGCATGCCCCTGCATCCGTTGACGCAGCGACGGCTTTGGCTCGAACCTGTGCCACGAAGCCCTCGGAACCCAGCACAATCGAAGGTGAGGCAGATGTGTGGCCCCCTTCTATGTTGATCCGACCAAGATCGTCGCTCTTGATGCGAGCCGGTCGGATAGACGGCTCGTTGGCTACGGCTGTCTCCACAGCTTCAGCCAGGGCTAGCCTAGGCTCGTGCAGCAAGACAATACCGCTTTCTGCGTTGCAGTGAGATTTCACTTCCTGAATTAACTGGGTCACTTGCTCTGCGACGCTGGGCAAGAGATACGTCAGGTTGGAGACCGTACTATCTTGAATGGCGACACCGAGCGTCGCGACAATCGGGAGGTCATACCGTCGGATGGCATCCGAAAGTTCAGTGGACAATTCCGGCACAACACTGCCCACAAGCGCGAATACGCGATGCCGTGTGGCCAGCCGATCGAGCGCCCGGGCGGCATCCACTCCGTGACGCCCGGAGTCCTCGACAACCAGCTCTATCCTGCGACCGAAAATGCCGCCTTCTCGATTGATCGCGGCAAACCGCTCCTCAAGGCCGGCGCGGATCTGTTCGCCATACGAGCCAGTGGGCGTCAGCGGCACCATCGCGCCCAACAAAATACGCTCGTCCGATACCCCTTGCACGAATTCGCTCTCAGTGCCGATGACCTGAAGGTAGGCCAGCAAGGCCGTCTCTTCCTCGGCGGACAAATCGATGGTCGGCATCGGTTGCTGTAAAAGCCTCCCATCGCGCCCTCGTCCCATCTCGATCGCATCGAGCACCTCACGCGCCGAACCATATTCAGAGCGGCCGCGCTGAGGTTGGCTGAGCCTGGTCCAGGTGATTCCCGGCACGGTCACGCCACCCTCCCGGCTTCCCTCTCCGCTTAATCCATGACAGTTGGCACAGGCACCCGCAGACGAAGGCAAGGTGCTGTGCCCGGTGCGGACAACCCCGGAAAAGGGGGTGTGGCCGTGATACAGCGCTCGCCCGCGCGCAAAAAGGTCCTCGGCAGCCCCTGAGTCGGCATGGCCGATTGGAGCGCCGACAAGGCCAAGAAAGAGTATGCAAATGACGACGTAGTTGCCTCTCATCGGGAAACCTGTTCAAGCAGTTCAGCAAAATGTGCCGGTGTATTGAACGCGGCGGTTCTGGTCCATCGCTGTTGCGGTTCATTGCCGACCCACAGAACATTGGCATGGTCGTACGGTCGCCCCGTGGCGTTACCGAACGCCGCGAGCAGCCGCTTCAAATCGTTCGATTTCGCAGTGAGAAAGATCCACCCCTGGCGTAGCCCTGGCTCGATATCGAACTGCGCCGCATAACGACGCAACTGTTGCGGGCCATCATGTTGTGGATCCACCGTAAGCGAGATCAGGAGGACATCACTTTCGTCCGGTCGGTTCCGGCTCAAGTGATTCCGTACCTCGCGCAACAGGGCAGTTTGAGTGGGACAGGCTGTCTTGCAGCTGGTAAAGATGAAGTCGATGAGGACTCGGCGGCCCTGCAGCAGCTCGGAATAGAATCGGTAGTCGTGGCCATCTTGGTCCTGTACTGTCACATCCGGAATGGAAGGAACCAGCCAGGATGCGGCTGATACCGGCGATGCAACGGACAGCCACAGAAGCACGAGCGCGATCGTCTTGAACGACTGTTGCCGGCTAGGGTGTGGCATGGGGTCCATTCGCGCGAGGTGTGGGGGTCCCACTACTGACCAAGGCTTCCGGAAGTCGAATCCGGCCCAGCCGTCCTGCGGCAAAGCCGAGGTTCTGAGAAGGTGCGGCAAGTAACAACTCGAACTCTCCCGACTCCGGGAACATCAGCCTGGCTTCATAACGACCCTGTTCCTGTTCGACCACTCGGACCCGCTGCTGCCACTGGCCATGCTGCTGAACAGCCAGCAACGTCGCATCGGTCACACCGGTTTTCGGTCTGGCTTCTCCGTCCAGGAGCCGCACAATGACGGTTCGCCCGCCACCGTCACCGGTTAACGCCTCCATCGTCACGGTAATCGCCGAGGCACGTTCAGGCTGCGCGTCATGAGAAGGACCGGCAATGGTGAGTGCAAAGCAAACCGTCACCGCCGGCTGCTGAGTCTTCACGATGACATCAAACGTACCGCCGGAGCGAAACGTGGCGGGAGCCGTGAAGGTTCCAGGCTGTCTCTCAGAAAGGCTCGAGTCGAGAACGAGTAAGCCTCGCGCCATACGCGTGTAGTTACTGAAGCTACCGGAGGGCGCCATCATGCCGGCGGCATATTGATAAATCATGCGATCCGGCGCATTGGCCACGACGATTCCGTTCCCATCCGGCAAAGATGCCATCACACTGGCGACATTGATGCTATCCGAGGCCGTGTCAGGCGCAGACTGCCCCATCAATACCGACACTGATTGAAGACGCCCTCGGCGGGCCTCCTCCAGGTTGATCACGCTCATGGCAGCCGTGCCCTGCCCGCGCACATAGGCATAGTCACGAGTAAAAATGATTTGGTCGGGTTTGGCCGTGACATCGAGTCCTGCAACCAATTTCGCCGCCGCCAGATCGATGAGCATGACGCGGCTCTGCACCTGATTTAGGACCAACGCATACCGGCCTTGGTCGAACAGCCCCAGCTGCACCACTCCCGGCCCAATCGGGATACGGGCGGTTATGCGAGACGAGGTTGGATCGATCAATTCCATTTGACCGCCGTTGGCGCCGACTACGACGAGTCGCTGCGCCGCCGCACTCCAGCCCATGGCAACCGGGGTCCTGCTCACGGATACGTCGCTGACACGCGTTTCCCGCACCCGGTCGATAATGGTGACCGTGTTGTCCTCCGTATTCGAAACGAAGGCCCAGGGCTGGTCGAACGCTAATTCCAGTGTGTGGAGTCCTCGGCCTACCGGAAGACGGACTGACTCGGCCATGTCGGCCACGTTCACCAGCACCACCTCGTTGCGGCCGTCGAGCCCCACCCACATACGATGGCCATCGGGATCGAGCGCCAACCGGGTGGGGCGGCTCCCGTCCGGCAAATAGATTGTATGCACCATCTTGCGGCTCACGGTATCGAGCACTGCGACTGCATCGGCATCCCGCAAGCTGACGAGGAGGCGATGGGAGTCCGGGACCAACGCCCAGTCATACCCACGCCCCGGCAGTTGCTCAATCGACTCGAGCTTGCTGTTTTGTAGGCCGACGAAGGGATTGATGAACGCAACAGTGTCGTCCTGATTGAGCGTCACCAGACGATAGGTGTTCAAATCGACGTCAGCCCGAACTCCCAGCGAACTGCCCGCCAATTGCCGTGCCTTGTCCTCGCAGGAGAGTTCGTTGGCGACCTGCTGCGAGCGCCGCGACTGAATCCAGGCAGCGGGACGAATGCCCGCAAAGGGCCTTCCGCTAGCCGCGTCGGCAAAACGAAAATGGGCCACCCCGGCCACAGAGGGCGGCGAGTTCGGTTTGGACAGACTGTCTTTACCCTGCGGTTCGAACTGAAACTCAATCGCCACCCCGCCCTGCTCTTGCTTTTGCACCACAGCTTGACTGGCCGCCAGGGCAGGACCGTGCACGGACGAGATCAGTGCTGCGGCAAATGCGAGAACGGCTTTCGTGCTACGGAACCTCGTCATGGCTTGCCCGTGTTGTTTGGAACGAAGTACACGTCGCTGATAAGGACATCCGCCTGATCATCGATAAGACAGTCGGTGAGATAAATGTCGCAATACATCTCGGTGATTAGATTGTCGGCATCGGCTTGTGCACCGACGAAGGGGGCTGTACTGCGTTGGGAACTGAACTTACCTCGCGGGGCAATGGCATAGGGTGTAGATTTCGTGCCATCCTGCAGCCCAAGCGTGAACGCAACCATATACTCGCGCCCGTCTTTCCAGTTGCCTGTGACATGTGTGCCCACAGCTCTCACGGGAGGGTTGAAACGCAGGTGCACCACGTTGGCCAGTGGGTCTGCTTGACATCGAAGGACGCTCCCCCCCTCCCTGAAATTTACATCCATGTCATTTCTGGTGCAGGTATAGACCTTGGCAGTCACGTCCCCTACGTCCACACCCACAGTCTGAGTGTGCTGGCCATTCGTAAAGCGATAGAGATTGCTCCCATCCCACTCCGTCAACTCCATACCCGATGGCACCCGGCCTAGTTCGGGATGCTCATACCAGCGTAACGGACGGCAGCCTGGAAGTGCCTCGATGTCTGACTGTCCTTTTAAGGGTCTACACCCGCCCATGGTGAGTCTCCTCCCGCTTCAGCGATGGATATTCTTTCAAGGTGCCGTTTTCTGATTTTGAAGCGGTTCTGGATTGAGCACCCGCAGGAGCCCCCAAATTCCTCCGTCAAATACGAAGCTAGCCTGGCTCCGGAACAGGTAATCGCCCGGAATGGAATGATCTCCTCCGGCCTTCGTCAGCAAATTCGCTGCCATCATGGGACCGACCGAGTTATAGCTCCCCTGGACGATCCAACTGGCTTCAATCGCAGCGTTACTATCCGGATACATCTCTGTTGAACCCACGTTCCAGGGGAATGGATTCCAGTGATGGCCATGAAGAGTAATGGCCTGCTGCCTGGTGTGTCCGCCCGGATGGACGATTCTCAATCGCACCTCTTCACCGGCGCGGGCAACAAAGACGGGAGTTTCCGGATCGCAGGCCTCAAGGCCGCGCTGAGTCAGCTCGGCGAGAGGCGCGATTCCGGCCTGACACTTCAACTGCGCAGCCTTCGAGCTCAGGACATGGGCGTAGTCGATTTCGTTACGTTCTTCGAATTCGGTGGAGGGGTCCCCCCCCCTGCGCCCCCACATTGGCTCCGTCCGGTAATTGATCGCCTTGACCCCATAGTCGTCAGGCTCCTCCGCGCCCTTGAGATTAGGGACCGGCCATCCCGCTTGCTTCGCGTCTACGGCATCCTGAAGCACCATCACAAAATCTCGATACAGCCTCTTACCGTCGGCGTCGCAGATCGTCGCGCTCAGATCAGTGTTCTCATCCGCCCGGCGTTCGCGTGCATCATCCGATGGACAGACGTGGCTCCCCTTCGGTCCGATCACCAAAGATCCGATCGCACCGTGGGCGGGATGTTTGATGACATCACCAAAGCTGCGGAGCGGAATCGCGCCAAACTCGATTGGCACAGCGGCTTGTTTGCCAATTCCCTGTTGCGCTCCAGGGTTCGTTTCCAATTGATAGTCTCCTGCGTACCAGAATATGGAGCGGGGCTTACATTGAAACTTGTTCGATCCATTACTGCGGCATGCCGGCACCAGGCCTCCCGCATCTGCACCAGGGATCTCATTCAAGCCGACGTTGGTGCCATCCGAGGTGTGTGCATACTGGGCCACGAGGGGGGCCGACAGGCCCACAGCCGAGGACATGCGGAATTGGTTGTAGTTGAATCCGTCGAGCGTCATCGACATGAAGTTGTCCGATACGTCGCTGGCAAACATGCCTGGGCCATCCGGCAGCGTCTCGGGCAAATGATTCATCACTTGCACCTCCAAGCAGGAGCCGGCTGGAGCCCGCAAAACCAGCGGCTCGATACGGCGAAGTCCTGAAGCAAACTCAAATTGAAGCTGTTTCAGCACGTCGTCATGGCTCATCTGTTTGTCCAAGAAGCCCTGTTCCTCCCCACCAGGGAGGCGATTGTTGCGAACGAAAATGATCCCGTTCAGGTCGTTTATCCCGAGCCGCTGGCTGTAGGGAATGCCGCCGCCCGCGCTTCGGCCCGCGTCCTCACAGTCTCCTCTCAGCTGACAAATGCGCAGCGCACTGATGCCGACCTTGAGATGTTCATTGGCTGTCGTGACGCTGCACACTTGGCCGGCTTTATCAGGAGTACCTGTCACAAGGGGGACTGTTGAGTCCGGCAGGCGAGCGACCTGAGGTTCCACTTTTTTCTCGTCTTCTGTTCGTGGGGTGCCGTAGGCTCGCATGAGTCCCCACATGCCATCCCAGAGTTGATCCATGGATGAGCCAAAGTACAAATAATCTGTCTGACTGGCATCAGGAGCCATGGCCTTGATGTCGAACTCGAAATGTTCCGAAATCCCCAGCGGCTGGGCGCTCACATAGCCTGAGTGCTTGACGCCCGGTTCCCGGAGCCATTTCACGCCATTCATTGCAAAGACATGCTGGGCTTCTTGCGCGCCCTGGATCAGCCGGATCTGTACCGGGTCGCCTTCGTATACCGGGAGAATCGGCGTGGCAGGGTCACCCATCTTCCGCCAAGGTTCGTGATTCTTGGCTCGGATTCCGCTGCAGGTGTCTTGCGGCAGTTCATTCTCCGGGTACAGCGCACAGGTGAACGCAACACGCCACTGTTCGATCTTTTTCAAGACACCATCCAGTTCGCTTTCCAACCCCAGGTTCTTGAGCAAGCCTCGAGTGGACGGCGAAACGACCGCTCCATAAGAAGTGGACGCTAACCTTCTGTCGCGGATTTCATGTGCCTTTGTGCTGAACACATTCGCCATGTCGCCGGTGCAGCGCAGGTTGTCGAGCGCGCAGGGCGTCTGTCGATAGTCGAACCCTCCCAGCTCGAGACTTGCCGAGCGATCGGTGATGCGCAGGGGCAACGGCTCGTTACGATAGTTGATGAGCTGAGTGCCGGGATCTTCCGAGGAAATGGCTAGTGGCTTCGGCAAGTTGATTGGCACCTGGCGCCGGCCGAACCGCAAGGCCGATGCGTCCCGCTCTTCCGGATTGATCGGCTCGAGCGCCGTATTGTAGAGGATGGCAAAATCAGCGAACGCCACTGCAAATTCACGTCTGGTGTCGTGAGTCTGCTGACTGTCAACTGGACAATCGTCACCGGCCTGCTCCCGATGCCAGCCCGGGTTCAGAGGATTGGAGTGTTTTTTGCCCAGACATTTGGGGGCAACGATGTTCGCGCGCGTGGTGGTCGGACCGCCATCTTCCCGTCCGCCCACCTTGAGCGGTTGCCGCAGTTCCGCAGAGGGATTATGTGAGGTGGACGGCGTGAAGAAATCTGCTCCACCGATGACCTTGCGCTGATCCTTGACGTCTTCCGCTGCGAGATGATTGTTGTCTATGGGCAGCCATACGGAGTTGGCCGGTTCGATGACGAGTGCCGCATAGAGACCGTGTTGTTGGTGCGTGCTGGGGCCGAAGTGATCGTGCGTGAACACGGTGCGCAGCGTATGATCCCGTTGAGTTTTCGGATCAAGGATGGGATCGGCATACCACCGTTGTACTGTCCGCTGAGCAGCACAGTAGGGATGCTTCTCATTGAGGTCGTTTAGAGCGATTTTGAGCTCATGGAGTTGCGTCTCCAACTGTTGCTTCTCCGCATCGTTGGAGGCAGTGAGCCTGGGAATCTGCTTTTCCATTTCCACCGGACTCATTGACCAGACAGGGCATTGACCTTTTTCCCGAAGTGCCTTGCAGTTTGCATCACCGTCAGGACAGGCGGTTTGAAACAGCGGGTGTGTCTTAAAGGTCAGGAATTGGTCCGCGGGCTTACCGGCCTGCTTTTGGGATCGGTTGTACGCGATGATACGTTCGCGCACCTCTTCGGGCGAGAAGGTGCCGTCCTCATAGTTCCATCCGTTACCGGAACCGTCCGAAGCCATCACATCGAATTTAACGAGATGGATATGTTGGCCGACGGTGTCGGTCGGCGTATACACCTGAAAATCGTCCAACCCCATCGCGTTCGGCAGAAAGTTTGAATGCATGAAGGTGATACAGTCCCCGGAGTTGGCCCGGAAGAACAGCGGGTCCGGCAGATGCGTCCGGGTGCTTGGGTCGATGATGTCCTGGATGTCCTGCTCCAAGGCCAAGATGCGTGCTTGCGGATCAAACCATCCGTGTCGATTGACCGTGATCTCGGTTTGAATGACGCCGGCTTTGTATTGCCTGGACGGTGCCTTCACGGGACAAGGGTCGGCGAAGGGAGCACCACGTTGGGCCCCCCGCCCGTTCACATAGAATACCGCCTCACTGGATCGCGGGATGTCGCGACCTTTTTCGGTGGCCCAGTCGGTCCGATAGCCTTTGTGCTCCTGTTCCCAGCCGTCCGATTCGGCATGAGGGGGTTCGGCGGTGACAATTTTCCGAAAGGCAGATTTTTCTAACTCTCCCGCATGAAACCTCATGGCCGTCTGTTCTTCCGGAGTTCCCTGGTTATCAAGGCGATGCAGCGCGCCAATTCCCTCCCACTGCTCCGCCAAGGCCAGAAGCGAATTAGGATTCAGTGCATAGACCTTGGCGGCGTTGAGCTTCGCTACCGCGCCCCCCTTCGCCAGGGCCTCATCCACGACATCCTGATTGCTGACATGGCCGTTGCTGCCGGCGGGCCTGGTGGAATTCGCCCCATTCACGAGAACATGGCGCGGCAGACCGCCGTCGAAATCCATATCCAACGGAGGTTGTGGCGGGCGATGTCCTGGTTGGCCTGCGATATAGAACGGGTATCCCCGGAAATCGACGGTCGGCATCGGCGGGAGCGCTGTGCCGGGTAGCGGCACGACAGCAGGATTTTCCGTTCCCCCGGTCACCTCCGCGTCCGGATAGTTTCGTCCCACAGAAGTGCCGGATGCGGTGTTGAGGCCCGGCGTGCCGTCTTCGAACACATCATGCACTCGCCAGAGCTCCCACATGCCTTGCGCGAAATGCGGATACAGATGGCAGTGGAAAATGGAATCGCCCGCGGACCGATTCTTGTTTCCCGATCCACCGAACTCCACCTCATAGCTGAACGTGGCGCCGGGAGAAATCGTTTGCGAGTCGAGGTAGGTCGATCCCGGATCACTCGGGTCCATCACCCATTGATGGGCATGCAGGTGGAAGACATGGGTTTCTTTCGGTCCGGCATGGATGTTCCGAAACCGCACCGGATCACCCAGATAAGAGTGATGCACGTTGGACGGATCGTCCGGATAGAGCGCGCCAATGGGCTTGCTCGGATTGGTCTTGTCCCACTTGAGAATCAGCGCGGGATCTCCGTTCGCCCATGAGCTCAAGAAAAACTCTTCCGCTCGACACTCCGGGCAGTCTCGGAGCGGCGCAACCCGCCGTTGGCGTGCCATGACCATAGCCCCGAGTCCGGCGACACCATAATTGATGCCCATGCCATCTTTCACGTAATGCAGCGGATTGCCCTGATCTTCCAACTCTTGGAAGGCTTGGACCGCCTTGACCTCATCGTGCATGATCACCGTGAATTCACGGTATGAAAGTCCGCATGAGGTCCCATCGATGTAGTCTTTGCACTGTTTCGAGGGCGAGGTTGTGTCATGCCCGTCATCATGCTTGCCGTCCGGTTGCAGATGATTGTCGAGCACGACGACCGCATTCAAATCGGAATGGACGATCTCATCGCCGTCCAGCATGGCCAGGATCGGCCTATCTTTATGAGCTCCACTCGTGTGGCGTTTCTCATAGTCAATGACGCGGTAGGGATGGCGA
>WBZP01001508.1_pt3 | contig 13789 bp, 14 predicted proteins | sample 5204301 | NCBI WGS metagenome assembly WBZP01 (sample SAMN12412401, study PRJNA552823) | activated sludge metagenome | isolation source: activated sludge from nitrification reactor of wastewater treatment plant... | place: USA: Pennsylvania | collected 2017 | reverse complement strand
GCCGGCCCGATCGTGGTGCGGATCTTCCGCAGCACGAAATCAGTGTGGTTCTTCAGTGCCGTCAGTACGCGCTGCTCGTTCGCGCCCACCTCGCCGTACGCCTGGACGAGAGCGGCTGGAAGGTCGGCGCGTTTCAGGCTCCGCGCGGCCGGTCCGGCCTCGCTCGCGAAGGTCAGAAGGGCGTCCCACGCGGCCTTCGCGCTCGCGACAGGATCCGGATCGGTTGACTTGAAGGCGAGCAGCGTCTTGATGTGCGCCTCGGTCTGGCGAGTGGAGGTGTGCAGGTCGAGGCTCAGGACGTGCAGCACGCGCAGGAAGGGCCACAGGTCTTTGGCGGTGACGGGCGTCCCTTCCAGTTTGCTGATGATCTCGCAAAGCTCGTTGCACTGATGGACGGACTTCTTCGAGATAAGACCGTCTAGGGACAGCCGTCTTTCGAAATCATCGCCTTCAGCCGCGCCTCTGGCGCAGTCGAGCAGCCCGACGAAATTCGCGAGGAGCGTGTTCGTGCCGCGCAGCGTCACTAGAACAAAGCGGTCGTGCTGGGGGTTGAAAGGGTCGGCCTTCTTGAAATCCTTCCAGAAATCGCCAATGGCCTTCTTGCATTCGTCGTCGGCAGCACTGATGGTGAAGCTGCGCTTCACCTGCCCGACGAGGCGCGCAGTCGCCGCGCCTTCGCGCGCGCAGACGACGAGGACGTCGTCTGTATTGAAGCCGAGATGCTCGGTCTGGAAATGGACTTCGGTAACGCCGGCATCTGTCAGGATCGGCGGGATGCTACGGACGAGCAGCTGAGCTACCCAGTACGCTGCGACGTGCTGTTCGAAGAACACGCCCTCACCGCCGGTGGAGATTGGACTTGAAACTCGCTTCTGGCTTTGGCCATCCATGCAATCCACCAAATGTTTCACTGTTTCGCTAGTCGGGGGAAAGCCGTTCAAAGCCTAGTTCGATGACGAAATCATGCGAGCGGTTGCACGGCCCATCGGATGATTCCACGGATCAAGAAGGGTAGCAAGAACGCTTGATGCCTCATTGATTTGGCGGTGCTCCTACTGAGAGTCTGGTCTGGATTGGTAGCAGTCATTAGGGCCTTCCGCCTTTAGCGTCCACTTTGGCCGAAAACCGGGCTGTGATTATCGTTTCAACCTCGGCCGAAGCGGTCGTTACCGATTCGCGTCTATCAACGACCGTTTCTTTCAGAGAATCGATCTGCCCCGAGAGGCTAGTCCTGATTAGCACTTCAAGTGCTGTGCGTCCTGCCCCTGTTCATCGAGAGCTAAACACAAGGGTATGCTGAAGACGGAGCCCAACAGCGATCACATCTTGGTGCTTAAAGTCACTGGCATGGGCAAAGACGTCATACCTCGATTCTGGGCAGGCTAAATGGAAATTGCGATTTCACGTGGATGAAAGCCCCTTATTCACTATCCGGCTTTCGTGCAACCAACCCGATGAGCGCGGACCTGCCCTTATGGCCCGTCCCCTCGGCAATGCTTTCCTCATACTCCACCAGATCCTCGATCCGCCAGTCATCGAACGCGGTACGAAGAATGTCCTGCGTGTATAGATTCTCGACGGCAGAGGGCCCGCCGGTCCGATATTCCAGCTGCTTTGGTGTATAGCCCTGAAGAAGAATACGCCCGCCCGGGCGCGTCATTTCCTTCATGACCGCAAACTGGCGCTCGCGCCATTCAGGGCCGACGAACTGGATGAAGATTCCGATCACCCAGTCGAAGGCCCCTTTCAGTTCGACGGGCGGCCAGCCAAGCGCAAGCATGTCGGCCTGCAGGAAGCGGACATCCACCTTGCGTCCGGCAGCCAGCCGCTTGGCCTTCTCAACCGCAACCGCTGAAATCTCGATCGCAGTCACCTCGAGTCCCTGCTCCGCCAGCCACACGGAATTTCGGCCCTCCCCATCGGCTACCGACATGGCTGTTCTGCCATTCAGCAGAATATCCAGCCGGTGGGCGAGAAACTGGTTTGGCTCGGTACCAAACAAATAGTCATCGCCGGCGTTGCGGTACCTCGAACTCCAGATGGCCTCGTGATTCATTGCCCAGGCTCCATGTAAGTTAGTAATCAGTTACTTATATAAACTAGCACTACCCTAAAGTAATACACTGTAACAAATTGTAGTAATTCCGAAATTGACACGCCTCCAGTTATCCATAGACTAGTAATCGTTTAATTACTTAACGGTGGTTTGTGTCGTGGCAACGCAAAAGAACTTTGGACTAGTTCCGCAATTGGGGCTGATCCTTGCCGCATCAATCCTGGCCAGCAATACGCAGGCAGCAGATGCATTGCGGTTATGGCAGGCAATGGATCAAGCCTTGGCATCCAATCCTTCCATAAAGGGTCAAGTTTCTGAAGTTAAAAGACAGGAACTGGAAAAGGCAATTGCCGGCGGACAACATCTGCCCAAGGTGGATTTAAGCGCCAGTTACACCCGCTACGCCCATCCCACTCTGGTAACACCCATCCGCAAGGTCGGCATGTTTCCCCCGCTTGATCAGGATATTTCCAATATCGGGCTCACCTTGAGTTTGCCTCTGTATGCCGGGGGGAAACTCGTCGCCGGCGAGTCTCTGGCAGAACACAACCGCATTGCCTCGTCGGAAGCCCTCCGTGCAGCCGGACAGGATCTCTTGTTCAATGTTGCGACAACCTACACGAAAGTCCTTCAACTGAAATCCCTGCAGAAAGCGCTCGCCGTCCGAATCAAAACGCTGGAAAAGGAGGAGAGCAACATCAGACAGCGGATTGTCAATGGACGCGCAGCGAAGCTTGAACTCATCAGACTGCAAACGCAGCTCTCCCAGGCGCGCCATGATCGCCTTGCGGTCGAGCAGGGGGAGCACGATGCGCTCAGCCTCCTTGCTGTTCTGCTCGGGAAACGCAGTGCGGGTTTCGAGCTTGTCGAAGAGCTGGCCATGCCTGCTTCCTTGCCAAAGACCAAGGAGGAGGCGCTGGCAGCAGCAATGTCGCAGCGACCGGAGATTCTGAAAGCGCGGGCCCTCGAAAAAGCTGCCGCCGACAAGACCGAGATGGCGCGCGGAGAGAGGCGCCCGCAGGTTCATCTCGTGTCCAGAATCCAGACTACTGCCGGCGGCAGCCTGGGCCAGAGCTACGACGATGGGCAAATCGGGGTCCAGCTGACACTCCCGCTCTTCGATGGATCGATACGAAGCCATCGCGTAGACCAGGCAGCACTTGAACATCGCAGAAGCGAATTGCAGGTTGAGGACCTCGACAACCAGATGACTGCCGAGGTCGAGCAAGCCTTCGGCGGCCTGTCGGAGGCACGTTCGCGCCTCGAAGTCGCCACCCAAGGCGAGCGGGAAGCAGCCGAGGCGCTGCGTATCGAGAGGCTCCGGTACGACAACGGCGAGAACACCATCACGGACCTGCTTGCTGCGGAAGCCGCTTTATGGAGCGCAACCGTGAACCGGCTGCAGGCCGGTTTCGACATCGCGGTACAGCAGGCGCGGTTGCTGCGCGTGACGGGAAACCTATCGCCGGAAAGCTTCAAACCCCGCTCTTTGGAACCGGCCAAGACCGGCTGGACAAACAAACCGTCGCAGCCAACCGGCACGGAACGGCACATTGCCATGCACCGCGGGTTTTACGGCATCGGTACGTGGCTCGACTAAGGCAGGAGACGTGAATGAAGAAGGCTCAAAAGATCGGCGCAGTAGTGGTTGTGGCTGCCATCGCTGCCGGCATTCTGTGGCGGGTGTCGCCATGGACATCCGAGACGGGATACGACATGGTCGAGGCCTCCGGCATCATCGATGCGACGGAGATTGGCATTGCATTCCGGGCATCAGGCACCCTCCGCTCCCGCCCGGTTCAGGAGGGCAGCCTGGTCAAGGCTGGGCAATTGCTGGCCGAACTGGATGATCGTGAGGCGGAAGCACGTCTTCGTCAGGCCGAAGCGGCTGCTCTGGCCGGGGATGCCAAGCTGAAGGACATGGAAAGAGGCTACCGTCCCCAGGAAGTAGCGGAAGCCAAAGCTCTGGTTGAGCAGACCCAGGCCACGCTTGACAACCTGCAGGAAGAATCGAAGCGTTCGGATAATCTCTATCAGGGCGGAGCGATCAGCCGGCAGCGACTTGATAAGGATAAAACCGCCGCCGCGGTTGCCTTGCAGCAACTCAGGTCTGCTCAGGAGCGGCTGAAGCTGCTGCAAAGCGGCTTTCGCCCGGAATCGATCGCCGTTGCCCGTGCGCAACTGAAGGAGGCGCAGGCCGGCGCCGAACTCGCGCGCGTCGCCTGGGAAGACATGCGCGTGAAGAGTCCGGTGGATGGCGTGGTTACCCGGACCCACGCCGAAGCCGGCGAAATCCTGGCTGCAGGTCGGCCCGTTGCAACAGTCACCGATCTTTCCAGGCCATGGGTCCGGGTCTACATCCCGGAGAACCGGATCGGCATGGTGCGGCTGGGCGCCAAGGCGAAGATCAGGATTGACACCTATCCGGACCGGGCATTCGACGGCCAGGTGACTTACGTCTCGTCACAGGCGGAATTCACTCCCAAGAACGTTCAGACGCAAGAGGAGCGCGTCAAGCTGGTGTTCGCCGTGAATGTGACGGTGGAGAATGTCGCCGGCGCCCTCAAGCCGGGCATGCCGGCCGATGTGCAGATCGCGGTGCCGGCCGAGTCAGGAAACTGAAATGACGCTGGAAGGATTGCTGAGCGCCAGGGATATCGCCGCGAGCTCCCGCTTGCTGGCGCGGAGGGACCGCAATGCCCTGCTGCTCTATGGCGTTTCCGGTCTCGTAATCGTTCTCGGCAGCGAGGTGGCCGTGTTCCACTTCGATCTTGCCAACCAGTACGGCTACCTGCCGATGCTGACGAGAGGCGTTCTCTATCTTCTGCTCACGACACTGCTCTGGGCTTCCCTGCTCAGGAACAACCGTCATGCCATCACGGCCCTCTTGACGGAAAAACAGGATTTTTACGAGTCCCTGCTGCTCGCCCATGATAATGCCCTCAGCCTCAAGGACGCCTACACCGGCGGGCATGGCCGACGGGTGGCGCGCTATGCCCACCTGATCGCCGACGCGTTAGGTCTCAAGGAGGAGGATGCCGATCTGGTCAGGGAAGCCGCGCGGCTGCATGACATCGGCAAGATTGGCATTCCCGAATGCATTCTCAACAAATCGGGCCAGCTCTCAGCCTCGGAACTCGCCATCGTCCGAAAACATTCCGTGACGGGCTCGGACATTTTGCGCGCCATCCCTTCCTTGCGCCGCCTTGCCATCCCGGTGCGACATCATCATGAACGTTTCGATGGCTGTGGCTACCCTGATCGGCTGCAGGGCATGATGATTCCGCTAGCCTCACGCATCATTGCGGTTGCCGATGCTTTCGATGCTCTTACCACGCATCGCAGTTACCGTGAGGCGTCGCCTCCTCACGAAGCACTGGACGAGCTGGTCAAATCCGCAGGCTCGCACCTCGACCCTGACATTGTTTCCGCAATCGTCCGCCAACCGATTCGCGATGCCTTGTGCGCCGCGCATGGAGAAATGCTGTGAGCGAGCTTGCCATCCACGCCGGGCAGCTGGGCCGTGTCTTCGGCGAGCAGTGGGCCGTACGCGACCTCGACCTGACCGTCAGGCGGGGCGAAATATTCGGCCTGGTCGGACCGGATGGCGCCGGCAAGACCACCACCATGAGGTTGCTGACTGGCATCCTGGCCGCCAGCTCGGGCCATGCCACGGTGGCAGGATTTCCGATCGATGGCGCAGAGGAGGAAATCAAGAAGCGCATCAGTTACATGTCTCAGCGCTTCGGCTTATACGGCGACCTGACGGTCGAGGAGAACCTCCGCTTCTATGCCGATTTGTATGAGGTGCCGCGGCGGGACAGGCAGGTTCTCGAGGATCGGCTGCTCGGCTTCTCCAACCTGACGCCCTTCAGGAAGCGCCAGGCGCGCAATCTGTCCGGCGGCATGAAGCAGAAGCTGGGGCTGGCCTGCGCACTCATCCACAAGCCGGAAATCCTGTTTCTGGACGAGCCGACCAATGGCGTCGACCCGGTTTCGCGCCGCGACTTCTGGCGCATCCTTTATACGATGCTCAAGGAAGGAGTCACGATCTTCCTGTCGACCGCCTATCTGGACGAGGCGGAGCGATGCACGCGGGTGGGCCTGATGCACAGGGGCAGATTGATTCAGTGCGATACCCCGCAGAAGCTCAAGGAAGGCATTCCAAGGCTGCTGCTGGAACTGATCACTGATCGTCCGCGAGAAGCGCGGGAGGCGCTGACCCTGCAATTGGGCGCCGGTCGCGTCAGCCTGTTTGGCGGGAAATTGCATCTTTACGCCGCTGAAGAATCGGAAGCGGAACGGGCAAGGGACGTTCTGCGGCGGGCCGGCATCGCCCTGCTATCGGAAAAGAGGATCGTGCCGACGCTCGAGGACGTGTTCATCCGCCAGGTCTCTAGCGTCTCCGAAAGCGAGGCGGCGTGAACAACGGCAACGCGGTCACGGTACGCGATCTGACGCGGACGTTCGGTGACTTCACGGCCGTCGATCGTATTTCACTGGAGGTCGAGGCGGGGCAGGTGTTCGGCTTTCTTGGGCCGAACGGCGCCGGAAAGTCGACCACGATCCGCATGCTGTGCGGCCTGCTTCAGCCCAGTTCGGGTGAAGGGCGGGTGGCGGGATTCGACGTGATGACCGAGTCGGAACTGATCAAGCGTCATATCGGTTACATGTCCCAGAAGTTCTCCCTCTACGACGACCTGACGGTGGAGGAGAACATCGACTTCTATGCGGGCATTTACAACGTGCCCAAGGCTCGACGCAGTGAGCGCAAGGACTGGGTGCTGTCGATGGCAGGGCTCGCCGACAAGCGGCGCCAGCTTACCGGCGCCCTGGCCGGCGGCTGGAAGCAGCGGCTGGCACTCGGCTGCGCGGTATTGCACGAGCCACCGATACTTTTCCTGGACGAGCCGACCTCCGGCGTCGATCCCCTGTCGCGGCGGCAGTTCTGGGATCTGATCGCCCAGATGTCCAACGGCGGCACGACGGTATTCGTCACCACGCACTACATGGAGGAAGCCGAATACTGCCATGAACTGGCACTGATATACCGCGGCAGGATGATCGCCAAGGGTACGCCGGCCCACGTCAAGACAATCATTCCGGACGACATTCTGGAAATCCATGTCGATCGGCCTTTCGAGGCCCTGGAGAGCCTCGAAGGCTGCGAACTGGTGAAAGAGGCCGCTCTGTTCGGCGATGCGCTGCACGCGGTGGTCAAGGACGCCCCTGCAGCCTCGGCCAACGTCCAGCATTACTTGGCAGAGAAGGGCTTCATGCAGATCGACATCGGCCAGGTGGCCCCTTCCCTTGAGGACGTGTTCGTGTCGCTGATCGAGCACGAGGACCGGCAGCGGATGCAGGAGGGCAAGGCATGAAGCCGTTCGGATTCTCCAGGGTCCGGCTGCGGGCGCTCATCCAGAAGGAGTTCATCCACATCATTCGTGATCCGCGATCCCTGGCGATGGCATTCCTCATGCCGCTGATCCTGCTGGTCCTGTTCGGCTACGCCATCACCATGGACATCAAATTGCTGAATCTGGCTGTCTTCGACCAGGACAAATCGGCGGTCAGCAGGGCCTATCTGGATGGCTTTCGGGCTTCCGGTTATTTCAACATCGTGGCCTCTGTCGACAGCTACACGCAGGCGCGCGAACAGCTCGATCAGGGCAGCGTGCATTTGGCGCTGGTCATTCCCCGCAACTTCGCGCGGGATCTTGACCTGGGACGAACCGCCTTGGCCCAGCTGCTCGCGGACGGCTCCGATGCCAATACTGCGACGATTGCCTTGGGCTATGCGGAAGCGATTACCAACCGTTTCAGCGCGACGCGGCAAAGCGCCCGGGTCGCGCTGGCGGTGGATAACCGGCTGCGGGTCTGGTACAACCCGGAGCTAAAGAGCCGCTGGTTCATCATCCCCGGCCTCATCGCGGTGATCATGACCGTGATCACCGCCCTGCTGACTTCCCTGACCGTTTCACGGGAATGGGAGAGCGGCACCATGGAGCAGTTGATCGCAACGCCGGTGCAGCCGATCGAGCTCTTCCTGGGCAAGATGGCGCCGTATTTCCTGATCGGTGTCGCCGACGTGCTCTTCTCGGTGGCGATGGGTGTGTGGGTCTTTGGCGTGCCGCTGCGGGGCAGCTTTGCCTTTCTGCTAGGCGTCACCGCCATGTTCCTGGTGGGCGGCCTCAGCCTCGGCATCATGGTATCCACCATCGCTAAGTCGCAGCTTGTCGCAAGCCAGCTGGCCATGGTGGTGACCTTCCTGCCGGCCTTCCTGCTCTCGGGCTTTCTGTATTCCATCGACAACATGCCGCGCTTCCTGCAGGCCGTCACGCACGTGGTGCAGGCGCGCTATTTCGTCGAGGTCCTCAAGAACATCTTTCTCAAGGCCAGCCCGCCCAGCTTCGTCGCGGATGACCTGCTGTTCCTTGGCCTGTTTGCCGTGGTGGTGTTTTCGGTGGCGCTCGGCAAGTTCAAGAAGAAACTGAGCTGAGGGTACGGATTATGTGGGAAAGAATCTATCGCATGCTGGTCAAGGAGTTCATCCAGGTGCTGCGCGATCCGCGCATGAAGGCCCTGATTTTTGTGATGCCGGTGATCCAGCTGATCATGTTCGGCTATGCGGTCACCACCGATGTCGACCACATCAAGACGGCGGTAAGCGACCTCGACAAGAGCCCGCAAAGCCGAGCCCTGATCGAGCGCTTCACCGGTTCAGGCTACTTCACGGTCATTGAACATACGGATCGGCCCGAGAGGTTGGGGGAGCTGCTTGACCGCGGCAAGGCCGTCATCGGCATTCAGATCAACCCCGGCTTCGCCGACGATCTCCGTTCCGGTCGCCAGGCCGTTATCCAGACCATCGTGGATGGGACCGATTCCAACACCGGCACGGTGGCCATGGACTACGCCCAGAGAATCACGCTGGAATTTTCCAGAGTGCAGGGTAATTATGCCGATCCGGGAACGCCAGCCGAAATCCCCGGCGCTCCGGTCGAGCTTCGTACCCGCGCCTGGTTCAATCCGGATCTGAAGAGCCGCTACTTCAATGTCCCGGGTGTGATTGCCGTGGTGCTGCTGCTCATCTCGCTGCTGCTCACCGCCATGGCAATCGTGAGGGAGCGGGAGATCGGCACCATGGAGCAGCTGATGGTCACGCCGATCCGCCCCCTGGAACTGATCATCGGCAAAACATTGCCGTTCGTGCTGATCTGCTTTGTCGATGTACTGGTGGTTACTGCCATCGGGGTCAACTGGTTCCATGTGCCGATCCACGGCAGCTTGTGGCTGCTGCTTTTCGGCGCCGGCCTTTATCTGATGTCCACGATCGGCATCGGGCTGTTCATTTCGACTATTTCACAGACCCAGCAGCAGGCATTGATGTCCTCTTTTTTCTTTTATCTACCTGCTGTGCTCCTTTCCGGCTTCATGTTTCCGATCTCGAACATGCCCGAACCTGCGCAGTGGCTCACCTATCTGAACCCGCTGCGCTATTTCCTGGTAATCATCCGCGACATCTTCCTCAAGGGGAACGGTTGGGAAATCCTGTGGCCCCAGTTTGCAGCCCTGGCGGTGCTGGGGATTGTGTTGATGACGTTCAGTTCGCTTCGTTTCCAGAAAAGGATGGCGTGACATGAAAAAATCGCATTTCCTGTTGTTCAGTTACGGCGTTGCAGCCTGCCTCGGGATAGCCGCAAACAGCCTGCACGCGGCCGAGCCGCTGATGCTGCAGAAGGTCATGAAGGACCTTGGCCGGCATATGCAGGCCGTGACTGACGGGATTTCCCGTGAGGACTGGGTCATGATCGAGAAGCAGGCATTGTTGATCGCCGACCATCCCCAGCCGCCCCTTTCCGAGAAGGTCCGCATCATGGGATTCGTCGGTACCAGCATGACCAAATACAAAGCCTACGACGGCGAAACGCATGAGGCGGCACAGGGCCTGGGCAAGGCCGCGAGAGGCAAGGATGGCACTGCGGTGATCAGCGCATTCCAGAAACTGCAGAACGCCTGCTTCAATTGCCATCGCGAATTCCGCAAGCCATTTGTAGAACACTTCTATGGACAGCAATTAGCGAATTAGCGAATGGCGGCGTGCCTCCTGCGTACGGCACATATCAATCGTACGGTTTCAAAGTGGAGCAGAACATGAGCAAGATAACGACAGTGCTGGTGGCGGATGATTACGAACTGATCCGGAGCGCCTTGTGTGGATTGGTAAACAACACCGCCGGATTTCGGGTCGTTGCGGCATGCGCTGACGGAGCGGAGGCGGTACGGCTCGCTCGCAGTCACAAGCCGGACATTCTCATGACGGATATAGACATGCCCATAATGAACGGTCTCTCAGCCGCTTCGCTTGTCTTGCAAAATCTGCCGGATACCCGTGTGCTCATCGTTTCGTCACATTCCGACAGGATGTATCTTGAGGCTGCCAAGCGTGCGGGCGCCGGGGGCTATCTGGCCAAGCGGGACGCGCCCGAGCATATCGGCATTGCTCTCAGGCTTGTCAGGGACGGAGAATGGTTTGCCAGCCCCTCCTTGAATTATGTCGGCTTCGAAGGGGCTGCCGGATTTTGAGGAACGTGCCTGGTCAAGGCAGTTTGCGCGCGGAAGTAGTAGTGCTTCATTCTAGCAACCGGATTAAAAGGAAAGATCGCACATGAGCGTCACCAAACAGAGGTTTAGTACCGAGGATCGGCAGGAAGAAATCATTAAGGCCGCGATCGATCTTGCCGGCGACCGTGGCCCGGACGAGGTCACCACTCAGGACATGGCGCGTGCGATCGGAGTAACCCAGGGGGCGATATTCCGGCATTTCCCGAACAAAGACATGATCTGGATGGGGGTGGTCCACTGGGTGCGCGGCAGGTTGATGACCGTCGTGGATGCCGCCGCCAGCCAGGGGAAGGACCCCATCGACTCCCTGCAGCGGATCTTCTACGCCCACTTGGGCTTCGTCGAGAAGCATCCGGCCCTGCCTCGGCTTCTACTGTCGGGCCATTTGCTGAGGAAACCCAAGGTCCGGCTCCTGATACAGGAAACGCTGCGTGCCTATGAGGAAAGGCTGCGTGACCTTCTGGCCCAGGCGAAAGCCGAGCACCTGATTACGGCAGATCTGCAGGAAGCGCATGCCGCATCGGCCCTGTTATCGCTGATACAGGGCCTTGTTGCACGTATATACCTTCTTGACCAGAAACGGCTGGCCGAAGAAGGCGGGAGAGCGTTCTCAATCTATCTGAGGGGTATTGGATATTCGGTTCCCGAAAAGAACGGGCAAGACTGACTTTCACGAGAGAGGTATCAAAATGCTTGAAAACCATGGCCGGAAGGTCGCAGTAATCCGGGTGTTGTCTTTTGTGGCGGTGGCCTTTGGTCTCCTGACCATCAAGGAGGGCGGAGCGGTTCTGTTTTTTGACGGGTCTGAGCGCGCCGCTGCCGGCAACTATGTGCCCTTTGTGCTCTGGTTCAATTTTCTGGCGGGATTCGCCTATGTTGCCGCCGGTGTCGGGTTGTGGCTGCGGCGACATTGGGGAATGAGGCTCGCGATGGTCATTGCCGGTGCGACAGCGCTGATGTTCGCCGCCTTCGGCGTCCATATTTTTCTCGGGGGAGCCTTCGAGACGCGTACTGTGGGCGCCATGAGTCTGCGCACGCTGGTCTGGATCGCCATCGCGGGTATTTCCTATCGCTGCCTGACGCATCGCCAGCCCATCTGCCGGTTTCACTGATTCATCAGGCTATCGATTTTCTCTGACCGCAGCCTCCTGCCCGCGGTTAGTTGCCATCTATTCAGGCACGGCAAGTACCGAATGAATTTCTCAGGCTCCAGGTTACTCGGCGTACTCGAAAAATGGCTCCCGTGGATCGTGGCAGCCCTGATCACGGGCTGCGCCCACTATCCGGAGAATGTCAGGCTGGACGAATACAACCCGGAAGAGGGCTACCGCTTCGCAAATCTGAACTACGAGGACAATGCCGGGGATTGGCTGGTGGTAGCCACCTTCTCCGGCGGAGGCACGCGGGCAGCCGCCTTGGCCTATGGTGTGCTGGAGCAGATGGCAAGCACGGAAATCAGCTCAGGCGGGCAAAAGAAGCGGCTACTGGACGAACTCGATGTCATCTCGTCGGTATCCGGCGGCAGCCTGACCGCCGCCTACTATGCGGTCCACCAGGACGGGATTTTCCGGGACTTCGAATCGGCATTCCTCAAGCGCAATGCCCAGGAGGAAATCTCGCGACGTTTTCTCAGGCCGAGCAACCTTGTCCGCATGGCCTCCCCGGCTTACGGCAGGATCAATCTGGTTGCCGAATATTTCGACGAAACGCTCTTCAATGGCGCCACCTACGGGACTCTGCTGCGATCGGGCCACCGGCCGTTCGTCCTGATCAACGCAAGCGACATGTCGCTTGGGGCGCGCTTCGAGTTCACGCAGGACCAGTTCGATCTGCTCTGCTCCGACCTGTCCCGGTTTCCGGTCGCACGGGCAGTGGCCGCCTCCAGTGCCGTACCGGTGATTTTCAGTCCGCTCACCTTGAAAAACTATGCCGGCCAATGCGGCTATACCGAGCCCGCATGGGTGGCGGGGGCTTTGCATGACCGGGCGTCGTCTGTCCGGCAATATAACAAGGCCGCCGAGTTGCGCTCCTATCTGAATGCCCCTAAGCGGCCGTTCATTCATTTGCTCGATGGCGGAATGACGGACAACCTGGGGCTGAGAGGGCTGCTGGACAGGATCACTTCTTCCGAGAGTTCGCCGGGCATGCCGCATCTCTTGCGTGCCAGGCCTTTCCGCAAAGCCGTCCTGATCGTCGTCAGCGCGGAAACAGGTCCCGATTTCTCACAGGATCTCAGCGAACGGGTGCCAACGCTCAGCCAGGTGGTGCGGGCGATCAAGGACGTGCCGATCAACCGCTACTCGTTCGAAACGTCAGAGTTGTTGAAAAGCAGCATGGGTGCGTGGGCCAGGCGGATAGGCATGGGCGGCCATCCGCCGGATGGGCAGGGCTCGTCGAACGGAGTCGACACTTATGTGATCGAGGTCAGCTTCGATGCGCTGCGGGACGACGCAGAAAGGCAGATGTTCATGAGCATACCGACTTCGTTCAATCTGCCGCCGGAGACGGTTGATTCGCTGCGTCGCCTGGCGGCCCGGCTGATGATCGAATCGTCCGACTATCAGCGGCTCCTGCGTGACCTGGGCAGCTGATGATTGACACATCCTTGGAGGCAGCAAGCATTGAAGGTGGCTAGGTCTGGCCAATCGGAAGGAGAGGTCGTGCCATGCCTGCGTTCAACCCATTGATGAAGGCAGGGAAAACAATGGCGGCTTCTCGCAATAATATTTCAGGTCTGCTCAGGCTGACGCTCGTTCTAAGCGCCATGCCCTGGAGCAGCCCGACGAACAGCGTGGCTGCGGCACGCACATCAATATTCGCGGAAACCAGCCCCTGATGCTGCGCCTGGCTGATCAAGCGAAACACGCGTGCCTCGTATTCGGCAATGCAGCCTTCTATGCGGGAACGAACGCGTACATCTCCGGTCTGGGCATACCAGGCCAGAAGCCTCCCAGGCACCGAGGGATATTTTGCGATGAAGGACACCTGAAGTTGAAATGCCTTCTCGAGCGCTTTCAACGGATCAGGCTCCCCCTTTGTGGCGCGTCGCTGCAAGTGCAGCAGTGCGCGAAATGCCCAGGAGAGGAGCATGGATCGCGTGTTGCGGCC
>WBZP01004891.1_pt1 | contig 13790 bp, 12 predicted proteins | sample 5204301 | NCBI WGS metagenome assembly WBZP01 (sample SAMN12412401, study PRJNA552823) | activated sludge metagenome | isolation source: activated sludge from nitrification reactor of wastewater treatment plant... | place: USA: Pennsylvania | collected 2017 | reverse complement strand
AATTGGCGAGCAGGGCGTTCATCTTGTTGCCGATTTCTTCAAGTGTCTTCGGGTCGAGCATGGGGGTCCTCCGTGTCGAAAAAGTGTAACACAGCGCCCGCCCGTTGATTTCGGGCACCCTGCCTGTCCGTGGTGCGCCGATAATTCGCAGCGCACCACATTGGTGCTTAAACTGCCGATCTCCGACACAAACAGGCAAAAGTCCCTTGATATTCATCAAAAAGAGATTCTGGCACGGGTCGTGCTAATGCTGTACTGCACAAATTCTTTTTCACTTTCACCGCAGGAGAAACATCATGAACAGGTCTCTGATAGCCCTTGCCCTCGCCGGCGTCTTTGCGCTACCCGCCGTCGCCCAGACGGCTTCGTCGGAACGCGGCGAGGCGCCGTCGGCCGAAGCGGAAGCCAGTCCGCACGCCTTTACCGGCAACCTGACCATTGCAACCGATTACCGGTTCCGCGGCATTTCCCAGACCTTCGGCAAGCCGGCAATTCAGGGTGGCGTCGACTACCTCCATGAGAGCGGCATCTATGTCGGCAACTGGAACTCCAACGTGAACGAGGCGACCGGTTATCCGGGCGGCAGCGTCGAAATGGACTTCTACGGCGGCTGGAAGAAGACGTTTGACGACTTCGGCGTCGATGTCGGGGTGCTGTATTACTATTATCCCGGAACCGCTACCGGTTTCTACTCGCCGTGCAACTTCAAGAACGGCATCTCGTGCGCCACTGGTCGCGTGGACAACACCGAGATCTACCTGGGGCTGAGCTGGAAGACGCTTTCGTTCAAGTGGTCGCATGCGCTGTCCGATTACTTCAGCATTCCTGACACTTCGGGCACCAACTACTTCGACCTGTCCGGCAGCCACGACCTCGGGGATGGCTGGGGCATCAATGCCCACGTCGGATACACCGATTTGCGCAGTTACCGGAGCCCTACCGGCAACGACGGCAAGTACACCGACTGGAAGATTGGCGTGACCAAGGACATCAGCGGCTGGGTCATCGGTCTGGCTTATGTCGACACCAATGCGAAGGGCTCTTCCCTGGGTGACCCCTACTATTACGTCAACAGCAACGGGAAGACGCTTGATGCCGGCAAGGCGACGGCTGTCCTTTCAGTTTCCAAGACCTTCTGATCCGGACCAAAACTCCCCGCGGGTGACTTGACTGACACCGGCGGGGAAACGCCAACTTCCATTTTTTCGGGGAACTACTCATGAAATTCGTAACCGCCATCATCAAGCCGTTCAAGCTTGACGAAGTGCGTGAGGCGCTGTCCGCCATTGGCGTGCAGGGTGTCACGGTCACTGAAGTGAAGGGTTTCGGCCGGCAGAAGGGGCACACCGAGTTGTACCGGGGCGCCGAATATGTCGTCGATTTCCTGCCCAAGGTGAAGGTTGAGGCTGCCGTCAAGAGCGACCAGATCGACCAGGTCATCGAAGCGATAGAAAAGTCCGCCAGCACCGGCAAGATCGGTGACGGCAAGATCTTCGTCTTTGACCTCGAACAGGTCATCCGCATCCGTACCGGCGAGTCCGGTATCGATGCCCTGTAAGGAGCGAACCATGAAACGTCTATTTGCCTTGCTGGCACTGGTCGGCGCCGTCGCCCTCGGCGCGCCGGCCTGGGCCGAAGAAAAGGCGGCTGCTCCGGCGGCGACCGCCGCCGCGTCAACCGGAATGGCCGGCATGAGCGGCATGGCTGCGGAGGCCGCACCGGCCGCTGCCGCCACCCCGGCGCCCGTCGTCAACAAGGGCGACAACGCCTGGGTGATGATGAGCGCCGCGCTGGTCATCCTGATGTCGATCCCCGGCCTGGCACTGTTCTACGGCGGCCTGGTCCGCACCAAGAACATGCTGTCGGTGCTGATGCAGGTGTTCACCATCTTCTCGCTGATCACGGTGCTGTGGGTGGTTTATGGCTACTCGGCGGCGTTCACCGAGGGCAACGCGTTTGTCGGCGTGCTCGACAAGGTCTTCCTGAAGGGAATCACCGTTGATTCGGTCGGCGCCACCTTCACCAAGGGGGTCGTCATCTCCGAACTGGCGTTCGTGATCTTTCAGGGGGCCTTCGCGGCAATCACCTGCGGACTCATCGTCGGCGCCCTCGCCGAGCGCGCCAAGTTTGCCGCGATCCTGGTCTTCATGGTGATCTGGTTCACGCTGTCCTACCTCCCGATGGCGCACATGGTCTGGTACTGGGCCGGACCGGATGCCTATATCGATGCCGCCGCCGGCGAGGCGGCGGGCAAGACGGCCGGCTTCCTGTTCCAGAAGGGCGCTCTCGACTTCGCCGGCGGCACCGTGGTGCACATCAACGCCGCGATCGCCGGTCTGGTCGGCGCCTACATGATCGGCAAGCGTACCGGTCTGGGCAACGTGTCGATGGCTCCGCACTCGCTGACCTTCACGATGATCGGCGCCTCGCTGCTGTGGTTCGGCTGGTTCGGCTTCAACGCCGGCTCGGCTCTCGAGGCCTCCGGCGGCGCCGCCCTGGCGATGGTGAACACCTGGGTGGCGACAGCCTGCGCCACGTTGTCCTGGATGCTGGCGGAATGGATCTTCAAGGGCAAGCCCTCGATGCTGGGCGCCGCTTCCGGTGCCGTCGCCGGCCTCGTGGCGATCACTCCGGCGGCCGGCTTCGTCGGGGTCATGGGTGCGATCGTGATCGGCCTGCTGGCCGGCATCCTCTGCCTGTGGGGCGTCAATGGCCTGAAGAAGATGCTCGGTGCGGACGACTCGCTCGACGTCTTCGGCGTCCACGGCGTCGGCGGCATTCTCGGCGCCATCCTGACCGGCGTCTTCGTCGATCCGGCGCTGGGCGGGACGGGCGTCTATGACTATGTGGCCAACAAGGTCGGCGACTTCGACATGGCCGCCCAGGTGATCAGCCAGTTGTGGGGTGTCGGTACCGTCATCGTCTGGTCGGGCGTGGTTTCGGCGGTTGCCTACAAGCTGGTGGATATCGTCATCGGTCTGCGGGTGCCGGAAGAGGAAGAGCGCGAAGGCCTCGACCTGACCTCCCATGGCGAAAGCGCCTATCACCACTGAGCAGCGAACCCCTGATGTCTCTCTCCCTTTGGGCACCTTCGGGTGCCCATTTTTTTCCGGTACCCGGCAATGCGGTGGCCGAACCCATTTGTCCCCGATGCCGGCGTCTGTCACCATGATAACTTTAGCTTGTCCAACGTCCCGGCAAGATCCCGTATTGCATTGGAGCACCAGAAAATGAAATTGAGCAAGCCCCGCGGGCGCATCAGTGCGCTCGTTCTCGTGGCTGCGGGCAGCGCCAGCGCGGCGCTGGCGCAAACGCCTCCTGCCAGCATGGCCGACTGTCGCGGCATCGCGGCGAGCATGGAACGCCTGGCCTGCTACGACGCCGTCAGCGGACGTGCCGATGCCGCGTCCACGGGAATTGCGGGCGCACCGGCGGTCGCCACCCCGGCGTCCACCTCATCCGCGGAGGCCAAGCGCGCGGACAGCGATGTGGTGGCGCGTCCGACGGCGACCTCGATGATCGATACCGCATGGGGCTTCGATCCGAACTCGGCCCCCTTCGACATCGGCTTCTACAATGCCAACTATCTGCTTTTCGGCCGCTATTCGGACAACGTCAACAAGGCGCCGTTCTTGCCCCTGGTTCAGGGCGCCGGGCGAGAGCAACTCGATCTCAACGGCACCGAGGCGAAATTCCAGATCAGCTTCAAGGCGCGCGTGTGGACCAGCGACGACCGGCGCTGGGGCCTGTGGGCCGCCTACACCCAACAGAGCCAGTGGCAGTTGTATAACGGCGACACCTCGCGGCCATTCCGCGACAACAACTACATGCCCGAACTGTTCGTCAGTTACCGGCCGGATGTCGACCTTGGCGCCGGCTTCAACTGGAAGCTCCTGAATGTCGGTTACAACCATCAGTCGAACGGTCGCTCCGACCTCTTTGCCGACGGCCGCAACAACGGACTGTCGCGGAGCTGGGACAGGCTCTTCGCCGAGTTCGGCGTCGAGCGCGAAGATCTCGCCTTGTTCGGCACGGTCTGGTACCGCCTGCCGGAAAGTTCGACCAAGGACGACAATCCGGACATCACCGATTACTACGGCCATGGCAAGCTCAGTGCGCTCTACCGCTGGCGGGGCAACACCTTCTCGGGCTCGGTCCGCGGCAACCTGAGGACCGGCAAGGGCGCCGTCGAAGCCGGCTGGTTCTCGCCCCGCCTTTTCGGGCCTCTGCGCGGTTACGTGCAGGTGTTCTCGGGGTACGGTGAAAGCCTGATCGACTACAACTGGAACCAGACGACGATCGGCGCCGGTATCGCCTTGAGCGACGGGCTCTAGGCGCGACCCGGCGGCCTTCCGCATCCCGGCGCCGTTGGCATTGGCGAGGGCGGCACGGGCGACTACCGGTTTTCAGGCAAGGGGTGGATGCAGTTTCGTCCCGCTGCCTTGGCCTCATAGAGCGCATCGTCGGCATTCCCGGTGGCGATGTCGATGGAGTCTTCACCCGGCAGGCATTGGGCGATGCCGATGCTGACCGAGAGCCGGCAGCGGCCGCGATGACTGCGCACGATGATCTTGTTGACTTCCGACCGGATGCGTTCGGCGACCAGGTGGGCGCCCGCCGGCGAGGTATCGGGCAACAGCAGGCGGAACTCGTCGCCGCCGGCCCGCGCGAAGATGTCCTGTTCGCGCAGGTTCTCGTGGACTACCACGACGAACTGCTTGAGTGCGTTGTCGCCGGCGGCGTGGCCCAGGCTGTCATTGATGCCCTTGAAGTGATCGATGTCGATCACGACCAGCGCCAGTTCGCCACCGTTGCGGGCCAGGCGGGACACCTCGTGGCGGGCGAGTTCGTAGAAGGTGCGCAGGTTGTAGACACCGGTCAGGAAATCGGTCGCGGCGAGGAGTTCCAGACGGCGCTCGAGGGCCTTGCGTTCGGAAATGTCGAGTATCGCGCCGACGATGCCGTCCGGCTCCCCGGCGGGATCGAGGAAGATCGCCTTGTGGAAGACCACGTCATGAAGACTGCCGTCGGCGTGCCGGACCTGCGATTCATAGGACTGTGTCCCGCCCCGGGCCAGGTGCTCGGCATCCGCCCGGTCGTAGATGCGCGCCAGATCTTCGGGGGCGACGTCGAACACGGTCTTGCCGACAATCTCGCCGGCCGCAAGGCCGAGGTACTCGGCGAACGCCTTGTTGCTGGCCGTGTAGCGCCGGTTGCGATCCTTGATGAAGATCGGGATCGGCAGGGTATCCACGGCGGCCCGCAGGCTCAACTGGTGGGCCAGCGCCGACGGCGCGAGCGGTTCCGGCCTGGCGGCGCGGGGACGGTGCGCAAGACGGGTGACCGCCAGATCGATGCGTTCGAGATCGTCCATGGCGCAGCAGTCGGCTGCATCGCCCTGAACGATGCGACGCGCCAGTTCCGGGTTCCAGGGATCGAGCAGAACGATGTGCTGGAAACTGCTCGGGCACATCGCGTGAAATTGCAGCCGCCACTCCGCATAGGCGGCTTCCCCGTCGACTGCCACGAGGACGGCCAGCACCGTATCGGCCTCCGCGCAGTCGCCGGCGCCGGTGTTGGGGTTGACGACAACGAGGCCAGGCAATGCGGGCTGGGGCGCGTGCCTGCTGACGCGCAAGTCGATGAGCAGCAGGCGGCAGGGAGGTTGGGCGACGTCAGGCATGGCTTGATTCCGGATTGGACAGGTTTCATTCTGTGTTCCGGCGGCGGGCGGCGACAGGAAAAATTCCGCACTTGCGGGCGAACATTCGGGCCGATTTCGGTTCGCCGTGAAATATGTCGCGGATCGCTGCGAAAGAGGACTCGCCCCGGCCCGACTCACGGGCGCATCTTCCTGCCTGGAGATCTTCGCGAAACCGAGGGCGCGACGGCTGCGTTCCGTTACCGGGAGCGCCTGTCGCGGATGGCCGTTTGGCGGCTCGCGCCCGTCGGGCGGGCGGCAACCGGTCTAGCGGAAGACCACCGTCTTGTTGCCATGCACCAGCACCCGGTCTTCGAGGTGGTAGCGCAGGCCGCGGGCAAGGACCGTCTTCTCGATGTCCTTGCCGTAGCGGACCATGTCGTCCGGCGAATCGGAATGGTCGATGCGGATCACGTCCTGCTCGATGATCGGGCCGGCGTCGAGCTCGCTGGTCACGTAGTGGCAGGTCGCGCCGATCAGCTTGACGCCCCGCTGGTAGGCCTGGTGGTAGGGCCTGGCGCCGACGAAGCTGGGCAGGAAGGAATGGTGGATGTTGATGACGCGCGCGGCCAGCGCGTCGGACAGTTCGGGCGGCAGGATCTGCATGTAGCGCGCGAGCACCATCGTGTCACCGCGCACGTCCTCGAAGATGCGCTGGATCTCGGCGTTCGCCGCCGACCGGTTGTCGGGGTCGACCGGCACATGATGGAAGGGGATGCCGTGCCACTCGACGAAGCCGCGGAAGGTGTCGTGGTTGGAGATCACGCACGGGATCTCGACGTCGAGCTCCTTCGCCTGCCAGCGCGCGAGCAGGTCGTAGAGGCAGTGCTCCTGCTTCGACACCAGCACGACGACGCGCTTCTTGACCGAGCTGTCGGTGATCCGCCAGGTCATCTCGAGCGGCCCGGCGACCTCGCGGCGGAAGCGTTCGCGGAATTCGGCGAGCAGGAAGGGCAGCGTGTCCGCCCTGACCTCCAGGCGCATGAAATACTGCCCGGTGATCGCGTCGGCATGGAAGCGCGATTCGAGAATCCAGCCGCCGTTCGCGGCGATGAAGCCGGATACGCGGGCGATGATGCCGACCTGGTCGGGGCAGGAGGCGGAGAGTGTGTAGAAACGGTCGTGATGCATGTTCTTCCTGGAGTTGCGGGGTTCTGGCTGGCGGTCGCTTGCGCGGAGTTTGCCGGCAACCAGCCACCAGCTACCGGCAACTGGCGAATGCCTTGTCGATCTCGTTGCGCAGTTCGTCGTAGCCGAGCGTGACCGGAAACTGCGGAAACTCGCGGCTGACGTTCTCCGGCGGGTGGAAGAGGATGCCCCTGTGGGCCTCCTTGAGCATGGCCGTGTCGTTGTAACTGTCGCCGGCGGCGACGATCGTGAAGTTCAATTCCTTGAAGCGCCTGACCGCCTCGCGCTTCTGGTCCGGCATGCGCAACTGGTAGGCGACCAGCATGCCAGCGCCGTCGGCCCGCAGCGAATGACAGAACAGTGTCGGCCAGCCGAGCTGGCGCATCAGCGGGTGGGCGAATTCGTAGAAGGTATCGGAGAGGATCACCACCTGGTAATCCTCGCGCAGCTTGTCGAGGAAAGCCCGCGCGCCCGGCATCGGACCCATCCCGGCGATGACGCCCTGGATATCCGGGAGGCCGAGCTTGTGCTGGCGCAGGATGTCCAGCCGGTAGGTCATCAGCTTGTCGTAATCCGGCTCGTCCCGCGTCGTGCGCTTGAGTTCGGGAATGCCCGTGCGTTTGGAGAATTCGATCCAGATTTCGGGGACAAGGACTCCTTCGAGGTCCAGGCAGACGATTTGCACGGTCGGGCTCCCAGCGCGCGTATTTGCAAAGGCGCGATTCTAACCGATGAGGGGTGATTATCGGGCTGTTTTGGGCGTCGACCGCAGCAATGAAAGGTTTCCCGCGTGCTGCGCGCCGGCGGTCTCCCGCCAGCAGGCGGCCATGCCAGCGACACGACAAAGGCACTCAGGAAGCAAGCCCCTTTTAACCACCGCAATGAGGGTGCTGACGGCGCAGATAAGACAGTTCTCGCGGCAGCAGCACGTTGTTGCCGAAGGCATCCTCGCCGTAGCCGTGCCTGGCCAGGGTATCGACGTCCGCCAGCACCCGCTTGTCGCCGATGAAGGTGACGGTGAGGTCGGTGCGGATGTCGATTTGTCCGGTAGCCTGCAAGCCGGCGATCTCGGCCACGGTGTTTTCGAGGATGCCGCCCTCGCGCTGGCCGATCTGGTCCGAAAGCTGGAGCGGCTGGCGGTAGAGGACGATTTTTCCCTCGCCGGCAAGGCGATGAACGATCGCCAGAACGGCGGCTTCGGTGGCCGCCGCGTCGAGGGCGCCGGCCCGGTCGGGATGGACGCGGGCAATCTCCGCCGCCAGCCAGCGCCGCTTGCGGGCATTGATGGCCTCGTTGGCTCGGAACAGGTCAAGCGGGAACCCCGCGTCGAACAGCTTGCCGTCCAGGTCCATCCGCACCTCGCTGCCGTAATGCGCGACGATGCGCGCCACCAGGTTGGACGGGCGGACGTGAAAACCCCGATAACAGGGCACCGGCACCTCGAGGCGTCCCGGCTCCGCATAACGGCGCAGGATATCCTGGCTGAGGCGCTGGCCTGCGGCGAGATAGTCGCCGGAAAAGGCCATCGCGTAGCCGAACAGGGTTGCCAGGGTGGCGTCGGCATCGACCACCGGGCGCTCGCCCGGCACGGTGTCGCCGGTCACAGGACTGACATGACGCTCGTAGTAGTGCGCCAGGTCGGTGGCTATCCCGAGCAGGTGATAAATGACGCTGGCGTGACCGCGCAAGGTCGGCAGATCGGGGTCCGCCGTCTCGATCGAGGTCCCGGCGACGTGAGTGTCGTAGAGGGATTGCAGGTTGTGGAAGCGGAAGGCGAGCTGGCGCAGGCGTTCCTCGCTGACCGGGTCGGGGAAGCAGGCGGCATAGTTGGCCGGCGTTACGCGCGCCGCGGCCAGCATCCGATTGCTTTCGGCCGCCAGGTTGAGGAACTCAGTGGCCAGGTGGGCAACGGTGGTGGCGGCGTCGCCTGTGATGCGGTCGTCGCGGTTGCGGACCAGGCGCCCCGGCGGCAGTTGCTCGCCAAAATCGTCGGGCGACGGTGCGATGTCCTTGACTTTGATCCCAAGCCGCCCGGCTTCCTCCAGCAGTCCGGCGGCGACATCGGCGACGACGCCGCCGACGAGGCGCAGGTGGTCGCCGGTCGCGGCCTGGAAATCGGTCGCGGCCGGCTGCAGCCGGTAGGCCGGCAGGCGCCGCTGCACATGGGCCAGCGCCTGGCCGATGCGGGCGAAGTTCCTGAGGGTCGCCGTCAGGACGCGGAAGCGGTTCCAGCGGCGGTTATGGCTGGCGCCGTACTCGTCCAGCAGTTCTTCCATCCTTCCCGATTCCAGCAGCAGGCGGCCGCTGAGTGGTCGCGTCAGCGCCATTTCGCCGCTGCCCATCGCGGTCAGGCGGCGGGCGAGTTCAAGCAGGGACCGGCTGCGCCCGCACACCAGATCGTGAAACCGTTGGTCATCGATCGGTCGCTCTGCCGCCTGGCTGGCGGCGGATTTCTCGCTTGTCGCGTCGTCCATGATGAATTCCTTCCTTTCCGGCCCCGGGCTGTGGACCGCTGGGCGACATTTTCCGGCTTTCCGGCCAACTGACAAGCGAGGTTGGCCGCAACGCGATGGGTCTGGCGGGCCAGACAACCCGTGGTTCCGCAGCGTGCATGCAGCAGGCTTCAGTCGATGGCGGACAGCCCTTCCAGAGCCTCGTGCACCTCCAGCCAGCGCATCTCCGCCGCGTCGATCTGCTCACCCAGAACCCCCGCCTGCCGGTGCATTTCTTCGCTTTTCGAGCGGTCGACCGCAGCATAGAAGTCGGGATCGGCGAAACGGGTTTCGAGGGCGGACCTTTCCTCGTGCCACCTGGCCAGCTTGCGCTCGAGCTGCTCGATTTCCTTGAGCAGCGGCCGGCGTTGCGCCAGCAGCGCCTGCCGGTTGGCCCTGGCGTCGGCGCGCTGTTGCAGGCGCTCGTTCTTGCCGGCGGCGATCTCCGGCTGCGGCGCCTTCTCGGCATTGCGTCGGGCAGCCAGCCAGGCGGCGTAGTCGTCGAGGTCGCCGTCGAATTCGCCGACCCGGCCGTCGGCGACGAGCAGCAGCTCGTCGGCGCAGGTGCGCAGCAGGTGGCGGTCGTGCGAGACGACGACCATGCCGCCGTCGTAGTCCTGGAGCGCGAAGGTCAGCGCCTCGCGCATTTCGAGGTCGAGGTGGTTGGTCGGCTCGTCGAGCAGCAGCAGGTTGGGCCGGGTGCGGATCAGCAGGGCCAGCGCCAGGCGCGACTTCTCGCCGCCGGAGAAGGGGCCGACGGCGCGCGTCGCCATGTCGCCGCGGAAGTCGAAGCCGCCGAGGTAGTCGCGCAGCTCCTGTTCCGGCGTCAGCGGCTCCAGCTTCTGCATGTGCCACAGCGGTGATTCCTCCGGGCGCAGCTGCTCGAGCTGGTGCTGCGCGAAATAGCCGATCCGCAGCGCCTTCGCCTCGCGCCGCTCGCCGCCCTGCTGCGCGACGGCGCCGGCGAGCAGCTTGACCAGCGTCGACTTGCCGGCGCCGTTGCGGCCGAGCAGGCCGATGCGGCAGCCGGGGCGCAGGGTCAGCGTGACGTCTTGCAGGATGTTGCGGTCGACATAGCCGGCAGCGGCATTTTCGATGCTTAGCAGCGGGTCGGGCAGGGCGCTCGGCTGGCGGAAGCTGAAATGGAAGGGCGAGTCGACGTGGGCGGCGGCGACGGTCTCCATGCGTTCGAGCATCCTGACCCGGCTCTGCGCCTGCCGCGCCTTGGTCGCCTTGGCCTTGAAGCGCTCGACGAAGCGCGTCAGGTGGGCGATCTCGCGCTGCTGCGCCTCGTAGGTCGCCTGTTGCGTGGCCAGCCGGGCGGCGCGGGCGCGCTCGTAGTCGGAATAGCCGCCGCTGGTCAGGGTGATGCGCTGCTGGTCGATGGCGAGGACCTGGCCGACGACGGCGTCGAGGAAATCGCGGTCGTGCGAAATCAGCAGCAGCGTCGCCGGCATGTTCTTCAGCCATTGCTCCAGCCAGAGCACGGCGTCGAGGTCGAGGTGGTTGGTCGGCTCGTCGAGGAGCAGGAGGTCGGCGCGGCAGGACAGGGCGCGCGCGAGGTTGAGGCGGACCCGCCAGCCGCCGGAAAAGTCGGCGACCGGGCGGGCGAAATCGGCGTCGCCGAAGCCCAGCCCGTGCAGCACCTCGGCGACCCGCGCCATGGCCGAATAGCCGCCGATCTCGCCGTAACGCCCGTGCAGGCGGCCGATCGCCTCGCCGTCGCCCGTCGCCTCGGCCACCGCCAGCTCGCCTTCGATGCGGCGCAGCTCGGCATCGCCGTCGAGGACGAACTCGAGCGCGGCGTCGCGCAGGGCGGGCGTTTCCTGGGCGACGCGGGCGATGCGCCAGGAAGCCGGCAGGTCGACGGCGCCCGCTTCGGCGTGCAGTTCGCCGGCGAGCAGCGCGAACAGGCTGGACTTGCCGCAGCCGTTGGCGCCGACGACGCCGACCCGCCAGCCGGCATGCAACTGCAGCGAGGCGTCGATGACCAGCGGGCGGCCGGCGCGCGCGAAAGTGACTTGGCGGAGGGCGATCATGAGGCGGGCGATTATAGCGGCGTGCTGCTAAAATCAGCGCACCTGATCACCCTTCGTCATGGTCGCTCCGTCATGCCCCGAGGCAATTTTTCTCCCGCTCGATCGTTGAAAGCCGCCTGCCTGCTTCTTGGCGGGCTGCTGGCCGGTGTTGCGTCGAGCGCCGATCAGGCGCCGGCGACCGCGCAGGAGGCCGACTGGGAGCAGCGCCTGGCGCGCGCTGCCGAATTGCAGCGTTCCGCTGCGGCCGGCAAGGCGGCGGCCGAGAAACTTCTGGAGGAGAAATCGACCGCCTGCTACCGGAAGTTCCTGGTCAACCGCTGCCTGGACGAAGCGCAGGGGGAATTCCTCGAGGCCAACAAGGACGCCCGGCGCCTGAACAACGAGGGCAAGGCGATCGAGCGCCAGGTCAAGAAGGAGCAGTTCAGCGCACGCGAGGCCAGATGGGCGGCGGAAATGCCCACGCGCGAGGCCGAATTGCGCGCGCGCGAGGCGGAGACCGCAGCGGCGCGCGCGGAAGCCGAGGCGACCGCGGCGGCGACGCGCGCCGGCAAGGCGCGCCAGGCCGAGGAGGGCGCTCGGCGCAAGGCCGAGGATGTCGAACGCCTGCGCCGGAAGCAGGCCGACCACGAGGCACGGGTCGCCGCCCAGGTCGAAAAGGCGGATGCCAAGGCGGCCGCGAGCGCGCCAGCAAAACCCTGACCGTCAGCCTGTGCTGCTTGTCATCCGCTCGATCAGCGTCCTGATCGGCGCCGGTACGCCGGCGCTTGCGGCGTCTTCCAGCGGCACCCAGGTCAGACCCGGTTCGCCGATACCGGGCGGGGGTTGGACGCGACAGAAAATTGGCGCGAGCGTCAGCCGGAAATGGGTGAAGGCATGCCTGACCGGCGCCAGGGGCTGCAGCCGCTCGGCGACCAGGCCGAGGTGCGCGAGTACGGCTGCGGCTTCACCCTCGGGCGGAACCAGCAGCCCGCCCCACAATCCGCTCGCCGGGCGGCGCTCGAGCAGCAGGCGCCGGCCGTCGCTGATCAGCACGAAGGCGGCTCGGCGCTCGGGAAGCTTCGCCCGCGGGCGCGGCGTCGGCAATTCGCCCTGGCGTCCTTCCCGCCGCGCCAGGCACGATTCCGCCAGCGGACAGTCGCCGCAGCGCGGGCGGCGGCGCGTACACACCGTGGCGCCGAGATCCATCAGGCCCTGCGTGTAGGCTGCGATGTCGCCGTCCGGGAGCAGGCGCTCGGCGAGGAGCCACAATTCGCGATCCACCGCGGCGAGGCCGGGAAAGCCTTCCACGCCGAAGTGGCGGCAGAGAACGCGCTTGACGTTGCCGTCGAGAATGGCGGCGCGGCTGCCGAAGGCAAAGACGGCAATCGCTGCCGCCGTCGATCGGCCGATTCCGGGCAGGGCACGGATCTGGGCGATGGATTCGGGGAATTTTCCGGCGTTGACCGCGACAATCCACCGTGCGCAGCGATGCAGGTTGCGTCCCCGGGCGTAGTAGCCGAGCCCCGCCCAGTGCGCGCTGACGACGTCGGGCGACGCCTCGGCCAGCGTCCGAAGGGTCGGGAAGCGCGCCAGGAAGCGCTGGAAGTACGGGATCACCGTCGCGACCTGGGTCTGCTGCAACATGATTTCGGAAAGCCAGATCCGGTAGGGGTCGCGCGTGTTCTGCCACGGCAGGTCATGGCGTCCGGCGGCTTTCTGCCAGGCGACCAGGCGCTCGGCGAAATCGGAAGTGCCGGACAAATCAGCGGACAAGTCAGCCTCGACGCGCGGATGCGAAGCACGGATAATAGGACGCTTTCGGCCGGCATACTCGATGATCGTGAATGACGATGACAACCGCGCCTTGCGCAACGCCCTCGGACGCTTCGCGACCGGGGTTGCCGTCGTCACGGCCATCGATCCGGACGGGCATCCGGTCGGGCTGACGGTCAATTCGTTTTCGGCGGTGTCGCTGAAGCCGCCGCTCGTGCTCTGGTGCCTCGACAACACCTCGCACAACCTGGCCGCCTTCCGCCGCGCCGGCCACCATGCAATCAATGTTCTGGCGGCCGGCCAGCTCGATCTCTCCAACCGTTTCGCCACCTGGCCGGTCGACCGTTTCGCCGGTTTGCACTGGCATCCCGGCTTCGGCGGGGCGCCGCTGCTGCCCGGCTGCTGCGCCAGTTTCGAAGTCGCCAACGAAGCCGCCCATCCCGGCGGCGACCACACCATCTTCGTCGGCCGTGTCGAACGATTCGGCGAGGCGCCCGCAATGGCGCCGCTGCTGTTCCATGCGGGACAATATCGCGCATTGATTGAGGATTGAACAGAACGGCCGCCCGGCTTAGAATGCACTCTCCAGCCCAAGAGCGGGCGTCGTATAATGGTAATACCCAAGCTTCCCAAGCTTGTGCCGTGAGTTCGATTCTCATCGCCCGCTCCACTTCAACT
>WBZP01004890.1_pt1 | contig 13791 bp, 13 predicted proteins | sample 5204301 | NCBI WGS metagenome assembly WBZP01 (sample SAMN12412401, study PRJNA552823) | activated sludge metagenome | isolation source: activated sludge from nitrification reactor of wastewater treatment plant... | place: USA: Pennsylvania | collected 2017 | reverse complement strand
AAACCCCATAGATACACGGCCCTGCAACGTGGGGCCGGAAACGCGTTGCGCAACGCCGGCTTACGAGGGCGTGTCACTTGGAACTGTCAAAGTCAGGTCAGAGGGCGGGGCCTGCGCGGCCCCCGTGCTGCCAACCAGGAACTTCCTTGCGGTTCGCCGCGTTGCCGTGCCGGAAGTGCGATCAAGAGCCAGCGCCTGCGGTCGATAATCGATCCAGGCTCGCCGTCCCGGCGAGCCCTTGCGTTTGTGCGTGGTCCATGCTCAAGAAGATCCCGGTCCGTCAGCTCCGCCTGGGGATGCATCTGCACAAGCTCGATGGGGCCTGGATCGAGCATCCGTTCTGGAAGACGCGCTTCGTCATTCAGAGCGCGGAAGATCTTCGGCGCCTGCACGCCTGCGGTGTGGCCGAGTGCTGGATCGATGTCGAGCTGGGTCTGGACGTGGCGTCCGACAGCGCCCCGGATCCCATCGCCATGCCGTCAGTGGCCGCTTCGGCCTTGCCGAACCCGCCGCAGCCTGTGCCCGTGCCCGCCGAGCCGGAGCGCGCGCTGGAAGTCGAGCTGAAGCAGGCCGCTGCCATCTGCAGCCGCGGGCGCGAAGCGGTGGTCGCGATGTTCAATGAAGTGCGCATGGGTCGGGCCGTCGACGCCGAGAGCTGCCTGCCACTGGTGCAGGAGATCTCCAGTTCCGTGGCACGCAATCCCGGCGCCATCGTCAGCCTGGCCCGGCTCAAGACCAAGGACGACTACACCTACATGCACTCGGTGGCGGTGTGCGCGTTGATGGTGTCACTCGGCCGGCAACTGGGCCTGGACGAAGACGCTTGCCGCGTGGCCGGACTGGCCGGTCTGCTGCACGACATCGGCAAGGCCTTGATGCCCCTGGATGTCCTGAACAAGCCGGGCCGGCTCACCGAGCCCGAGTTCGCCATCATGCGCAGCCACCCGGTGCGCGGCCACCAGCTGCTGCTGGAGGGCAAGGGCAGCAGCGAGCCGACGCTGGATGTGGTGCTGCATCACCATGAACGGGTGGACGGCAGCGGCTACCCGCACCGGCTGGCGGGCGACGGCATCAGCCCATTGGCCCGCATGGGGGCCGTGTGCGACGTCTACGACGCCATCACCTCCAACCGGCCCTACAAGGCAGGCTGGGACCCGGCCGAGTCGATCGCGCGCATGGCCTCGTGGCAGGGCCATTTCGACAGCCTGATGTTCGCAGCCTTCGTGCGCAGCCTGGGCATCTACCCGACGGGGTCGCTGGTGCGCCTGGAGTCGGGCCGTCTGGCCGTGGTGCTGGAGCAGAACCCGGCCAGCCTGGTCACGCCGGTGGTCAAGGTCTTCTTCTCGATCAAGTCGCAGATGCCCGTTCCCGTCGTGCGGCTGGACCTGGCGGCCAAGGGCTGCCCCGATCGCATCGTGGGCCGCGAGCCCCGGGAGCCGGGGCGCTTCGAGCATCTGGATGACCTCTGGGTCGACAACGACACCTTGCGCCGCCTGCGCAGCTGAAGCCTGCAGCGCGGCTGCCCGCCGATGCCATCAGAAAGTGCACACTCTCAGCGGGCCAGGCGCTGCACCGCGTCCAGGTAGGCCTGGCCATCCAGGGGCAAACCGCTGCGCTGGCTGGCCCACACCATCTGCCCCAGGGACTCCATCACCGCATGGTGGGCGCTGTGCAGTGAACGGCGTTGTTCGGCCAGACGCAACACCGCAGCCCGGATGCCGCTGGGCTGGTCGATGGCCATCTGTTCGTGGATGGACAGGTGCATGCTCAGGTGCAGGAAGGGATTGGCGCGCCCATCTTCGACGCTGTAGATGGCAGCCAGCGCGGCAGCCTCGTCGGCCAGATCGGCATGGTATTCGGGGTGCTCGCTGATCCACTGCGCGGCCACGGCCTGCATCGGATCGAGCGGCAGACCAGCCTGCTGGCGGGCGTGGGCGGCGCAGAAGAAGCGTCGAACGTCGGCTTGGGACGGCTGGAACATCCGAGAATTGTCCCTTCTGCAGCGGATCGTGGCCCATCCGGCCTTGACTGATCACCACCACCGAGCGGCCATTCACCGAGGCCTGCCAGCTTGTTTGAATCGTTGCCACTGATCACCGACCCCTGGTTCTGGGCCGCGGCCGTGCCGGCGGTGCTGCTGACGGGGCTGTCCAAGAGCGGGTTCGCCAGCGGCTTCAGCGGCATCGGCGTGCCCCTGATGGCCGTTGCGATTCCGGTGCCGCAGGCTGCGGCCGTCATGTTGCCGTTGCTGATGACGATGGATGCGACCGGCCTGCAGCAGCTCTGGCGCGAGCGTGACGCGAGGCTCGTGCGCCGGCTGGTGCCGGCAGGGCTGCTGGGTATCGTCGCCGGCACGCTGCTCTTCGGCGTGCTGTCGGCCAAGGCCGTGGCCGCTGTCGTGGGCGCGGTGACCTGGCTCTTCCTGGCCCAACGCCTGCTCTTGCCTCGCCACCCGGACGCAGTACCGCTGCCGCCCTGGGCAGGGCGGGTGTGCGCCGCAGTGTCGGGCTTCACGAGCTTTGTTGCACATGCCGGCGGTCCGCCGATCCAGGCCTACCTCCTGCCCATGCGAATGGCGCCGCGGGTACTCAGTGCCACGATGGCGGTGTTCTTCGCAGCCGTGAATGCCGCCAAGGTGCTGCCTTACGCAGGCCTGGGGCTCATCGATCTGCGCAACCTGGTGACTTCGGCGCTGCTGTTGCCACTGGCCCCGCTCGGCGTGTGGGTCGGCGTGTGGCTGGTGCGCCGGGTGGAGCCGCGGCTGTTCTACGGGCTGGCCTACCTCGGGCTGTTCCTGACCGGCGGCAAGCTGCTGTGGGATGGCTTGGCCTGACCGGCCGATGCAAAGCCCTCGCCCAGGCTGACCTGCTGCTGGGCGCGCTCGGTGCGTTCACGCTGCCACAGTTCCTCGAGTTCGCGTCGGCCCTGCTGCGCCACCGCGATGAGTTTTTTCTCGTCACCCTGGTGCTGTGCCATCTGGTGCAGCAGTTCGATGCTGTGCCGGCGGAAGCGCAAGGCCTGGGTGCGCGCCTCGTGCGGCTGCCAGCCCATCCGTTCGAGCACGCTGCGTCCGCTCATCAGGGCCGAGTCCAGCGTCTCGCGCTCGATGTGCTGCACACCTCGCGCCTGCAGCCCGTACCAGTGCGTGACGTTGCGGGCGCGCGCCACCAGCGCAGCCTGCGGGAAGTGCTGTCGCACCAGATCCACCACCGCCAGCGACTGTTCCACGTCATCGATGGCCACCACGATGACCCGTGCCTGCGCGGCCCCGGCCACGCGCAGCAGGTCCAGCCGCGTGGCGTCGCCGTAGAACGCGGGCCAGCCGAAGCGCCGCACGCCGGCGACGTTTTCCGCCGAGTGGTCCAGCACCGTGGCCGACAGGCCGTTGGCATTGATCAGCCGGCCCACGATCTGTCCGTAGCGGCCGAAGCCGCAGATGATGATCGGCGCTTGCTGCGGTTCGGCAAGCTCGGCCGGCCTGTCGGATGACGCACGCCGGGCCAGGCGCGGCGCCAGCCAGCGGTCGGTGGCCACCAGCATCAGGGGTGTGAACAGCATCGAGATGGCCACCACGGCCACCAGCAGCGACGACTGCTCGGCGCCGATCACGCCGCCGCCCAGGGCTGCCTGGAAGACCACGAAGCCGAACTCGCCGCCCTGGGCCAGCAGCACGACGAACACCGGGCGCTCCACCAGAGGGATCGGCATGCGGCGCGCCATTGCCCACAGCACGCCGGCCTTGAGCAGCAGGAATCCCAGCACCATGGCGGACACGAGCATGGGCCGCGAGAGCACGACGGCGAAGTCGATGCTCATGCCCACGGCAATGAAGAACAGGCCCAGCAGCAGACCCTTGAAGGGCTCCAGGTCGGTTTCCAGCTCACGCCGGTACTCGCTCTCGGCCAGCAGCACACCGGCGAGAAAGGCGCCCAGCGCCATCGAAAGGCCCACGCTTTGCATCAATGCGGCGGTGGCCACTACGAGCAGCAGGGACGCGGCGGTGAAGACTTCGGGCGTTTCGCTGCGTGCTATCCAGCGCAGGGCTGGGCGCAGCAGCAGCCTGCCACCCAGCACGATGGCGGCGATCATGCCCACCGCCTTGCCCGCCCCCAGCCAGCCGCCGCCGGCCTGGGCTGCGCCGTGGGCCGCCAGCAGCGGCACGATGGCCAGGATCGGGATGGCCGCGATGTCCTGCAGCAACGCCACGCTCAGCACGCCCTGGCCGGCGGTGGTGGGCATCAGGTTGCGTTCGTTGAGCACGCCCAGGCCGATGGCGGTGGAGCTCATCCCGAGGCCCAACCCGGCCACCAGCGCGAGCCGCCAGTCAGCGCCCGCGGCCACCCCCAGCGCGGCGATCAAGGCGGTCGAGCCCAGCAACTGCGCGCTGCCCCAGCCAAAGATCGGGCGCCGTAGCGCCCACAGTCGGCGTGGTTCCAGTTCCAGGCCGACCAGGAACAGCATCAGCACCACGCCGAACTCGGCAAAGTGCAGCATGGCCTGGGCATCGGTCACCAATTTCAGGCCCCAGGGCCCAATGGCGATGCCGGCGCCGAGGTAGCCGATGATCGAGCCCAGACCCAGCAGCCGGGCCAGCGGCACGCCCAGCACGGCCGCGCCCAGGTAGATGAGGCTCGATGTCACCCAGGGTGTGCCGTGTTCCATCGCTCAGTCCTGTGGGCGGGCGTCGGTCGGAACGGAGCAGATCGGTGCCGGTTCCATGTCGGCGATCTCCGGCCAGGCAGGCCAGGTGGCCAGGCGCTGCTGCAGCAGTTGCACATGCGCCTGCAAGGTGGCGTCGTCGGCACGATGGGCCCCGTACAGCACCAGCGGCGGCAGCCAGCGCATGCCCACCAGGGCCGCTGTCTGCTCGTAGGGGTAGAGGAAGGCGTCGAAGAAGTAGCGGTTGTAGCCGTCGGGCCGGTAAGAAGTCTCCGGGCCTCCGGTGGAGCAGACCAGCCACAGGTCCTTGCCTGCCAGCGCGCGGCCGCCCGGCCCGTAGGCCCATCCGAAGCCGAACACCTCGTCCAGCCACAGCTTGAGCAATGGAGGCATCGAGTACCAGTGCACCGGGTGCAGCCAGACAACGAGGCCGGCGGCGGCCAACGCCGCTCTTTCGGCTGCCACGTCGATGAAGTAGTCGGGGTACAGCGCGTACAGGTCGCGCACCTCGATCTGCTCCGGATGGCTGGCAGCGGCGTGCAGCGCAGCGCGCGTGGCACGTGAGTGTTCCAGCTGGGGGTGGGCGGCGATGACGAGGATGTGCGCCATGGTGGGTGGGAGCTGCCTTCGACGGGCGCCGCTACCATACTCGACAAAGTTGCACCCACTGCAGGAGCACAGCATGCCCGTGATCGTGGTCGCCAACCCCAAGGGCGGGGCAGGCAAGAGCACTTTGGCCACCAACATCGCCGGCTGTCTGGCCGCTGGGGGACTGGCGGTGATGCTGGGTGACGTGGATCGCCAGCAGTCGGCGCGCCAGTGGCTGGCGCTGCGGCCGCCGCACACGCCGGTCATCCGGGGTTGGGAGGTGGCCTCCGATGACATCGTGCGCCCGCCCAAGGGCACCAGCCACGTCGTGCTTGACACGCCGGCTGGCCTGCGCGGCAAGCGGCTGGACGCAGTGATGCGCATCGCCGACCGCATGCTGATCCCGCTGCAGCCCAGCCTGTTCGACATCCAGGCCACGCACAGCTTCGTGCGCGAGTTGCGCCAGCATAGGCGTGGCCAGGAGGTCAAGCTGGGCCTGGTGGGCATGCGGGTGCGTGAGCACACGCGTGCCAACGAACAGCTGAACCACTACCTGGCGACGCTGCCCGTGCCGGTGGTGGGCTGGCTGCGCGACACGCAGAACTATGTCCAGCTGGCCGCGCACGGCCTGACCCTGTGGGATGTGGCCCCTAGCCGCGTGGAACGCGACCTGGAACAATGGCAGCCGCTGGTCGACTGGGTGCGCGCGCCGTGAATCGTTACCCGCATCTGGCGAATGTCCGCCTGCTGGTGGGTCACGATATCGGCTGCAGCCCCTGGCTGACGGTGGACCAGGCCCGCATCGACCTCTTTGCGCAGGCCACCGGCGATCACCAGTGGATCCACACCGACCCGGTGCGTGCGGCCCAGGGGCCATTCGGCGCCACGGTGGCACACGGCTTTCTCACGCTGAGCCTGGTGCCGGTGCTGTTCGAGACGGCGTTTGTTGTCGACGACGTGCGCATGGGCGTCAACTACGGCCTGAACCGCGTGCGCTTCATGACGCCGGTGCGGGTGGGCAGCCAGCTGCGCGGGCACTTCAGGTTGCTGGCCTACGAGGCGCTGGAAGGCGGGGCCCAGCTGACCACCGAGGCCAGTCTGGAGCTGCTGGGCTCGGCCAAACCGGCCTGCGTGGCCGAAGCGCTGTCCCGGCACTACGTGTAGACCCCCCAAAGGTGGGTGAGGGCGGCCCCGCTGCGCTGCCACACAATGCCTCGCCACACGAGGTGCGGAGATGTCATGAAGGTGCTGCTGGTTGACGATCATCCCCTGGTCCTGGCGGCCCTGCAGGCCGTGATCCAGAGCATCGGCAGCGACACCACGGTGGTGGGCGTCGACAGCGCCGCGGCGGCGCGTGCGACGCTCGCCGCCGACGCCGAATACGACCTGGTGCTGCTGGACCTGGCGCTGGGTGATGCAGATGGCTTCGACGTGCTGGTCGAGTTTCGCGCCGCCTATCCGGCGGTGCCGGTGGTGGTGGTCTCGGCCAGTGATCGGGCCAGCGACGTGATTCGCGCCATCGACAGCGGTGCGATGGGCTACGTGCCCAAGAAGTCTTCGCACGGTGAACTGCATGAGGCCCTGCGCATGGTGATGACCGGCTCGATGTACGTGCCGCCGTCGATGCTGGGGCTGGAGTTCGGGCGCAGCCGCGCGGGGGGCGACACCGTCCCCGGCGTGATGCGCAACCTGGGCGAAGCCCCGCTGGGCGCGGCCGCGCAGCCCGAGCCGCACCAGAAGCTGCCGAGCATCGAGGACGTCGGTCTCACGCCGCGCCAGGCCGAGGTGCTGTCGCTGTTGCTGCAGGGGCTGCCCAACAAGCTCATCGCGCGGCAGCTCAACCTGTCGGTGGAAACCGTCAAGGACCATGTCGCCGCCGTCTTGCGCGCGCTGGGCGTCAGCTCGCGCACGCAGGCCGTGCTGGCGGTGAGCCAGATGACCCAGGGGCAGGGCGGATACTCGTGGCGGCCGCCCCAGCGCTGAGCGCGCCAGACGCGCCGGTGCCGGCAGCCGCGGGCCACCTCCCCGTGCGCCCGGCCGCGGGCGCTGCCACGAGTGGCATCGATCACCTGCTGTCGCTGTACGTACAGACGCCGGCCACGCTGACCGGCAACCTGTTCGGCATGGGGGTCATCGCCTTCCTCTTCTGGGGGCTCGCAGAGCCCATGCGGCTGCTGGGCTGGCTGGGCGTGATCACCTCACTGTGGCTGGTGCGGCTGGCCCACTACCTTCGCTTTCGTCGCCAGCGCAGCACCGAGGACCAGGCACTGCGCGTCTGGCGGCGCAGCTGGATGGTGCTGGTGTTGTGCCAGGGTGCGATGTGGGGGCTGTCGGTCTGGCTGTTCTGGGGCCTGGGCACGCCTTACCACCGGCTGGCCCTGCTGATGGTGGTCTACACCTACTGCCTGGCTTCGGTGCAGTTGCTGGCTTCGCAATCGCGCGTCTTCCTGGCCTTCCTGTGCCTGGTGCTGACACCCACCATTGTGCGGGTGGCCAGCGACGGCAGCCAGCCCTTGCACCTGCAGATGGCGGTCATCCTGACGCTGATGTTCTGCATCACGGTGCTGATGGCACGCACCTACAGCAGCGCGCTGGGCCAGGCCATCGCGCGCAAGAGCCGCACCGATGAACTGGCCAACCGCCTGCGCCTGGAGATGGCCGTGGCCGAGGAAGGCCGCCGCGCCGCAGAAGCCGCCAGCCGCGCCAAGACCCAGTTCTTTGCCGCGGCCAGCCACGACTTGCGCCAGCCGCTGCACGCGATGGGCCTGTTTGCCGAGGCCTTGCGCCAGCGCAGCCATGACCCCGAAGTGGCTTCGCTGGTCAACAGCATCAACGAATCGGTGGACGCGCTGGAAGGCTTGTTCGGCGAACTGCTGGACATCACACGCATCGACACCGGTGGAGTGGATGTGAACCCGTCACCCGTGCGTTTGCGCGAGCTGTTCGCACGCCTGCGGCTGCATTTCGAGCCCACCGCCTTCGAGAAGGGCTTGATGCTCAGCTTCCGCGGTGAGCAACTGGTGGCCCAGGCCGACCCGGTGCTGCTGGAACGCGTGCTGCGCAACCTGGTGAGCAACGCCATCCGCTACACCGACGACGGTGGCGTGCTGGTCAGCTGCCGACTGCGCCGCAGGGCCGAAGGTGAGCATCTGCTGCTGCAGGTGTGGGACAGCGGCATCGGCATTGCCGAATCCAGCCTGCCGCGCATCTGGGACGAGTTCTACCAGGCGCAGACCAACCGGCCGCTGGAGGCCCACCAGCGCAAGGGCCTGGGCCTGGGCCTGTCCATCGTCAAGCGCCTGGCCGGTCTGATGGGCGCGCCGATCTCGGTGCGTTCGCGGGTTGGCCATGGCACGGTGTTTTCGCTGGAGATTCCGGTGGGCAAGGCGCCACGGCACGTGACTGCGGCGGATGCCGGCACAGTGGCCAAGAGTCCGCTGGGCTTGACGCTGGAAGACCGCCTGATCCTCGTCATCGAGGATGAGACTGCGGTGCGCGAGGGCCTGGTCGTGCTGCTGCAGGCCTGGGGTGCGCAGGTGGCCTCGTTCGATACCGTGCCGTCGCTGCAGGAGTGGCTGGACAGGCCCGCAGCCCAAGCACCGGATCTGCTGCTGGTGGACTACCGGCTGCCGGAAGGCCGCACCGGCATCGATGCGCTGGTGGCAGCGCGCGCTCGCTGGCCCGGGCAGCGCCTGCCGGCAATCATGATCACCGGCAGCAGCCTGGGTGGGCACGAGGATGAGGCTGAGGCGCATGACTACCACCTGCTGATCAAGCCCGTGCTGCCCAACAAGCTGCGCGCGATGATCGCCTTCAAGCTGGGTGTGCGGGGCGCGGCGCGCGGCTGACCCTCCGCTTGCCCCGTGGCGCCTGACCGCAGCACAGGCGCATGCCCCGTTGGACAGGACGCGCGTTGCACATGATCCACGAGGGTGTTTCACAATACCGGCGCGCGGGCCGACCGCGCGCCACACGGGGGCGGCGGCGTATGGGCTGGTGGCGGGCCGTGCGAGAGGTCTTGCGCTACGAGTGGATGCTGCTGGCGCAGTACCCTCGATTGGCGGTGGCTGCCGTGGGCGTGCTCTTTGTGCCGGCACTGTATGCCTGGATCTACCTGTGGAGCATGTGGGATCCGGCGGCCCACACACGTGCTCTGTCGGCCGGCCTGGTCAACCTGGACACCGGTGCGCACTATCGCGCGCGTGACCTGAACCTGGGCAACGAAGTGCTGGCCGCGATCGAAGCGCATGGCCAGTTCGCCTACCGCCGCTTCGCCGACCCGGCCGACGCACGGCACCGCGTGCGCCATGGTGAACTTGCCTTCGTTCTGGAGATCCCGGCCGACTTCAGCCGCCGTGCGCTGCCCGGTGAACAGGCCGGTGCGGCAAAGCTCACGATCTACACCTCCGAAGGCAACAACTACAGCAGCGCCGGCTTTGCAAGGCGTTTTGCGCCCGAGGTGGCGCAGCGTGTCAACACCATGCTCAGCGAAGCGCGCTGGGAGCTGGTGCTCAATACCACGGCAGGATCGCAGCGCAACCTGGACACCCTGCGCGGCGCGCTGGTCGGGCTGCAGAACGGCGCGCTGGAACTGGGTACCGGCCTGGCCAAAGCGCGCGAGGGCAGCGCCGCGCTGGCCAACGGCAGCCGCGCGGCCAGCGAGGCCACGCAGCGCTTGCGCGCCGGCGCCGCGCAACTGGCCGATGCGGCGCCGCTGTTGGCCGGCGGCGTGGGCCAGATGGCCCCGGCGCTGCACGCGCTGGACGCCCGCCGCCCACCGGATTCCGAGCTGGCTGCATTGCGCCAGGGGGCACGCCAGCTGGTCGAGGGCCAACGTGAACTGGGCCGCGGACTGGAGGCCTTGGCCACCGGCGGCCGCCGCCTGGGCGCCGGGCTGGACCAGTACAAGGCCCAGGTGGACGGCCTGCCGCTGTTTGGTGCGCGCCTGCTGGAAGGGCTTGGGCCGCTGGAAGAAGGCGTGGACCAGCTTCAACAAGGTCTGAGCGCGGCGCGCGACGGCAGCGGCCGGCTGAGCCAGGCCAGCCAACGGCTGGAAGAAGGCGTGACGGTCCTTGCCGAAGGCACCCAGAAGGCAGGCGCGCTGCTGGCCGGCCTGAGCACCAAGCTGCCTGAAGAGCAACGCCTGGACAGCTTTGTTGACGGCGCGCGCGAGCTGGCGCGGGGCAGCGATGTCCTGCAGGGCGGCGTGCGCCAGCTTGCCGGTGCTTCTGACGCCCTGCATGGCGGACTCGGCAGATTGCAGGACGGTGCTGGCCGCCTGGGCTCCGGCCTGGCGCTGCTCTACCAGTCGCTGCCGATGGCCGTGGATGGCCCGGGCGGCAGCGCCCAGGGCCTGGCGCTGTCGGTGGAGCCGGTCGTGGAAGTCGTGGCGCCGGTGCCTAACAATGGCACTGCGCTGACCCCCAATTTCGTGCCGCTGGCGCTGTGGGTCGGTGCGGTGATGGCGGCATTCCTGGTGCACTTCCGGCGCCTGGCCGCGCCGCTGGCCAGGCTGCCGCGCAGCGCGCAGGCCGTGGGCAAGTTGCTGCTGCCTGCGCTGGCCGTTGCGCTGCAGGCGCTCATGATGCTGGTCATGATGGTGCTGGTGCTCAAGGTGCCGCTGCTGCAGCCAGGTCTGTTCGGGCTGACGCTGCTGGCGGCATCGCTGACCTTCCTGCTGATCGTGTTTTCGCTGGTGCGCGTGTTCGGTGACCTGGGCAAGGTGTTGGCCGTGCTGCTGCTCATCGTGCAGGTGTCGGCCGCCGGTGCCTTGTTGCCCATACAGCTCAGTGACGAGGCGTTCCAGGCCATGCACCCCTACCTGCCGCTGACCTGGGTGGTCACGGCCTTTCGCGCAAGCCTGTTTGGCGCGTACGACGGCGATGCCTGGCCGGCGCTGGGCGTGCTGACCCTGAGCGCCAGTGTGGCAGTGGTCCTGGGCCTGAATGCCGGCCGTTGGCGCGTGGTGCCGTTGGCCGACTGGCGGCCGCCGCTGGACATCGAATAGGCCGTCGGCCACTGGGCGATGAGTGCCTGCGAACCCAGGCTGCCTGGTTGGGCGCTCAGTAGCCCAGGTAGATGCGCGGCGCCTCGGCCGTGCTGCCGTCGATGGTCACGCTGCTGCCGCTGCAGAACCACTCGTTGCTCTTCTCCTGGCACTTGTGCAGGCCGCCGCCGGTCGGCTCGCTGAAGACGTCGGCGCGGTGAATCATCGAAAGCGTGACCACGGCGCCCGGGTCAAAACGGCCCACGCTCAGGTACAGGGTGAGCTTGGCCGTCTTGTCGATCGGGCTGGCCGGGCTGTTGTTGCTGGTCGAAGTGTCTTCGTCGTTGGTGGCGAAACTCAACTCATCGCCGAACTGCTGCAACAGGGTCATGTTGGCAGTACCGCTGCCGTCGACGCGCAGACGCAGCGCTTCGCTCGACCACGCCGGCGCGCCGTTGACCAGCAACTCTGCACGCAGCCGGGCGCGCCAGGCGTTGCGGCCTTCGGCTTCCGTCGTGCCATTGACGCCTGCCGGCGGCAGCACGAAGCGCAACACCACTTCGCGCTGCGAACCGGCCGGGATGGTGATGGTGGTGTTCCAGGAAGCGGTGGCCTCCGCCTTGTAGTCACCGAAGCCGCGCAGCCAGATCCACGGCACGCCGTTGCTGGTCATCGTCGCCCAGGCCTGTGCGTGGTCGTGGACGCTCTTGAAGTCAAAGATCGCGCTGCTGCTTGGGAACCCCGGCAACAGCGGCGGTGTGGCTGCGGGCAGGCTCTGATAGACCGCCGCGTCACCGCTGGTGCTGCGTTTGACCTTGAAGCCGTTGCTGGCAAAACCCGTGGCCGAGGTGCGCACCGCAGCGGCGAAGCTGAACGCATGGTTCGCCGGCTCGTGCCACTGCGCCGGCAGTTGCAGGATCTCGGTCTGGTTGAGGGTCTTGACGCCGATCGCGACCTGCGCGGCTGCCGGTGTCGCGGCGGCGATGGTGAATGCGGTGGCGAAGCCACAGGCAGCGAACCACCGCGATCGCACGGTGGACACGGAAGACGGATGCAGGCGGGCCATGGTGAATTCCTTCGAAGTTTGGGTGTCGGGCCGTGCGTCGGGTCTTGACGCGGGCTAGCGCGTGTAGACCCGGATGTCGGGCCGGGCGACGTTGACGTAGCCGTTGTTCACGCTTACCGACGGCAGACTCATGCCTTCGATGGCCATGTGGCAGCGCACCAGGTCGTTGGGGTTGTACTGGCCGCCGCTGCGGCACTCGTCGTCCGCGACGCGCAGGTCACTGCGGATCAACATCGAAATCGTGCGCGTGCCTTTGGTCAGCGTGCCCAGGAACAGCGTGACGCGGTCTTCGGCGAGGCTGGCGCCCCACTTCAGCTGCAGGCGGCCAAAGGTGCCGCCGCTCCAGAGCTTGGGCTTGAGCGTGTGCTCCGACGATGACCAGACCGGCAGGCCGTCGACATACACGTCCACCGCAGCGCGTGCCTGCATGCGGTCGACGCCGTCGTAGAAGTAGTTGTCGTAGAGAATGTAGTACGGCGTCTGTAGGATGCCGCTGTTGCGCTGGGGCACCGCGAACTCCAGGTAGGTCGGTGCCGGGTCCACGCCCGAGGTGACCCGGATAGCGTACGACACCCAGGCCACGCCGCTGCCGGTGCGCAGCGTCTGCACCGCCGTGTGGCGCTGGGCGCCGGGCGTCCACACACCTTCGTAGACGACGCGGGCGCGCTGCCAGACACCGCCCGTCGGCGCGTCGTACGACTGGCCTGGCGACAGCGCGGGCAAGGCCAGGGACTCGCTGACGGCAGCCACGGATGCCGGCGTGGACCCGGCCGCCCACAACGGTGGCCAGGCGCCGGCGGTGTAGGGCCCCGGCGTCATGTCGTAACTGTTGCTCATGCCGATGACCGACGTGGTGACGTACTTGCATGCGCTGCCGCATGCCACTGAAGGGCTTGGCACTGTCGACATGCGCTCGGCGGTGCCGGTCACCAGCGCCGAAACGTTGATCACTTGCGCCGCTGCAGGCGCGGCGCCGGTGGCCACGGCCAGCGCGGCGGCGATGGCCAGGGCAGTCCGGGGGAGTGAGTTGGTCATGCGGTTCTCCGGTCGGTTGCTCGACGCCAGCCCGGTGCGGCGCAGTGCGGTGCGGGCAGCGTGACGACATCTTCGGATGGCGGCGTTGCAGCGGCGTTGCAAAAGCCGGCCCTTGGGCGTGAGGCAGCCCCCCCTAACCCCAAGCCGGCGGAGCCGGAACCAGACAGGTATTCGGGTCGCCGGCCAACCGATAGTGAGGTGATCGGCCATGGCTGGTGCATGTGATCTCGGCGATGGAGGCCTGCCCGAGTTGCAAGCCCTGGCTGGGCAAGAGCAACGGGCACGTCTACCTCCGCGCCGATCAAGGCAAGTGCCTGCACTACTACTACTACTACTACTACTTCGTCGATGAGGCGTTTGGCCTGTGCTAGCTGCGCGTGCCCACCTGGGCACCGTTCGGACTGCAGTTCTACTGCGACGGCCACAGTGCTTTGGCACGTACTACCTGTTTGGCTCT
>WBZP01004889.1_pt1 | contig 13792 bp, 7 predicted proteins | sample 5204301 | NCBI WGS metagenome assembly WBZP01 (sample SAMN12412401, study PRJNA552823) | activated sludge metagenome | isolation source: activated sludge from nitrification reactor of wastewater treatment plant... | place: USA: Pennsylvania | collected 2017 | reverse complement strand
CAAGTATCCTCTAAAACCAAAAATCATTTCTTGTTGATCACCGCTTCGGCGACATTCTTTGGCGCCTCGGCATAGTGCTTGAATTCCATTGAATAGGTTGCTCGTCCCTGCGACAAGGAACGAACGGTCGTCGAGTAGCCGAACATCTCGGCCAGCGGCACTTCGGCCTTGATGGCCTTGATGGCCCCCGGAAGGTCTTCCATCCCCTGCACCACACCACGCCGGCTTGAAAGATCGCCCATGATGTTGCCCATGTACTCCTCGGGAGTCTCGACTTCCACCGCCATCATCGGCTCGAGCAGCGATGGCGCGGCCTTCCTCATGCCTTCCTTAAAAGCCATTGACGCGGCCATGCGGAATGCATTTTCGTTCGAGTCGACGTCATGATAGGATCCGTCGAACAACGTAAACTTGACATCCACCACCGGATAGCCTGCCAGCACGCCGCTCTTGATCGAATCCTGCAGACCCTTGTCCACAGCCGGAATGTACTCGCGCGGCACGGTTCCACCCTTGATGGCATCGACGAACTCGTACCCCTTGCCCGTCTCATTGGGCTCGATCTTGAGCCAGACGTGACCAAACTGGCCGCGACCGCCGGACTGCTTGACGAATTTTCCTTCTTGTTCAACCGCCTTCTTGATGCACTCGCGGTAGGCCACTTGCGGCGCTCCGACGTTGGCTTCGACGTTAAATTCCCGCTTCATGCGGTCAACGATGATTTCAAGGTGAAGTTCGCCCATGCCAGAAATGATGGTTTGACCGGTTTCTTCGTCCGTGCGCACGCGGAACGACGGGTCTTCCTGAGCCAGACGGCTCAGTGCGATACCCATTTTTTCCTGGTCAGCCTTGGTTTTCGGCTCGACAGCAATGTGGATGACCGGTTCCGGGAAGACCATGCGTTCGAGAGTGATGACGGCGGTCGGATCGCAGAGCGTTTCACCGGTTGTTACTTCCTTCAGGCCGACGCAAGCGGCAATGTCGCCCGCCAGGACCTCCTTGATTTCTTCGCGATTGTTGGCGTGCATCTGCAGCACACGGCCGATGCGTTCCTTGCGCCCCTTGATCGGGTTGTAAATGGTATCTCCGGACTTCAACACACCTGAATAAACCCGGATAAACGTCAACTGCCCTACGTACGGGTCCGTCATCAACTTGAAGGCCAATGCCGAGAATTTGGCGCCATCATCCGCATCACGCGTAATTGGCAAGCCTTTTTCGTCTTCACCGGTCACAGGTGGAATATCGACCGGCGAAGGCAGCAGATCGATCACGGCGTCGAGCATGCGCTGCACACCTTTGTTCTTGAATGCCGTGCCGCACAACATCGGCTGGATTTCGCAAGCAATCGTGCGATCACGCAAACCCCTAATGACTTGGGCCTCGGTCAGGTCGCCGGATTCAAGATACTGATTCATTAGTTCTTCGGATGATTCGGCCGCCACCTCGACCATCTTGCTGCGCCACTCATCCGCCTGAGCCTGTAGTTCGGCCGGAATGTCGCGATAATCAAACTTCATGCCCTGGGATGCGTCGTCCCAGTAAATGGCCTTCATCTTGATCAGGTCCACAACGCCCTGAAAATAATCTTCCTTGCCAATCGGTATGACAATCGGGACGGGGTTGGCCTTGAGGCGGGTCCCCATCTGATCGACAACCTTGAAGAAATCGGCGCCCTGTCGATCCATCTTATTTACGAAGGCGAGGCGAGGCACCTTGTACTTGTTGGCCTGGCGCCAAACGGTTTCCGACTGCGGCTGGACGCCGCCGACGGCGCAATAAACCATGCAGGCGCCATCCAGAACCCGCATCGAGCGCTCAACTTCAATAGTGAAGTCAACGTGGCCCGGCGTGTCGATGATGTTGATGCGATGCTCGGGGCGGATAAAATCCATACCCTTCCAGAAACAGGTCGTCGCGGCCGAGGTGATGGTAATACCACGCTCCTGCTCCTGCTCCATCCAGTCCATGGTGGCAGCACCGTCATGCACTTCACCAATCTTGTGATTCACACCGGTATAGAACAGGATGCGCTCAGTTACCGTCGTCTTGCCGGCGTCAATGTGCGCGCTAATACCGATATTGCGATAGCGGTCGATAGGAGTTTTGCGTGCCACAGTCATAAACCTTCACTAATAAAGAACGATCGTCTACAGACGGGCTGCGACGTAAAAACTGTAAATTAGAAACGGAAGTGCGCGAAGGCCTTGTTGGCATCTGCCATACGGTGCACTTCGTCACGCTTCTTGACAGCGCTTCCACGGTTTTCGGCCGCTTCCAGCAATTCGGCAGCCAGCCGTTGGCCCATCGATTTCTCTGATCGCTTGCGCGCCGCTTCGCGCATCCAGCGCATGGCCAACGCCATGCGTCGGCTTGGGCGAACTTCAACCGGCACCTGGTAATTGGCACCACCAACGCGACGGCTTTTGACCTCAACCAGCGGTTTGACGTTATTCATGGCAAGGCCGAAAACTTCGATCGGATCCTTGCCACCCTTGGCAACGATCAGGTCGAAGGCACCATAAACGATGCGCTCGGCAACCGACTTCTTACCGCTCATCATGATGGTGTTAACGAATTTGGATACTTCGATATTGCCAAACTTCGGGTCTGGCAGGATATCGCGCTTTGGAACTTCACGACGACGTGGCATAGCAACCTCTCAAAATATCAATTCAGCTGAAGGGCATGGCGACGCGCAACGCCCTTCGCGGCCGCCCATTCGAACGGCCACTTACTTAAACGGCAATCAAGCCGATTTGGGGCGTTTCGTACCGTACTTGGAACGGCTCTGCTTACGATCCTTGACGCCTTGAGTATCCAGCGAACCGCGTACGGTGTGGTAGCGCACACCCGGCAAGTCCTTCACACGACCACCCCGAATCAGCACAACGGAGTGCTCCTGCAGGTTGTGGCCTTCACCGCCAATGTACGAAATGACTTCGAAACCATTCGTCAGGCGAACCTTGCATACCTTGCGTAGCGCAGAGTTCGGCTTTTTCGGCGTCGTCGTGTAAACACGGGTGCAGACGCCACGCTTTTGCGGGCAGTTTTCCAGTGCAGGTACTTTACTCTTGCTCAGTACGGCCACGCGCGGCTTACGCACAAGCTGGTTAATGGTTGGCATATCTCTATCTCAAGATTCTTTGCGATGACTACCCGGAGGCGAGCATGTCATTTGCAAAAAATACCAAGGCGACTCTTGGTCCGCCCCGGCAATTTATTATTTAACTGGCTGGGGCAATGGTTAGCCCCAGCCGACAAAGACCCGGAATTCTAGGGTCTAACCCGTCCCAAGTCAACCGGCCGGGATATCCTGCACCACCTCCCCGGTCGTTACCGCGTCGTGTTCATTGCCTGGGGTGGCCGGCAGGTCAACGTTCAACGCATTGTTCTTGCGCATCCGGTGATACGCCAGACCGGTTCCCGCTGGAATGAGGCGACCAACAATGACGTTTTCCTTGAGCCCGCGCAATTCATCTCGTTTACCCATGATCGCCGCTTCGGTCAGCACCCGCGTTGTTTCCTGGAAGGATGCCGCGGAGATAAACGAATCGGTGGACAACGAGGCCTTGGTTATGCCTAACAGTACGGGTTCATAGCTCGCCGCAAGCTTTCCATCGGCTATCATTCGATCGTTCTCATCAAGCAGATGCGCTCGTTCGACCTGTTCACCCCGGATGAACTTGGTATCGCCCGTGTCCAGGACGTTGACCCGGCGCAACATCTGTCGAACGATCACTTCGATATGCTTGTCGTTGATCTTCACGCCCTGCAAGCGATAAACGTCTTGAACTTCATCGGTGATGTAAATGGCCAGCGCCTCGACGCCCTGCAAACGCAAGATGTCGTGCGGATCGGGCGCGCCGTCTACAATCGACTCGCCCTTGTTGACCACCTGACCATCGTGAACCAGGACGTGCTTATCTTTCGGTATCAGATACTCGTGCGAAACCCCTTCGAGGTCGGTAATCACCAGGCGCTGCTTGCCCTTGGTATCCTTGCCAAAGGACATCGTACCGGTATATTCGGCAAGCATGCCGGCGTCCTTCGGCGTACGCGCCTCAAAGAGCTCGGCAACGCGCGGCAAACCACCGGTAATATCGCGCGTTTTGGCGGATTCCTGCGGCAAGCGCGCCAGCACGTCACCGACGAATATTTGCTGTCCATCGAGTACCGTAATAATGGCGCCAACCTGAAACGTGATTGTCACCGCATGATCACTGCCATGCATCTTGACCTCATCACCGTTGGCATCAAAAAGCTTGATTTGCGGACGCAATCCCTTGGTTTGGGTCTTCCCGCCGCGCTTGGTGTCGATCACGACGAGTGTGGATAACCCCGTCACTTCGTCAATCTGCTTGGCAACGGTAGTACCCTCTTCGACATTCTCGAATTTCACCTGTCCGGAATACTCGGCGATGATCGGGCGGGTGTGCGGGTCCCAGACAGCCAGTTTGGTGCCCGCCTTGACTTGCTGCCCATCGGCCACCTGTAGCGTTGATCCGTAGGGGACCTTATGCTTTTCACGCTCGCGGCCGTTGTCATCGGTGATGAGCACCTCACCGGAGCGGGTGATGACAATCTTCTCGCCCTTGGCGCTGGTGACATAGCGCATCGAAGAAGTAAATCGCACCAGGCCCGCGCTCTTGGTCTCAACCTGACTGGCCACTGCGGCTCGCGACGCCGCGCCGCCGACGTGGAACGTCCGCATGGTCAGCTGCGTTCCCGGTTCCCCGATCGACTGCGCGGCGATCACGCCTACGGCCTCGCCGACGTTGACGGGTGTGCCACGCCCCAGATCTCGGCCGTAACATTTCGCGCACAAGCCATAACGCGTATCGCAGGTCAGCGGCGTGCGCACTTTCACTTCGTCGATGCCGAGTCTGTCGATCAGATCGCAGCAATCTTCATCGATCAGCGTTCCCGCTTCGATGATCGTTTCATCCGTTTCGGGGTTGATCACATCAACGATGGCAACGCGACCGAGAATACGCTCGCGCAGGGCTTCGATGACTTCACCTCCTTCGATCAAGGCTTTCATCGTGACGCCATTCTCAGTACCGCAATCGTTTTCAATAACGACCAGATCCTGAGTCACGTCCACCAGACGACGCGTGAGATAACCCGAATTCGCGGTTTTCAGCGCGGTATCCGCCAAGCCCTTGCGTGCGCCGTGCGTCGAAATAAAGTACTGGAGAACATTCAGGCCCTCGCGGAAATTGGTGGTGATCGGCGTTTCGATAATCGAGCCGTCCGGCTTGGCCATCAGGCCGCGCATACCGGCCAACTGGCGAATTTGGGCCGCCGAACCACGGGCGCCGGAATCGGCCATCATGTAGATGGAGTTGAACGATTCCTGCTTGACCTTCTTGCCGTGACGATCAATCACTTCTTCATGGCCAAGCTGGTCCATCATGACCTTGGCGACCTGATCGCCGGTACGGCTCCAGATATCGACGACCTTGTTGTAACGCTCGCCGTTGGTTACCAGACCATTGGTATATTGGCTTTCAATCTCCTCGACTTCCTTGCCGGCAGCCGCAATGATTTCGCCTTTCTGGGTGGGTACCAGCATGTCGTCCGAGCAGATCGAGATACCGGCGCGGGTTGCCAGACGATAGCCATTCTGCATTAATTTGTCGGCGAAAACGACGGTCTCCTTCAAGCCGCAACGCCGGAATGCCGCGTTGATCAGCTTGGAGATTTCCTTCTTCTTCAGCGGTTTGTCGAGCACACTGAAGGGCAGGCCTTTCGGCAGAATTTCCGAAAGCAGCGCACGACCTGCAGTCGTATCGTAGCGCGTGATTTTTTCTTTCCAGGTGTTGTCGCCATTATTCTCATATTCCTTGATGCGCACGGATATCTTGGCGTGCAAATCGAGGATTCCAGCATGCATGGCTCGTGTTATTTCAGCCAGATTGGCGAAAACCATTCCCTCGCCCTTGGCGTTGATTCGTTCACGGGTCGCGTAGTACAAACCCAGTACGATATCCTGCGAAGGCACGATGATCGGTTCACCGTTGGCCGGGGAAAGCACGTTATTTGAAGCCAGCATCAAAGTGCGGCATTCCATCTGCGCTTCCAGCGATAGCGGAACGTGAACGGCCATCTGGTCGCCGTCGAAGTCGGCGTTGAACGCGGCGCAAACGAGCGGATGCAACTGGATGGCCTTGCCTTCAATCAGCGTCGGCTCAAAAGCCTGAATACCAAGACGGTGCAGGGTAGGCGCACGATTCAACATGATCGGATGCTCGCGGATCACGTCTTCGAGGATGTCCCAAACCACCGGCTCTTGCATTTCGACCATTTTCTTGGCCTGCTTGATGGTCGTCGCCAAGCCCATCAACTCAAGCTTGTTGAAGATGAAGGGTTTGAATAACTCCAGCGCCATCAGTTTGGGCAAACCGCACTGGTGCAGCTTCAATTGCGGGCCGACCACGATCACCGAACGACCGGAATAGTCGACGCGCTTGCCCAGCAGGTTCTGACGGAAACGGCCGCCCTTGCCTTTGATCATGTCGGCCAGAGACTTCAGCGGGCGCTTGTTGGCGCCGGTCATGGCCTTGCCGCGGCGGCCGTTGTCGAGCAGTGAGTCGACGGCTTCCTGTAGCATGCGCTTTTCGTTGCGGACGATGATTTCCGGGGCCTTGAGTTCGAGCAGGCGCTTCAGGCGGTTGTTACGGTTAATGACGCGCCGATAGAGATCGTTCAGGTCGGATGTGGCGAAACGGCCACCATCGAGCGGAACCAGTGGGCGCAAATCCGGCGGCAGAACGGGCAGCACTTCCAGGACCATCCACTCCGGTTTGATGCCGGACTTCTGGAAGCCTTCAAGTATCTTCAGGCGTTTCGAGAATTTCTTGCTCTTGGTCTCTGAAGTTGTCGTTTCGAGTTCAGCGCGCAGCCGTTCGACTTCGTTGTTCAGATCGATCGACCGCAGGAGTTCGCGGATACCTTCGGCGCCCATGGCAGCGTAAAAGTCGTCGCCATACTCTTCGACCTTGGCCAGGCAATCATCCTCGGTCAACAACTGGCCCCGCGCGAGCGGCGTCATGCCGGGTTCACAAACCACGAAGGCTTCAAAGTAAAGGACACGTTCGATATCGCGCAAGGTCATGTCGAGGACCATGCCGAGGCGGCTCGGCAGGCTTTTCAGGAACCAGATATGGGCAACCGGGGAAGCCAGTTCAATGTGCGCCATGCGCTCCCGGCGCACCTTGGACAGGGTCACCTCGACGCCGCATTTCTCGCAGATTACGCCACGATGTTTCAAGCGTTTGTATTTTCCGCACAAGCACTCGTAGTCTTTGATGGGTCCGAAAATCTTGGCGCAAAACAAGCCATCGCGCTCTGGTTTGAAAGTGCGATAGTTGATTGTTTCCGGTTTCTTGACTTCGCCATAAGACCAGGACCGAATTTTGTCCGGCGAAGCCAAACCGATGGTGATCGCATCGAACTGTTCTTCTTGCGTTACCTGTTTAAACAAATCAAGCAGTGCTTTCATCTTTCACTCCGATCAGGGCGAGAACCCAAATTCCATAAGCTGAAGCCAAAGTTTATTTCAGCGTTTCTTCTATACGTCGGCAGAACGCTTAATAGCGATCAAGATCAATATCAATGGCCAGCGAGCGTATTTCCTTGACCAGCACATTGAAAGACTCAGGCATACCGGCTTCGATCTTGTGATCGCCCTTGACGATGCTCTCATACACCTTGGTCCGGCCGTTTACATCATCCGACTTGACGGTCAGCATTTCCTGCAGCACATAAGCGGCGCCATAGGCTTCAAGCGCCCACACTTCCATTTCGCCGAAGCGCTGGCCACCGAACTGTGCCTTGCCGCCCAAGGGTTGCTGGGTCACCAGCGAGTATGGTCCCGTCGAGCGCGCGTGCATCTTGTCATCCACCAGGTGGTGTAGCTTCAGAACATGCATGTAGCCGACCGTGACCTGGCGCTCAAAACGTTCGCCGGTACGCCCGTCGAACAAGGTCATCTGCCCGGACTCCGGCATGCCCGCCAGTCTAAGCATTTCCTTGATCTCCTCTTCCTTGGCACCGTCAAAGACGGGAGTCGCAAAAGGAACACCGGCTTCCAGGTTGCCGGCCATTTCAAGAATCTCGCCATCCTGCAACTCGTCAAGGTTCTCGGGTCTGCCACTGCTGTTATATATCTGCTCAAGGAAACCCCGAACTTCCTTGGCGCTTGCCTGACGTCGCAGCATCTCGCCAATCTTGAAACCGAGACCCTTGGCCGCAAGACCCAAGTGGACTTCAAGCACCTGACCGACGTTCATTCGCGACGGCACGCCAAGCGGATTGAGGACAATATCGACCGGGCGGCCATCGGCCATATACGGCATGTCCTCAACGGGCACAATACGGGAAACGACGCCCTTGTTTCCGTGACGCCCGGCCATCTTGTCGCCCGACTGCAAGCGACGCTTGACGGCCACGTAGACTTTGACCATCTTCTGAACGCCCGGCGGCAATTCGTCGCCCTGGGTCAGCTTCTTGCGCTTCTCTTCGAAGGCGATATCGAATTCCTTGCGTGTCTGCTCCAGTCCCTCACGGAGCGACTCGAGCTGCTGGGCAATTTCGTCGTCAGCCATGCGGATATCGAACCAGTGGTGCGCGTCGATCCCGGCGAGATAGTCCTTGGTGATTGCACTGCCCTTGGCCAAACGCTTCGGACCACCATTGGCCGCCTTGCCGACGATCAAACGCTCAACGCGGGCGAAGGCGTCGCGCTCGACAATACGCAGCTGGTCGGCCAGATCGAGTTTGTATCCGCGCAGATGATCGTCAATGATCGACTGCGCGCGTTTGTCACGTTCAATCCCTTCGCGGGTAAACACCTGAACATCGATAACGGTGCCGGCAATTCCGGACTGCACGCGCAGCGAAGTATCCTTAACGTCGGATGCTTTCTCACCGAAGATTGCCCGCAGCAGTTTCTCTTCCGGCGTCAGTTGGGTTTCGCCCTTGGGCGTGACCTTGCCAACCAGCACATCCCCCGCCTCGACTTCAGCACCGATATATACGATACCGGACTCGTCAAGGCGCGACAGTTGCGACTCGCCCAATGATGCGATATCGCGGGTTATTTCCTCCGGCCCGAGCTTGGTGTCGCGCGCAACAACGGTAAGTTCTTCGATGTGAATCGAAGTGAAACGGTCCTCGGAAACGACACGCTCGGAAATCAGAATCGAATCTTCGAAGTTGTACCCATTCCACGGCATGAATGCGATCAACATATTCTGGCCGAGCGCCAACTCACCCTTATCGGTCGATGCGCCGTCGGCGACAACGTCGCCTTGAGCAATGACATCGCCGACACGGACCAGCGGCCGCTGATTGATGTTGGTGTTCTGGTTGGAACGCGTGTATTTGACAAGGTTGTAAATATCGACGCCGACTTCGCCCGAAACCGTCTCGTTGTCATTGACGCGAACAACAATGCGCGAGGCATCGACGTAATCAACCTTGCCTCCACGCAGCGCCTGCACGGCCGTACCCGAATCGACGGCGACGGTGCGCTCGATTCCCGTGCCGACGACCGGTTTCTCCGGACGCAGACAAGGCACTGCCTGACGTTGCATGTTGGCGCCCATCAGCGCGCGATTGGCATCGTCGTGCTCAAGGAAAGGGATCAAGGAAGCGGCAACCGAGACGATCTGCCCCGGTGCCACGTCCATGTACTGGACGCGCGAGGGCTCGGCAAGAATCGTTTCGCCCTTCTCACGGCAGGTCACCAAGCCGTCGGTCAGCGTACCCACACCATCCAACGCCGCATTGGCCTGGGCAATGATGTAGTTGCCTTCTTCAATAGCCGAAAGATACTCAATCTCGCAGGTCACCTTGCTGTCGATCACCTTGCGATACGGCGTCTCGAGAAAACCATATTCATTGGTCCGGGCATAAAGTGCCAACGAGTTGATCAGCCCGATATTTGGGCCTTCCGGAGTTTCGATCGGACAGACGCGGCCATAGTGCGTCGGATGTACGTCACGCACCTCAAATCCGGCACGCTCACGCGTCAACCCGCCTGGGCCAAGCGCCGAAACACGACGCTTGTGCGTGATTTCCGAAAGCGGATTGGTCTGATCCATGAACTGCGAAAGTTGACTGGACCCGAAAAACTCCCGGACAGCGGCACTGATCGGTTTGGCGTTGATCAGATCATGGGGCATCAGGTTGTCGGACTCGGCTTGCGAGAGGCGCTCCTTGACAGCGCGCTCAACCCGGACAAGACCGGCACGGAACTGGTTCTCGGCCAGTTCGCCAACGGAACGCACACGCCGATTGCCAAGGTGATCGATATCGTCGATCTCGCCGCGACCATTGCGTAATTCGACAAGAATCTTGATAACCTCAACGATATCGCGAGGCGATAACGTCAGTTGCTCACGAATTTCGTTGTTGACGCTAAGGCTTTTCAACTTGCCCGAAAGCGCCGTGGCATCTTCCTCGGTCAGGTTTTCGGCCACCGCACGCAAGCCGAACGACAATTCGGAAAGCAGTTGTTCAACGGCTGCCGGCGACCCTCCCGCGACTTCAATAATGGCATTGACAATGGCCTCGCGTTTGGCCGGTACATGCTTGACCATGACCTTGTATTCAACAACATCCTTGCGGACGACGCGTCGGTTGAATTTCATCCGGCCGACGGCCGAGAGATCGTAACGATCGTCCGAGTAGAACAATCCATTGAATAGAATCTCAACCGCCTCTTCCGTGGGCGGCTCGCCGGGGCGCATCATGCGATAAATGGCAACCCGCGCTGCCTGCTTCGACACCGTTTCGTCCACACGCAGCGTCTGAGAGATAAAGCCGCCACGATCCAGATCGTTGATGTACAAAGTCCGTAGCGTATCCACATCCGCTTCGATCAGTTTGGCAAGTGACGCCTCGCTGATTTCATCGTTCGCATTGGCGATGATTTCGCCCGTGTTTTTATCGATAACGTTCTGGGCAATAACGCGGCCGACAAGAAAGTCATTTGGCACGATGATCTGCTTGATTCCAGCCGCGTCGAGCTCGCGAATATGCTTTCCAGTTATCCGTTTATCTTTGGCGACGAGAACCTTGCCGGATTTGTCGCAGAAATCGAAGCGCGCCACCTCGCCGCGGAGGCGTTCGGGAACAAGTTGAAACTCGATACCCTTCTTGCCGAGCTGAAACGTATCAAACTCGAAGAACTCGCGCAGGATTTGCTCGGACGTCAGGCCAATGGCCTTCAGCAGCGTCGTGGCCGGCATCTTGCGGCGACGGTCAACGCGGAAGAAAAGCGTATCTTTCGGATCAAACTCGAAGTCCAGCCACGAACCACGGTAAGGAATCACGCGCGCGGAGAACAGCAGCTTGCCCGAACTGTGCGTTTTGCCTCGATCATGTTCGAAAAACACGCCAGGAGAGCGATGCAGCTGCGAAACGATGACCCGTTCCGTTCCGTTGATGACGAAAGAACCGGTCGTCGTCATCAACGGGATTTCTCCCATATAGACTTCCTGCTCCTTGATCTCTTTGATCGTATCAGGCGCTTCGCGGTCGAGAATAATCAAACGAACCTTTGAGCGCAGGGCCGAAGCAAAAGTCAAACCGCGCTGTTGACATTCCTTGACGTCAAATGCGGGCTCGGCCAAAGCAAAGCTTACGAACTCCAACCGGGCATTGCCGCTATGACTGACGATCGGGAAGATCGAGGAAAACGCAGCCTGCAAGCCTTGGTTCTTACGCTGTGCTGGCGGTACGGCCGCCTGCAGAAAAGCGGTAAATGAATCCAGTTGCGTGGCCAGCAGGAAAGGGACGTCAAGCACGTTTACGCGCTTGGCGAAACTCTTGCGGATACGTTTTTTCTCGGTATAGGAGTAGGTCATGGTCGCTCCGAGCTTAGAAAGAAAATCCTCTAGCGCATCCCGTCAAGAATCGAGAGATTCGAGCCGGTTCGCAACGGAATAACGAAAAATCGACTAAACGGATGAGTATGACTCCTTGACTACCCTCATCACAGCCACTCGCGTTTTCGTATTCCCGCTACAAAACTGCACATCCAAACAGCAGAAACGAAGTACAACAAATTCGTTTCCAGAAAAACACAAAAGGGCCGGCTGCTAAAAAGCAGCCAGCCCAACTCGCCAAGCCGCGATTACTTGATCTCGGCCTTTGCGCCTGCATCCTCAAGCAACTTCTTGAGCGCTTCAGCATCAGCTTTGGACACTCCTTCCTTGACGGCCTTGGGCGCACCGTCAACAAGATCCTTGGCTTCCTTGAGGCCCAGTCCTGTGGCGGAGCGCACAACCTTGATCACTTCAACCTTCTTCTCGCCAAAACCAAGCAGCATGACGGTGAATTCGGTTTGCTCTTCTGCAACGACGGTCGCGGCGGCAGCCGGACCCGCTACGGCCATGGACGCAGCGGAAACGCCAAACTTCACTTCGAATGCCTTAACCAGATCGTTAAGGTCCATAACCGTCATCGAGCCGACGGCTTCGAGGATGTCTTCTTTGGTGATTGCCATATCAATAAACTCCTAAATCTGGATACTTGTAAAGACTGTAAATAAGCTTGCTCAATTCCGATCAAGCAACCGCTTCTTCGCGCTGCTTGGCCAGCGAAGCCAGTGCGCAGGCAAATCCGGTGACCGGCGCTTGCATCATGCCGAGCAATCTGCCGAGCAACTCTTCGCGTCCCGGAATCGAAGCCAGCTCTTGCACACCGGCTTTGTCCAGCACTTTGCCGGCAATGCTGCCTGCTTTAAGAACCAGCTTGTCATTGGTTTTCGCAAAGTCATTCATCACCTTTGCTGCCGAAACCGGATCCTTCGAAATGCTGTAAATCAAAGGGCCCGTCATTGAACCGGCAAGATCGGCAAACGCACTGCCAGCGACGGCGCGCCGCACCAACGTGTTCTTGAGTACACGCAGATATACGCCAGCATTGCGTGCCTGAGAGCGAAGCTTGGTGAGATGAGCCACTTCCAAACCGCTGTATTCAGCCACGACAATGGTCTGGGCGGACGCTACCTGAGCCGATACTTCTGCCACGACGGCTTTTTTTTCTTCAAGATTGAGACCCATGGGCCTTTCCTCCAATCAAGTCAACACGAGATACGTCCGGTCGGACATATCGCACTTACGGCGACCTGAACAAAAAGTACCGGCAGTTCTTCGGTAGCAACTGCAAAGAAATCCTGTTCGGGGCACACCGTCTACGCAGGCCGCTCACACACTTAGACCTTCGGGCAAACTCCGCCTTTTGGCACCTGCGGTCTTTGACGATCTGCCGGCCACGAAACGACCAGCAGCCCAAAGCTTTCTCAGGGTCGCACATCGACCCTGAATCACATCCTTACAGAGTGGCTGCATCCACTCGTACACCTGGCCCCATCGTGCTCGATATGGCCACTTTCTTCAGGTATTGGCCCTTTGAATTGGCCGGTTTTGCCTTGATCAATGCCTCAATCAAGGCCTTCAGGTTTTGTTCGAGTTTCTCAGGGGCAAATGAAGCCCGGCCAATCGTGCTATGCACGATACCGCCCTTATCGGTACGGTACTGAACCTGACCGGCCTTGGCATTCTTGACGCCGGTAGTCACGTCCATCGTCACGGTGCCGACTTTCGGGTTCGGCATCAGACCCCGGGGACCGAGAATCTGACCGAGTTGACCCACGACGCGCATCGCATCGGGAGTGGCGATCACCACGTCGAAGTTCATGTTTCCCGCTTTGATATCCGCAGCGAGATCCTCAAAACCCACGATATCCGCACCCGCTGCCTTGGCCGCTTCGGCC
>WBZP01004888.1_pt1 | contig 13793 bp, 8 predicted proteins | sample 5204301 | NCBI WGS metagenome assembly WBZP01 (sample SAMN12412401, study PRJNA552823) | activated sludge metagenome | isolation source: activated sludge from nitrification reactor of wastewater treatment plant... | place: USA: Pennsylvania | collected 2017 | reverse complement strand
CGAGGTCTATCGGTTGCATGCTCGCGATGTGGCGCGCTGGGCCGCTCGTCTCGGTGGTCCGCAAGTAGATGTAGAGGACGTGGTGCAGGACGTGTTCTTGACCGCGCACCGTCTGCTCCCCGAGTTTCGTGGGGAAGCCAAGATCACCACCTGGCTGTTCCGCATTACCCAGAACCAGGTTCGCCACCGTTTGCGTCGACTGCGTCTGCGGCGTCTGTTTAGTAGCAGCAGCGAAGAAGCCGATCTGGTGGCCGAACTGCCCTCGAATGCGCCGTCGCCGGTTGATGATCTGGAGCGCAAAGAAGCGCGGGCCACGGTCTATCGCATCCTCGACGGCATGAGCGAAAAGTACCGCACCGCCTTCATCCTGTTTGAGATCGAGAAGCTGTCCGGTGAGGAAATCGCGCAGCTACTGTCCCAAAAGGTCGCGACGATCTGGGTCTGGCTCCATCGCGCCAGAGCGCAGTTTCTCGACGGGTTAGAGAAGATAAATAAGAGCGAAAGATCATGAAGTCGACTCCTATACAGATGAGCGTAAATGCTGTGCCTCCAACGCGGTTGACCGAGCTGCTGGTCGATAAATCTGCTGCTCGGCTGTCTCCGCTAGAGCAGCAGGCCGCCGCGCTACTGGCCAAGCTACCCACGCCAACACCGCTGTCTCCGCAGTCGATCGAACGGATCGGTAAAACGATTGTGAGACCACCGGCGTCCTCGCTAGGGTGGCTGATCGGAGGTGGCACCGGTCTGGCGGTGGTCGTCGTGGCGGCTACCGCCTTGTGGCCGCGTCCATCGGGTCCGCCTCCTGTCCGCCCAAACGTGGTGGAGAGTGATCGCTCGGCACCGCAGATTCGTCCGGTTGAGCCCACGCAGCCCGTGTCCGTTCCCCCGGTTCCAGCGAAGACCCTGGAGACTGCACCACCCCACACTGCGGGCGAACCCACTTCACCGAGCACTCATCCGGCGCGCAAGCATGTCGTTGCTGCTGTCGTCAAACCGGCGGTCGGCGTGGCGGTCCCGTCCACCTCCTTGACCGTGCCCGTGCCCGTGCCCAGCGTGGATCCGCCCACCGAAGAGAGTGCGCTCGCGATCGAATCGCGGCTGCTCGGCCTGGCACTGCGCGAGCTACGGCAGACCCACGATGCCAAACAAGCGCTGGTGCGGCTCGATGAATACTCTGCACGCTTCCCGAGTGGTTTATTGAAGGTAGAGGCGCAAGCGGCTCGAGTCGATGCACTGATGCTCCTCGGTCGTCGTGATGAAGCGCTGGGCCTGCTGGAACACACGACATTTACGCGTCTACCACGTGGTGGCGAGCTGACCGTCCTGCGCGGCGAGCTGCGGGCAGCGAGTGGCCGGTGTCGCGAGGCGCTGTCCGATTTTGCGGCAAGTGGTGATTCCGGTTCGACCGCAGAAGTGGCGGAGCGTGGTTTGTACGGTCAGGGCATGTGTCGGGCCCATCTGGGGGACTTGGCGGGTGCCGAATCAGACCTGCGCGCTTATCTAGCTCGTTTTCCTGCGGGTCGCTTTCGGGCTTCGGCCCAGGCGACGCTGCGCAACCTCACCGCGACCCCTTAACCTGAAGCCGTCGGCGCGCCTTCTTTCCTACCTCCCGCGATCATGTGTTGACAGAGCGCGCAGTTTGGGAAAAGACTGTCCCAAAAAATTAGAACGATTTGTGGAGCCAGAATGAGCCTCGCTACGCAGCGCAAGAAGGAAATCGTCGCCAAGTTCTCCAAGCACGAGTCGGACACGGGTTCACCCGAAGTCCAGATCGCGCTTCTTAGCGAACGGATTACCTACCTCACCGAGCACTTTAAGTCCCACAGCAAGGATCACCACTCGCGACGCGGCTTGCTTAAGCTGGTCGGTCAGCGACGCCGGATGCTTGATTACCTTCGGAGCAACAGCGAAGAGCGCTACCGTCGGATCATCGATTCGCTCGGCATCCGCAAGTAGCCACCGTCTCGGACCATCCAAGCGGCAGGCTTGCGGCTTACGCCCCCCTCCCCCCGAGGCGAGCCATGTGCCTTGTTCCCGTTGACCAAGCGGGAGAAGGCGGTTAGCTCGGGCGCTCGCCACCTGCTCTTGGCGGTGCGGCGATTCTTCACGCACCCCTGGACATAACCTGAACCTCCACTTGCACCGCTGGCCGCCGCAGGGTGACCGGCGCTTATCGAGCGAAGATGTACATCAAAGAATCCGTATTCCTGGGCGGCAAGGAGCTGTCCATTGAGACCGGCAAGATGGCCAAGCAGTCGGACGCAGCGGTCGTTATCCGCTACGGCGACAGCATGGTCCTGGTGACTGCCGTTGCTGCCAAGGCCGCCCGCGAGGGTGTCGACTTCTTGCCGTTGACCTGTGAGTACGTCGAAAAGACCTACGGTGCAGGCAAGATTCCTGGTGGCTACTTCAAGCGCGAGGGCAGACCGACCGACGCCGAGACGCTGGTATCACGGCTCCTTGATCGTCCGAGTCGTCCGCTGTTCCCCAAGGGATTCCGGTTCGACACCCAGGTGATCGCGTTCGCGCTGTCCTTTGATCGCGAAAATCCGACCGACGTGCTGGCGATGACCGGCGCTTCGGCGGCACTGCACCTGTCGGACATTCCGTGGGGCGGTCCGTTTGTCGGCGTTCGCGTGATCCGCATCGATGGCCAGTTCATCATCAACCCGACGTTCCAGCAGCGCGACCAAGCGGACCTCGAGTTCGTGGTGGCCGTGAGCCGGGACGCGATCGTGATGGTCGAAGGCGGGGCCGATCAGGTGTCCGAAGAAGCAGCGGTCGACGCGCTGTTCTTTGCGCACAAGGAAGCGCAGCCGGTGCTCGATTTGCTCGAGAAGCTGCGCGCCGCGATTGGCAAGCCCAAGCGGGTGTTCGTACCGCCGCAGAAGGACGAAGTGCTTCACAAGAAGGTCAAGGAGATCGGTGCCGAGCGGATGCGGGCAGCGGTCACCGTCCGTGAGAAGCACAAGCGTCACGAGCAGGAAGGCATCGTCGGACAGCAGATCATCGCCGAGCTATGTGGCGAAGGAATGCCGTACGCGGGCCGAAACAAGGAAGTAAACGAAGCGGTCGCATCGCTCCATAAGAAGACCGTGCGCGAGATGGTCCTGGGCGAGGCGGTTCGCATCGACGGACGCCGCACCACCGACATCCGCCAGATCACCACCGAAGTGAGCCTGTTGCCGCGTGTTCACGGCTCGGCGCTGTTTACCCGAGGTGAGACGCAGGCCCTGGTGACGGCGACGCTCGGAACCAGCCAAGATGAGCAGCGCCTCGACTCGCTGCTTGGCGATGTCACCAAGCGCTTCATGCTGCACTACAACTTCCCGCCGTTTTCGACGGGTGAGTCGAAGCCGATGCGCTCGCAGTCGCGACGCGAAGTCGGTCACGGTGCGCTGGCCGAGCGAGCCCTGGCACGGGTGATGCCGTCCGAAAAGGACTTCCCGTACGTGGTTCGCATCGTCTCCGAGACGCTGGAATCAAACGGTAGCTCGTCGATGGCCGCCGTCTGTGGTGGAACGCTGGCGCTGATGGATGCCGGTGTCCCGATCGCCGCTCCGGTTTCGGGCATCGCGATGGGTCTCATCTACGAAAAGGGTGAGAGCGGCTCGGCCGATCGGATTGCGATCCTGTCGGATATCCTCGGCGACGAAGATCACCTGGGCGACATGGACTTCAAGGTCTGTGGCACGCGCAAGGGCATCACCAGCGTGCAGATGGACATCAAGATTCCGGGTCTGTCGCGCGAAGTGCTCCAGCGAGCGCTCAAGCAGGCCCGGGATGGTCGACTGTACATCCTCGACAAGATGGCGCAGACGATCGCCGCTCCGAACAAGGAGATGTCGAAGTACGCGCCGCGCATCTACCGGCTGCACGTCAAGCCGGACCGGGTCCGCGACATCATCGGCCCAGGCGGCAAGATGATCCGCGCCATCATCGAGCAGACCGGTGTCGCCATCGACATCGAGGACGACGGCACGGTGAACATTGCTTCGCCGGACGGTCCCTCGGCCCAGAAGGCGATCGACATCGTCAAGGGTCTCACCGCCGAGCCCGAGGTCGGCAGCTTCTACATGGGCACCGTTCGTCGCATCGTCGAGTTCGGTGCCTTCGTCGAGATCCTACCCGGCACCGATGGCCTGGTTCACGTGAGCGAGCTGTCGAACGACCGCGTCCACAACGTCTCCGACATCGTCAAGGAAGGCGAGGAGCTGCTGGTCAAGGTCATCGGCATCGACCGCACCGGCAAGATCCGCCTGTCCCGCAAAGAAGCGCTCGGTCAGACGCCCGACCAAGTCCACAACCTCCGCTAGCAGCGCTTGGAAAAAGTGGCTGCGGGCCCCACCTGCTGCGTTGTCGGTGCTCACGGCCGGGCGGCCGCTCCGCTCCTCCGCCTTGCACTTGGGGCTCCTCGCTCACTTTTTCCCACGCGCCGCTAGACCTTCGTTCGCTTCCGTTTCCATTTCGATGTGACGAGGTTTGCTCTGGGGAAGAGTTTCATCATCCCCGGAGCGAAGTCGTTTGCGACCCGGAAGAGTTGGATCATCCCAGGCGCAAAGGTGTTTGTGGCAGGGAAGAGTTGGATCATCCCGGTCGCAAAGAGGCTTGCGGCGGGGATGAGTGGGGAGATGGGGCGGGGCTACGGCTTGATGTCGGTCAGGGTCATCGGGCTCAGCGCGTACTGGTTGGCGAAGCCGCTCACGATGCCTTGGATCTCGGTGAGGGCGGTGCCGGCGGCGTATTTGGGGCTGCCGTCGTTCTTGTCGCCGTCGAGTAGGAAGTCGCTCACGCGGGTGCAGCCGGGGGTCGTGCCGGTACACATCTCGGCGGCTTCATCGCTGACCCAGAAGTCGTCATCGGTCGCTGACAGGGTGGCGCGAGCGGTGACGGTCTTGACTCGGCACAGCAGGTTTTCGAGTCGCTCGGCGGCGGACTGCATGCCTCCGGTCAGGTCACGGGTCTTGACGTCGGTGACGAGCGCTGCTGCCGCCGCGTCCATGCCGGTGATGACGACGCTCGTGACGGTGTCGACTTCGTCCTGCTCGCTAAAGACGGTGAAGTTGCCGGTGACGGTCACGATGTGGCCGACTTGCAGCGGGGTGCCGTCAGTGGCTGCGGGGGCCTTGGTGCCGCCCTGGAACACCAAGATGCCGGAGTAGGGCAGGTCGGTGCCGACATCGCGAGCGTGGAAGCCGAAGCTCTTGACGCTGCGCAAGGCGACGATCAGCAGGTTCTTCACCATAACCTTGGTGCCGAGCGGCGGACGCAGACCACGGGCCGGGTCGCGCAGGTCTTTGACCGAGAACTCGCACGCCGCACCCGCCGGGTTGGCAAAGGTTGGGCAGGCGTCGCAGACATCGCCCTGGCCGTCCATGTCGGTGTCCTTCTGGTTGGCGTTGGCGATGCTCGAGCAGTTGTCGATGGCGTTGTTGATGCCGTCGCCGTCTTCGTCGTTGACGTCGGGCTTGCGACACATGGCATGGTTGCTGTCGAGTGGACAAGGGTCACAGGCGTCGCCGAAGCCATCGCCATCGGTGTCGGGCTGGGCACCACGGTCCATCGGGCGAATCGGGTTGAACACGGTCGGGCAGTTGTCGGCAGCGCCCTTGATGCCATCACCATCGGGATCGTCGGCGGCGCTCATGCCGGTGAACTCGTTGTCGCGGAACGGCACGCAGGTCGGCTCTTTGGGCGGCACCCCGCAGGCGAAGAGCTGGTAGATCGGCTTGCCGGCAGCGGTTTCCAGGTCGGCGAGCTTCTTGCCTGTCTCACGCTCGGTGCAGAGGCGCTTTGGAACCGAGCAGACATCGAGCGTCTCGCACTTGCCCGCATCGTCGGCTCCCAGCGCTTCGAGCACCGCTGCATCGCCGTACATCGGGATGCCACCGCGCAGCACCAGCGCAACGTCCTCGACTCCGGCGCGAACCACGGCCTTGTGCTCTTTGCGGTCGGCGGTGCCGATGAAGATCGAGACGTCGCCGACCAGGCCCACTTGGAGCTGACCGAGGACATCATTGGTCGCCGTGGCCAGCGCGGCGTTAAACGTCGCCATCTGCCAAAGGTCGCGGTCGGTGAAGAAGTTGCCGTACTGCTTTTCGTTGAGATCGGCAGCGCACTGCAATTCGCGCAGGATGTTCATCGAGCCCGAGGCGGTCCAGTCGGTGCCAAGCGCAATCGACACGCCCACTTTGGCGAGGAGCGGGGTCTGGGCGGTGTGGCCGTACAGCGAGATGTTGCTGCGCGGCGACCAGATCACCGAAGCCCCGCGAGCCGAAGCCAGCCAGGCATCCTGGGCGGTCAGGCCGATGGCGTGGATGATGGCGGTCTTGTCCTCGACCAGGCGCTGGCCCCCGTAGAGGGTCGAGCTGGTACACAGGAACTCGTTGCGCGCCTCGTCATTGATGCCTTCGCTGATGTGCGGTCCGTAGGCATCGATGGCGGTCAGCGCACTCGCCTTGTGAATCGACGGATAGCCGCAGCCCGAGGTCAGCCGCTCGCCACCCGTGTCATTGAGCGGGAAGGTGTCGTAGTCGATCGGCTTTTCGGTCAGGCCCTCTTGGACGTTGGTGTCGAGGTTGCGCAGCACGCCCTTGGCCGAGCCGGAGCCGACGAGCGAGGTCGTGCCCGCCATCACCTGTCGCAGCTCTCCCCACTGGATCGCCGAGGTGTTGTTGTTACCCGCGACCGGGATCTTGGGTCGCTTGGGATCACCACTGACGCCAATTCGCCACTCGTGCCGATGGTTGTAGCGATTGGTCGGGTGGGTGCCCGGCTCGGCCTTGGTGTAGGTGATGTGATCGTGGGCGTTGATGAGTCCCGGCGAAATTACGCCATCGGGACAGGTGATCTGGGCGGCGGCAGCGGCCTCGGTGTGGCCAGAGCAGTCGCAGGATACACAGGCAATCTTGCCGGTCGAGTCAATCAGGACTTGGCCGTTCTTGAGCGTTGAATCGGGCAGTAGCAGCGTTCCGGTGAGCAAGATGCTCTTGCTGCCGCTTGGGCTGGCTGTGGCGGTGCAGCGCTGACCACTGGGTGGGGCCGGCAGCACCTCTGCGCAAACGGCTGGCATGCCATCGGGAGGCGGTGCCTCCGGGGTGCGATCACAGACTGGTAAGAGTAGCAGTAGGGTCAAGGGGCTAAGTCGAAGCAAGGTTCGCGTGCGCACAAGGTCCATAGGAACTCTCCTTGGTGACGTGGACTCGGGCCCATCGTAGGTCGGCATCGCGCAGAGCCAAAGTTACTTTTTCGTTTTACCGCCGGAGGTGCCCCAACTACACTGCCGCCACCACTCGGCTAGCCATGAGAACGCGCATGCTCAATCTACGCTCCTCCGCCCGGCCTGTGCCGTCGCGGTTCTTCTTCTGCTTGGTGATCTTTTGTCTGCTGCTGTCCGTTGGGCAGCGAGCCAGTGCGGTCGGCGAGCTAGGCGGCAGCATCGGCGGCTTTGTGACCATCAAAGGCACCAAGGATGGCCTGGCAAGCGTCCCGATCTCGGCTGCCAGCAAACAGCTCATCGGTGGGGCACAGCAGGTCATCACCAACGACGACGGCAGCTACAGCTTCGTCAACCTGCCGCCCGGAGTGTACGAACTCCAGATCTCGATGGAGGGCTTTGCACCGATCAAACAGGTCGGGATTCGCGTCAACGCGGGCCAGCGCAGCTCGGTCGACATCGAGTTGGAGCTGGGCGGTGGCGAGGTGACCCAGCAGACCACCAAGATCATCGAGAAGGTAAACCCCATCCTCAACACCGAGAGCGCGGCGGCAGTGACACCGGTGAACAACCAGCAGCTCACCCGCGCTCCCACGTTTCGCCAGGAAAAAGCGATCGCTCAGTTCACGGCGGGTGTGACCTCGGGATCGGACAAAGTCTCGGTGCGCGGTGGCCTCGGTCGCTTCAACCGCTACTTCGTCGATGGCTTGGAAGTGACCGACATCACGCTCGGTGCCTTTGGCTCCAGCTCGGCGCTTATCAACTCCGACTCGGTCGATCAGTTTGTGATTGCGGTCGGGGCGATGGACGCCGAATACAACTCGCTCGGCTTGGTCCAGAACATGGTCACCCGCTCGGGTGGCAACAACTTCACGTTCGATGCGACCGCGATCATTCAGCCGCCGTTTACCGCCGCGCTGACCCGTTATCCGACCCGAGGGCCGATTCAGAACACCGCGCTTTTGTACGACGATCGCCCGATTCCGGACCGCTCGTACTACTCGGGGGCGGTGAACTTCGGCGGACCGATCGTCAAGGACCGGCTGTGGTTTTGGACGAGCTTTCAGGCGAGCTTCAACCGCATCACCACCTCGATCAGCGAGCAGCCGTTTTACGGGATCGGCTCTCCGTACGACCGCTATCAGGACCAGATCCTGTATCTCGGGCGGGTCAAGCTGACCTGGCAGGCGACCAAGAAGACTCGCGTCACGCTGTCGTACAGCACCGACTTTAACGACATCGTCAATGCCTCGACTTCGTCGGCGCTGCGCGGGATTGACCCAAACACTTTGGCCCCCGAGGCCGAGCGGCGGGTACAGCGCGGTGGTCACTGGGTCGGTCTGCTCGTCGACTCGCTCGTCACCGACAAGCTCTTGTTTCAGCTCCAGACCGGCGTGTCCTACAAGAGCTGGCTCGAAGACACGCTGCACAAGGTCGCTGGCCAGGCCGATCGCACCACCCCGAGCCATGTGCTGTCGACCTCTGACGCGGCCACCAACAACTTTGTCTACCTAAACGGCAACCGTCCGTGGGACGAGCAGGGCAAGTGGAACCTCCAGTTTGCGCCGACGCTTCTTTACAGCGCCCGAGGACTCGGCGGCACCCACAACATCAAGGCGGGCTTTCAGTTTTCGTACATGAACTACGCGCACCGTGTCGGCGTGCCCGGCGGTGTGCGTTACCTCGACAGCGTGGCGGGACTGCCGTGTGACCCGCAAGACCCGCGCACGTTTTCAAGCTGCAACCAAGTCGAGGCATTCCCCGAAAGCCAGGGCGTAGACGGTCAGGCTGGGGCGGGCTATCCGACCAAGTCGCAGGCGATCAACGCCGGGCTATTTATCCAAGACCGCTACACCATCGGCAAGTGGCTGACCATCGTGCCGGGTCTGCGGGTCGATACCGGCTACCTGTTTGACACGAGCGGCAACCGCATCCAGACGCTGGTGGGCTTCGGGCCGCGACTGTCGTTTGTCTATGACCTGCTCCATGACCACACCACGCTGGTGAAGGCGCACTACGGACGGCACAACGACCTCGGCAACGCGGGCATCGCGGACTACACCAACCCCACCCAGTCGTCGATCCTCAGCCGCTGGAACCCGGCGACGCAGCGCTTTGACGAAGTGCGGCGCTCGGGAGGCCAGGGCACGCAGCGCTTTGCCACCGATGTCAACCTGACGCCTCCGAATGTGGACGAAGTCTCGGCGGGCATTCATCGCCAGATCCTCGATGAGGCGGTGGTCGGGCTTGACTACACTTTCCGGCACTACGGCCATCTGTGGATCAACGAAGAGGTCAATCAGATCTGGGATCCCGCTGGTACGCGCATTGTCGGCTACGCCAACGGCGAACGGCAGCGCCTGTTTGTCGCCAGCACCCCGAGCGAGGCCGAGCGCACCTATCACGGAGTGGATCTGTGGGTCCGTGGCAACCCCGGCAACTGGGACATCATGGCGTCGTACACGCTCGCGTTCCTGAACGGCACCGTGAATGACTTCTTTGAGTCGAACGGCTTTGGCTCAAACCCGCGTCTGAGCCCGCTGTATAACGGTCCGATCTCGGGCGCGTATCGGCACTACCTGAAGGCGCTCGTGGACTACAGCTTCGACTTTGGCCTGACCATCGGCGGGCGGCTCCAGTACTACACCGGCCTGCCACTGTGGAAGGTGTTCCGCAGCCCCGAGGATCAGTCGTTTACGCTGTACCGCTCGCCACGCGGTAGCTCGACCGGCACGCGGGTCAACGATCCGACGACGTGGGCGGCGTTCAATCTGCCCGATACCTTCAATCTCGATATCCAGGTGGCGTATGGGCTCAAGAAGCTGACCGGCGTGAACCTGGATGTGATCGTGATGATGTTCAACGCCCTCAACCTGTCGCCCGCCCAAAGCATCGAAACCCGCGACGGTGGCACCTTCGGACAGGTCACGCTGCGGCCAGATGTGTTTTTCGCCGAGTTCGTGATCCGTTACCGTTACTAAACTCATCTCGTGGTCCCACGCGGGCCGCTACACGCTCAACAGGGGATTCTTCATGCAGAACATTCGCACCGAGGTTTGTGTCATCGGCTCGGGACCAGGCGGCTACGTCGCTGCGGTCCGTGCTGGTCAGCTCGGCAAGAAGGTGGTTTGCGTCGAAAAGGGCGCGGCGGGCGGTGTCTGCCTCAACGTCGGCTGCATTCCATCGAAGGCGCTCATCAACGCCGCCAAGCAGTGGGAAAAGCTGTCCCACCTTGGCGCGATGGGCATCACCGTATCGGGGCAGTCGCTCGACGTCGGCAAGCTGCAAGACTGGAAGGGCTCGGTCGTCGACAAGCTGACCTCCGGGGTGCGCCAGCTCATCAAGGGTGCCGGTGGCCAGCTTGTCAGCGGGACCGCCACCCTGCGCGACAAAAACACCATCGAGGTCAGTGGCCCCGACGGGGGCTTTACCATCACCGCCGATCACATCATCCTGGCCACCGGCTCGCGGCCGATTACCGTGCCGGGCTTTGTGGTCGATAACCAGCGCATCCACGACTCGACGGGAGGCCTGGCTTTCCGCGAAGTGCCGCGTCGGCTGACGGTGATCGGTGGCGGCTACATCGGCCTTGAGCTGGGCATCATGTGGAAGAAGCTCGGCGCGCAAGTGACCGTGGTCGAGTTCACCGACCAACTTCTGCCCGGTAACGATCCCGAGCTGGTTGCCGTTGTCGCCCGCAAGCTGAAGAAGCTCGGCGTCGAGGTCCATCTTCAGCACAAGGCACTGCGCTACGAAGAGAGCGCCGATGGACTGAAGCTGTGGGTCGTGCCGCGCAACGCCGATGGTCAAAAGGACAAAGAGCTGGCGATTGCCACCGATCACATCCTGGTCACCGTGGGTCGTCGGCCCAACAGCGAGAGCCTGGGCCTGGAGCAGGTCGGCGTTGCCGTCGATCAGCGCGGCTTCGTGGTGGTCGACAAGCAGCAGCGCACGAGCGTCCCGAACATCTTTGCCATCGGGGATCTGTGTGGCCAGCCCATGCTGGCGCACAAGGCCAGCCGTGAAGGCGAGGTCGCTGCCGAGGTCATTGCTGGTCATCGTGCCGAGCAAGACGCCGTCGCCATTCCTGCCGTGATCTTCACCGATCCAGAGATTGGTTCGGTCGGCCTGAGCGAGCAGCAAGCGATCGAAAAGGGTCACAAGGTGCTGATCGGCAAGTACTCGTTCGCTGCCCTCGGTCGCGCCATGGCGTCGCTTGAGACGGACGGCTTCGTCAAGATCGTTGCCGATGCCACCACCCAGCAAGTCCTCGGCATCCACATTGTCGGACCGGCCGCGACCGATCTGATCAGCGAGGGCTCGCTGGCCTTGGAAATGGGCGCGTTCCTACCTGACCTCGCCTTGACCATCCACCCGCATCCGACGCTCGGTGAAGCGATCATGGAAGCGGCCAAGGCGGCTCTTGGCGAGTCGCCCCATGTGGTCGGTGGTGGTCAGCGCGCCGCAGCACGTCACTAGCCTCGTCACACCACCTGCGCTGTACCTCATCCCGCCCGCCTTGCTGTGGGCTACCCGGCAGCGGCGACCAGCCTGCCAACCGCAAGCCTGACTGAATGCAACCCTGGGGAGCGCGTTCATACTGGTTCGCATCGGCAATCTACGCCGAGGAGGAGAGACAGATGCTTCGACTTTCACGACTACTGTTGGTGCTGGTACTCGGGCTCGGGCTGGGGGCTTGTGGCGGCGACAAGAGCTGCAAGAACGCTTGCGACAAGCTCTCAAGCTGCGGGCTCAAGTCGTCCGGCTTTTCCTGTGATGCCACTTGCTCCAGTCCCGAGGATGCCTGCGCGGTCTGCCTAAACGCCCAGGTCTGCTCCGACATCGCTGCGGGCAAGTGCGCCAGTGACTGCCCCAAGGCCACCTTCACCAACAAGTAACAGGCCGTGCCCTGCAAACATCGTTAGCTCTTCGAGCTGTCTTCGGGCCCGGTGAAGTGTTTCACGGGGTCCGCTCCCTCCTAAGCGGGACCGGGTGACCCACACTCGCTCGGGTCTGCGCTCCGTTCATCCGAAAGCGAGACAGGTCAATGCGCGGCCAAGCTCCGCTTACACCGCCGCACGTCCAACCGACGATCAAGCGAGCAAGGCTTATAGAAAAGCGAGCGAGGCTTAGCGACAAGCGAGCGAGGCTTAGCGACAGGCGACCGAGGCTTATAGAAAAGCGAGCGAGGCTTAGCGACAAGCGAGCAAGGCTTAGCGACAAGCGAGCGAGGCTTAGCGACAGGCGAGCGAGGCTTGCCGAAGTTCCACATGGCCGATCGGACCCCCGAAAAGCAAAAACCCCATCGGTGGTTACCGACGGGGTTTGATGTGGAGCTGACGAGGGTCGAACTCGTTACCTCTTGAATGCCATTTGTATCTCGAATTACGTTTTGCTCGACGGATAGCAAGCACAACAGTTGGTTCCACAATCATTCGAGTCTGCGACGGACGCCCCCAAATCGGAGCAATGTGGAACAGCGATTTTTCCGTCGCTGAGCGACCTGCTGTAAGCATCCAATTTGCGGCATGTCTCCGAGGAGAGCTTGCGCGCACTCAAGAGGTAAACGGGCCGAAAGTCCAACGTCTAGGCGGCCCATTTGCCGCCCAAACCGGCCAACGGCCAAACGGCCAACCTGTAGACCTTGGCCGCAAGACTCAGCCGGCTATGGCGCGGGAAGGTTGGGCTGAGTGGGAAGCTGCGCGCCGTGCCAGACATCGTGGATGATGAGCTGACGGTTACGCTGGTCGATTTGGTAGAAAAAGCGGTACGGCTCGACGAGAAACTGCCGAAGCGGCAGCGTTGGATATTCGGGGACGAAATAACCGCTACGCGGGAAGGTGCGGACGCGTCGCAGCGCCTTGTCTACCCGAGCGGCGAAGTGCTGCGCGGCCAAGCGATTGTGCAGGGAAATGAACGCGAGCGCTTCGGCATAGGCCGCTGCCGCATCATCGGTAAATCGAATCTTCATGCAGGCGGCAAGCCGAGTTTTTGACGCGTACGGCGGTCGAGTTCATCCCACTCCACGAAGCGCCCGGCTTGGGCCGACGCGACGCTGCGATCGAGCCGAGCGAACAACTCCGCCCGCACCGCTGGATCGCTCGGGAGCGGCGGGGGTACAGGCTCCATCGTCTCGCTTTCAGCCTTCGCCCGCCCGCCCGCGCTGCGCGGACCACGCGGAGTAGTTGCCTTCTGCGCCGGAGCTTGCACCGGCAGCGCTCGACTTGCGGACATGGGACACCGTTCCTTTGCTGCTCTAGTAGTCCATACGGCCCGGCTTCGCAAGACGCGGAAGTCGCGAGCCTGCCCCGATTGGCGGTGCCCGCTTGCGTCCTATGTCATTTCTGACATACTTGGGACCGGAGACAGCGCCCATGGACAAAGCGAAGCAGAAGCGATTAGAGGCAGCGGGATGGAAGGTCGGCACGGTGCAAGACTTCCTCGACCTGTCGCCGGAGGAATCGCTGCTCATCGACATCCGAGCGCGGCTCGCGCTGGTGCTGTCCGAGCGTCGCAAAGCGCAGTCCCTCACCCAAGCGGAGCTGGCCCGGCGCATTCGGTCGAGTCAATCGCGAGT
>WBZP01004887.1_pt1 | contig 13796 bp, 13 predicted proteins | sample 5204301 | NCBI WGS metagenome assembly WBZP01 (sample SAMN12412401, study PRJNA552823) | activated sludge metagenome | isolation source: activated sludge from nitrification reactor of wastewater treatment plant... | place: USA: Pennsylvania | collected 2017 | reverse complement strand
GACTACTGGCCGAAGCAGGCACAGATCATCCAGGTGGATGCCGACGCGAAGATGCTCGGACTGGTGAAGAAGATTTCCATCGGCCTGTGCGCCGATGCGAAGGCCGCCGCCGAAGCGCTGCATGCGCGGCTCGTTGGCCGTGAACTCGCTTGCAACGCCAACCGGAGTGGGCGCCGCGCCGAAATCGCGAAAGAGAAAGCCGAATGGGAAGCCGAACTCGAAGCCTGGCCGCAGGAGCGCGACCCGTGGAGCCTGGAGGTGGCGAAAGACAGCCCGGCCATGCACCCGCGCCAGATGCTCCGCGCGCTGGAGAAGGCCATGCCGGCCGACGCCATGGTGTCCACCGACATCGGCAACATCTGTTCGGTGGCCAACAGCTACCTGCGCTTCGCACAGCCGCGCAGCTTCTTTGCCGCGATGAGCTTCGGCAACTGCGGCTACGCCTTCCCGGCGATCATCGGCGCCAAGCTGGCCGCTCCGCATCGTCCGGCCGTGGCCTATGTCGGCGATGGCGCCTGGGGCATGAGCTTCGGCGAGATCCTCACCTGCGTGCGCGAGCGGATTCCCGTCACCGCGGTGGTGTTCCACAACAAGCAGTGGGGCGCGGAGAAGAAGAATCAGGTCGATTTCTACGGCAACCGCTTCGTCGGCTCCAACCTGGAGAACCCGAGCTTCGCGGCGCAGAAGGACGGCAGGACCACCGTGCTGGAGATGATGGTGACGCGCGAACTGGGCGACCCGTTCCGCCGCGATGCGCTGAGGAAGCCGCTGCGGCTGCTCGACAAATACAAGAACTGCATGTGAGGAGACGGAAATGGCGGAAATCAGCGGCGGCGAGGTGATCGCCCGCATGTTGCAGAAGGAGGGCGTCGACAAGGTCTTCGGCATCATCGACGGCACGTATTTCGGCTTCTATTCGGCGCTGCACCGGCTCGGCATCGAGATCGTCACGCCGCGCCACGAGACCTGTGCCGCGCACATGGCGGGCACCTATGCGCGGCTGACGGGCAAGCTCGGCGTCTGCATGGCCAGCAACGGGCCGGGCGTGGCCAACCTCCTGCCCGGGCTGGTGGTCGAGCAGGCCGACGGCAACCGCGTGCTGGCGATCACCAGCGCGCGCCGGCCCAGCATCATGTATCCGGACCGCGGCGGCACCTACCAGTGCTTCGATCAGAGCGGTGTCATCGGCAGGATCGCCAAGTGGAGTTCGGCCGTGTCCTCCTTCGACCGCGTGCCGGAACTGGTGAGGAAGGCGCTGCGCAAGAGCTACGAGGGGCGGCCCGGGGTGGTGCACGTCGACGTCCCGGAAACCATCATGAACGGCAAAGTGAAGGCCGACGTCGCATTCTGGGCGCCGCACCAGTACCGCCACATGGACCCGGTGACGCCAACGGGGGAGCAGGTGGCGCGCGCGGCGCAGCTGCTGATCGCCGCCGAGGCGCCGATGATCCACGCCGGCAGCGGCATCATCCATGCCGGCGCCTACGACGCGCTGCGGCGCGTGGCGGAACTGCTGCATGCGCCGCTGACGACGAGCTGGGCGGCGCGCGGCCTGATGGACGAGACCTCGCCGCTGGCCATCACCATGCCGCACGTCAAGCTCAACCACACCGTGCGCAACGAGGCCGACGTGGCGCTGATCATCGGCACGCGCGTCGGCGAGACCGACTGGTGGGGCAAGCCGCCGTACTGGCGCCATCCCTCCGAGCAGAAGACCATCCAGGTGGACATCGACGGCGACATGCTGGGCCTGAACAAGCCGGCCGACCTGGCCATCCTCGCCGATGCGAAGCGCTTTCTCGAGCTGCTCGGCGACGAGCTGGAGCGGCGCAAGAACGAGATGCGGCTCGACGGCCGCCGCGCCCGCGTCGCCGGCTACGGCAGGACCATGCAGGAGGAGCGCGCCGGCTGGGAGAAGGCCCTGTCGGATATGGCGGTGCCGATGCATCCGGCCCACATCGGCGCGGCCTGCCGCGAGGTGTTCCCCGAGGATTCGGTGCTGGTGGCCGACGGCGGCAATGCCACCATCTGGGCCATGTTCTACCACCGGGTGACGGTGCCGAACACGGTGATCTCGACTTTCAAGTTCGGCATGCTCGGCGCCGGCACCTCGCAGGCGGTGGCGGCGGCGCTGGCGCGGCCGGGCAAGCCGGTCTGCTGCATCATCGGCGACGGCGCCATGGGCTTCCATTCGCAGGAAGTCGAAACGGCGATCCGCAACAAGGCGCAGGTGGTCTATATCGTGCTCTGCGACAAGCAGTGGGGCATGGTCAAGATGAACCAGCAGTTCATGCTGCGGCCGTTCAAGACCATGCTCTTCAAGCACCTCGATCCGGATGAGACGATCAAGGCCGACCTCGGCGAGATCGCCTTCGACAAGCTGGGCCAGGCGATGGGCGCCCACGGCGAGCGCGTCTCCGATCCGAAGGAACTCAAGCCGGCGCTGCAGCGGGCCATCCAGTCGGGCCGGTGCGCGGTGATCCATGTGGATGTCGATCCGGTCAAGCACATGTGGGCGCCGGGGCTGATTCACTTCAAAAAGATGCACGAAGAGCCGAAGGGCTGAGAAAGGGTGGCGCCATGAACGAGATGGACCTGGTCCGGCTGAACTTCAACCCGCAGTCGCTGTGGGCGCTGAACTTCATCATCGGCCTGGTGATGTTCGGCGTTGCGCTGGATCTCAAGGTGTCCGACTTCAAGGCCGTGCTGGTCATGCCGAAGCCGGTGCTGATCGGCCTGACCGGCCAGTTCCTCCTGCTGCCGGCCTTCACCTTCCTGCTGGTGCTGGCGATACGGCCCTCACCCAGCGTCGCCCTGGGCATGATGCTGGTGGCGGCCTGTCCGGGCGGCAACATTTCCAACTTCCTTGCCCACTACGCCCGCGGCAACACGGCGCTGTCGATCACCATGACGGCGATCTCGACGGCGGTGGCGATCGTCATGACGCCGCTCAACCTGTCCCTGTGGGGAGGCCTCAATCCGGAAACGGCGAAAATCCTCAGGATCGTCGCCCTCGATCCGCTCGACATGCTGCTGGCGGTGTTCCTGCTGCTCGGCCTGCCGATGGCCGTGGGCATGTGGGTCGGCCACCGCTTCCCGAACTTCGTCGACAAGGCGCACAAGCCGGTGAAGATCTTCTCGCTTGTCGTATTCGGCCTGTTCGTCATCGGTGCGCTGGCGGCGAACTGGCGCTATTTCCTGGATTTCGTCGGCTTCGTGGTGTTCGCGGTGTTCCTGCACAACGGACTGGCCCTGCTCACCGGCTACTTCGCCGCCAGGTTCGCCGGCCTGCCCGAACGCGATCGCAGGGCGGTTTCGATCGAGGTGGGGATCCAGAATTCCGCCCTCGGCCTGATCCTGATCTTCAATTTCTTCGACGGCCTCGGCGGCATGGCCATCGTCACCGCCTGGTGGGGCATCTGGCACATCATTTCCGGCCTGACCGTGGCGACGCTCTGGTCACGCCGTGAGCCTGACCCGGCCGCATGAGCGGACCGTCCGTCCTCGTCACCGGCGCCGGCGGCTACCTCGGCTCGCAACTGATAGCCGCCTTGGCGGCCGGCACAGCGCAGGTCAGCCGCGTTGTGGCGGCGGATGTGCGCGAGGTGCCGGCCGAGAAACGCCTGGCAGGCGTCGACTACGTGCAGGCCGACGTGCGCTCGCCGGCGCTGATCGAGCTGTTCGACCGCTGCAAGGTGGACACCGTCGTGCACCTCGCTTCCATCGTCACGCCGGGCAAGGACAGCAATCGCCAGTTCGAGTATTCGGTCGACGTGCAGGGCACCGAGAACGTGCTGATCGCCTGCACCACCACCGGGGTGAAGAAGATCGTGGTCAGCTCCAGCGGCGCGGCCTACGGCTACCACGCCGACAACCCGGCCTGGCTGACCGAGGACTGCCCGCTGCGCGGCAACGAGGCCTTCGCCTACGCCCACCACAAGCGCCTGGTGGAGGAGATGCTGGCGCGCTGGCGCACCGAGCACCCGGCACTGAAGCAGGTGGTGTTCCGCATCGGCACCATCCTCGGCGAGACGGTGCGCAACCAGATCACCGCTCTCTTCGAGAAGCCGCGCCTGATCGCCCTCCGCGGCGCCGACAGCCCTTTCGTCTTCATCTGGGACCAGGACGTGGTCGGCTGCCTGCTGCGGGCCATCGAGACGGACAAGACCGGCATCTACAACGTAGCCGGCGACGGCGTGCTGACGATTCATGAGATCGCCGCGAAGCTGGGCAAGCGCTGCCTGGTGCTGTCGCCCGGCCTGCTGCGCCTGGCCCTGCGGCTGCTCAAGTCGCTGGGCCTGACGCAGTACGGACCCGAGCAGGTCGACTTCCTGCGCTACCGCCCGGTGCTCGACAACAGCCGGCTGAAGAACGAGTTCGGCTATGTGCCGCGGCTGAGCTCGGCGCAGGTCTTCGATCTTTACCGCAAGTCGCTGCAGCATGGGGCGTGAGTTCGCCGGCAAGACGGTGGTGGTCACCGGCGCCGCCGGCGGGCTGGGGCGGGCGCTGTGCCTGCGCTTTGCCGCTGCCGGCGCCCGCATCGTCGCGCTCGATCGCGACGCCGCCGTGCTGGGGACACAGACTTTTCCGGAAGGCGCCGCCGCGCTGCGCCTCGGCTGCGACGTGTCGAACGAGGAGGATTGCCTGCAGGCGATGGCCGAAGCGCGGCGCGCCTTCGGCGGCGTCGATGTGCTCATCAACAATGCCGGCATCACCCACCGCAGCGCCTTCGCCGCCACCCGCCCGGAGGTGATCCGCCGCGTCATGGAAGTGAACTATTTCGGTGCGCTGCACTGCACGCATGCCGCGCTGGAGGATCTGCTGGCGCGGCGCGGCATGGTCATCGCCGTCTCCAGCGTCGCCGGCTTCGCGCCGCTGGTCGCCCGCACCGGCTACGCGGCGAGCAAGCATGCCCTGCACGGATTCTTCGACAGCCTGCGGACGGAGATCGAGCCGCTGGGGGTCAAGGTGCTGCTGGTCTGCCCGTCCTTCATCAGCACCGGCATCGAAAGAAATGCGCTGGCCGGCGACGGCGGCTCGGCGCGGCACCCGCAGTCCATCGTCGGCCGCCGCTCGACCCCCGAAGGCATGGCAGAACGCATCTTCCGCGCCGCGGTGGAGGAGCGGCGCCTGCTGCTGCCCGACCGCGTCTCGCGCCTGTCGTGGTGGCTGTCTCGGCTGGCGCCGCGCTTCTACGAGCGGCAGATGGTCAAGAAGCTCGGCAAGGAGATGCAGGGTCGGGAGTAAAGCCTGTCGTCCCCGCGCAGGCGGGGACCCATGGATTCCCGCCTGCGCGGGAATGACGGGTAAGTCAGTGCAGGTGCGCCGGTGCCTGGGGCAGGTCCTCGGGCAGCTCGGCATGGGCGGTCTCGCCCTCCGGCGTCGGGTACATCGGCATGCCGCAGTCGTCGCAGAACTCCAGCGGGAAGCGCTGCTCCAGCGAGACCACGCTGCCGACGCCGGCTTCCTCCAGCACCGCCTCGATCTGGCCGACGCAATCGGTTGACTCGTCCTCGGCGCCGAGCAGGGGCCAGACCACGCCGTGCACCACCTCGCTCGCATCGGCGAGGGTGAAGCCGACCCGGTATTCCTCCAGCCGTTCCTCGTGGAAGGGCGCCACCACGGCACGCAGCTGTTGCGGCTTGACATTGAGCACCGTCTGTAGGAAGGCCGCCGCCGCCCTCAGGGAATAGACGCGCAGGCCCTGGTCGGCACTGCGGCAGGCGGCATGGTAGGCGTCGGGCAGCAGCGGCTCCAGGGCGCAGCCGGTGAACAGCGGCTGCAAGGCGGCGCCGCCCTGGGCCGCCCATTGCGCAGCGGCCTGTTCGCGCGTGCCGTCCTCCTCCTGCCAGCGGAACAGCGCCTGGCCCCGCGGCGCGGCGACGGCGCCGATCAGGTAGCGGGTGTCGGAGATGAAGCGCGTCGTCTCCGGCAACTGGCGCGGGTCGACGCGCAGGTCCTTGCCGTCGGCCGCGGATTTGGCGAGCTGGTTGGCGAGCCGGTAGGTGTCGACGAAGCCGCGCGGCAGCTGATCCGGGCTGTAGAGGAAGTCGGCCAGCGCCAGCCGGCTGCCGGCCGCCAGGGCGTGGGCCTGCAGCTGGGTGCGCGCCGCCGCCAGGGCGGCGGCCGGCAGCGTGCCGGAAGGGATGGTGAAACGCGACCAGGCCAGCAGCGGCGCGGCGAACAGCGCTACATCGAACTCGCCCTGGCCGGCGCCGAGCACGCCGCTTTCGGCGCGCGACTCGATCAGGTCGGCCAGCGCGTCGTAGGCGCGGCCGTTGGCGCCGAAGAGGTGATCGAGCGCCAGGTTGAGGGTGTCCTCGTTGCCGGTGCGCAGCAGCCGGTCGACGGCTTCCTCGAGCCGGGATTCCCAGAAGCGGTCCTCGATCCGGCTGGTGGCGGCGGCCAGGCCGGCGGCCAGGCGGGCCAGCAGCTCGGCTTCGCGGTTGAGGGCGCCCCGGCGGGCGAAGCGGCTTCTTTTCATGGCGGAAACCTCGGTAGGGAGCGGCATTCTACTCCGACGGGGCGTTCCGGCCAGAATGACAATAATATTGACAATATGACAACAATACTGTCAAATGACCGGCATGAGGGGAGACAAGCGTGCGGCGGAGGCCGCCCTCGAGCCGCTGCAGCAGGCCATCCAGGCGGTGCGCCGCCTGTTCCAGGCCCTGGCCGGCACGGCCGGCCGGGCCCAGGCCGGGGCGGGCATCACCGCCAGCATGCGGGCCGTGCTGGAGGCGCTGCAGTCGGGCGGGCCGCGCACGGTGCCGCGCATCGCCCGCGAGCAGGGCGTCAGCCGCCAGCACGTGCAGGTGGTGGTCAACGCGCTGCTGGCGCAGGGGCTGGTCGAGTGCCTCGACAACCCAGACCACCTGCGCTCGCCCCTGCTGCGCCCGAGCGCGGCAGGGCTGCGGGCCTGCGAGGCGGTGCGGCGGCGCGAGGGCCGGCTGCTGGCCGATGTAGCGAAGCGGATTCCGGGCGGCGACCTGAAGGTCACCCTGAAGACGCTGAATGCGATGGCGTCGGAGTTGAGCCGGCCGCAGGGACGGGCCGGTTCGCGTTAAGTGCGAAAGGAGGCGGAGATGCGGCGATACGGAAACATGCTGTGGGTGCTGATGGCCGGGCTGGCGCTGCTGCTGGGCGCGGCGCTGATGCTGCGGATGGCCTGGAACTGGACGCTGCCGGATCTGTTCGGCTTCGGCCCAATCATGTTCAGGCACGTGCTCGGCTGGGTGCTGCTCGGCCTGATCTCGGCGGCGCTGCTGGCCGTATGCCGGCACCGCGAGAGCGGGCGGCTGTTCAACTGGCGGGGGTAGCCCTTCCCCCGCCCCTCGTTGCCTGAGGGGCGGGGATTTTCTTCAGCCGGCGTAGCTGCGGCGGGCGGCCTTGGCCGGGCGTTTGCCGAAGCCGGGCTTGTCTCCCCAGGCCGCCTTCCGATCGCCGAATCCGCTCCTGGCGCCGTAGCCGCCGCTCTTGCCATGGCCGTTGCCGCGGCGCTTGTCGGCGAAGCCCTCGGGCCGTGCCGGCCGCGACTTGGGCTCCAAACCGGGAATCACGCCGATGCGGATCGACTGGGCGGTGTAGCGCTCGATGTCGCGGATCTGCCGCTTCTCGAAATGCGCCGCCAGACTGATGGCGATGCCTTCGCGGCCGGCGCGGCCGGTGCGGCCGATGCGGTGCACGTAGTCTTCCGCCTGGCGCGGCAGGTCGAAGTTGATGACATGGCTGATGCCCGGCACGTCGAGGCCGCGGGCGGCGACATCGGTGGCCACCAGCACCCGGGTGCGGCCCTGGCGCAGGCCCTGCAGGGTGCGGTTGCGGTCGCGCTGGCTCATGTCGCCGTGCAGCGCTTCGGCGGCGAAGCCCTCGCCGCGCAGCTGCACGGCGAGGTCGTCGGCGGATTTCTTGGTCGAGGTGAACACCACCGCCTGGGTGAGTTCGACGTCGCGCAGCAGGTGGTCGAGCAGGCGCGACTTGTGCGAGAAGTCGTCGGCGAAGTGGAGGCGCTGCTCGATCTTCCCCTTGAGTTCCGGCGCGGTCTCGATCTCGATGCGGCGGGCGCTCTTCGTCACGCGCTGGGCGAGGCGGCCGACGACGCCTTCCAGGGTGGCCGAGAACAGCAGCGTCTGGCGGGTGGCTGGCGTGCGGGCGATGATGGCCTCGATGTCGTCGATGAAGCCCATGTCGAGCATGCGGTCGGCCTCGTCGAGGATCAGCGTCTCCAGGCGCGAGAAGTCGACGCGGCCGCGCTGAAGGTGGTCGATCAGGCGGCCCGGCGTGGCGACGACGATGTCGACCGGCTGCGACAGCAGCTTGGCCTGGACGTGCAGCGGCGCGCCGCCGACGGCGGCGACGACGCGCAGGCGCTTGAGGAACTTGCCGTAGGTCTCGGCGGCGCGGGTCACCTGCTGCGCGAGTTCGCGCGTCGGCGTCAGCACCAGGATGCGCGGGCCGCGGCCGGGCAGCGCCGAGGGTTGGTCGAGGCGGTGCAGGCAGGGCAGCATGAAGGCCGCCGTCTTGCCGCTGCCGGTCTGCGAGGAGACGAGCAGATCCGCGCCTTGCAGCGTGGCGGGGATCGCCTGAATCTGCACGGCGGTGGGTTCGGTATAGCCGCTGGCCTCGACGGCCTTGACGACTGACGGGTTCAAACCGAGCTGGGCGAAAGCCATGGCTCTTTCCTTTTCAAAAATGATGGGCGCCACGTGGCGTGACGCGGTATCGCCGGCAACTACTCAAATGCCGATCGAAAAGGAAGGGCGGGAGAGGTCGAGGACGGAGACTGTGTGTGGAATACAGTCAATGGAAACCGCAGATGTTGGCCGCGGCTCGGGGAAAATGCTGCTTGCTGCATTGCACAAGCGAATTATACACAGATTCGGCTTATCCCTATCACTAAAGTGGTAACTAACGGAAATTTCACACATTATTGGCGTGAAATATCTCCTTGCCGAGAGACCCGAAAGAATAGTAATTTAGGCGTCAAGCAATAAGGAGGATCTCCTGTTATGGCTTATGTCTATCGAGTCGAAAGTATCGAGCGCCTGCGCAAAATGTCGGTGCCGCTGCTGCATCTGGAGCGCCAGTTCGGCCCGCCGATCGACTATCCCCACGCTCTGCTCGAGAAAGTCCGCAAGCAGTTGCCGGTCTCCCGCGCGGTCTACAAGCTCGAATGCCGTCGCCGGCCTCTCCTCAACGAACTCGAACATGGCAGGAAGGTCCTGTTGCGCATACCCGAGCGCAACCAGCTGTTCGCTGAGGTCACCCGCGTCGAGGACGCGCGTGCCCCGGCGGATGGCGTCGTTTACTTCGGCGTCGACGATGCGGTGGGCCCGACCAACCGGCTCAGCCCGAACCTCTACATTCCCTTCAGCAAGGTCAGCGTGCTGGTGGCCGGCGGCTGGATGCCGCTCAGCTTCCCGGTCATCGCCGCGCTGTCCCACATCGACGACGCGCCGCCGGCGAGGCTGGTGGCTTAAGCGCCTGCTTCGAGCAGATCCAGCAGCGCGGCGCCGAAATTCTCCAGCTTGCGTGCGCCGATACCGCTGACGTGGCGCATCGCCTCGAGGCTGTGCGGTCGCGCGCGCAGCAGTTCTAGCAGTGTGCTGTCGTGCAGGATGACGTAAGCCGGCACGCCGTGCGCCTGCGCCGTGGCGGCGCGCCAGGCGCGCAGGCGCTCGAACAGGGCGTGCTCCTCGGCGCTGAGGTCGCTGTCGATGCGGCGGCTCTTCGTCGTCGCGGCCTTCTTCCTTTCCGGCGCGCGGCGCAGCGGCACGTCCTGCTCGCCCTTCAGCACCGGCCGGCTGGCGGCGGTGAGGACCAGCGCGCCGTGTGCGTGGTCGACGGCGAGCAGGCCGAGCGCGACCATCTGGCGGAAGATGCCGCGCCATTCCTTCTCGGCGATGTCGGCGCCGATGCCGTAGGTCGTCAGCTTGTCGTGGCCCCACTGGCGCACGCGCTCGTCGTCGCGTCCCATCAGCACGTCGATGACGTGGCCGGCACCGAAGCGCTGGCCGGTGCGATAGACGCAGGACAGCGCTTTCCTCACGGCCTCGGTGCCGTCCCAGGTCTGTGGCGGATCGAGGCAGGTGTCGCAGTTGCCGCAGGGGCCGCTGTCCTCGCCGAAGTAGGCGAGCAGGCGCTGGCGGCGGCAGGCGCTGGTCTCGCACAGCCCCAGCAGGGCGTCGAGCTTGGCGGAGGCGATGCGCTTGTGGCGTTCGTCGGCCGGCGATTCGACGATCATGCGCCGCTGCTGCACCACGTCGGCGAGGCCGTAGGCCATCCAGGCGTCGGCCGGCAGGCCGTCGCGCCCGGCGCGGCCGGTCTCCTGGTAGTAGCCCTCGATGCTTTTCGGCAGGTCGAGGTGGGCGACGAAGCGCACGTCGGGCTTGTCGATGCCCATGCCGAAGGCGATGGTCGCCACCATCACCACGCCGTCCTCGCGCAGGAAGGCGGTCTGGTTGCGCTCGCGGTCCGGCGTGTCCATGCCGGCATGGTAAGGCAGGGCGCGCAGGCCCTCGGCGCTGAGGAATGCAGCGGTTTCCTCCACCTTGCGCCGCGACAGGCAATAGACGATGCCGGCTTCGCCCGCGTGCTCGGCGCGCAGGAAGGCCAGCAACTGGGCGCGGGCGTTGGCCTTCTCGACGATGCGGTAGCGGATGTTGGGCCGGTCGAAGCTGTCGATGAAGACGCGCGCCTCGCCGAGCTGCAGGTTGGCGAGGATGTCCTGGCGCGTCGTCTCGTCGGCGGTGGCGGTGAGCGCGATGCGCGGCACCGCCGGATAGCGCTCGTGCAGGAAGCCGAGCTTGAGGTACTCCGGCCGGAAGTCGTGGCCCCACTGCGAAACGCAGTGGGCCTCGTCGATGGCGAAGAGGGCCAGGCCGTGGCGCTCGGCCTTGCCCAGGAGGTGGGTGAAATAGGGAGAGAGCAGCCGCTCGGGCGAGACATAAACCAGGTCGAGCTTGCCGTCGGCGAAGGCCCGCTCGGCGCGGTCGGATTCGATGGTGTCCTGCCCGGAATGGATGCAGGCGGCGCGCACCCCGGCTTCCCGCAGCGCCGCCACCTGGTCCTGCATCAGGGCGATGAGCGGCGAGACGACGATGGCCGTGCCCGGCCGCAGCAGGGCCGGGATCTGGTAGCACAGCGACTTGCCGCCGCCGGTGGGCATCAGTACCAGGGCGTCGCCGCCGGCGGCGACCCGGTCGATGATCGCCGCCTGCTGGCCGCGGAAGGCGGCATAGCCGAAAACCTCGTCGAGAATCGAATGGGCGCTAGCCGTCATGTCGGCAGGGAAGTCCCGAAGATGCTAAAATGAAATCACAAATATATGACGGCATGCTGGGACCCGCGAGGGCCAAAGCATGCCGCGGCGGCGGACGGCCCAACAGGAATCGCGCATGGCAAGTTACGTCTACCGTGCCGAGCCGCTGGCTCGGCTGTTGAAAGCCCGGGACCAGGTCCTGCGTCTGGAGCGGCAGTTCGGGCCGCCCCACGATTATCCCCAGAAAATGCTGGAAACGGTGCGCAAGCAATTGCCCGCCAGCCGTGCCGTATACCGCCTCGAATGCCAGACCCGGGCGCCAAAGCCGAACGGCGGGGCCTCGGTGATCCTGCGCATTCCGGCGCGCAACGCCCTCTTCGCCGAGGTGACGCGCATCCCGGACGAGCGCAACCTGGCTTCCGGCGTGATCTATTTCGGCGTCGACGATGCCGTGAACCCCACCAACCGGCTGAGCCCGAACCTGGCCATTCCCTTCGAGAAGGTGGACGTTCAGGTCGGCGACCGCTGGCTGCCGCTGACGCCCGATACGCTCGGCAAGCTGTCGGCCTGAGCTTCCTCCAGAAGCTTCGCCGCCCCGGCCGGGGTGGCGATGCGGAATCCCAGCCTTGCGCTCTTCCTGGCCAGGGCGAGCAGGGCCTTGTCCTTGGTGACGAGCAGATCGGCCCCGGCGGCCTGCGCCAGCGCCAGGAATTTCTGATCGTCCGGGTCGCGGCAGGGCGGCAGCGGCGGCAGCGGCTTTTCGGCGGCGGGGCTGGCCGGCGCCAGCAGGGCATAGTCGGCGGCGATGCGGCGGGCTTCATGCTCGGGGATTTTGAACTGCGGGTAGCTCAGCACGTGAGCCAACTCGTCGCGGCAGGCGGCGTCGCTGAAGCAGGCGGCGCGCCCCGCCTCGAGGGCACGACGGATCGGCGCCACCCCGGGGTCGGCGAAATGCAGCAGGTCAAGCACCACATTCGTGTCGAGAACGAGTGCCAGCCTTTGTTTCTGTGGTACTAGCCGCAGCATCAGAGCGCGAGTTCGTCGCAAACATGTTCGGCCAGTGCCAGGCTGGCGGTCAGGCCGGGCGACTCGATGCCGAACAGGTTGATCAGCCCGGGCAGGCCATGCGCGGCGGCCGACTGAACCATGAAATCGGCCGCCGCATCCTGCGGTCCGCCGAGCTTGGGCCGGATGCCGCAATAGGCCGGCTGCAGGGCGCCGTCGGCCAGCCCCGGCCAGTACTTGCGGACTTCGGCGTAGAAGCGCTCGCCGCGGCGCGGGTCGACGGCGTAGTCGATGGCCTCCACCCATTCCACGTCTGGACCGAAGCGGGCCTGGCCGCCGAGGTCGAGCGTCAGGTGCACGCCGAGCCCGCCGGGCTCGGGCAGGGGATAGACCAGGCGCGAGAAGGGCGCGCGGCCGGCCAGGGTGAAGTAGTTGCCCTTGGCCAGGCGCAGGGCCGGCACGTGGCGGGGCTCGATGCCGGCGATCGCGGCGGCGACCTTCGCGGCCTGCAGCCCTGCCGAATTGATGAGGATTCCAGTCGCCAGTCGCATCGGCTCCTCGCCGCCCACCTCCAGCAGGAAGCCGTCGGCGCGCGCCTCGGCGCGGAGCAGCGGGCTTTTCAGGGCCAGCGCCGCGCCGTGCGCCGCGGCCTCGCCCAGCAGGGCCAGCATCAGGCCATGGCTGTCGACGATGCCGGTGGACGGCGAGAGCAGGGCGGCCGAGGCGGCGAGATGCGGTTCCAGCGCCCGCGCCTCGGCGCCGGTCAGCGGCTGCAGGTCGTCGACGCCGTTCTGCGCAGACCGACTTTTCAGCGCGGCGAGTTTCACCTCCTGATCCGGCGCGGTGGCGACGATCAGCTTGCCGCAGCGGCGATGGGCGACATGGTGCGCCGCGCAGAATTCGTAGAGCTGGCGGTTGCCTGCCACGCACAGGCGAGCCTTGAGCGAGCCGGCCGGGTAGTAGAGGCCGGCGTGGATCACCTCGCTGTTGCGCGAGCTGGTCTCCAGGCCGATGGCCTCGTTGGCCTCGAGGATGACGGTCTCGATGCCGCGCAGCGCCAGCGCCCGCGCACAGGCCAGGCCGACCACGCCCGCGCCGATGACGACTGCGCCGACTTTCTCTGTCATGAAGGCAATTCCAGCAGCGCGGCAATCCGTGCCGCATCGGGCGCCGCCAGATGCGGCACGAAGCCCAGCAGCGGCGCATCGATGCGCGCGCGCAGCGTGGCGACGTTCTCTTCGACGCAGGCCATTTTCGGGGCGACCTGGTTGGCGACCCAGCCGGCGAGCGGCAGGCCGCGGGCGCGGATGGCTTCCTCGGTGAGCAGGGCGTGGTTGAGGCAGCCCAGCCTCAGGCCCACCACCAGGATCAGCGGCAGGCCGAGCCGGGCGGCGAGGTCGGCGCCGTCCAGCGTCTCGGTCAGCGGCACGCGGAAGCCGCCGGCGCCTTCGACGATCAGGAAATCGGCCCGCTGGCGCAGCGCCTCGCAGCAGCGGGCGAGGTGTTCGACGTCGATGCTCACGCCGTCGCG
>WBZP01001409.1_pt2 | contig 13798 bp, 11 predicted proteins | sample 5204301 | NCBI WGS metagenome assembly WBZP01 (sample SAMN12412401, study PRJNA552823) | activated sludge metagenome | isolation source: activated sludge from nitrification reactor of wastewater treatment plant... | place: USA: Pennsylvania | collected 2017 | reverse complement strand
GTCGCTCCGGTGGCGGTCAAGCCGGAAACCGATTCAAAATAGGCGTCGGTCCACGACAAGTCCTTCAGGTGAAGATAGAGAGGAAGCGCACCAAAGGCCGGCAGCAGAGTCCAGATCAGCGCGACGAGCAGAAAAGCTCTCCCGCACGCGCATGTCGCGTCTGTCGTGCCGCGTGGCAAACGATAACAAGGCACCGGTGGCGACGGTGGCCAGCACAGCTTCATCATAGGCGCTATGCGCGCCATCGGCCACAGCCCAGGAAATGGCCAGAGGAACAAGCATCAGACACCCGAACCCGACGATCAACACACCGAGAACATGAAGCACCGGCGCAAAGCGGTTCATTGGCCGGCTTCCCTGTCCTGTCGAGGTCTGTGCCGACGACCGCCGCCGACGCCTTGCGCTCGCCGGCAAGCAGAGGCTTGCCGAGTCCGGAACGTACGGTAGTCAGGCATCACCGGCCAAACCGGTGGCATGGCGAAGCGCTTTCCGGCGCGGGCAGCCACATCCTCACTGTCCAGCGTTCTGCCAAGCGGGCTGGCCATCCAGCTCCCATTGCACGTCTCCTACCAGCGTACCTGAACTTCCTGGATCACCTGTGGTGTTGCCCGCTGGATGGTGAACCGGACGCCTTCGACCTCGATCGTTGTTCCCGCCCTCGGGATCTCGCGCGCGTATTCGAGCAGATAGCCCGACAGCGTGTCATAACTGCCACCGCTGCCGGACAACGGCAAACCGAGCTTCTCGATCAGCATCGACGGCGCGGCACGCGCGCTGACCAGGTAGTCCCGATGCCCGATCTTCTTCAGCCACTCGGCGGGTTTTTCCTGCCGGTCATACTCGTCCTGCATGTCTTCGACCACATCCTCGATGATGTCCTCGATGGTGACAATTCCCTCCGCGCCACCAAACTCGTCCATGACGACAGCCATCGCGTCGCCGTCCTGGCGCAACTCGACGAGCATCGATTCGGCGCTCTTGCTGCCCGGCACGTACCGTGTCGGTCCGATGAACGGTGCGATCGAAGTGGCTTCATCGACGCCGAGCAGATCCATTGCATTGAGCACGCCGACGACGCGGTCGATGCGGCCGTCGTAGACCGGCAGGCGAACGTGCGCACTCTGTACGGCCAGCCGTATGGCGTCCCCGACGCTGCAATTCCTGTCGACGGCGACAACATCGATCAGCGGCACCATGACCTTGTAGACCGTCGTTTCGGAGAAGTTGAACATGCGCCTGATCATCGTTTTCTCGATCGGCTGGATGTCGCCACCTTCCTGCGGCGGCATCTGCACCATGCTCTGGATCTGTTCGCGCAAAGTGAACGGGTTATGCTCGGCGCGGCTGCCAGTGAGGCGCGAGAGAAACTTGGACAGGGTGACGAAGACGATCAGGATCGGCGAAAAGACGACCGAAAAGAAACGCAGGATGTAGATCACGTATGGCGTCAGCGTATCGGCCCGCTGCTGAAACACGCTCTTCGGAACGATTTCGCCGAACACCCAGATGAGCGGCGCGACGAGCAAGACGGCCAGCCAACTGCCGGCTTCGCCGAAGAGCGAAATCATCAGTGCAGTGGCAATCGTCGAATTGGCGACGACCGCGATGTTCGTCCCGACGAGCGTCGTCGAGAGCAGCCATTCAGGCCGCTGTTCGAGCATGTCGAGTGCCAGGCGGGCGCCGCGCGACCCCTTTGCCGCGTCGTGACGCAGCTTCATGCGGTCGGCGCTGACGACACCGAGTTCGGAGCCCGAGAAGAAACCCTCGGCCAGCAGGCAAACGACCATCAATAACGCAGTAAGCCAGAGGTCCGACATCTCAGCGGCCCTCCTGCAACGAAGGTTGCTCGGCAAGCGGAGCAGCGCCAGGTTGGGCGGCTGCCGGCGACCTGTCGCTGACCAGCTCGTCGGCGACGTCGCTTCCCTCTCGCTGGACCGCGTCCGGCAGGCGCTCGACGAGAACGCGACTGATGCGGTTGTGTTCGACGACCTCGACGGTAAACCGGAGGCCGCCAAGTTCAATCGACGCCCCTTCGCGCGGTAGTTCACCGAAGGCGTCGAGCAGCGCGCCGGCCAGCGTTTCGGCTTCGGCTGCGCGAAACACCACCGGAAAAGCCTGCTTGAAGTCATCGAGCGACATGCCGGCGTCAACCCACTGGCGACCGTCTGCCAGCTCACCGCCGAGAGGCTGCCGCACGACCTCGGTGTCCGACGGGCTGGCGATTTCCCCAAAGACACATTCGAGCAAGTCCTCCATCGTCACCAGGCCGGTCACGCCACCGTACTCGTCGACGATCAGGGCAAACGAAAGCTTGCGTTGGCGGAACGTATGAAAGAGTTCGACGGCCGGTTTCGATTCGGGAAAAAAATTCGCCAGGCGCAGCAGCTTGCGAAAACCTTGCGGATCACGTTCGAGCCGCGCGAAGTCAACACCGAGCAGGTCGCGCGCGTGCAGGATACCGAGTATGGTGTCGCGATGGCCTTTGAAGACCGGGTAGCGCGACTGACGCGCAGCCTTCACCTGAGCGATCAGATCGGCGATCGAAAGATCGGCCGAAAGGAACTGGATGTCCGAACGCGGCCGCATGACGTCGCGCACCGACTTGTTCCCGAAGTCGAAAATTCTCTCGATGTAGCGCGCTTCCTGGCTGTCCAGCGCACCTTCACCAACGGCATCGTGGACCAGCGTGCGGATCATGTCCTCGGTGACCAGGTTGCCCTCGGAGCGCTGCCTGCCGACGATGAGCGTGATGAAGAAGTCGGCCACATGCCGGATGGCCTCGCGCAAAGGCGTGATCAGGCGGGCGAAGCGATCAATCGGGCGGCACTCGGCGTTGGCAAAGGCGGCGTTGTTGCGAATCGCCAGCACCTTCGGCGTGATCTCGCCGAACAACAACAGAATCGGCACCATGACCAACAGATTGATCATCTCGTTTTCGGCGCCGAAGAGGTGGATGACCATCGCCGCCGAAATCACCGACGCCGACACGTTGACGAACTCGTTGCCGATCAGGATGGTGACGATCAGCCGGCGCGGTTCGCTGCGCAGGCGCTCGATCAGTTCGACACGCGGGTTCTTCGCCGCGCGCATCTGGTCGATCTGAAAGGAACTGAGGGAAAAAAGGGAAGTTTCAGTGCTGGAAAAGAAACCCGAGCAGGCGAGCAGAAAAACGAAGACGATCAGCTCAAGCCAGAGCGCAAGGTCCATCAAGATACTCCATGGCGAACTGCGGGGCCGAACAATACGCCGGAGCGCGCCGCCGCCCGGACAAACGAGAGCGGTCTGCCCGGACCGCCAGCCAGTGCGCCGCAGTCTTTGCCGAACACTCCAGCAAAGGAAGGCCGAAACCTCGTTTGTGCACCGCAAACAATTATCTTGGAGTCCAATGCATCTGTCAAACAATGACCTTCTGCATGAGGTCGAGGGGGCGTCGAATCGAATGACCGATCAATAGCGACGTTATGGTGAGCAACGCGGTGGAGACGCCCAGAAAAACGAGCATCCGGCTGTGGTGTTTGCCTCTTGTCCGCGTCGGCGGCCTCCTGCGCACTCTTCGTCGCGTCGCTCATCGTCTTGACAATCAGGTCAACATCGGAAGTCAGTGCGCCAAAGCGCAACATGGCACTATCGTTATTGACGCCAATCTTCCCTACCGGGATCGCCAGGAACTCCAGCAAGTCCTTTCGTGCCTTGTGCCATTTGGGCGAGACTTCCTGTGCTAGACGGTCGCTGTCCTTGGCAATGGAATTGGCGAGCAACGCGTCGAAGCGCTCGATGCCGGCCTGGGCGAGCTTGCGCGATGACGGCGTGCCTTCCGTTACGATGAATTCGGTCGTGCCGCGCATCACGAGCTGCAACGCGGCCGACGCGCGCTCCAGATCCGTGGCTGCCTGGCCCCGCGCCAGGATGGAATCGAAGCCACTCCACGCGGACGCGAAAAGGGCAGCCAGCAGGAGTGTGGCAACCAACTGATTGATGAGCAGCTTGCTGCGCACAGACAAGTTGGCAAGGTGATTTCGACGAATGCTCACAGCGCGCGCCTTCCGGTTGGATCAAGATGTCCCACTTGTGGGTAGGAGCGCGTTTTGTTCTAGCCGGGACTCGACAGCAGGTATGGCAACCCTTGCCGCCGTAACTCCTTTCTCATAGACCGTGCGGCTCTGTTCTACCACGGGATGAACGCGTTTCAGGTCATGCTCTTGGCCCACTCCAACATCGTTTGGGCAATCATGCAGCTTGGCGCCGTTCCAGTGCTCCTCGAGGCTTCCCTCGCCAAAGCTCCCCCGAATTGTACTTGCTGTGGTACGACGAATGGTAGAGGGGGCCAAGCTACTTGCCGATGTGATCAGAGAACTCGACCATGCGTTTGAGGAATTGCGTGCGCCTGCCATTCCTTTCGGGTCCGTGATCAGCCTTGGTCTTGAGGTGGGTGAGGCGAGCAGAACCCTCTGGAGCTGGGCGCTTCCACCGGGCGTCGAGATCATCGCTGATGAAATCTCTGGCCTTCGCCCAGCTTCCGAAGGACAGACGCACAGTTCCGCACCGCAGCAGAGCGGGTAGAGTCCCAGGCAAACGATGCCGGTACGCTTCTCATGCAGACCCAGCTGCACCGCTTGCCGACGCCAGCCGAAAACGTCCTCGGCACGCCGATTCCGGCCACTGCAATACGTCAACGCCATCTGATGGTCAAGGGATAGTCAGTCATATTGCGGCGAAGCGCTTGCCGAAAACTCAAAGCGGCAACGTCGGATTGACAAACCCCGTAGGCGATTGTGGAAGAAGACGGCATTTGACCCCTTCTGGCATGACTTAAGGATCAAAAAGCCTGCGGCGCGCTGACTGCGTCTGCCAAGACGGACAATTCCACATTCCGCCGGTGATGATGGGCTTCATCGAGTTGGCATGACCAGGGGTGAAATCGGCAGTGCGACTGTGGAACAGGTCGCCTGTTGTCGTCTGGACTGCCAATCGCTGCCCCCACTCCTGGTTGGCACGGCAAACACGCAGCGCCGACCTGTGCTTGGCGTTCTTGAGTTTCTACCAGACCCCCAGCCCGCTTGAGACGGTCCTGCATGACGTAACGGTGAGCGCTTTCGATTGCTTGATGACTTGGCTGTTCGGCGAGTTCGCTCGCCGGCAAGACCATCCGCCGCGCCTGGTGGGGATTCTTCTTTCAGGGGATTTGCCGCGTACGCTGGCGCACCTGGACCTTCCGACCGACACGTTCGATTTCGCCCTGCCGGCAAGCTGCGCTCGGCCAGGCGCGAGCGGGCTGCTACAATGAAGCGGCTAACTTCCCTGAACGGGCGGACGAGAAACCGATGAACACCGGCAATGATCTGGAGAAATGGGCGCGCCCACGTACAGTTGTGGTACTGACTCTGGTGCTGCTTGGCGCGCTGTGGTCTGTGGTCATTCTCTCGGCAGTCGCCGGTCGCGAGGAAGCCATCGCGGCAAGCAGCGAGTCGCTGCAGCGCGCGAATCTGGCGATCGAGCAGCAAACCAGACTACAGATGCGCCTCGCAGAGGTTGTCCTGGCGGCCTGTCAATCGTGGCTGGAGGAGAACCCGGGCGAGGAGACGGAGCGCAGCGCCTCTTTCCGCCGCCTGCGCGATCGTCTGCATACGGCGACAGAATCGACGATCGACGTCTACCTGCTGGCAGCCGACGGACGGGTTTTCGATGGCGGCGGACAGGCGCCCCTGGGGGGTGCCTTGGCCAACACCTTGGCGGCGAGCGATTTCGTCAAGAGGGCACAGCCCACCGTCCTTACGATCGGCGATCCACTGCTCGACCGGCCCGACGGTCACTATCGCCTGCCGATCGCCCGCCGCCTGGCCAACCCGACGCCAGGCGCGCACACCGTGCTGGCGCTGATTGATCTATCGAAACTTGTCGACGGCTACGACCAGCAGCGGCAGAAGCCGGGCGGATCAGTCACGCTCCTGCGCAGCGATGGCACGGTTCTCGCTCGCGCACCGCACGACGCGCGACGACTCGGCCTGCCGCTTGCCGGCAGCCAGGCAAACGGCGGGAGTTTGCCTGCCTTGCCAAGGGCAGACCACCCGTCGGCTGAACTGGCCGGAAATGGCGAAGCAGGTGAGCTGTCCGTCCGTCTACGCATGGCGGACTTCCCGCTGCTCGTCATCAGTACGGTCAGCCAGGAGGACGCCATGATCCCCTGGTTCAGGCATACGATCTGGATCGCCCTGCTGGCGCTTGGCATGACCGTCCCGCTCGCCGTGGTTGCCTATCGCTCCCTGCAACTGCTGCGCATCCTGGCCAGGCACCAAACCGAGCTGCAGCAGGTGGCGACGACCGATCGCCTGACCGGAATTTTCACCCGCCAGCATTTTGTCGACACATTGAAAGAGGAACTCGCACACGCCGGCCGCCGCCACCTGCCCCTGACGATTCTCTCCTTCGATGTCGACTTTTTCAAACGAATCAACGATGGCTACGGCCACAGCGTTGGCGACCAGGTACTCGTCGCCTTCGCCAAGGTGGCGAAGGCGTGTCTGCGCGAGGTCGACGTAGCGAGCCGGGTCGGCGCCGGCGAATTTTCCATCGTGCTGCCGAATACGGACGTCCATGCCGCCACTGCCGTCGCCGAGCGAATCCGCCGGGGCGTCGGCGAGGTATCGATCCCGACCAACGACGGTTCGGTTCAGTTTACCGTCAGCGTCGGGGTGAGCGCCGCGCGGCCCGACGACAGATCAGTCGACGATCTCCTGAAGCGAGTCGCCGAGGCGCTGCATGAAGCAAAGTCCACCGGCCACGATCGCATCGCGGTCGTTTGACGGTACCGGCATGGAACGTGCGGCAGCGCGTTGGTTGTCCCGCATGCGGTGTTCTGCCGTCGCGCGGGGCGGCTGCTATCTGCCCTGCCAGACAGGCTGTCGTTTGCCGACGAAGGCATCGATTCCCTCACCGGCATCTTCGCTCATCATGTTGCAGGCCATGACCTCGCCGGCGTACTGATAGGCCGCCTCGATACCCATTTCAAGCTGCCGGTAGAACATGTGTTTGCCCATGCCGATGGCTAGCGCCGACTTGCCGACGAGGGTCACAGTCAGGCGCCCGATCTCGTCGTCGAGCGCATCCCCGGGCACGACACGGTTGACCAGGCCTTGTCGCTGCGCTGTTTGCGCGTCGATGAAATCACCGGTAAACAGCATCTCGAGCGCCTGCTTGCGCCCCAGGTTGCGCGACAGTCCAACGCCCGGCGTGGCGCAGAAAAGACCGACGTTGATGCCTGAGGTGGCGAAGCGGGCGGCGTCGGCTGCCACTGCCAGGTCGCACATCGAGACCAGCTGACAACCTGCCGCCGTCGCGATGCCGTGCACACGGGCAATGACCGGTTGCGGAATGCGCGTCAGCGTCATCATCATGCTGCCGCACTGGCGAAACAGATTCTGCATGAACGCCTTGTTGCGGTTGGCGCGCATCTCCTTGAGGTCGTGCCCGGCGCAGAACGCCTTGCCGGCCCCGGCAATGACGACGACGCGAACGAGCGGATCAGCCGCCAGCGCGTCGAGCTGCTCTTGCAGCGCAGCGATCATCGCCAGGGAGAGCGAATTGAACTGCTGCGGACGATTAAGCGTCAGTGTCGCCACGCCGGCACAATCGCTGCGCACGACGTAGGGTTCGTCCCGTTCGGGCATGGGTGCACTCATTCTGTACTCCATTCGTTCTTGCCTTGCGGCCGGCGTCAGGCAAAGCTGCTCCGGCGCCTGGTTGCTCCGTTTCGCGCGGCCGGGCGGACAACTCCGCCGGCAGCGCTCGTCCCTATTCGATCGCGGCGGCTGATTTCGCCTGCTCACGCAGGACGTACTTCTGGATCTTGCCGGTCGATGTCTTGGGCAGGGTGCAGAAGATTACGCGTTTTGGAACCTTGAAGCGTGCCATGTTCTGGCGGCAGAAGTCGATGACTTCCTGCTCGCTGGCCACCGCCCCTTCGCGCAATTCGAGGAAGGCACAGGGTACTTCTCCCCACGTCGGATCGGGTGTGGCGACGACGGCAGCGGCAATCACCGCCGGGTGTTTGTAAAGCACGTCTTCGACCTCGATCGACGAGATATTCTCGCCGCCGGAAATGATCACATCCTTCGAGCGATCCTTGATCTTGACGTAACCGTCGGGATGCATGACGGCAAGGTCGCCAGTGTGGTACCAGCCGCCAGCGAACGATTCTTCGGTCGCTTTCGGGTTTTTCAGATAGCCCTTCATGACGAGATTACCGCGGAACATGATTTCGCCCATCGTTTCACCGTCCCACGGAACGGCTTCCATCGTCGTCGGTTCAAGGACGGTGATTCCCTCCTGCACGTGGTAGCGCACGCCTTGCCGCCCATTCAGTTCAACCTGCTGGCCCAGCGGCAGCGTCGCCCAGTGGGTGTGCTTTGCGCACACCGCCGCCGGTCCGTAAGTTTCGGTCAGGCCGTAAACGTGCGTCAGATCGACACCGATGTTGGCCATTGCTTCGATGACTGCCGCTGGCGGTGGTGCGGCAGCAATCAGGCCGGCCACCTTCTGCGTGATGCCGGCACGCAGTTCTGCCGGCGCATTGGCCATCAGGCTGTGCACAATCGGCGCCCCGCAGTAGTGCGTTACGCCATGCTCGCGGATCGCGGCAAAGATCAGCTTCGGATCGACCCGCCGCAGGCAGACGTTGGTGCCGGCGTTGGCCGCCATCGTCCACACGAAGCACCAGCCGTTGCAGTGAAACATCGGCAGCGTCCACAGATAGACCGAATGCGGCGGCATTCCCCAGCTCACGATGTTGCTCAGCGAGTTGAGATAGGCGCCGCGATGGTGGTAGACGACGCCCTTCGGATTGCCCGTCGTGCCCGAAGTATAGTTGAGCGAGATTGCCTTCCATTCGTCGTCCGGTCCGCCCCACGGCGAGTCAGGGCTACCGCCGGCAATGAACTCCTCGTACTCCAGGCGACCGAGACGCTGACCCGGACCCGTGTACTCGGAGTCATCGACGTCGACGACGAGAATCTCGCGCTGCACCATGGCCAGCGCCTTCCTGACCGTTGCCGAATACTCGCGATCGGTAAGCAGGATCTTCGCCTCGCCGTGCTCGAGCATGAAGGCGATGGTTTCGGCGTCGAGGCGCGTGTTGAGCGTATTGAGTACCGCTCCCGTTACCGGAACACCGAAATGGCACTCGATCATCTCTGGCGTGTTGTTGAGCATCGCGGCAACCGTATCGCCCTCGCCGATTCCCCGATCGCGCAGCGCCGCAGCGAGACGCCGGCTGCGGGTAAAGGTCTCCTGCCAGGTGTAGCGACGCTCACCGTGGATCACCGCCGTCCGTTCCGGATAAATGTAGGCCGAGCGGGCGATAAAGGTGAGCGGCGTCAGCGGCGCATAGTTCGCCGTGTTCTTGTCGAGACCCTGCTGATAGATATTCGGCATTTCCAGTTTCTCCTCTTCGAGTGATGAGTGTCATCGGCTGCTCTCAGCCGTTGCCCGGCAGTCGCCCGCCGCGTCGTGTCTTTCCAGATCGTTCAGCCAACCCGCCACTTGCCGTCCGAGTTCATCACTGGCGGCAAGCAGTGCGCCGACACCGCCGCGTGCGTCGGCGCTTGCCGCCGGCTGTTCCCCGCTGACCGCTCGTTCGGCGATCATCCGGCGTCTTGCATCAAGCAGAGTAAGCTGGCCGTGCAACACACCGCGGCTGCTCTGCGGCGTGTGGAAGACGTGTGAAAACTCTTGCAGTTCCAAGCGTAACAGACAATTCGCCGCGTTCTGCCCGCCAGCGCCGACAAAACCGAGCTGCTGGCGCAAACTCTGGCCGAGCAACAGCGGCGGAGCGCCAACCCAGCGGCTGTCGGCATAACTGCGCAACTTCAGCGGATCGTCATAGAGCAGACGGTATTCGATGGCCGGCGAGTCGATCCACTGCGACGCCTTCACTTCGAGCGTGATGGCCGCCCAGCGCCCAGATTCGGCCAGGCGCGGCTTCGGCAGGCCGAAATCATAGACCTGAGCCGTCGCCGCGTACCGTCCACCGCCGGCGCATGCAGCAAGCAGGAACGCGGCAAGCCATGGATATGGGCGTCTCTTCATCGTCACTCCCGGCGCTCAGGCGGCGCGACAAAACCGGCTTCGCCAGGTCCGGGGGCGCGCACTGGAGATCCGAAGACAAGGCTTTGCGGAGAATCCTCGAGCATCTGCAGCACCCGGTTGAGCTGTCTCGAATTGGCCGACAGCTCGCTGCCAAGCGCGTTGAGGCGCGGTGGCAAGGCCGCGATACCGCTCGGCGACGGGTCGGCGACCAGCCTGTCGATGCGCTCGCTGACGCCCTGCAGACGAAGCATCAGGCGCCGCGTCTCGGCCAGCAACGGTCCCACCTCGCCCGTCGCCTGCTCGAGCCGAGCGAGCATAGCGCTCAGCGAGCTGACATTCTCCGCCGTCAGCCAGCGACGCAACTGCTCGCTTGCCTGCCCGGCGTTGCCGGTCGTCGTCTCCAGGTTGGTCAAAATGTTGGTCAGGCGCTTCCGGTTCTCCTCATCGAAGAAGTCGTTCGCACTGGCCAGCAGCTCGCGTGCCTGACGCAGCGTATCGCCTCCGGTATCCGACAACTCCTGAATCAGCGAAGGCTGCATGGCGATGCGCGGCGACGCAGCTTCGCCGGCCGGCAGGGGCTGCGGATCACTGCCACTCTCCTCGAGCAGGATGTGAGCGATTCCGGTTACCCCCTGATAGCCCAGTCTGGCCGTCGTTCCGCCAGTCACGGGCACGGTGCCGTCCACCGCAATGCGGATAAGGATGTTGCGCACGTCCAGAGGATCGAGCGCGATCGACACGACCTTGCCAACACGGATTCCGCGATAGCGCACCTGCCCCTGCAAGGTCAAGCCGGTAACGTTCTGCCGCGTGACGACGGTGTACTCCTTCGTTGCTTCGTGCTTGCCGCCGAACCACCAGACGGCGAGCACGGCGAGGAGACCGAGCAACAGGGTAAACGCCCCGGCGATCAGCGCATGCGAACGATGTTCCACGCCTAGCCTGCCCCCTGCCGGCTGGCCGCCGCGCCGCGTGTCGAGTTGAAGAAGTTGCGGATGAACGGATGGTCGATGGCCATCACCTCGGCCAGCGTGCCGCAAGCGACCATGTGCCGTTCGGCCAGCACGGCAAGCCGTGTTGCCAGGCCGGTGAGCGTCGCCAGATCGTGCGTCACCATCACCACCGTGAACCCCAGTTCCTTCTGCAGCGTCCTGATCAGCCTGACGAAACTCTCGCTGCGATCCGGGTCGAGGCCGGCCGTCGGTTCGTCGAGGACGAGCAGTTCGGGCTCGAGCGCCAAGGCGCGCGCCAGCGCGACGCGTTTGACCATGCCGCCGGACAGTTCGGCCGGCATCAATCGGCCATGCCGGGCTTCAAGTTCAACCATGGCCAGCTTGAGCAGGACCAGATCACGGATCATCCTTTCGTCGAGACGGCGCAATTCGCGCAGCGGAAACGCGATATTGTCATAAACCGGAAGCGCCGAAAACAGGGCGCCGTGCTGAAAGAGCATGCCGAAGCGCCGGCGAAGCAGACGTCTGCACCGCTCATCGGCGGCGAACAGCGGCTGCCCGAAGAGCTTGACGCTACCTTCGCTGGGAGCCAGAAGACCGACGATAACGCGCAGCAAGGTGGTCTTCCCGCTCCCCGAGCCGCCGACCAGACCGAGCATCTGCCCTGCTTCGACAGCGAGATCGATGCGCTCGTGGATCACCAAGTCATCATAACGCGTCGACAGCCCGCACAGCTCGATCACCGGGACCGCCGCCTGCTCGGCCGGTAGCGCCGCACTCACAGGGGAACTCCGATACCGCGCGTCAGAATGGCAAGAACGGCATCGACGAGGATCGCCACGGTGATTGAGGTGACCACCGATGTGGTCGTGCAGGCGGAAAGGCTCTCCGTGTTCGGCTTGACGCGCAGACCGAAGTGACAGGCGATGAGGGCGATCAGCAGGCCGAAGGCGAAGCCCTTGCCCATGCCGATCCACAAATTGCTCACCGGAACGACCTTCGGCAGGGTATCGATGAAGAAGGCATACGACAGATCCATTTGCAGGTTTGCCGCCACCATGCCTCCCGCGAGACCGGCCGCCGAACACCAGATGACGAGCATGGGCATGGCGACGGCCAGCGCGACGACCTTCGGCAGAACCAGGCGCAGGCTGCGCGAAACGCCCATCGTCGCCAGCGCATCGATTTCCTCGGTGACACGCATGACGCCGATCTGGGCGGTCATCGCCGAACCCGAGCGACCGGCGACGAGAACGGCAACGAGCACCGGTCCAAGTTCGCGAATAATGCCGATGCCCAGCAGATTGACGATGAACACATCGGCGCCGAAGGCCCGCAACTGGAGTGCCGACAGGTACGAAAGGACGATACCAATCAGAAAGCCGATCAGGGCGGTCACCGGCAGCGCCTGCGCGCCGCTCCTGCAAAGGTTGGCAGAAAACTCGCGCCAAGGGATCTCGCGCGGATGGGCAAGAAGGTAAACCAGGTCGAGAACCAGCTGGCCAAGCAAGGCCATCAGACCCAGAATGTTGCGCACAAAGGCCAGCGTCAACCGCCCGGGGACGAGCAGCCAAACGAGGGAAGCAGGCGACTGCCCGGCGGCAACACGCTCGCCGTCCAGCCTTTCGACCTGCTCGACGAGCAGGCGGTGCGCCGGCGAGATGGCCAGCGCTGCCGGCCAGCGCCGCTGCCAGGCGTGCCAGAGGACGACCGCGCCGGCGCTGTCGAGGCGGGAGATCGCCTGCAGATCCCAGTGCGGATTCTCGCCGTCCAGGGCGCGCAGGCGGCGCTCGAGCGTCGCGATCGGCTGCGGCATGGTGGCCAGCGTCCATTCGCCGGAAAGGGTCACCAGCAAGCCGCCCGCCTGCCGGAGGACGTCGATCGCTGCACCCGCCATCGGGGCCTCATGCTGCGCTGGTTTCGCCAACCTTCGCCTTGATCCGCAACTTGATGCCAACCCTTCGCCAGAGCATCGTCTCGTCGTCCAGGGCGGCGGCGGATACCGGGTTGTCCTCCAGCCAGCGACTCGGCACGTCAAGCTGAAAACCGACCGGCGACTCCCTGACGAAGATCTCTGGCAGCTGGTGATCGTCACGCGCGCGATGCAGCAGGACGGCCAGCCGCAGGCAGAAGACGAGACGCCAGTTCGGGTCGCCGGCCGGCATCGAGGCAAGCTTCTGCAACTTGCCGCGCTGCCCGAGAACGAGCAGGGCCAGACGCGCCTGATCGCGTTTCGAGAAGCCCGACATGTCGGCATGGCTCAGGATGTAGGCGCCGTGCTTGTGCACCTCGCTGTGCGCCACCGAAGTGCCAATCTCGTGCAGCGAAACCGCCCAGCGCAGGAAGTGCACGTCGTTTTCGTGCTCGGGTGAGTCGAGCTTGATCAACTGCCCGAGCAGCATCAGGGCAGTACGTTCCACGCGCCTGACCTGCGTCTCCTCGACCTGGTAGCGCCGCATGAACTGGCTGACGGTCTCGTCGCGCGTATCGTGATGTTCGAAACGCCCGAGCAGATCGTAAAGCACGCCGAGCGGCAGCGCTCCGTCCGAGTACGTCATGCGATCGATCGACAGTTCCGAGAAGACCGCCGACATGATCGCGATCGCTCCCGGCAGGATCAGCAGCCGCTCGCTGCGCATGCCCTGCAGCCTGAGCGCCTCGGCCGAACCGGCCTCGATCAGCAGCTGGCGCAGGCGGCTCAGGCCTTCGCGGGTGATGCCGCCGACAGCGGGCGGATTGAGATCGTTCAGGTCGAGGATGTCGGC
>WBZP01004884.1_pt1 | contig 13799 bp, 12 predicted proteins | sample 5204301 | NCBI WGS metagenome assembly WBZP01 (sample SAMN12412401, study PRJNA552823) | activated sludge metagenome | isolation source: activated sludge from nitrification reactor of wastewater treatment plant... | place: USA: Pennsylvania | collected 2017 | reverse complement strand
CGACGCCGAGGTTTTCCTTGAGGACTCCCTCGACCGCGTCCTTGGACCAATCCGGGTTGCGATTGTCATTGAGGACGCAGCTCTCGGTGATGATCGCGGTGCCCTCGCCGTCGACCTCCAAGGCGCCACCCTCTAGGACGAGTCGGCTTCTGATCGGCCTGGCTTTGGCCTCCGCGGTCACGGCGGCGGCCACCTGCTGGTCTTGGCCATGTTCTTGCTTATCGCCCCAGCCGTTGAAGTTGAAGTCCACCCCGGCCAAGGCGCCCCCCTGCGACGTGACGAACACCGGACCGGTGTCGCGGATCCACAAGTCGTCGATGCCCACGGTCATGATGTCGACCTTGGGGTCCAGGAGTTCTCGTGCGACCTCCAGATCGTCGGCTCGCACCAGCATGGTCACTGGTTCAAACTCCACGATCGCGGCCGCGATATCGGCCAGGTTCTTCCGGACGGCCGGCACCAGGTCCGCTCCCCAGATGTCCTCAGTGGGGCCAAGGGCCATCCACGTGCGGGTGTGTGGTCGGCCTTCATCAGGCATCAGCCACCTGCTCGGAAGGGAAGAGCCGACCCCGGGCAAGGGCGGTGTCTCCTGTGGACCTTCGCTGCACGCGGCAACTAGGGCCACGGGGATGCCCCAGAGGACCTTGCGACGGGAGAACGAGTTCACCCCGTCAGCATGCCTCACGTTTCCCGCCTGATGCCGGAAACTGGCGCTTGGGGCCCAACACAAGGGGCCCCAAGCGCCAGCTTCCGACCCTAAGTCCGCGCAGCCGCGACGCCACTAGCGCCGCGCGCATGCCCCATTGCCCTGGGTGAAGCCGGCGCGCATCTGTGAGACCAACTCGAAGACGAACCCGGGCACCGACGAGGCGTTGAGCGTGGTCAGGGTCGCGAGCGACTCATCGACATCACCCGCCGAAAGGGCGAGTTCATCCGACTCCCCGCGGCTGGCCCAACCCAGGAATGCGCCGGCGTAACACGCCTGTTGGAGCCGTTCACCATCTTGGCTGGGGTCGCGCCCCTCGGCCTCCTGGGCGGTGGCTGCACTATCCAGGAGCAGCACCGTGAGGGGCGCACCGTCGCCGATCCTCTTGTGAAGCGCCTTCAACTCCTTGGTGGACATGGACGTGATGCCCACCGCCGCCGCGGCAAAGGGGATATCGCTGCTTGCCGCGAATGACGTGGCCTCCTTCATGGCCAGCGGAAGCAGTTCGTCGTAGGGGAGGTTTCCGTTGGTCTTCTTGTCCTCTTTGGCGAACTTCACCTCGGTGAGGGGAGGGGCAGAAGTGCGATAGCCGACGCACTTGGCGGCGCCCAGGTCGTAGCCCTCTTGGAGTGCCCGGATCCGGTCAAAACCCAGGCCGTGCGCGTCTTCCTCTTCAGCATCGGTGCCCACCGGATCGGAGAAATCAACCGTGGCTCCGACCGTGGCATCGAGCGCCGCTCGGGAGAGGTACGGCGCGATACCCTCCGCCATCGCGCCAGCGGTGAAGGAGCCAGCAATGCAGTCCGCGAACTGCTCGGCGACAACTCCCTCGAACCCCAGATTGGTCGCGGCGTCCAGGACATGACCCCATTCATGCGCCAGCACCATCGCGGGCGCCGTCGGGCCGAACTTCTGGGTGAGGTCGTCGATCAACGCCGGATCCCACACCACCGCTGGGCCCTCTGCGCAGGTCAACGCGATGGCGTTGTCCGCGACATCCTGTGCGGCCACTGGCTGACCGTCACAGATGACCTCTTGGCCGTCGATCGGTTGGATCCGGGCCGCCGGCAGTGGGGAGAACGTCAGCCCTGCCTCGCCGGCGTGGCGAACCCAGTAGTCCTGCAAGGCCGCGGTGAATGACGCCAGATCGAGCGTCTCGCTCGCGACGGTAGTCGGGACAGCAGTGCCAACGGGTGGCCCATTCGGCGCGTCGCCGCAGCCGACAACCAGGATGAGCGGCAGCGCGATCCAGGCCGCGAACGAGCGGACAATGCGCCCGGTGGTGGTAGCAGGCACAGCAAGACTCCATCGACGGCGTGGGGAGAGCATCGGCAGACTAGCCTGCTCGTCCGTGACCTGTGTGCCTGCCGTACGATTCGGCCCATGACCGCGACCCGCCGGCGACCCGGTCGACCCCAGGTACATGACGGGGATGAGATCCTCGACGCGGCTGCTCGCGCCTTGGTGCGGCGGGGATACTCCGCATTGCGCTATGCCGATGTGGCCGCCGAGAGCGGGGTGCCCGTGCCAAGCCTTCAACACCGATTCAGGTCCCTTGACCACCTGCGGCGTGAGGCATTGCTTCGCAAGGTCAGACTCGAGTTGGAAGAGACGCAGGCAGCGCTGATCCACGTTGCCGACGCGTGGGAGTGGATCGTGGCGATGATTGACAGATCGGTCAGCCTCAGGCCCGAGACGAGGCAGCGCGGTTGGGGCATTTGGGTGGAGTATCTCCATGCAGCGGCGCATGATTCAGCGATTGCCCGAGACTTCAAGGAGGTTGATGCTCTCTGGCTGGCAGCGTTGGAAGAGATCGTCGCTAGTGGTGAGCGGATGGGGCGCCTTCATCCGCAACTGCCGCCACGGGAGGCGGCGACCCTGGTGCAGGGCTTGATCGACGGCCTGGGTATGCCGCTTTCGGCGGATCGATCCGATGAAGATGCGGACGAGATCCTGCGCCTCTTGGTCGCTGGCGCGCGAGTGATTCTCAGGCCCGATGCGACTGGTCCCACCGTTTAACTGTTAGGGGTCGTTAATGGCGTGACAATCTCACGCCCGGGAGGGATTCTGGTAGTGCGGAAATGATGTTCTCCGGAAACACCGCACTGCGGGCGCGGCCGCTCCCCTGCCCCGAGGATCACGGTCCTTCGAGACCGCGCCCGCAGTTCCGCATCTTTTGTCGACTCCCACCCTTGGCTAGAGTCGGACGATGGGGCCAGGGGGCTCAGGGACTCAAGGCGAGGACTTCGCCAGTGTGTTGGCGGCCGCGATCGGGGATCGTGGGCTGTCTCTGAGTCGTGTGGTAGCTCGCCTTGCAGCGCAGGGACACACCGTCACTCCGGCCACCTTGAGCAACTGGCAGCGCGGCCGCTCGGCGCCGAGGATGCCAGGGTCACGCCCGCTGCTCGAGGCTATCGACCTCGTCCTCGATCTCCCCATCGGGACCTTGGCCCGTCATGCCGAGGGGATCTCCGGAATAGCTGGCGCGCGTGTGGACTCGGCCACGGGTCCTCCTCCTGATGAGGAGTTTCAGCGGGCGTGCGCCCAACTCGGCATCTTGGACCGCGCCTCGCTTTCGCAAGTGACGCAGGTCCGGCGCTTTACCCTCCATCCCTCACGCGTCCACCTCACCGGGGTGATCACCACCGTGTGGCGGTGCGAGGGTGGCCTTGCCGAGACGGCCTGGGTGGATATCCCACCGCTTCCCGAAGGGCCGGCCGAGGTGGTGGGCCTGTCGATGTGTCGGGTGTCCGAGAACACGTCTGTTGGTGAATCGGGGCGCCTGATCGGACGTCTGGACCTGGCCTCCCCTCTTGCACCGGGTGAGTACCTCCAAACCCAGGTGGCGATCCATCCACAGAACCCTCGTGAACCCTGGAACGAAGTGATGTCGACCGGGCGCCATGCACCCGAGCAGGCCATTCTCATTGTTGAGTTCGAGGGGGCGATCCCCCGCGAGATTCGGTGTGTCGCACTGGATGACCGAGAGCCTGCACGCGAGATCGAGTCGGATGTGATGCAGGCCTATAACGGCAAGCTTCAGGTCATTCACCACCAAGTCACCCCCTTCGGCTTCGGGTTCAGGTGGTCTTGGTGACGTCGAGACACTCTGGGGACGAGCACGACCGCGGCACGTCGATCTGGACCGGTCCTGGCGTCGTCTCGCCAGGCCAGTTCGCCTCGGTCCTGGGAGAAGCCATGACGGCGTCAGGGGTCTCCATCCGTACCCTTCAGCGTGAGCTGGCTGCCGCTGGACACAGCATCACCTCGGCCACGATCAGCTATTGGCGTTCCGGCCGCTCGAGTCCCGGGCGGGCCGAGTCGAGGGAGCTTTTGGCTGATCTGGAGCGGATCTTGGGTATGCCGCGGGGTGCGCTCGAACTCACCCTTCAGTCGCAGCCACTGCGGGGTAGGGCCGCCGCTCAAGCAGCAAGGGCAGCTGAGCGGTGGCCGGCCGCCTTTGAAATGCAGAGTTCGGGCGTGGACCGGGCCCGGGAACTCGGTCTGGTGATCGAGGGCCGACTCGTGCGCGAGTTCACGTCCATCACCGCGACGTTCACCGGTCCGGAGCGGCAGGTTCGGTGGACTCGGTTTACGGTGTGGCGTTCCTTGATCGATGGCGTCGACCGTTTCCCGTGGATCTTTGGCGCTGAGGAGGCACCGGGGGAGTTGACCCTGTTGGACACGGCCTTTTGCGAAGTGGCTGCCCTGCACTACAACCCCGACACCCTTGTGACCATCTTCGACGTACGGTTCCCCACCCGTTTGCGGGCTGGGCAGCGCATCGCCACAGAGGTCTCCTTCTCGATGTCCGAGGGAACCACCATGACCCATCCGCAGATCAGCACTGCCTATTGCTCGGGCCCGGCCAGCCTGGCGCTTCATTTTGTGGGACACCCGGCGCCGCCTGACCTCATGTCGCATTGGCGGGCGGACTGGGTGTCCCCTCCCCAGGACATGGTCTGGGCGTCCGCCGTCGACGGCTGGGTCGGTGCGACGACGACGAGCCCCTCACGGATTCTGGGGTTCTCATGGACTAGGCCCGACGGAACACGGGCGTGCGAGGAGTGCGGCATCCCGGAGACGCCTGCGCCTTCCGGGTAGGAGAATCGCGACGTGCGGCCACCTATCCTTGAGCGATGATGTCCATTGCCCTGGGTCTGGCTGCCCTTGCCGCCCTCCTACACGTCTACATCTGGTACCTCGAGTCCCTCGCCTGGACCGCGCCCGCCACCCGGGCCATCTTCGGCACCACCGAGGACGAAGCCGCTACTACTCGATTTCTGGCCTTCAACCAGGGCTTCTACAACCTCTTTCTGGCCATCTTGGTGGCGCTGGGCATCGCTTGGTATGCCGCTGGCTCGCCCGTGGTGGGACGAACGCTGGCGATGGCCGGGGTGGCTTCAATGCTCGCGGCGGCATTGGTGCTGGGTGTCTCCTCGGCCGCGCATCGGAAGGCAGCGCTGCGGCAAGGGCTCCTGCCCGCCTTGGCCTTGGCGCTCATGGTTGTGGCCTAGCCGCCCCGCTTCGGCTGTGGATCCAGGCCTCGACTCCGGCCACATGGCTGGCCGCCAGTGTTGCGGCTAGTCCGCTGTCTCGGGTCCGAAGTGCATCGACGATCATCCGGTGTTCCACGTCGGCCCTGGCAAGTCCGCTGGGGTCGTTCGCGCCGCGCCATTGGCTTGCTTGGATCGCGGTACCCCGGATGACGTCGAGCAGTCCCGCCAGAACACCATTGCCGGCGATGGTCGAGATGCGTGCGTGGAAGGCGATGTCCAGGCGGATCTGATCCTCCACGGCCAGACCGGCCGCGAAGACTCCCTGCTGGAGGGCAGCGAGTTCATGAATCTCCTCATCGCTGATCACTGAGGCAGCCAGGCCGGTGGCAAAGGCTTCCAGAGTTCGGCGCACCGCCAAGACGTCCGGGAGGTGGGCCGTGCGCATCAAATCCACCGCGAAGCCCATGGACTCAAAGAGGGCTCTAGGGTCCAGTGTGGTCAGGTAGGTGCCGTCGCCATGGCGGGCCTCAAGGACTCCCATTTCGGTCAGTGCAGCCACGGCTTCCCGCAGCGAGTTGCGGGAGACCCCCAACTGGGCCGCCAGCGCGCGCTCGGCCGGGAGACGATCGCCCGCTTGCAGCTCGCCTGTGAGGATCAGGTTCTTGATGGCTGCGGCGGCGCTATCTGCGACCGGCATGTGGTCCTCCTTGTCCCATTGTCGCTGCGACTCTAACACGATTGGTCCTACCAAAACTCCGCCAGAGGTCGGACCAATCATTCAGTTAGGTAGGGTTCGAGGCGGGATCCAAGCAGAATTGCCAGTATTGGTCCTACCAACTGGTTGACGCGGGGCTGATCCTCTGTTTACCCTTCCAGTCTGGAAGCGGGCTCGCTGGCCCCTGCCGCCCGGGCCCGCTTCCGTTCCAGCAGCCGCTGGACCCGGTCTCGGCCGGGGGCCGCATCACCTATGGGAGAGCAGATCAATGACGATCCGACGTACTACCTTGGCCGGCGCCGCACTGGCCGTCATCGCCGTCACCGCTGGCTGTGGTTCATCGGGGAATGGGGACTCAGCATCGCCGTCGAGCTCCGCCACCGGCTCGGCCCCAGCCGCTGCTGCCGGCCCAGTGGGGGTCAGCCTTCCCCTGCTGACCTCGCCGTTCTGGACCTCTTACAAAGATTACGTCCCCGCCATGGCCGACAAGCTGGGGGTGTCGACCCTGGAGCCGGTCAACGCTGATGGAAAGAAGGACCAGCAACTCACCCAGATCGCATCCTTGGTGAGCCAGGGTGCCAAGGCGCTGGTGCTCTCGCCGCTGGATAGTGCGGCCATCAAGCCGGCACTGGACGCGGCCGAGGCCAAGAACATCCCCGTCGTCTCCGTCGATGTTGCTCCCGACGGTGGAAAGACCTTCATGGTCGTCCGCGCGAACAACCGGGCTTATGGGCAGCAGGCCTGCGAGTTCCTCGGTTCCAAGGTCACGTCTGGGACCGTTATCCAGCTCGAGGGCGACCTCGCCTCGATCAATGGCCGTGACCGGACCGAAGCCTTCGCAGAGTGCATGAAGACCAAGTTCCCCGCGCTGAAGGTCATTGGGATCGCTACGGAGTGGTCGGGAGAGAAGGCCCAGGCCGGTCTCCTCGCGGCATTCACCAGCAACAGCGATATCAAGGGCATCTACTCCCAGGCCGGCGGCGTCTTCCTTGCGCCGACCCTCACCGTCTTGAAGTCGAAGGGATTGCTTGTGCCCCCGACTGACGCCAAGCACGTCTTCGTGGTGTCGAACGATGGCATCAAGGAGGAGCTCGACGCCATTCGAGCCGGCCAGCTGGACGCGACCGTCTCGCAGCCGGCCGATTCCTATGCCGAGTGGGGCCTGTACTACGCCAAGGCCGCTCTTGAGGGCAAGACCTTCCAGGCTGGCCCGACCGACCACGGCTCGACCATCGTGGCGCTCCCCTCGGGGGCCCTGGAGGACCAACTCCCGGCGCCGCTGGTGACGGCAGCAAACGTCGACGACCCCGCCCTGTGGGGCAACAAGAAGTAGTTCACGGCCCCTGACCTGACCTCCGATGGAAGGAGATGTGACACATGCGAGTGGACCAGCTCGGGCGCACTGAGCCACCCGTGCTCGAGATGCACGACATCCGCAAGCAATTCGGCCCCACGGTTGCCGTTGCTGACGTCTCCCTCACCGTCGGTGCCGGTGAGAGCCGAGCACTCCTCGGGCGCAATGGCGCCGGCAAATCGACCCTGGTGTCGATGATGACCGGACTACGCAGCCCGGATGCAGGTGTCATCAGGTTCGCCGGTGAGCCGGCGCCCGACCTCGCGAATCGCGAGGCCTGGCGCCGGCTGGTCGCCTGTGTCTATCAGAAGTCCACCATCGTTCCTGGCCTCAGCGTCGCCGAGAACCTCTTCATCAATAGGCAGGGAGGCGCTGACTCGCGCTTCTTCAGTTGGCGTGCGATGCGAGCGGAAGCCAGCGAGACGCTGGCGAGGTGGAGCATCGATGTCGATCCCCGCGCAGAGGCGAGTTCACTGAGTGTCGAAGACCGCCAGTTGGTTGAGATCGCTCGCTCACTCTCCCTCGGAGCCAGATTCGTTGTGCTGGACGAGCCCACGGCCCAACTCGACAGGCGCGCCATCGACCGCCTGTTCGGCCACATTTCCCAACTACGCGAAGCAGGCGTGACCTTCCTGTACATCAGCCACCACCTCGAAGAGATCTACGAGATCTGCGACACCGTGACGGTCCTCCGCGATGCCCGCGAAGTGCTGACGACACCCGTTGCCGGACTATCGCGCCCCGCTCTGATCGAAGCCCTCACGGGTGAGGCACTCGCGGATTCCGGGGACCCTGTCCCGCGTGCACGCATTGCTGATCAACCCGTGGTCCTCAGCGCCCGCGGGTTGGGTGGAAGCGACTTCCACGAGGTTGATCTAGACCTCCACGCCGGCGAGGTCGTTGGCCTGGCCGGCATCATCGGCAGCGGCAAGGTTTCCTTGGCCGAGGCCATCGCCGGCATACGACCAGCCCTTACTGGGACCGTGACTCTCGACGATGTGCCACTGCGCCTGCGCGAGCCTGCGGATGCCATCGCCGCCGGAATCGGATGTGTACCGCAAGACCGTCACCATGAAGGCTTCATCGCTGACCTGAGCATCGCGGAGAACGCCACAATGTCGGACGCGCGGAGCCTGACGCGGTTTGCACTGCTTGACCTGGCGACGATGCGCCGGCGCGGTGACCAAGCGATTCGAGACTTGGACATTCGGGCCCACGACGCAGCTGCGCCAGTCAGCAGCCTCTCCGGCGGCAACCAGCAGAAGGTAGTTATGGCGCGCGCTCTGGCGACCAACCCTCGAGTCCTGGTGTTGATCAACCCCACTGCCGGTGTCGATGTCAAGAGCAAAGAAGCGCTGATGGCAGTGGCGGAGCGGGCTGGGGCCGAGGGGCGCGCAGTCGTCGTCGTCTCGGATGAACTGGCCGATCTGAGAATCTGCGACCGCGTCATCGTGATGTTCGAAGGACGAAGCACCGTGGAGATCCCTTGGGGCTGGACCGACTCAGACCTCATTGCGGCCATTGAAGGAGTCGCTGTCGCATGAACGCACCGCTGACCACCCCCGCCACAACCACCACCGAGGGGCCGGCCCTTGGAAAGGCCGCCCCCCGTCGTCTCGTTCGGTTGGCCGCTTTCCGAGACCTTGCCTTGGTCCCACCGATCATCATTCTGCTCTTACTTGGGGCAGCGATCAACGATCGCTTCCTCACGGGAGCAAACGTCGTGAACATCCTCAGCACCGCTGCGCCACTGGCCATCCTGGTTCTAGCGGCGAGTTTGGTCCTGCTCACTGGCAAGTTTGACCTGTCGTTGGAGTCAACCGTGGGCTTGGCTCCAGCCATCGGGGTCATGCTGGTGGCGCCGGAGACAGCCAAGCCTTTTGGCCTTGGGTGGCCCACCTGGATGGGCTTCGCGGCCGTCTTCGTCATCGGTGCCGTCATTGGTCTGGTCAACGGGCTCATGGTCGTCAAGTTGAAGCTCAACGCCTTCATCGTGACTCTCGCAATGTTGATCATTCTGCGGGGCCTCCAAATCGGACTAACCGGTGGCGCAACGCTTTTCGGGTTCCCAACGGCATTCAACGCGCTCTACTACCCCGGCCCGCTGGACCTGCCGTGGTCGTCGTGGATCGCCGTCGCGGCATTCGTCATTGCAGGTGTGCTGCTGCGCTACCACCGGGTCGTGCGAAGTCTCTATGCCATCGGAGGCAATGAGGACGCCGCTCGCGCTGCAGGAATTCGCGTGGAACGAGTCACGATTGGCGTGTATGTCGTGGCCAGTGCCATGGCCGCCTTTGCCGGGCTCTGCGTGACCGCCCAACTCGGTGCAGTGGCGAGCAGCCAGGGCGACGGAATGATCTTCACCGTGTTCGCCGCTGCCGTGATCGGCGGAGTCAGCCTCGACGGAGGGCGCGGCACTGCCTTCGGTGCGGCCTGTGGCGTTCTGCTGATCACCATCGTCGGGAACCTGCTCGTCTTCCTCGAGGTGCCGGTCGAATGGAACAAGGCGATCACGGGCGGAATCATCCTGTTGGCCCTCATGGTCGCTCGCATCACCTCTGGCAAGTCCCAGGCCTAGTTCAAGTAAACCGCTGCCACGCAAGGAAACTCAGTGAGAATCGCACAAGCCCGTTCAGTCCTGCTCAGTCATCGCACAGATCCCTCAGACCCGATGGTGTGGGTGGGTGGTCGCATCGACTCATGGGATGCCGCTCTGGTCGAGGTCACTGACGAGGACGGCCAGACCGGTTTAGGCGAGGTGGCGCAGGGAATCATGGCCTCCGCAGCGGTGCCGGGCATTCTGGAGGCATTGCGTCCCTATCTCATCGGCGCAGACATCTCAGACCCGTCGACCCTGGGCGATGCCTTGCGCGCCAAGTCCTACTTCTGGGCGCGCGGGGGAATTGCCAGCGGTGTTATCGGAGCGTTGGAGATCGCCGCTTGGGACCTGGCCGGCAAACGGGCTGGCCGGCCGGCGTATGAGCTGATGGGAGGGGCGACCAAGGACCGCATCGAGGCCTACGCCAGTGGGGGGCTCGGCACCACCTTTGAACAGGTGGCCGCCTGGGTCGAGGCCATGCAGGATGCCGGCTTCAAGACAGTCAAGTTCCGCGCCATGGAAAACCCGGACCGCACGATTGAACTCGTGGACCACCTTGTGCCTCTGATCCGTTCAGGGAACCGAGGCATCCTCGATGCCGTGCAGGGATGCGCCGGCAGCCCCTGGACGGTGGCGGATGCGATCCGAGTGGGTCAGCACCTCGAAGGCAAGCCGATCCGCTGGTATGAGGAGCCTCGCCGTATCGATGACGTCGAGGGATATGTCGCCGTCCGCGAGGCCATCGAGGTGCCGGTATCTGGCGCGGAGAGCCTTGCCCTTGCCGAGGATCTCATCGAACTGGTCGAAGCCGGTGGTGTGGATATCGTCCAACCGGACGTCTGCATGATGGGCGGGCCCGCTCAATTCCAGCGGGTAGCCAGGGCCGCGGCTGGTGTCGGCGCTACGGCCGTTCCGCACGTCTGGGGGAGCGGAGTCACCCTCATGGCGAACCTGCACGTATCCTTCGCCACCGCCGAGGTGGCCCTCTTTGAGTGGTGCACGCTGACCAATCCGCTGCGTGAGGCGCTGATGGTCGAGCCGCTTCAGCTGGTCGACTCAGCGATTCTCCCCCCCCGCGCACCGGGACTCGGCGTGGCCTTGACCCACGAGATCGAGGACGCATTCCCCTTCCACACCGGAGGTGGCCATGTCATCCGCTGAGCGCAGCGCTGCCTATAGCGACTCACTAGACAAGGCTGGCCACCGGGTCGGTGCGGTCGGCAAGGACATCGTCCCGATGACCAGTGCCACCACCGTGTCTGGTCGGGCGCGCACCGTGCAGTTTGTGCCCGCGGGACATGACAGCGACAGCCCCTACGACGACGCGATTGACTTCATCGACAGTCTCGAACCCGGCGATGTCGTCGTCATCTCTACCCAGGGCTCCCATGCATCGGCGGTGTGGGGTGAACTCTTCACCGCCGCGGCGAAGGGGCGTGGCGCGGCCGGGCTGGTGACCGATGGCGCTGTCCGGGACATCGTCGGGGTGCGTGCGCTCGGTTGGCCCGTATTCGCCACCGGAACCAGACCGGTCGACTATCGCGCCCGTCAACGCATGGGGGCCGTGGACGTGCCGGTCACGATCTCCGGTGTACCGGTCTCCCCAGGGGATCGGGTGGTCGCCGATGACGACGGCGTGGTCATCGTCCCCGCGGACCGGGAGTCCGAGATTGTGGAGCTCGTGCGCCAGCGGGCCAAGACCGAGGCGACTGTGCTGGAGGAGCTGCTGGCCGGATCGAGTCTGCGTGAGGTGTGGGAGCGGTACCGGGTGCTCTGACTGGGTGATCACTTAGTGCTCGGAGTACACCAGTTCCCCAGCCACATAGGTCTGCAAAACTCGGGTGTGTCCGATCTCTTGCGTGGGCACCGCGAAGGGGTCGCGGTCGAGGACGGCCAGGTCTGCGCGGCAACCGACCGCGATGCGGCCGGCATCATCCCAGTGATTCACCCACGCCGACCCGGCGGTGTATGCCGTCATGGCGTCCTGAAGTGAGAGCGCCTGATGCGGCAGGAAGGCGGGGTAGTCACCCTCCGCCTCGCTGGGTGCGGCCAGGCGATTCACCCCGACGTGGATCGCGGCGAGCGGGTTCGGTGTCGAAACCGACCAGTCGCTGCCCGCAACCAGGGTTGCCCCCGTCCGCATGAGATCCCCGAAAGGGTATTGCCAGGACGCGCGGGGCTCGCCCAGGAAAGGAAGCGTCAGGTCGACCATCTGAGGCTCCAAGGCGGCCCACAGCATCTGCAGGTTTGCGGCCACACCCAGGGCACTGAACCGCGCAATGTCTTCGGGGTGGACCACCTGAAGGTGGGCCAGGTGGTGCCGGAGGTCGTTGGCGCCATTCGCGCGGCGCGCCTCCTCAACCGCGTCCAGGCAGTCCCTGACGGCCCGGTCGCCGATCGCGTGAAAGTGCACTTGGAAGCCGTCTGCGTCGAGCGCCGTGACGGCCTCTCGCAAGAGCTCGGGCTCGACGAAGGAGATCCCCGAGTTGTCGGTATGCCCTCCGTGCCCGTCGCAGTAGGGCTGAAGCATGGCGGCGGTGAAGTTCTCGGCGACCCCGTCCTGCATGATCTTCACGCTCGTTGGACGAAAGCTGCCACCGCGGGAGTCGCCGGCTGCCAAAGTCGCTCGCCGCTCGCGGAGATCGTCGAGTTGCTCCATACCGCGCGCCCTGTCCCACCACAGAGCCCCCACGACTCGGGATCGAAGGCGACCGTCCAGAGCCGTGGCCCGATAGGCCGGCCCGGGATCTGCGGTATCGCCGTAGCCACCGACGATGGCGTCTTGCCAGGCCGTGACACCAAACCTGTGAAGTTCGGCTTGCCCGAGGAGAAGCGCTTGGACCAACTCGTCGTGGGTCGTGGGTGGGACCAGGCGACCCACCAGTGCCATGGCACCTTCGTGCAGCGTCCCGGAGGGCCTCCCATCGGGGTGTCGTTCGATCCGACCATCCGGCGGGTCTGGGGTGCGGGCATCGATCCCCGCCCACTCGAGGGCAGCACTATTGACCCAGGCCCCGTGACCGTCCTGATTGGTGAGGAAGGCGGGCCGACCGGAGGTCACGGAGTCCAGATCGTGGGCCGTCGGAGTGCCGCCAGGGAAGGCAGCCAAGGACCACCCACCCCCGAGGATCCAGGGGCGCTCGGGGTGCACCCGCGCATACATAGAGACTCTGCTCAGATATGCCTCGCGGGTCTGCAGGGTCGCCAGATTGCACCGGAGGAGGTCAAGCCCACCCCACACCGGATGGACGTGGGCGTCCACGAATCCGGGAATCAAGAGACGGCCTCGAAGGTCGACGACCTCAGTGGCCAACCCCCGCCAGGCATCCAGAGTGTGGTCTGCGTGCCCCACCACCAGCACCTTCGAGCCCTTCACCACGACGGCCAGGTCGCGCTGCGGACGTCCCTCAGTCAGGACAATGCCACCGGTGAAGATCAGGTCGGCGTCCATGCGGGCATCCTCCGTTCGGATGAGGCTTGAGGCGACGATTGGTCGCATTCAGGACCAGGGTCTTCCTTGATCTCGCCTTTACGATATCTTTACGTTCGTCAGCAATGGCGGCCCTGCCAATATGTAGCCTTCGCGACGCGAACTCATCGTGGCTTCCTCCTGCTGTCGACCGTGTCCACGACATAGAAGAGTGCGAAATCTCATGGCCAGGACTCCTGGATCGTTCCCTGCTCGGACGACTCTTGCCATCTCTGCCCGTACGCGCCGGATCTCTGCGGCGCTGCTCGCGGCGGCACTGGCCTTGCTTGGGCTGGGCCTGACGGCCGCGCCGGCCATCGCGGCCAGCCAGAACGAGATCGTGATCGCGCCATTGTTCGATGGCACGGCCGCCTTTACGGCGGTGGATGCGGCGAACCCGGCCGATGGTGGCGGCGTCGCTCCCGCGACGCACACGCCGGGCCCAGGACAGCGGGGC